>Ga0335081_10014490_pt1 | contig 12758 bp, 12 predicted proteins | sample Lox_Sample_35_FD_206713 | JGI IMG/M metagenome (GOLD analysis project Ga0335081, IMG submission 206713) | Soil microbial communities from Loxahatchee National Wildlife Refuge, Florida, United States - Lox_Sample_3.5 | ecosystem: Environmental > Terrestrial > Soil > Wetlands | place: USA...
ACCCAGCCCCGCCAGCGACCCTTCGGCCGCCCTGACCACCGGGCCATCACCACCGCTCAGAGCACGAATCTTCACCGGTCAGCCGCGAGGTGAGCCGATAGCGACCCACGCTCCTAGGGGCAGCCCACCCGCCGCGCGTGTCATTCCAGCAGGCCGGACGTGACCGCGGCCCGTGATTCACTTACTGGTGTCGCGGAGGGCTCGATCGGCAGCGTGATCGACAGAACGGTGCCTCCGCCCGGCGGGCTGCTCACCGTCATGCTCCCGCCAACGGCCTCAACGCGGTCGATCAGCCCGGTCAATCCCGACCCGTCGTCCGGGTCCGCGCCGCCGCGACCATCGTCGGATACCTCGACCTCGAGCCGATCTCATTGGGCGAACGCACGCACCCGCGTCCGGTCGGCGCCGGCGTGCTTGATCACGTTGGTCAGCGCCTCGGCGATCACGAAGTAGGCCGTGGTCTCGACCTGCTCGGGCAACCGCCCGGCAAGCACCTCGACGTCCACCGGCAGCGGCGCGTGGCGCAGCAGCGACTGCACCCCGTCGCGCAGCCCACCCCGGGTGAGCGCCGCCGGCAGGATGCCGTGGGCGAGTTCGCGCAGTTGCGCGTTCGCGGTCTGAACCTGGACAAACGACTCGTCGAGCAGCCTCGTCGCCGTCGTGCTGTCGGTTTCCTCGATCGCGGCTCGGGCCTGGTTGAGCCTGAGCAGCGCGTGCACGAGGCGCTGCTGGGCGCCGTCGTGCACATCGCGTGCCAGGCGGAGCCGCGCTTCGTCGGCACTGGCCACGATCCGCGCGCGCGAGGCGGTCAGCGCGGCACGGTAGTTGGCGTTCGCGGATCGCCGCCGCGACCAGCTCGCAGAACCGAGCCAGACGCTCCTCGGTCCCGTCCGGCAGCGGCGGACCGTGAGTGCTCGCGCTGAGCACGCCCCACAGCCGCCCGCCGACCGCGATTGGGACCGAGACCGACGCCCCAACCCCCGAAGGGATTACCTCGGCGCCGGCCACGCCACTGTAGTCATCGATGCGCGCCGCCCGACCGGTTCGCCACACTTGAGCCCGGGCGATATCGCCCACGACGGGAACCCGCGCCCCCGGGGTGAAGCGGGTGTCCGAACGCCCCAGTTCCGTGGGTCGGCTCTGGGCGAAGACGACCGCCTCCGTGCCCGAGGGCTCATAGCCCATCAGCGTCGTGGGGGTGTCGTCCAGCAGCCGGCTGGCCTCGACCGTCACCTGATCGAAGACATCCCGCGTGGCCGCGCCGCGCGCCACGAGCTCCGCGACTCGGCGCAGTGCGGCCTGCTCGTCGGCCAGCAACTGCAGCTCGGCCCGCGACTGCGCGTTGGCGACCGCGGTGGCAGCCAGGTCAGCGAACTGCGGCAGGCGGTCCTCGATCCCGACCGCGAACCTCGCGCCCCGGCTCACCAGCGCGAGGGCTCCCCAGGGCGTTCCCTGCACGATCAGGGGCGCGCCCGCGCAGGCCACGATGCCCACCCGCCGCGCGAACTCGGCACCCGGACCGGTGAGGCCCGCATAGCTATCGACCCGGGCCGGGCGCCCGGACCGACGGACGAGTGACACGGAGCCGCCCTCCGGGATCGTGCGCCCCGCGAGCTCGAGCACGTCCCTCGCCCGGTGGTGGGCGATGATCGCCGCGCTGCCGTCGGGCCGGTAGCGGACCAGCCATGTCTCCTCGCCGAACTGCGCGGCTGCCTCCGAGACGATCGCGTCGAACACCTCGGACTGAACCGCCCCGCGCGCGACCAGCGTCGCCACGCGCCGCAATGCCTCCTGCTCACCGACCAGCCGGTGAATACCCGCCCAGGTAAGCGGACTTGCTGCAGAGCGCTCATCCCCCGGCGCGGAATCGAGGTAGATACGCCACTCCACGATCCGACCGCCGACGATGCGGCGCACAACGCAGTGCGTGGTGATCGGCAACGGGCTGGCGTCCCGCGTCTGCCCGGCCCTCGCCGGTGAAGTGTCAATCGACCGCGTCAGGGTGACGATCGTGTCGCCGGCTGTCGGGCAGGACCTGCTCGAGCTCGACGCGGAGCCCGGGGACCTGGCGCACGAAGGCCGGCGAGGTAGTCACGGACCGCGGTCACGCCCCGCAGCGACGTTCCCTCGATCACCATCGGGACATCCTCGTCGAGCACCTCGCCCAGATCCTCGAACCGGCGAGCGTTGAACGCCTCGTGCATCCGATCGACGATCAGGCGATTCGCAGACACCGAACACAGCGTACCCCGCGACGCCCGGCTGTCCACCGCGTGCGAGGCCGGGCTGGCCCGACCCGAAGCAGGGCCGCCCCCAGTTCAAACCGGGGGCCTCTCGGCCTAGCCGATCGAGTCCGTCGGCACGATCGTCATCCCTTCCGCAGAACCCCGAAGCGATGATCGACGAGGAGACCGATGCCCGAGCTTGCGAATCAACCGACTGACAGCCAGTACCCCACCGGGAGCGACCGATCGCGCTGGATTGCGCTGGTCGTCCTGTGCGTCGGAGCGCTGATGATCATCCTCGACCTGACGATCGTGAACGTCGCGCTGCGCTCGATCCAGCGTGACCTTCACTTCAATCGGTCGAGCCTCGCGTGGGTCGTGACCGCCAACCCGATCACGTTCGGCGGCCTGCTGCTGCTCGCCGGGCGGCTGGGCGATCTGCTCGGGCGGCGCAACGTGTTCTTGACCGGGCTCGCCGTGTTCGTCGCCGCCTCGGCGCTGTGCGGCGCCGCGTAGAGCCAGACGCTGCTGATCATCGCGCGCTTCATCCAGGGGGTGGGCGGCGCGATGGCCTCGGCGGTGATCCTGGGCATGCTCGTGACGATGTTCCCCGAGCCCGGCGAGCAGGCGACGGCGATCGGCGTGTTCAGCTTCGTGGCCTCCGCCGGCGCCTCGATCGGCGTGCTGGCCGGCGGTGTGATCACGCAGGTGATCAACTGGCACTGGATCTTCTTCGTCAACCTCCCGATCGGGATCGCGACCGCGCTGCTCGCGGTCACGCTCGTCCGCAGGGACCTCAGGATCGGCATCAGGCAAGGTGCCGGCGTGCTCGGCGCGATGCTCGTGACGGGCGCGCTGGTGCTCGGCGTCTTCGGGATCGTGAAGGCGCAGAGCTACGGTTGGGGCTCGGCCCACACGCTCGCGCTGGGCGGCGTGGCGATCGGCCTGCTGGCCGCGTTCCTCGCGTGGGAGCGGCGCACGGCGAACCCGATGTTGCCGCTGCGGATCTTCCGCTCGCGCAACGTGTCGGGCGCCAACCTCGTACAGATGCTGTTCGTCGCCGGGATGTTCGGGATCTTCTTCCTCGGCAGCCTCTACATGCCGCGCGTGCTCGGCTACTCCGCGCTGCAGATCGGGCTGGCGTTTCTGCCGGTCGCCGCGCTGATCGGCGCCTTCTCGCTCGGAGTCGCGCCGCGACTGATCGTCCGCTTCGGCACGCGAGCCACGCTCGTTCCCGGTCTAGCGCTCACCGCGGCCGGGCTGGCACTGTTCACCGGGGCCCCGATCCGCGCCGATTACGCCGGCGACGTGCTGCCATCAATGGTGCTGATCGGCCTCGGCGCCGGGCTCTCATTCCCCGTGCTGATGACGGCCGCAATGTCGAGCGCGGAGCCGACCGGCGCCGGGATCCTCTCCGGCCTTGTCAACACGACCCAGCAGGTCGGCGGCGCGCTCGGGCTCGCGGTGCTGGCGACGCTCGCGACCACCCACCCGAACAGCCTCCTGCATACGGGCAAATCGACCGCCACCGCGCTCACCGACGGCCATCACCTCGCCTCGGCAATCGGCACCGGTCTGCTGATCGCGGCGATCGTTGTCGCAGCCACGGTGCTCCGTCTGGTGGCCATCCCCGCGGCACCGGCGGAGGTCGAAGCCGAGGTCGAAGACAACCTGGCAACCGAGCCTGCGTATTCCGAGTCCCTCTGAGGTGCTCCGCGGTCGGGATACCCCCACCGCGCGGTAGGACCGCTCCGCTTTCAAACGGGGGCGAGTGGGCCTAGGCGATCGCGCCGGTCCGCGAGGTCGTAGACGCGACGCACAGACTCCGAAAAGAGAGGATCTCAGTTCGGCCGCCGGGCCCGCCGTTACCGGTCCGCCGGCCCGCCCGCCGGCGTGCGATTCACCACCTCAAACGATGACCCCAACAACACTAAGGAGTGACATGAGCAGCCGAGTCACAGGACCGGCACTCGCCGCCGCGGCAGTTCCGGCGAGCGCGGTAGCCACGAATCCATCGACAGCACACGCGACCGTCGCGTCGCCGACAGTCAACGCGGAGCGGATCGCATGGTGAGCCTGAGTCGTTGGTGCATCGCTCACCGCCGCGTCGTGATCGGGGGTTGGGTACTGATCGCGGTGCTCGCAACCGTGATCGCCGGCGCGGTGGGCCGCCGCTACGCAACCAACTTCACCCTCTCCGCGACGGAGTCCCAGCATGTCGTGGCGCTGCTCGGCAAGGAGTTCGACTCCCAGAGCGGGGACCTCGACACGATCGTCTTCCACACCGACCGTGGCACGATCGACGACGCGCGAGTGCGCGGTGCCATCACTGCGCTGCTGTCCAAGGTGCAGAAGATGCCGCACGTCGTGAGCGTCATCAGCCCCTACAGCCGACTCGGCGCCGTCGAGGCGGCCAGCCGCTGCTCGACGCCGTCAACGCGATCAACGTGCCAGGTCTGAAGATCGCCGCCGGCGGGCAGGTGATCGAGCAGGCGGAGGGCTTCAGCACCGGCGCGGCAACCGCGGTCGGCGTCATCGCGGCGCTCGTCATCCTGCTGCTCACGTTCGGGTCGCTGACCGCCGCCGGCATGCCGCTCGTGACCGCCGGGCTCGGCCTGATCACCGGCGTGGCCGTGGTCGGGCTCGCGACCCATCTCACCGACATGTCCAACATCGCACCGGAACTGGCGCTCATGATCGGTCTCCGGTGTCGGGATCGACTACGCGCTGTTCATCGTGACCCGCTTCAAGGAGAGCTACGGGCACAGCATGAACATCGAGGCATCGATCGTGCAGGCCATGGACACCTCGGGCCGCGCCATCGTGCCGGCGGGCACCACGGTCGTGATCGCGTTGCTGGGGATGTTCCTCACCGGCGTGACCTTCATGTACGGGCTCGCGATCGCCTCCGTGCTCGCAGTTCTCCTCGTGCTCCTCGCCTCGCTCACCGCGCTCCCTGCGCTGCTGACGGCATGGGGCAGCCGCGTCGTGCGACCGACGCGACGCAAGCGGCGGCGCATCGAGCGCGGCGAGGCGCCGCGGCAGTCCAGCTGGCGCCGCTGGAGCAGGCTCGTCCGATCGCGGCCATGGCCGCTCGCGATCGCCTCGCTGGCGATCATGCTCGCCGTCCTGATCCCAGTACACAGCCTGCGCTTGGAGTCAAGCGACGCCGACAACGACCCCTCCAACACCAGCAGCTACCGCGCCTACCACCTGCTCGCCAATGGCTTCGGGCCCGGGCCCAACGGCCCGCTGCAGATCGTCGTGCAGATGTCGAAGCCCGCTCAGCAGCCCCAGCTTGCGGCGGTCCGGGCCGCGGTGGCGGGCACGCCCGACGTGGCGGCCGTGACCGCGCCGGAGCTGGCGCGCTCGGGCAGGATCGCGGTGATGTCGGCCTACCCGGCCTCGGCGCCCCAAGCGCAGGCGACGACCGACCTCGTCCATCGACTGCGCGACCAGGTGCTGCCGCCATTCCAGAAGCACCTGCCCGCGCGGCCGCTGGTTGGTGGATTCACCGCAGGGTCGATCGACTTCTCGGGCGTCCTCGCAAGCAAACTGCCGCTGTTCATCGGGATCGTCGTGATGCTCTCGGCCTTGCTCCTCGCGGTCATCTTCCGCTCGCTGGTGATCCCGGTGCAGGCGGCGTTGATGAACCTGCTGAGCATCGGCGGCGCCCTGGGTGCCACCGTGGTCGTCTTCCAGAACGGCTTCCTCGCCGGGGTGCTGGGGGTCACCCCAGGACCGGTGGAGCCATGGCTGCCGGTGCTCACCTTCGCCGTGGTCTTCGGCCTGTCGATGGACTACGAGGTGTTCCTCATCTCCCGCGTGCGCGAAGAATGGGTGCGCCACCGCGACGCGACCCGTGCCGTGGCCGACGGCATCGCATACACCGGGCGCGTCATCACCGCTGCCGCGGCGATCATGATCTGCGTCTTCCTGTCGTTCGTCGTGGGCAACGAGCGCTCGCTCAAGGAGTTCGGCTTCGGCCTCGCAGCCGCCGTGTTCCTGGACGCGATCGTGGTCCGATGCGTGATGCTGCCCGCGCTGCTCGAGATCCTCGGGCGGGTCACCTGGCAGCTGCCGGCCTGGCTTGACCGGAGGCTGCCGCGAATCCGGATCGAAGGCCACGCCGCCGAGGGGGACGCGCTCGGCGAGCGGCTATCGGCGGACGCGGCGCTGCTCCCCGAACCGGCGCCGTCCGGCCGCTGACCCGGCCTCCGTACCCGGCCTGGCCGCGGGCGACGGCAACGGCGAGCCGTCCCATGCAATCCACCGGACCCCCATGACCCCAGAGAGCCTGCACAGCTTCTTCGCGGCCAGCGCCAATGTGGCCGGCGCGCTGATCGGACTGTTGTTCGTCGCGATCTCCGTGTCCCGCGAGCGACTGGCTGAGAGAAACGAGCTACAGATCAACCGCATTCGCGCGCACGCGGCGCTAACCGCCTTCCTCAACACCCTGACGGTCGGGCTGTTCGCGCTGATCCCCGGAGAGCAGATCGGCAAGGTGTCACTGGCATTGGCGATCCTCGGACTGATGTTCCTCACGGGATCGCTGCTGTCGTTGACCCGCACAAGCCGGCTGCGCAGCGACCTCCGCGACGCAGCGTTCCTGGTAGGCCTGCTGGCGACGTTCGTGACCCAGCTGATCGCAGGACTGGACGTGACGATCCACCCCCGCGACACCGGCACAATCCGCACGATCGCCGTCCTGGTCGTCGTCTGCTTCCTGATCGGAATCGCCCGATCGTGGGAACTGATCGAAGGACCGTCGACCGGAATCGCCCGCGAGATCGGAGTACGCGTGCGACGACGAGCCGATCACGACACCACCGCTCAGGCCGCAGACAGCCAATCCGCGCTTCAGTCGCTCCTCATGAGGCTGAACGGGATCACCGCGAGTGACTACCTCGCCTGGGTTAGGGTTAGGGATCCGGAGCCGTCCGCGCTCGACCAATGGCTGCGGTCGGTCGCGATCAGCGCCGAGCCGCTCGGAGAGCTCATCACGATCGAGCTGACGTGGGCCTGCCAGCTACCGATGCCGCCGAGCGCCGCCGCGGTCGCTGCCGGCTTCGCGAGGACCCCCGAGGTGGTCGAGGTCATCGGCACGACTTGCGCCATCGACGTCCACGCGCGACCGACCGCGTTCGCTCCGCGACGGTCGGCACAGTTGTGCGAGCCGTAGGACCGGAGGCTGTCGCCGGAAGCGCGAGAAGTCGTGCTGGCGGCTTGCGTACGGATGCTGGCCCAGGAACCTGATGTCGATCCGGCGAGGGTCCCAGCGGCGACTGGGGCACCCATCAGCCGTCATCGCCGGGGCGACCATAACCGACTCGACCGTGTCGATTATCAGCCGCCGCCACGCCCTAACCGCTTCGCAGGATCGCGCAGCTTGCCGATGTCCTCGGGACCGATGACATCGCTCTCGCCGCATCGCCGACTCGGGCCCGTGCGGTGTGCGTGTCATCGAGCGCCGCGGTCAGCCTCCAAGCTCTCCCGGCTCGCCGGCCGGCCCAACAATCCAAGCTCGCCGAGCTGCCGGATCGTTTCATCGAGATCCGCGTTAGCGCGCTCGATCGCCTCGTCCGCCTCCCGGATCTGCCGCTTGCGTGAGCCGCTTGCGTGGGCGTCGGCCGTGGCCCAGTACGCCCGGACCGCGTCCAGCACCATCTCCTCGCCGCGGTCGGCCTTGACCGCCGCTCGTCGCTGGCACGGTTCGCGCTCGTATCGCCGCACCTGTAGCTGTCGCTGTCGGAGTTGATCACCATCCGCGACCCGCACGTCCCTCAGCGCAGCACACCGAGCCGTGCCAGCCGCCGCTCGGACTTGGCCTTACGTCCGCGCGAGACCGCCCGCCGCCGGACGCGCTCGAACAGGCCACGATCCGTGATGATCGGCTCGGGCGCGCCCGTGTTGAGCAGCTCGCCGAAGTGGATCTCGCCGAGGTACATCCGCGGAGCGCGACATCGACGCCACACCGGGTCGCCGACAAGGCGTCCTTTGGCGACCACAAGCAGCCCACGAACGTCTCGATCCATGTCATGCCCGGCCCGTATCGTCCGTGCCTATGACCACCTTGGCTCGTGTTGTTGAGCGTCGGCGAGCGGCAGCGCTCGCCCGCCACTATCGCGACAAGGAGGGCCTCGCGATCGCCGAGATCGCGCGTCGGCTCGGGCGCGCACCGGCCACGGTCAAGGCCTATCTCTACGAGCCCGATTTAGGCTAATAAAAGACCTACGGGCAGCCCGCAGGAGCGACAGTTCTGGCGCTCGTGGTCGTGCGCAGCCGTCGATCTCCAAGCGACTCCTCGGCTCTCTCTGCGCCGGCACGAGGCCGGCGTCCCGACTGCCCGATTTGTCCGATAGCAGCCACGCGCTGCGCCCGTTCCGCCCCGCCGATGACTGCCCCTTCGCGAGCGGAGCAGCCGCGCCTCGGATCGGCGCGTCGCTTGTGCCTTTGGGCGGTTGCGATCGTGAAACCCGCCGGATTGGTGCGGCGCGTTGGGCTTTGCTTTACGAGTCGCGAGCGCTGCTGAGGCCGTCGAGGCCAGCTAGCGCCAGCGTCATGGGTCAGGCGGATTTAGGCGAGATGTGCCTGGCTCGGCACGGGCTTTCCGGGACTCGCGCTCCCGCGGGCGATGCGTCTGCACGTCGGCGACGGCGTGCAGAGCGCGGTGAGCTGAGCGCCCCACGCCGACTGAACCGAGCGCCGCATCGCCGACCTATAGGCAAAGGCGCCGTTCATTCATCGCCGGTGCCTGCTGCTCTCCTGCCTCAAACGGCGGAGCGGGCCAGCCAGCTGCGTGCCTCAGTCGGGTGCTACGCGGCGGCCGCGGTTGGCCATGCGGGTGGTCGGTGCGCACTCCCCCCGGATCAGTTCGCGGCGCAGGGCCAGGCGGGCGCGGTGATGCAACCCGTGGATCGAGGACTCGGTGCGGCCCATGCGGTCGGCGATCTCTCCCGGGGATAGTCCGACCAAGTGGCGCAGCACCACCACGTCGCGGTGATCCTCGGGCAGCGTCTCGAGCGCCTGCTCGAGTCCCCTGCGGCGGTCGTGGCTCGAGTCATCAGCCGGACCCGAGCTCTCGATGACATCTTCGCAGGGCACGAGACGCCGCTGCCGCAGCGAATCGATCGCCACGTTGCGCGCAACCCGGAGGATCCACGCGGTGAACGGAACCTGGCGAGGCTCGTACTTCTCGATCGCCGAGATCAGCTTCACGAACACGGTCTGGGTGACGTCCTCGGCCTCGTGCGCGTCGCGCACGATGCTCTGCACGTAACCGTAGACGTTGTCCTTGTAGCGGAGGTACAGGAAGCGGATGGCCTCCATGTCGCCCGAGTTGGCCTGCGCCACTGCCCGCGCGATCGCGGGATCCCGGTCGTTCGTGACGGCCGGGCTGGCGCGAAAGCCATGCGACGCCGCCATCTCGCTGTGGTGAGAGCGTCCACGCCCCGGTGCAGCCCTACGTACAGCTCTTTTCTCAGTCATTCGAACATTCCTCTGCTGGCACGATCCGCCCGGCCGCACCGCCCGGTGGATCTGGGTTCTAGAACGCCGCCTCGAAAGGCGTCTGCGGGTTGAGACCCCGACCGAGTCGATACGCCGGTAATCGCCGTCGTGCCCGGTGGTTGGGCCAACTGCCGGCGCGCTGCCCGCAGAGGTCCGCCAGACGGTCTGCCGTGTCGAGGTCCAATGGCCTCCGAGCGGTCTGCCGACCGTCTCGAACACCTGTCCACGTATCGGCAGCTTTGGGGTCCCGGCCAGGAAGAGTTGTCGAAGAACTTCGCAATCCCTTGCCCAGTTGTTGGAAGCCGCCGGATCGACCTACGTCCCTCCTGGGCAGCTGAGCGGCTCATCACTCGGTAACGAGCCGGTCAAGCACACCCGCGCTGAGTGCGCGGTTCCCGTTCGCCTACTGCTGAGTCGCAGACGGCGCGCACCCCTTACGCGCTCGAAAACTCGCGCGCGACTGGACTCGGGCGCGCCGACCCGAGGACGCGGCCGCGGATCAATTGCATTACCGGCAGCCGAGACGAAGGGGCGACGTCCGGCCTTCGGGATCGTGCGCTGCCGCCCCGCGCCGAGAATCGCCGCTGCTGCTGCAGCTTCTCAGTCAGAACGTCGCCCTTCGGCGTTGTTGGAGCCCAAACCCGGAGGCTTGAACGCGCGTGTGAGTCGATGTGACAGGAACAAGCCGGACGCTGGCATCGGGATAAATGGCAGCTGCGGACGAGCGCTCTCGCCCAGAATGAGCAGCGGGATCAGCACAGTCGGCGTGGTTGCTCCTGCCGGGAAGCAGTAGCTACGCCCTGACTACTGCAATGGCGTGGAGCAGGCAGACCGGAGTCCGATGACAATGGCCGGCGCGGACCTGCTCTTCTTCTCGCACGGGTATCTCGGCGCCGTCGTGCGCAGACGCGCTTTAATAGCGCGGGAAGCGCGTCTCAGCCGTCCCTTCCAGCACTCATTCAGTTCTGGAGCGCCCAACGGGTCTCGAGATCCGCGCTTAGCGGGTGCCCGCGACCAAGTCAACGACGTACTCGCATCCTGATGAACGCAGGTGCAGTACGCCTCGGAACCGCTGGCCATACGGTGCGATGTTGGGACCCTGCGGTGGCTCTTCGCAGCTTCCGGTGGTCACGGAATGCGCTCGGCCTGGCGCGTTAGGTGCTCCCGACCGGGCAGCGGCTCGTAAGGGCTCGGCCAGTACTCGACCTGACGAGCAATGTGCTCGTCCTCGATGTCGGAGAAGACCACTACGCGGGCCGACTGCTCGCCATCCGTCACGGTCACCTCGCTCACCACCGTCTCTCCATCCGTAACGACACGGTGAATGATGAAGTCCCAGTGTCCGGTGCTGGTTGGATACTGGGCTTGCACGGCCGCGAAGTCGTTTCGTCCGACGATCCGTTCGCCGGAGCACGGCCAGTCGATGACGCACTCCGGGGCGAGATAGCTGGCCGCTCGATGCCAATCGTTGGCCTGCATCGCTGCCCAGAAGGCCTTGATGAGCTCGCGAGTCGACATGGTCTCGGGACTCTAGTCCTCCGCTGAACAGGGGATCAAATGAGCTAGATCGTTGCCCCACAGGCTCCGAGCCGCTTGAACAATCCCCACCATCGGGTCGGGTTTGCCGCGATGCCCCGCCAGCACTAAGCGAGAGTCTCGCACGCGATGATCTGGGTCGCGCGCTTCGCCAAAGGTGCGCACCTCCCCCGCGTCGACCGTGACGCGCATGCGGCTCACCTTGACAGCCCTGCTTTGCCGCAGGAGGAGGAGCCGGTGCTTGCTCGCTGCTGGCTAACTCTGTCCGACGCGTCAGAGGTTGTCTCGGTGCTCGTGGGACTTTGAGGTGACGGCGGTCCCTCCGTCCCGTCCGCTCGTGGTGGGAGCGTGAGGGGCGGTTCTGCCAAGATCTAAGGGAGGAACCGCGGTGATTGGGACCGTATCGGTCGCGTAGGCGGCCAGCGATGAGGGCGTGCTGCCCGAGCGTGTGCGGGAGGTGTTGGGGGAGCTGGTGGGGGCTGCGTAGGAGGGGCTGCTGGTGCTGTCGGTCGAGGTGGGGTGGGGGTGTTCGGGGGGCTGCTGGAGGAGGGGGTCGGCGCGCTGGTCGGCCCGAGGGGCAAGTGGAACCCGGAGCGCCTCGCGGTGGGTCACGGCGGTGAGGACGGGGAGGTGACGTTGGGTGGCCGGCGGGTGCCGGTCGAGCGCCCGCGGGTGCGGACCGTGGGTGGCGAGTCGGAGGTGCCGTTTGAGAGCTGCGAGCATTTCGGCGATCGCGATCGGCTGGAAACCGTGGTGTTGGAGCGGATGTTGGCCGGGGTGTCCACCCGTCAGCACCTGCGGGCGCGGGAGCCGGTCGGCGAGCAGGTCGAGGCCGGTCAAGGTCGAAGTCGGCGGCGTCGCGCATGTTCGTGCGGCGCACCCGCGATCAGTTGTGGCGGCTGATAAGCCGCCCGCTGTCGGAGCTGCGTCTGGCGGTGATCATGCTCGACGGGATCGAGCTGCACGGGTACACCTGCATCGTCGCGTTGGGGATCACGACCGAGGGTGAGAAGCTGGCGTTGGGGCTGTGGGAGGGGTCGAGCGAGAACGCGTCCGTCGCCGCCGCGGTGCTCGCGGATCTCGTCGACCGGGGGCGTCGACGTCGATCGGGGCTTGCTGTTCGTGATCGATGGATCGAAGGCGCTGCGGAAAGCCGTGCGACGGGTGTTCGGCAACGACGTGCCGGTGCAGCGGTGCGTTCGGCACAAGCAGCGAAACGTGCTTGATCGTCTCCCCGAGCGCGACCGCCCGGCCGCCAGGACGCGGCTGGCCGGGCCTGGAAGGACACCAACTACCGGTCCGCGCTTGAGCCGCTCAATACGTTGGCACTCGAGCTCGACCGCGCCCATCCCGGCGCGGCCGGCCTCGCTGCGGAGTCGCTGACCGTCACCCGCCTCGCGATCACCGGCAAGCTCAAGCTCACCCTTCGGTCAACCGACCCATGCGAGTCGATGATCTCCACCGTCAGAGTGATCCACCACAACCTCA
>Ga0335081_10014491_pt1 | contig 12758 bp, 13 predicted proteins | sample Lox_Sample_35_FD_206713 | JGI IMG/M metagenome (GOLD analysis project Ga0335081, IMG submission 206713) | Soil microbial communities from Loxahatchee National Wildlife Refuge, Florida, United States - Lox_Sample_3.5 | ecosystem: Environmental > Terrestrial > Soil > Wetlands | place: USA...
GCACAAGAACGCAAAACGGAGCGGCGTCCAGATCGGTAGGATCCGTCGAGCAATCCGGCTCGGAGGAGGGATTGGAGCAGTTCAGCCCGACATCAGCGGCGGTGGCAGAGGGCGCACCACCGGCCTCCACTGCATTAGCTCCTGCTTGGTCTGAAGCCGTTCCCGCGCCCTCCGAGGCGGCGCGGAGGCCGTGGCCGGTGCGTGGGCGTGTCAGCAAGTTCGTGATACCCGAGGTGATCTTCGGTGTCGGCACCCTCGCTGAGGTGGGTGGCGCGGTCCGCCGGGTCGGCGGCCGGCGCCCGATGCTGATCAGCGACCCGGGCGTGCTGGCGGCCGGCTGGGTTGAGCGTGCGGCGCCCTACCTCGCCGAGGTGCGGATCGAGTGGCGACTGTGGCACGACCTGACGCCCAACCCGAAGGACATCGAGGTCCAAGCGGCGTTCGAGACCTATCTGGAGAGCGGTTGCGATGCGCTCCTGGCGATCGGCGGCGGCAGCTGCATCGACCTCGCCAAGGCTGTGGCGATCCTGAGCGGCAACGGCGGCCAGATCCTCGACTACGAGGGCATCGACCGGGCAACCAGCCCGATCCCGCCGATGGTGATGGTCCCGACGACAGGGGGCTCGGGATCCGACGTGTCGCAGTTCTGCGTGGTGACCGATACCACTCGTCGCTTCAAGGTGACGATCGGGGGCCGCGCGCTCGTCCCGGAGATCTCCCTCACCGATCCGGAGTTGCTGACCACGATGTCCCCCGAGCTCACCGCGCACACGGGGATCGACGCGCTCAGCCATGCGATCGAGTCCGCGGTGTCCGAAGCCTGTGACTTCCTCAGCAAGGAGCTGGCGATCGCCGCGATCCGGGGAATCGCCGAGCACCTTCCGGTTGCGATCGAGGATCCATTCGACCTCGCCGCGCGTGAGGGGATGGCGCGCGCGAGCCTCCAGGCCGGGATGGCGTTCAGCAACGCTCTGCTGGGGGCGACCCACGCGATCGCCCACCAGATCGGTGGCGCGCTCGATCTCCCGCACGGGTTGCTCAATGCGATCCTGATGCCCCACGTGATGCGCTTCAACGCCGAAACCCATGCCGACCGGTACCTCGATGTGGCAGCGGCGCTCGGCATCGCGACGGAAGGACTCGACGCGAGCAGCGCGGCCGAGCGAGCGATCGATCGCGTCGAAGAGTTGAGCCGGACCCTGGGGATCCCCCGCGGGCTGCACGAGATCGGCGTCGATCCTGCCGATTTCGACTCGTTCGCGGTAAACGCGCTGCGCGACGCGTATATCGCGACCAACCCCCGACCAGTCAACAGGGACGATGTCCGCGACATCTGCGTCGCGGCCTACTGAGCGCTCCGCCGGCGTCGACCGGCCGGCGCTCGAGCACCTGATCGGCGTCCGCTCCTCCAAGCCGAGCTTCTACGCCGCCTGGCGTGACAAATCGGATCGCCTCGACCACACGATCGAGACGCTCGAGCGGATCTCCTCGGCGCTGTGCGCGGCGCCGGCCGGGCCCGTCGCGGTCTGCGACGCGGTCGTCGAAGCGGCCGCCTACCACTTCGATGCGCGCTGGGCAGCGATGGTGTTCTCGGGCGAACATGCCGGCGTGGGGATGGCTCGGGTATTTGTCCATGCCAGCCAGTCGGTCATTCAGAGGTGGGAGGTGCCGCCCGAGATGCTCGCGACTCTCACCCAACGGACGCTCGCCGCCCAGCGGCCAGTGCTCGCCGACAACAACGACGGTCTCGAGTTCGGTGGCGAGCCGTGTGTCATCGTGACGGCGCCGATGCCGGTGCAGGGGGAGCCGGGCGGGATACTCGCGGTGGGGCTTCCCGATGGCGTCGAAGTGTCGCCAGGCGACGTGTCGATCCTCGTAACGCTCGCCAACCATGCTGGAGTGGCTCTGCACAACGCGTCGACGTTTAAGGAAAACGAGCGCCGGGCGGCGGAGCTCGAGCGCCGTGGCTCGGAGCTCGAGGGAACGCTGCGGCGCCTGGAACAGGCCGGCCGGCGCCAGCTCCTGAGCGAGGAGCGCAACCGGATCGCGCGCGAGCTCCACGACAGCGTCGCACAGCACCTGCTGACGATCGGGATGAATCTCGAATGGTGCCGACGGCAGCCGTCGACTCCGCCTCTCGTGCTCGAGCGCGTGCTGGCCGCCCAGGGGCTGGCGCGCTCGGCGATGGGCGAGATCCGCGAGGTGATCTTCGAGCTCGCCAGCGACGGCCAGATAGAGCTGCCTCGGGCGCTGCGGGATGTGATCGAGGACGTCGAGGCCGGCACCCGCCTCGAGGTCGGGCTGCGGGTCTACGGCCAGACCCAGCCGGTGCCTGCCGCCACCCAGCACTCCCTGGTCCAGATCGCGCGCGAGGGACTGTTCAACGTGGTCCGCCATGCGGAGGCGCGCCACGCGTGGGTGACCCTCCGGTGGCGGCCCCAGGTGGTGTCGCTGGCCGTCGCCGATGACGGCTCGGGCAACCATCGAAAGCTCCAGCACCACCTGTTCATTTCCCAGGGCAATGGCGATCACCTCGGGCTGACAAGCATCGCGGAACGTGTGCGCGCGCTCGGCGGCGCCACCTGGTTCGAGCGCCGGCGCGGAGGGGGCGTGAAGCTGAGAGTCGAGGTGCCGCTCGGAGGCTCGGTTGGCCCCGCCTGAGGCGGCCTCGCATCAGACGGCCTCGCCGGCCCGCGTGCTGCTGGTCGACGATCACGCGATCGTCCGGCGCGGGCTGCGCTCGATCCTCGAGCTCGAGCCCGACATCTCCGTGGTGGCCGAGGCCGGCGGCTGGAACGATGCGCTCCAGGCCCTAGACCGATCCAGGCCCGACGTGATCGTGCTGGACCTGAAGCTGAGCTCCGAACACGACACCGAAGGCCTCGACCTGTGCAGCGAGATCGTCCGGCGCCGGCCCCAATCCAACGTCGTGATCCTCTCGACGTTCCTGAACGAGCGCCTGCTGAACCAGTCGCTTCGGCGCGGGGCCAAGGCTTATGTACTTAAAGAGGTCGACGTCGTCGAGCTGGTCCGGATCATCCGCCGGGTGTCCCGCGGTGAGTCAGGCTTCGACGGCCGCAGCGCCGACATGGTGAGAGCGCTCTTGGCCGGCGAGCACGCCGGCGCAGACGCCGATTTCACCGAGCGCGAGCGCGAGGTTATCGAGCTGGTCGCTGGCGGCCTGACCAATGCCGACATCGGACGGCGCATCTTCGTGAGCGAGAGCACGGCGAAGTTCCACGTGCGCAACGTGATGCGAAAGCTCGGCGTCCACAGCCGCGCCGAGGTGGCCTACGCCGCCGGCAAGCGTGGCCTGCTGGACGAGCAGACCTCGCGCTAATCGCCTTTCTGGGCGTGGCGGAGCGGCCACTAGCCTCAAAGTTGTGCCTTTGCCGCCGATCTGTTGGATGAACGGATTAGATCCCTGATGGTCGCCACCCCGCACGCCCTCGCCGGCGCTTTCGCCTCCCGCTTTGCCCGTACCCCCGTGGGGCGCTGGCCGCCGGCGTGATCAGCCACCTGGCCCTCGATCGGATCCCGCATACCGACTACGGGCTCGACAACCGTGCGGCGATGTTCGCCGACCTTGCCGCCGCGACGGTGGTAAGCGCGGCGCTGGCCCGCCGCCACCCGCTGGCCGCCGCGGGAGCGCTCGGTGGGGTGCTCCCGGATCTGGCGGTGGTGGCCGAGCTCCGCACCGGGCTCCGGCTCACCCTGCCGCTGCACCACGCGAACCACACCTCGATCGAGCCGCCGGCCGTGGTCGGCGTCCTCACCCAGCTTGTCACGGCCGCGCTGCTGATAACCGGACTCGTCGGTCCGGTACGATAAAGACATGGCCGAGACTTCTGCCCAGGCAGCGCAGCCCGAGGGGCTTGACCGCGAGACCCTGATCGTCGCCGGCGTGGTGATGCTGGGGGCGGTCATGTCGATCCTCGACACGACCGTGGTCAACGTGGCCATCGATCACCTCGCGGTCGCGTTCCATTCCTCGTTGACCACGATCCAGTGGGTCATCACGGGCTACACGCTGGCGCTTGCGACCGTGATCCCGGTGAGCGGATGGGCCGCTGACCGGTTCGGCACGAAGCGCATCTACATGTCCTCGCTCGTGCTGTTCACGCTTGGATCCGTGCTGTCGGGCCTCGCCTGGAGCGCCGGGTCGCTGATCTTCTTCCGCGTCCTGCAGGGCTTCGGCGGCGGGATGATCATGCCGGCGGTCATGACGATCCTGACCAGGAAGGCCGGGCCTCACCGGATGGGCCGCGTGATGGGCGTACTCGGCGTGCCGATGCTGATCGCGCCGATCCTGGGACCGATCCTCGGCGGCTGGCTGGTCGACAACGCTTCCTGGCGCTGGATCTTCTTCATCAATCTGCCGATCGGGATCGCCGCGTTCATCCTCGCGATGATCGTGCTCGACCCTGACCAGCCTCAGCCCGCCCACCGGCTCGACTGGCTCGGGATGCTGCTGCTGTCCCCCGGGCTCGCGGTGTTCATCTTCGGCCTGGCGGAGTCCTCGACGTACGGCTTCGGGTCGGTGCGCTCGTGGGGCCCGACGCTCACCGGCGTCCTGCTGATCGCCGCGTGGTTCGTCCACAGCTGGCGCAGCCCGAATCCGCTCATCGACCTGAGGACGTTCGCGCACACGAGAGCGGGGGCGGCCGCGGGCACCTTCCTCTTGTTTGCGATCTCGGTGTTCGGATCGATGCTGTTGGTTCCCCTCTACTTTCAGGCCGTGCGCGGCGCTTCGGCGCTCCAGGCGGGCCTGCTCATGGCGCCGGGGGGCTTCGGCGCGATGTTGATGATGCCGCTGTCCGGCCGGGTCACCGACCGGTACGGCCCGACCTGGCTGCCCGCCACCGGATTGCCGTTCGTGGCCATCGGGCTCATCCCGTTTGTGTTCGTTGGCGCCCACACCTCCTACGTTCTTCTCTGTACCGCGAACTTCATCCAGGGCTTGGGGATGGGCCTCGCGATGATGCCCAACATGACCGCCGCCATGCAGGCAGTCCCGGCGGCGGCGATCGCCCGGACGAGCACGGCCATGAACATCATCCGTCAGGCCGGTGCCTCGATCGGCACCGCAGTGCTATCGGTCATCCTCGCCTCGGCGATCACGAGCAACCTCACCGGCATCCTCGGGAGCCGCGTCTCGGGCTCGCACTCGGGCGGGATCGCCACCCTCCAGCATCTGCCCGCGAGCGCGCACGCCGCGGTCGCCGGGCCGCTCGCCGACGCGTTCGGCTCGACCTTCCTATGGGCGCTCGTGCTCATCCTGGTGGCGCTCATCCCCGCACTGGGAATGGCCCTGTCGGGCTGGCGGCGTCCGGCCGCCGCACCGGTCACCGGTCACCCGGTCATCGTCGAATAGCGCGGACTGAGATTCGCGGGTCATAGGTCATAGTGTTCGCGCATGGGCGTGCTCGGCGTGAACCACCTCGCTTTTCGGACCCACGATCCGAATCGTCTCCGCCGCTTCTACCTCGACTTGACCCGAGCCGACGAGATCGAGGGCGATCACGGCCCGATCGGGGTCGGGCAGACGCTGTTGGTGTTCTTCGCATCGCTCGAGCACGGCGCCGGTGACGATCCCGACGGGCGCCGGCTCGAGTTCATCCACGACGATCCCGGCGTCGGCTGGCGCGAGTAGATGGATCAGCTCAACGGTCTCAGCGTCCCGCAGTCGTTGAGCGACGCTTGCCGGCCGGACCGGCTGGGACTGCTCATCTACGACATGCAGGTCGGGATCCTGGAGCAGATCGCCGACCGGGACACAGTCGTGGAGAACGTCCGTGCGGTTCTCGAGGCGGCGCGGGCGGCCGGGGTACGGACCTACTTCACCCGCCACGTGACCCTGCCGGTGGAGCTGATGGGCGTGGCCCAGCTCCGGATGTGGCGGACGTGGCAGGGCGTCGACCGCCTCGAGGACGTGCGGTCGCCGTTCCTGCCCGATGCGCCCCAGACGCAGATCGTGCCCGAACTGACGCCGAACGAGCGCGAGGCGGTTCTCGACAAGCTGACGCTGTCCGCGTTCGCCGGCACTCCGCTCGAGCTGGCGTTGCGCGGAGCAGGGGTCGAGGCGATCGCGATCGTCGGGGTGGCGACCGAGATCGGCATCGAGCCAACGGCACGGCATGCGGGCGACCTGGGCTTCATCCCAGTGGTCGTGACCGACGCGTGCGGCGCCGGCAACGCCGACGCCGCCGCGCGGTCGATGGAGAGCCTCCGGTTTCTCGGGGACGCCATGCTGTGCGACGTCGCGGGGTTCCGAGACGCGCTCGCCCAGGCCGGGATCAATTCCGGTTAACCGCTCACTCGCGCGCTCGCCGCCGGCGAGCGTTCCGTTGTCCGTGCCAGAGCCGGGTGAACGGGCATTCACCACCCGGGGAGGGGGCGAGTGAGAAGTTATCCGGAAAGCGCGTGCAGGCTCGGGGCGGTCACGCCATCTCCTGCAGCCCCGCGCCGGTCAGCATGTAGCCCGGGGCGAGGGCGGCGCCATCCTTGCGGACCAGCTCGACGATCGCGCCGCCCGCGATCTCGGGAGTGAGCGGCGCACCGAATTGCCCGAGGTACTCCTGCTCGGACTGACCGGTGCGGTTGGCGTACGCCCGGACGGCCGGGCGCCCGACGCCGCCGTGTGGCGTGATCCGGGGCATAACCGCGGTGAACGCGATTCCCAGACCGGCCCGCTGCGCCTCATCCCGGGCGTAGGCAGCCATGAAGCGCTGCGTGGCCTTGGCGCCGGCATAGCCGCCGCTCAGCGGTGATCCGGCGATCGCCGCGCCGCTGCTGACGACGACCACCGTGGTGCCGGGCGGCAGCGGCTTGAGCAGCGCCTCGCGCACCCAGTTGAAGGCGATCCGGACGTCGGTCTGCCAATTGAGCGAGAACGTCTCCCACGTCTGGAGCTGCAGCGGACGCGGCAGCGGCGTCGCGCCCGCCACGAGGATGACGGCCTGCGGCTCGTAGCGGTCAAGCAGGCTGCCGGCGACCGCGGGATCGGCGGCATCGGCAATTTCGGGCTGGATCGCGATCGTGTGATTCCCACCCGCGAGCTGGGCGAGCTCCGCTCCAGTGCGGGCGACGGCGATCACCCGGGCTCCCTCCTGCGCGAAGGCGGTTGCGATCCCGCGGCCGAGGCCGCGGCTTGCGCCGACGACGATCGTGGTCCTGTCGGACAGTTCGTGCATGGTCTTGTCTCCTCGTTGTGTGTGGCGCGGGTCAGCTGGCGCGGGCGAGGGCGGCTACCTCGTTCCGCGTGGCCGAGACGGCGTCCCGGCGGACGAGCGCAAAGATCGCCGGGAGGGCGAGCAGCGCGATCGCGCCGAGCACCCAGAACGCCTGCTGGAACCCGCCGGTGAGGGCGGCGGGGCCGGCGTCGCCGGCGTGCAGCAGCGACTGCGAATGGCTGGCGGCGATGCTCGAGGCGATTGCGATGCCGATCGCTCCGCCGAGCTGCTGAGAGGTGTTCAACAGTCCCGAGGCGAGCCCGGCCCGGTGCGAGGCCACGCCGGCGAGAGCGGCGATCGAGATCGGGATGAACGAGAACGCCGTCCCCGCGCCGGCGACGACCATTGGCCCGGCGAGGTTCCTGACAAAGTGGCCGTCGACGGGCACCTGGGTTGCCCAGATCACGCCCGCGGCGATCAGTGTCATCCCGAACGCCATCACGACCTTGGGCCCGAGGCGCGTGACCAGCAGCTGCGACAGACCGGCGAGCGCAACCGAGGTCAGCGAAGCCGCCAACCATGCGACGCCGGTCTGGAGCGCGCTGTAGTGCAGCACCTGCTGCATGTACAGCGTGCCGGCGAAGATGAACGCATAGAAGCTGCCGCCGAGCAGCAGCCCCGCGACGTTCGCACCGGCCAGCGTGCGGAGGCGGAAGATCGACAGCGGCAGGATCGGATCCTTGGCCCGGCGCTCGATCACCAGGAAGGCAGCGAGGACGGCCGCGGACGCCACGATCAGCGCGATCGTCCGAGTCGCGCCCCACCCGTACTGCGGGGCCTGCGAGATCGCGTCCACCAGCAGCACCAGCCCGCTCGTGCCGGTGATGGCGCCGGCCGCGTCGAACCGCCGGCGCGCCGTCGCTAGCCGGCTCTCGGGCACGATCCGCGGGACCAGCAAGAGCGCGGCCGCCCCGACCGGGACGTTCAGATAGAAGATGTACTGCCAGCCGGCGTATCGGGTCAGGAACCCGCCGGCGATCAGGCCTACCGTGGCGCCGGCGGCGCCAAGGCCGCCCCAGATCCCAAGCGCCTTGTTGCGCTCGGCGCCCTCCTCGAACGTGTTCATCACGATCGAGAGGGCGGCGGGGAGCATGATCGCCGCGCCCAGCCCCTGCACGGCGCGCGTCCCGATCAGAAACGCGTCGCCGGTCGCCAGCGCGCATCCGAGCGACGCCGTCGTGAACACGGCAAGTCCGACCATCAGGATCCGGCGGCGGCCGAGCAGATCCGCGGCGCGGCCGCCGAGCAGCAGAAAGCCGCCGAACGTGAGCGCGTACGCGGTCACGACCCATTGCAGGCTGATCTGTGAGAAATGCAGATCGCGGCCGATCGTCGGCAGCGACACGTTGACGATCGTCAGATCGATGATCGTCATGAAGTACGACACCGCCAGCAACGCGAACGCGCGCCAGCGATTGATTATTGGGGGTGCGGACAGCATTTGGCCTCCAGTGGTCTGGTGAGGAACTTCGGTGCGTGTGCCGGACGGCTACGGCGATGGATCGGGCGCGAACCCGAACTGCGGCAGAAGCGCTGCGTCGATGAAGGAGTCGATCCCGACGATGTGATCGCCGTCCATCTGCAGCACGGAGATCCCATGAGGGATCAGGTGACGATCTTCGGAGATGCGGTGGATCGCCACGGCGGGCCGGCCGTTCGCCGAGATCGGCGTCAGCTTCATCCGCCGCAGGTCGCCGCCGGCGGCCACGTCGCGGAGGAAGCGCGCGATCTCGATGGCGCCGGTCAGCGAGCGCTGGGGCGGCATCCTCATCGTCGCGTCCTCGCGCAGCAGCGCGACCAGCGCGTCGACGTCGTCCCGCTCGAACGCATCGACGTACCGGCCGAGAAGCTCGCGCTCGTCCGCGGCGGCGCGAGCGGGGGGTGGCGCGGGCGCTGGAAGGTGCTGGTCGATCGTCGCGCGAGCCCGCTGGAGCGCGCTGTTGACCGACGCGACGGTCGACTCGAGTAGTTCGGCGACCTCAGGCGCGGTCCAGCCGAGAACGTCGCGGAAGATCAGCACCGCGCGCTGCCGCCCGGGCAGCTCCTGGATCGCCCGCAGCAGCGCGAGTTCCATGCCTTCGCGGATGGCGTACCGAGCCGCCGGGTCGTACGTGGGCGCGGCGGTGTCGGTTAGCCGCGCGTCCGGGAACGGATCGATCGGCTCGGGTCGGCGCGGGCGGCGCTCGAGCTCATCCAGGCAGGCGTTCGTCGCGATTCGGTACAGCCACGTCTGGAGCTGCGCCCGAGGCTCGAATCGGTCGAGCGCGCGCCATGCTCGCAGCAAGGTTTCCTGCGTCAAATCCTCGGCCTCGTGGGCGGAGCCGAGCATCCGATAGCAATGGACCTCGAGGGCGTGCCGGTAGGGGCCGACCAGCTCGCGGAACGCGCGCTCGTCTCCGGCCTGCGCGGCGGCGAGCAGAAGTCGCCGGTCGGTGTTCCTGGTCAGGTCTCTCATGGCTCTCACGACGTGTAACGGTCTCCGGCGAGGAAACTCATCGGAGAGTTACGCGTCATCATGCGTTGCGGACATGGCTGAGCAGCTCAAGCTGGCGTTGAACACGGGCTACTGGGGGGGCGGGCCCCCCGCGGGCGCGGCCGACTCGATCGTCGAGGCCGAGCGGCTGGGCTTCGACTCGGTGTGGTGCTCTGAGGCGTACGGCTCGGACGCGCTCACCCCGCTGGCGTGGTGGGGCAGCCGGACCGAGCGGGTGCGGCTTGGAACCGCGATCGTCCAGATGAGCGCGCGCCAGCCGGCCGCCACCGCGATGGCGGCGATGACGCTCGACCATCTCTCCGGCGGTCGCTTCATCCTCGGTCTCGGGGCGTCCGGCCCGCAGGTGGTCGAGGGCTGGTACGGGATGCCGTTCGAGAAGCCGCTGGCGCGCACGCGCGAGTACATCGGGATCCTGCGCGACATCTGGGCCCGCCGGGCCCCGGTGACCAGCGACGGCCCCTACTACCCGCTACCGGTACGCGACCGCCCGGGCGTAGTCGGTTTGGGCAAGCCGCTGAAGGCTTCGATCCATCCCTTGCGCGAGGACATCCCGGTGTTCCTCGCCGCGGAGGGCCCGAAGAACGTCGCGCTTGCCGCCGAGTTGTGCGACGGATGGGTGGCGATGCTGCTCAGCCCGCACGAGCGGTTCTATGCCGACGCGCTGGCGGAGGGCTTCGCCCGGCCCGATGCTCGCCGCAGCGCCGAGGACTTCGAGGTCGCCGCGATGGTGCCGTTCATCGTCCACGACGACGTTGAGGCCGCGGTCGACATGGTGCGCCCGTTCTACGCCCTGTATTTCGGCGGTATGGGCGCGAAGGGGGGTCAGAACTTCCACGCCAACGTCGCAATCCGGATGGGCTACGAGCGCGAGATCACCGAGATCCAGGATCTCTATCTCGGCGGCAAGAAGGACGAGGCGGCCGCGCGCGTTCCTTCCGATCTGATCCAGAAGATGTCGCTGCTGGGGCCGGCGGACAAGATCCGCGACGACCTCGAGGCGTGGAGGGACTCGTTCGTGACCACGCTCCTGATCGCCGGCGACCAGGCGATGCTCCGCCAGGCTGCGGATATCGTCCTCGGCTGAGCAAAGTCAGCGCTTCGGCTGCCAGAGGGCGATCTCGCCGGCCGCCGGCGTCGAGACGACGCTCCGCCAGCCGGCCGGGCCTTCACGCGGCGAGAGCATGACCGTGGCACCGAGCACCTCGGCCCGCTCGGTGGTCTCGCGGATATCACGAACCTCGACATACGGGAGCCACAGAGGGCGGCTGACGGGGCACTCGACCATCCCGCCCCCGATCCCGTTTCCGAACTCGACCGCGAGATACGTCCCGGCCGACGTCTCGACCTGCTCCTCACGCCACCCGCACAGTCGCCTGTAGAAGCAGCGGGCCTCGAGGAGGTCGCGGGTGTGGAGCTCCAGGTGGACGACCCTTCCCGAGCCGGCAGGCGTCATGTCTGTCATGTGAGACCTGGCTTATTCGCGAAAGTAATCGGGTGCGGCGATGAATTTCTGACGTTCGTCCGGTCTAACCTCAGATGGCGATGGCCAGCATGCGAACAGGGGAGACCCCGCAGCCTGCCGTTCTCGCTGCCGCCGCGGCCGGGGACGAGGGCGCGTTCGAGCGCCTGATCGAGCCGTACCGGCGCGAGCTCCACGCCCATTGCTACAGGATGCTCGGCTCGGTGTATGACGCCGACGACGCACTCCAGGACACCCTGCTCCGCGCCTGGCGCGGGCTTCCGGGCTTCGAGGGCCGGAGCGCTCTTCGGTCGTGGCTGTACACGATCGCGACAAACAGCTGCCTGACTCAGATCTCGCGGCGGCCCAAGCGGGTGCTGCCGGTCGACTACGGTCCCGCGGTCGAACCGCACACCCCGCCGGGTGAGCCGATCGTCGAATCCGTGTGGATGGAGCCCTATCCCGACGAGACGTTCGGCGTCGAGGACGAACTTGCCTCGCCGGACGCTCGCTATGAGCAGCGAGAGGGCATAGAGCTGGCCTTCATCGCAGCGCTCCAGCACCTCGCCGCGAACCAGCGAGCGGTGCTGATCCTGCGCGATGTGATGGGATTCTCGGCGAAAGAGACGGCCGACATGCTCGAGACCTCGGTCGCGTCGGTCAACAGCGCGCTCCAACGCGCCCGGGTCGCGGCGGAGGATCGCGTGCCCGAGCAGACCCAGCAGGCGACCCTGCGCTCGCTCGGCGATGACGGCCTGCGCGAACTCGTCGACCGCTACGTCGACGCCTGGGACCGCTGCGACGTCAAGGCGTTCGCGGCGATGCTCGCCGAGGACGCGACCTTCGCGATGCCGCCACTCGCCACCTGGTATGAGACGCGCGAGGGGATCGCGATCTGGGCCCGCCTATCGCCAATGTCGGGGGCCTGGCGGTGGCGATCGGTTCTCACGCGCGCCAACGGCCAGCCCGCGCTCGCGTTCTACGGGTGGGACGAGGATGCCCAGGCCTACCTCCCATTCGCGCTCAACGTGCTGAGTTTCCGGGGGACGGAGATCATCGACGTCACCGCGTTCATCGTCCGTTCGACCGAGTCGCCCGACCCCGAGTCATACGAGCGCTTCCCGGAGCAGCCGTACGACGAGCGCCGCCTGGCCGGCGTGTTCGGGCGATTCGGCCTGCCTGACCGGTTGACCTGACCGACGTCAGTCGACGAGCACGGTGAGATCGAGTTGGGCGAGCCGGTCCGGGTCGGCGAGGATGTCGAACTCGACGATCCTGCCGTTGCGCACGATCGGTGCTCCTACCGAGAACGGCCGGCCGTCGCGAAGAGACACCACCCCGGCGGCGCCGTTGATGAGAGCGCGACGCAGCGTCAGGCCCGCCTGCGACCACATCATCGCCTGGCTGGCTACGGTCTCGGCGCCCTGGACGAAGCGAGATAGACCCGCGACGCCGCCGTCGGCTCTGAGCACGATGTCGGGGTCGAGCAGCGCGACGAGCCCCTCGAAATCGCCGTCACGCGCGGCCGCGAGGAACGCCTCGACGACCTTCCACTGAGCGCTCAGATCGGCGT
>Ga0335081_10014492_pt1 | contig 12757 bp, 11 predicted proteins | sample Lox_Sample_35_FD_206713 | JGI IMG/M metagenome (GOLD analysis project Ga0335081, IMG submission 206713) | Soil microbial communities from Loxahatchee National Wildlife Refuge, Florida, United States - Lox_Sample_3.5 | ecosystem: Environmental > Terrestrial > Soil > Wetlands | place: USA...
ATAGCGGGGAAACCGGCCTGCCAGCCTGGCGCGATCTTGGCTGCGGCAAAGATTGCTCTTTTGCCGGGGGTGGTGGCGACTACAGTCCGTTGTCAGTGCGCATTACCTGCCGAACTGGATTTTCTTTCCCGGGGCTGCGTTCTACTCTCGGGGAGCCTCTGTCGGTCGGCTTCTCGGGCTGGCTGAAAATCATCTTCGGGGCGCGAAAGGATACAAGCCATGAACTGGGACCAGATTGAAGGCAAGTGGAAGCAAGCCAAGGGCGCGGTCAAGGAAAAATGGGGCCGCCTGACCGATGGCGACCTCGACGTCATCGCCGGAAAGCGCGATCAATTGATTGGGAAAATCCAGGAGCGCTACGGCATCACCAAGGAAGAAGCGCAGACGCAGGTAGAGTCCTGGAACCTGCCCTCGGCCACTAGCAGCGAGCATGAACAGCAGGAGCGGGAGCGGAAAGCCAGCTAAGCCCAGAGTTCCGCTTTCCCACAGCCATTAGCAAAAAGAGGGGCGGCGCTTGCGCGCCGCCCGATTTTCATTGCCGTTGGCTAAAGGCTACAAGCGGCCTGCAATTGCCAGCACGACCACAATCAGCAGAATCAAGCCCAGGCCGCCGCTCGGATAGTATCCCCAGCCTGTGCTGTAGGGCCAGGTAGGCAGGGCCCCGAGCAACAGCAAAATCAGCAGAATGATCACAATTGTGGACATTTCAAGTCCTCCGGGAGGCCGGCCGAAGCCGGCGATTTTTTTTCCTGCTTACACCCCAGGGCCTCGGAACCCATCCTCTGGTTGGGCGTGGTCATCACGCTGAATTCGTAGGTGGGTCCGCCGCAATCGCATCACGCCGTTTTGCGCTGGCCTGGACCCTGACCCTGACCCTGACCCTGACCTTGACCCTGGCCTGTCTCCGTCGTTCCGGTACTGCCGCGCGAGCTTCCGGTCTCAGGATGCGATTCGCGTTCATGCTGCGCCCGCTCCTGCTCGGTCGAGAAAGACTGGCCGCATGCCTTGCAAGTGGTGTTCTTTGTCTCGTTGGTCATTGCGTTCTCCTGGTGAAAGATTTGCAAATTCAAAAGGCGCGGGAAGCTCTGAAAGAAAATCTCCTGCGCCTGGCATCAAGTTAAGCCGGGCGTGAGCGGGGAACAATCGGTGGGAGACAGTAATCGCCGGGGCATGCTGCTGTACGGGAAGGGCGCCTCGCGAACTACTCGCCGGGTCATCGTCGGACGAGCCGTGGCTTGCCTTTGTCGTAGCGGCGGGCGGCCGCGGCCGGCGTCGCCACTACAGTCTTTCCTGTACGTAATTGTTGCTGTCTTGGGGGCAAACAATACGCCCTGAGGTCACTTCGCGGCCGGTTTACTGTCTGTTTTGCATAGGATGGCAGGCTGGCATGCGGATTGCAGAAACCGGGGTATGCAGCTAGCCAAGATTCCGGAGGGTGGTGCTATGGTGGAGACACGACCTGCAGACTGGCGCACATTGGCAGAAGCCGCGCACAGAGAACAAGACCCAGCGAGATTGATGGACCTGATCTCCCGCCTCAGACAAGCTCTGGAAGAGCGCGCTCATCTTTCGCGAGCGGCCCAGGCCGAGAACTGGGGTTGCTCGGCGGCTGGCCTCGATTGAGAATCAGGCGCCCGCGGGGAAGAAAATATTGTTGCCGAGCACGGCCTGCAGGGCGGGTATGAGATCACGGCCAGCGTGAGATTTATTCACGTAGCCTCGAACGCCGAGCCTTCTGGCCTCCTCAATCAATTGCCGGCTTTCGTGCATGGTAAGGACGACAATCGGGATCTCGGGCAGAATTTTCTGAAGGATGCGGGCGGCATCGAGGCCATTCATTCCCGGCATGGTGATATCAAGCACGACCGCATCCGGGCGAAGCTGGCTGGCCTTTTCTACCGCTTCCCGGCCGTCCTGTGCTTCTCCGCAGACATCGAAGCCGGCGCCGGTCAGGGTGGCGCGCACGCGCCGGCGGAGCGCCTCCTGATCATCGGCCAGCAAGATTCGGTTCAAACCCGTAAGAGTCATCTCATCGTGTGGTGTGAAATGGCGGTGCTTACCCGCCTACCAGCCCCAGATCAGTTTCCGGCTTGCGCGGAACATGTGTTCCCGCGCGGAAGCGCGCAGTAGCGCGAAGATTGGAGCCTCCAAGCTGCGAGCACCCACTTCGCTCCCTGCGGGTTATTTTGGCAAAGCAAGGCTCGGCGGGCCAATACGGTAGTCGCTGTAGGCGGCGGACCGCATGACCCGGGCTCACATTCTCGCAAGGACCCGTAAATTGTGAAGAGCGTCTTCCAGGGCCTGCTGCTCGGAGGAATTCTTCACGGCGCCGCTTTGGCGCAACCCCTGGAGCTGCTGCTGAATGGCCTCATTGGCTTCGCGGATGCGTTGTGGAAGTTTGCTGCGATCCAATTCCAGCAGAGCTGCCCGATAAAGCACGGCCCACCTCTGGGCCTCATGCTCGACCATATTTCTCAATTCCCACCGCTGCGCAAGATTCTTGGATTGACCGTACAAGATCCCCGGATTGACCTTAGAGGACGCCAAAGCTCTTGTCTATTCGGCGTCGAACATAGCGGCGGAGGCGACCGCTACCACGCCAAGCCCAGTTCGCCGTAGAAACGCTGGACCGTGTCATAGCACTCGCAGGAGAGCTCTTCCAAGTGGCCGCGATCAAGAATTCTGATCCTGCCTCGCGCATATTGGATGATGCCCAGCTTGCGAATACGGCTGGCGGCCACGCTCAAACTGGCCCTGCCGGTGCCCAGCTTTTGGGCCAGCGATTCCTGGGTGATCGGTATCTCGATCCCAACCCGGTCAGCGGCGCCCAGCAGCCATCGCGCCATGCGCTCCTCCAGGTGGTGGAAGCGGTTGCAGGCAGCAATCTGCGCCACCTGCATACCCTGGATCAGGGCAAAGTGCTTCATCAACGCGTAAAAGCGGGGCGCCGCCTGCGCGATTTGTTCAAAGGCCTCGCCCTTCATGCGGTAGGCGGAGCCGCGAATCTGCACCACCGCGCGAAGCAGCGTCTTTTTTGCGCCGCACAGCAGAGGAATACCCACGAACCCGCCTCGGCCCACGACCGTCACTTCCATGCTGGCGCCTTCGCTGGTAGGGACCTCCACTGAAACCAGGCCGCAGTTCGGGAAGTAAATGCTGTTCACGCGCTGCCCTGGTTCGTTGAGAACCCGCAGGGCCGGCAGTTCCTGATATTCAAGGTGGGGACGCACGATTTCAAATTCCCTGTCTGGAGCATTGGCGAGAATCAGGTTGAGAACCGGACCGCCGTTGAGCCGCCGCCCGCCCGAAGTTTGCTCACATCCGTTGGAGTCGGTTTTCACCATAACGCAATATTCGATGCTCCGCCGGAAACGAGACCACTCCCAGCAATGGGCTTCTGATCCTGTATTTCGCGGGAAGGGATGATGGTAAGAGGGCTGGGTACAAAAGCAAGAATGTTCTGACCCTAAGTCACAGCCAAATTGCCGGGCCTCATAACGTTAAAGGTATGTGGCAATTCGTACATGCCTATCCAATGTCCGGCTACAGTGAATACTGTATGGCCGCCATGTAGTTTCAAGTACATGCTGATGCAAGGGCCTCGACAAGCTAGCCCTTCCCCCTTGTTTCCCATTTGCCTGCCTGTTCCGGGCGGGCAAGAGTTCGTACATTTTGTGTATAAAGAAGTAACTATCGAACCGAGACTGCAGGCCCCACATGTGTGCTGTCCGAATCTTGATTGCCGATGATCATGAAATCGTCCGGCAGGGAATGCGGTCGCTGTTCTCGCTGCGCGCGAACTGGGACATTTGCGGCGAGGCGGTGGACGGGCGCGAGGCCGTAGAGAAGGCGAAGCGCCTGAAGCCGGACGTCATTCTGCTTGATATCAGCATGCCCCTGCTCAATGGGCTGGAAGCCGCCCGGGTGATTCGCCGGGAAGTTCCCCAAACCCAGATTCTGATCGTGAGCCAGTACGATGCCGCCCACATGCGCTCCAAGGCGATTGAAGCCGGCGCCCGGGGCTACGTAGCCAAATCCGACCTCTCGCGGGAGCTGATTGCGGCCGTGGAAGCTGTGCTTGACGGCCAGTCGCCCCAGCAGCCTGCCCCACAAAACGGCAGCGCGGAAGGGCCCCCGGCCCCGCGCACGGCCGAAGCGCCCCCCTCCTCGGAGGCCTGCCTGCAAGGCGGGGGCGAGATGGGGGCGCTCATGCGCTCCATGGATTGGTCGAAGACCAGGCTGGGCCCGGTCGAACACTGGCCGGAAAGCCTGAAGGTTTCCCTCAGCACCTGCTTGAATTCCCGCTTTGCCGTTCTCATCTGGTGGGGGCCGGAATTGATCATGCTGTACAACGACGCTTACCGGCAGATCATCGGCGCCAAACATCCAGCCGCTTTGGGAAACCCCGGCCGCGATTGCTGGTACGAGATCTGGACCACCATCGGCCCCATGCTCGATGGGGTTCTGCACCGTGGCGATTCGACCTGGTCCGACGACCTGCTGCTCCTGTTGGAACGCCACGGCTACGCGGAAGAATGCTACTTCACGTTTTCTTACAGCCCGATTCGCGATCAAGCGGGGAAGATCGTAGGCGTCTTCACGCCGGTCAAGGAGACGACCGATAAGGTCATCGGTGAGCGGCGCCTGCGCACGCTGCGCGATTTAGCCGCCTGCACTACCGAAGCAGAGGATGAAGCAGCTGTCTGGAGCGTTATCTGCGACACTCTGAGAAGGAATCAACAGGACATTCCTTTCGCAATTCTCTGCCTGGCGGTCCCCGGCGGCGGCCTGCGGCTGGTTGGCACCGCGGGCATTCCCGGGGATCATCCGTTTTGTTCGGTTCTTGCCGCGCCTGATTCGCCGATTCAAGCTCTGGTGCAGCGAGCCATGCAATCAGGGAGGATAGTCGAGGTGGAGAACCTGGATGCCTTCGGCAGCGATTTTCCCTCCGAGCCCTGGGGAGCGCCGCCGGGCAGCGCCATGCTGCTGCCGATTGGAGCGCTGGGAGAGCAGCCGGCGGGAGTGCTGCTTGCCGCCGTCAGCCCGCGAAAGAGGCTCGACAGCGCTTACCGGACATTCTTCGAATTGGTCGCCCGGCAGCTTACCAGCAGCATTGCCGACGTGCGAGCCTACGAGATGGAGCGCAATCAGGCGGAGGCGGCCTCCCGGCTGGCGGCCATCGTGGAATCCTCCGACGACGCCATCGTGTCGAAGGATCTCTCGGGCATCATCAAGAGCTGGAACCGCGGCGCGGAGCGTATTTTCGGCTACACCGCCGAAGAGGTGGTGGGGAAGTCCATCATGATTATTGTCCCTCCCGAATTGAGGGAGGAAGAGAAGACCATTCTGCGGCGCTTGGGTGCGGGCCAGAAGATTGATCACTTTGAAACCCTGCGCGTGACCAAGGATGGAAGAAGGGTGAACATCTCCCTGACCGTCTCGCCGATAAGAGACGCCTCCGGCAGGGTGGTGGGCGCCTCCAAGATCGCCCGCGACATTGCCGAGCAGAAGGATGCGGAGCTTGCGCTGCAGCTCGCCTATGAGCGCATGGGGTTACGGGTGAAAGAGCGCACCGCCGAACTGGAACGCGCGCAGGAGGATTTACGCGCCCTTTCCAGCCGCCTGCTGCAGATGCAGGATGAGGAACGCCGCCGCATTGCCCGCGAACTGCACGACACCGCCGGCCAGATTCTGGCGGCCCTGAATATGAACCTGGTTCCGCTGGAAACCCGGCTGAAGGAGCTCGATCCGGAGCTGGCAAAGCCGGTTACGGAGAGCGTCGGCTTGGTGAATGAGCTATCGGCCGACCTGCGCACCATCTCGCACCTGCTGCACCCGCCTCTGCTTGACGAAGCCGGGCTTTCCTCAGCTCTGCAGTGGTTCGTGGAAGGTTTTTCCGAACGCAGCAAGATTCCGGTCGAGCTGGAGCTTGCGGCCGACCTGGGGCGGCTCACACCCGAGATGGAAACCGTGATCTTCCGCGTGGTGCAGGAATGCCTGACCAACATTCACCGCCACTCTGGCAGCGCTACCGCCGGCATCCGCATTCGGCGCGGAGGAGGGGTCATCTGCATGGAGATTCGCGACTACGGCAAAGGAATGGCGGCTTCCTCCTCCGCCTCGGGGAAGACCGGCGTCGGCATTCAGGGAATGCGGGAGCGCGTGCGGCAACTCGGGGGCACGCTTTCGATCGAGTCGGGCAGCTCGGGCACCGCCGTGACCACGGTTCTTCCCGAGCCGGCGGCTTCGGCGCAGAAGGCTAGCTGAGCGTTCTCGAGTTCATTGCCCCGGGCAGCCATCCTTTACCTACGGAGCGTCTCACATTCTGGCGGGCGAGCTAACAACGGCGCGCATGGCTCTCTGCATTCTCTTGCTCCTGTCTGCCAGCGCTCGCGGCCAAGACGAGCAGACTCAGAATCCTGCCGCTTCCAGCCAGCCTCTGAAGGAATTGAGCCTCGAGCAGCTGGGCAACGTCGAGGTCACGACGGTTTCAAAAGAGCCGGAAGAGGTCTGGAAGACGCCGGCGGCGATTTACGTTATTACCCAGGAGGATATTCGGCGCTCTGGAGCGCGAACTCTGGCCGATGCCTTGCGCCTGGCGCCGGGGGTAGAGGTCTCGCAGATTGATTCCGACAAATGGGCGGTGGGCATTCGCGGCTTCGAGGGGCGGCTTTCGAAGTCTGTGCTGGTGCTGATTGACGGGCGCTCGGTCTACACCCCGCTGTTCGCCGGCGTGTACTGGGAGGTGCAGGACACGCTGCTCAGCGACATTGACCGCATTGAGGTGATTCGCGGCCCGGGCGGCACGATCTGGGGATCGAACGCGGTCAACGGCGTCATCAATATCATTACAAAGAGCGCCAAGCTGACGCACGGAATTAAAGTATTGGCCGGCGGCGGAGATGTGGATCAGGGATTCGGCAGCATTCGTTACGGGGCCGGCGGCAAGAACTTCGGCTACCGCGTCTATGGAAAATGGTTCACCAATGGGCCTGAGTATCACTCCGATGGGCACAACTTTGACGCCTGGCGGTCGGGGCAAGCCGGCTTTCGCTCCGACTGGGACGTTACTCCCCGCGACAACCTCACCCTGGAGGGAGATGCCTACGAGACCATTGCCGGGCAGAGGCTGGGGATCAGCTACTTCAATCCGCCCGAGCTGCTCGACCTCGAAGCCAACGGACATTTCTTCGGCCAGGACCTGGTGGGGCGCTGGCAGCGTTCCTTGCGCTCAGGTTCAGACCTGCAGCTGCAGGTTTATTACGACCGGACCGACCGCCGCGACCTGAATTACCGCGAAATTCGCAACACGTTCGATGTGGATTTCATTCATCATCTGGTGCTGCCGCGGCAGAACCTGATCTGGGGGCTGGGCATGCGCATCAGCCCCAGCCACTATTTCCAGACCGTGCCCTCGGTGGACTTCGAGCCTCACCACCAGACCTATAACATCTTCAGCGGCTTTATTCAGGATGAAATTGCATTGCTGCCCAACCGTCTCTTCTTCACGCTTGGCACCAAGCTCGAGCACAACACCTTCAGCGGGTTTGAAGTGCAGCCCAGCGGCCGCCTGCTGTGGACGCCCAGTGCTCATCAGAGTTTCTGGGCGGCGGCCACGCGGGCGGTAAGGACGCCTTCGCGCATCGAAAATAATTTCAGCTTCAGCGATCTGGCGGTTCCCTCCCTGCCACTGTACTTGCGCCTGATTGGAGACGGGGATTTTTCTCCCGAGCAGCTGGTGGGCTACGAAGCCGGATACCGGCAATTCCTGAAGCCCAGCGTATATCTGGATATTGCCACCTACTACAACAACTACGATGATCTTCTGAGCGTGGAGAATCAGGTTCCTTTTGTCGAGGATGACCCGGGGCCTCCGCATCTGGTGCTGCCTCTCTATCTGAGAAATGGCATTCTGGCTATAACTCGCGGAGTTGAGATCTCGCCGGTCTGGCGGCCGGTTCCGTGGTGGCAGCTGAAGGGATCGTACTCTTACATGCACCTGACAGCGAGGAACAAGGCGACCAGCGATGACGCTTCCACGGTCAAGCAACTGGAAGGCGATAGCCCGCAGCATACGGTATCCGTTCAATCTTTTCTGGACCTGTCCAAGTACTTTCAGTTCGATCTCGATTTTCGTTACGTGAGCGCTCTGCCCGACCAGAAAGTTGCGGCTTACTCTACGGCGGACGCGCGCCTGGGGTGGCGAGTCCGGAAGAGCCTGGATCTTTCGCTGGTGGGGCAAAATCTATTTCAGCCGCGACATGCCGAGTACGGGGGCGATCCTGGGCCGCTGGTCGAAATCAGACGGGGCGCCTACGTAAGGCTTACTTGGAGCAAGTAATCAAAGGCAGACTGAAACAGCAGGTTCGTGGCGAGGCTGAACGGCGGGCAGGCGGCGGTTGCCGCTGGCGCCGCGCCCTGGCCGCGGCGCTGGCCTGCTGCCTGTCTGCGGCGCCGCTGTTCGCCCGCGGCTCGCGTCCCAGCGAGTACGAAGTCAAGGCGGTTTACCTTCTCAATTTCGGAAAGTTTCTTTCCTGGCCGCGCAATGCCGCGGATGCTTCCGCCACTGCCTTCCCCATTTGCATTCTGGGTCAGGATCCTTTCGGGCGGTCGCTTGACGCCACTCTGGCCGGAGAGTCTATCAACGGCAAAAGTGTTCTGGCGCGCCGGCTGGAACGCCCGCAGGAAGCGCTGGCCTGCAAGATTCTGTTCATCGGCCGCTCCGAAGAGCCCCGGCTGGGCGCGATTCTCGATGTGCTGGGCAATGCTCCGGTACTCACCGTAAGCGACATACCCGATTTCACCCTGCGCGGCGGCATGATCCAATTCATGCTGGAGCAGGACCGGGTGCGCTTTTCGATCAACCTTGCGGCCGCTGAAAGCTCAGGCCTGACGGTCAGTTCGCAACTGCTTAAAGTAGCAACCTCGGTGCAGAGAAATTCACGAGTTCGGGATAAGCAATAATGTTCGGATTCAAGAACTACTCCATCGCGAAGAAGCTGATCACCATGAACATGCTGGTGACGGCGGCGGCCCTGCTGCTGGCGGGCTCGTCCTTCGTAATCTACGACATACTGACTTTCCGCGACGGCCTGGTGCGCTACCTCTCGATTCAAGCGCAGATCATCGGATCGAACTCGGTCTCGGCCCTGTTGTTCAACGACAAACCTTCGGCAGAGAACACTCTCTCTGCCCTGCGCACCTCAACTCATATTCAGTATGCCGCTATTTACGGGCCGGATGGGGCACCCTTCGCCGGCTACTGGCGAGGCCGGCCGGGTCAATTCCTGCGACTGCCGGCCATGGCGCCCGCCCGATCGGAGACTCACCGGTTTGAAGACGGCCAGCTGGATCTGGCCCAGACGATTGTTTTTCAAGGCAAGGCCGTGGGGGCGGTTTACATCACCTCCGATCTTGGGTCGCTCACCGATCGTCTGCGCCGCTACGAGGAGATTGTTGCCGTCGTGCTGCTGGTTTCACTCCTCGCCGCCCTGCTGGTTTCATGGCTGTTTCAGCGCGCCATCTCCCGTCCCCTGGCCGATTTGGCGGAGACCGCCCGCCTCGTTTCCCGAGACCGCAACTACTCGGTGAGGGCGGCGCCCACGCGAGACAACGACGAAGTGGCCACCCTGATTGCCGCCTTCAATGAAATGCTCGAACAGATCCATCAGCGCGACCTGGCGTTGCAGCGCTCCCGCGACACCCTCGAGATGAGAGTGCAGGAGCGCACGGCCGAGCTTTCCAAGGCGGAGGATAGCCTGCGCGCTCTCTCGCGCCGCCTGCTGCAAATGCAGGATGAAGAACGGCAGCGCATTGCCCGCGAACTGCACGATGGCTCCGGCCAGGTGCTGGCCGCCCTCTCCATGAATCTTTCTCTCTTGCAGGCCCGCTCCGCGGTGTCGGATCCGGAGGCAGTCAGAATCGTCAAAGACAGCATTCGCATGGTGGAGGACATTCTGAAGGACCTGCGCACCATGTCGTATCTTCTGCACCCGCCCTTGCTCGAAGACACCGGCCTGGAATCCGCCTTGCGCTGGTATGTGGATGGATTTGTGCAGCGCAGCAAAATTGCCGTGACCCTGGAAATCGCCCCCGATATCGAGCGCCTTCCGCGCGAGGTCGAGCTCGCCGTCTTCCGCATCGTTCAGGAATGCTTGACCAATATTCATCGCCACTCCGGAAGCACTGCCGCCAGCGTTCATCTCTCGCGCGACGCGGAGAATCTCTGCCTGGAAGTTCGCGATCAGGGCAAAGGAATCTTCAGGAAGATGCAATCAGGAGGGTCTCGCCCGGGGGTCGGAATCCACGGCATGCGCGAGCGCGTGCGGCAACTGGGCGGCCGCCTGGAGGTTCATTCCGCTCCCGGCCAGGGCACGGTGATCACCGCGACTCTGCCCTTACAAAGTCCTGCCGTGAATTGAGCGGCGAGCCCGGCCGGAGCTTGCAGAAATGTGATTGCTTCCGTCGCGCAATCAGTCCAGCGGAGCGCAGCGCCCCCAGGCGTTGGGAAGAGAAATTCCCGTCTTTAGTGGACCTTGGTTCGGCCAAGGTCGCCGCCGGCGCGAACCTATGCTGCTCGTGTCGGGAACCCCTGCGAAACCAGCAGCGGCGCAGCGGGTGCTCTTAACGATCCAGGTCTGCCTTTGCCGGCGTTTGCAGGGGTTGTTTCCAGTCACGCCCGGCATAGCCGAGGCTCGCCGTCTGCTTGCCGATCTCCCGATACATTTCCGGGTCGCGTGGCTGCCAGGTGCCGAGCCCGTCCACGTAGCGGTTGAACATGCAAAATGCCGCGGCGATCAGCACGGTGTCGTGAATTTCTTTATCGCTTGCCCCCTGCTGGCGCGCCCGCTCGATGTCCTCGGGCCCTACTTGTTTGCCATCCTGTTGCACCTTTCCAGCAATCGCCAGCAGGGCTTTCATCTTGCCTGAGATTGCAGCTTCCCGGTAGTTCTGCGCCACCTCGCGGATGAGTTCATAGTCGCCGCTGCCGCCCCCCAAATGTTGCGCCGCCGTGGATCCGTGACAGGTCTGGCAGTAGTAACAATCGTTCTGCGAGGAAACATAGGTTGCAATCATTTCCCGTTCCGCAGGCGTCAGAGAATGCGGGCCGCAAAGCAAAGCCTGCGCCAGTTCGCACATGGGTTTCGCGGTAGCCGGACTGAACGCAAGCAAGCCGCGTATGCCGGGAAGCCCGTCTGCGACCTGAATGTATGCCATTGCTGAGCGCTCCTCAGGGTTTGACGACCTGCACCTTAGCGGCTCGTGCCTATTCCGGCAATAGTTCAAAAATATTAGACCGGCGATGAAAGAACATAGTTTCGCCGGGTGCTGCCATCATTTTTGCCCTTCTAGTCTTTTTGCATTATTGCCCGCCGCCGTTTCCACCGTTACCTTGTCGCTATTTTTCGCGTCGCCGGTTGGCCCGACTTCTTTCCTGACTGGCTTGTGGGGTTATTCGTCGGTAGATCGCAAGCGGCCGCTGCTTGAGGAGAATGCCGTGCACATGTGGAGAGGGCTACGTTGGGCCAGGGAAATCGCATTCATGCTGCTATCCATCGGGCTTCTCGGCATTCCCTGCGCTGCGCAGGAGCTGGGAACGGCCGTGCTGAGCGGCAAAGTCATGGACCCGCAGGGAGCCGTCGTACGGAATGCGGCGGTGACTGCGCGCCAGACCGCGACCGGCACAGATCGCGCAACCGCTACCAACAGCGACGGCTTGTTTGTTCTGAACGATCTTGCGCCCGGCGTCTACGAAGTTCACGTGTCGGCCTCCGGCTTTGGGGAGTTCACCGCGCCGGTTTCGCTGCAGGTCGGGCAGCAGGCGAGCCTTAAAGCTGTTCTCAGCGTGCAAACCGAAAAGACCACGGTGGAAGTGCAAAGCGAAGAGCAGCAGGTGAACACGGTTTCTTCGGTAGTGGATGGCGTCGTCACCTCGCATCAGATTGACAATCTCCCGCTGAATGGCCGCAACTTCCTCGAGCTGGCTCTGCTCATGCCGGGAAACACGATTGCCCCTAACTTTGACCCCACCAAGCAGAACACGGTGGTGATTTCTTCCGCCGGCCAGCTTGGCCGGGGCGGCAACGTGAGCATTGATGGCATGGACGATAACGATGACGTGGTCGGGGGCATGCTGCTCAACGTTCCCGAAGACGCCGTGCAGGAGTTCCAGGTCGCGACCAACCGCTTTTCCGCTGAACTGGGCCGCTCTGGTTCAGCCGTGGTGAACGTGGTCACCAAGTCGGGAACCAACGCTTTGCATGGCTCAGCATCTTTCTACGAGCGCGATAAGCATCTGCAGGCGTTGCCGGCAACTTTCAATCCATCTTCGGTGAACGGCGAAACGCCGCCCTTCCGCCGTGAACAATATGCGGCAACTCTCGGCGGGCCGCTGGTGAAAGACAAGGCCTGGTGGTTCGGAGCATTCGAGTACCGCGACGAATTAGGGGGATTGCTGGTCGCCACCCGCCAGCCCGACGCCACGGGCACAGGTGGAAGTTTCCCCAATAGCTTTGCTGAGACCCCGCTTGCTGATCCAATGGGCACGCTGCGCGGCGACTGGCAGGTTTCCACTCGCGACCGCCTCACGCTCCACTATGGCATTGAGCGCCAGGATGCCACCGATCTCACACCATTCCTTTCCGGGCAGCCGATTGGCAGCGCCTCCCAGCGCCAGGACTCCAATAATCACTTCCAGACCTTTCAGGCGTCATGGACCCGGGTGCTGAGTCCGACTCTGCTCAACCGCGCCAGCTAC
>Ga0335081_10014494_pt1 | contig 12756 bp, 11 predicted proteins | sample Lox_Sample_35_FD_206713 | JGI IMG/M metagenome (GOLD analysis project Ga0335081, IMG submission 206713) | Soil microbial communities from Loxahatchee National Wildlife Refuge, Florida, United States - Lox_Sample_3.5 | ecosystem: Environmental > Terrestrial > Soil > Wetlands | place: USA...
AAAGGCGCTCGTGCGAAATGGTGTGGTTACAATGATTGTTCGCCAGGAAGTAGGAATCGTAAGCCGAACCAGCGTTTCCGTTCACACTTACCTGCTGGCACTGGCACAATTGGCGACTATTTTGTCAGAAACTGTCAGGACAAGATGCTTCAATCGCCCAGATGGGGAAACTGGCGTGAGGCGGTTTCCGCGGCTGTGAGCTCAACGATGGCGGAGGGACAGTCTCCCGGCATAGCTTGAGATGTCGCAAACGACTAAACCTTCTTCAGGCGTTCGTTTAGCTCGCAACTGAGCGCCACTCACTGGGACATTGGTGGAGACTGGAGATATTTGGCCACCGCCTGGGCTCGCGAGTGAACGTGCATCTTCTCGTAGATTCGTCGGATGTAAGTGCGCACCGTATCGAAGCCAAGCCCTAATTGATCAGCAATCTCCTTGATCAGATAGCCTTTCGCCAACAATTCCAAAACCTCCCGTTCACGCACGGAAAGCTCTCCCGCCTCATCCTGGGGGGTGCTGATGTGAAAGAATTGAACCACTTTTCGCGCGATTTGGCTGCTCATAGGCGCGCCACCGTGATGCGCGTCCCTGATTGCATTCAACAATTCCGCCGACGGCCTGTGTTTAAGCACATAACCGATCGCGCCGGCGGTCAGCGCTTTGAAAATGCGCTCGGGATTTTCGTAAACGGTGACCATCACAATGCGGAGCGAAGGCTTCAGCTCTTTCAATTTTCTAACACACTCGATACCATCCATGCCGGGCAGGTTGATGTCCATTAGAACGACCTCCGGCGGAGTCTGGGCTATTTCCCGTAATGCGTCCTCAGCATTGGCATAGCAACCCAGGCAACGCATGTCCCGTGTCTGCCCGATAAGACGAGCCAGCCCTTTACAAAGACTGGGATCATCTTCAACAATGGAAACAGTGATAGGCATGTTCTCAGGTTGCCGGTCAGACCGACACCAAGCTGCACATATACTTTATTAGTCAACTACCCTTCAGGGATTGTCAATTATCAAAATGACTGAGACACGACACCGCCAAACACACAGGCCGGCGTACGGAAATTGCTTTCGCCGTACAGTTCGATTTTCCGGGGTAGTGATGGCGAAGCAGAAGATCCAAGTCCTCCGCATCTCTCTGGGGTGTCGGTAAAAGGATGGTCAATTGCGGAGGTAAACGGTCAACTCCACCCGCGCTCCTTCTCCGGGTTGGCTTTGCAACTTGATCTGACCGCCGATACTCTGCATCCGCTTACGCATGTTGGTCAGACCGTTTCCCCGCAAGTCGTGAATTGCATTTTCCGCTGTTAGGCCGACTTTCCCATCTGGCGGCGGCGTAATCTGGAATCCTTTTCCATTGTCCTGAATCGTGATGGTGAACTTCGCCGATTCGATTGCGGTTTGAATCCAGACTTCAGACGCGTTGGCGTGTTTGACGATGTTGTTTAACGCCTCTTTCAAAACCATGAAGAGATTGTGGCGGATGTCAGCAGTGAGTGGAGCATCTGGCAGACAGGAAGGCACTTCAAGGCGACAGCGAATTTTCGCTAATTGCAGATAGTCCTGGGCGAAGTTGCAGGCGTAAGATACGAAGTTGTCCAATGTGTCATTCTCCGGATTCACCGCCCAAACGATTTCATCGAGCGAGCGCGCTAACGCCCGTGCTTTGTCGGTGACCCTGCGGACATCTATTTGGACAGTATCGTGGGAACCTTCGGGGTTTTGAGCCAGTTCACTGAGGATGACAATCTCTGTCAGTCCGGCGCCCAAGTCGTCATGGATGTCATTGGCAATGCGTCCCCGCTCCACTTCAATGGCGCGTTCCCGCTCGATGCGATCGATCCGCCGTTGTAATTTCCGCCTCACGGCATAGCGCACCGAACCGGCAACGCTTCCCAGCGTCGTCAGCGCAACCAACGCCATAAACCATTTCGTCTGCCAGAAATAAGGCAATACAGTTACGGCCAGGGTGTCTCCCGAATCATTCCAGACGCCATCATTATTGCAGGCAACGACGCAAAACTGGTAGTGTCCCGGCGGCATATAGCTATAGTCAGCCGCGCGTTTCGCGCCCGCCTCGTTCCAACTGGTTTCGAGGCCTTCCAATTTGTATCTAAATCGCACCTTTTGAGCATCGGTCAGGCTTAATGCCGTGTATTGAAATTCCAAACGTTGCCTGCCCGGTGGAACTTTCAGTCCGCCACCCGAACGTTCAACCCCAACTGCATTGCCCTTGGGCAAGAGTGTGGTCCCGTCAACTACCACTCGCTCAATCACCACCGGCGGCGGCAGCGGGTTGTGCGGTACCTTGTCCGGACTAACAATGGCTAAACCCTTGACGGTCGGGAACCAAAGGCGCCCGTCGCGCGAATGCAAACCTGATGGCTGACACCCCCCCACGCACTCTATGCTCGGCAAACCATCGCTCTTGTCGTAACCGACACATTGAATCACATCGTTGGTGCCGGTGCCGGGCGCCAACTGGCGCTTGCTGACGCAGAAAACACCACCGTAAGACCCCAGCCAGAGATTGCCTTTTTCATCCTCAAGAATCTGGCAGATGACATCGTTGATTAAACCGTTCTTGGTTGTCCACGTCGTGATTGTGTCGTTCTTCCATCGGCTCAATCCGCCCCCGCAAGTACCAATCCATAGAGTGCTGTCGTCGTCTGCATAGAGGGACCAGATGGTTTCGCTGGCCAGCCCCTCTTTTTTGCCGAAGTGGGTCCATTGGCCGTTTTGCCAATGATACAGGCCTTCGCTCTCAGTTCCAACCCAAAGACTTCCTGCAGAATCCTGAACCAGGACCCGCACATCCAGGCTGGAAGATGCTCCGGGAATCCGGATGAGGTCCCGTTCGTCTCCGTGCAACCGGCTGAGCGCGCCGAAGCCCTGTTGGCCCAACCATATGTTGCCTCGGTGGTCTTCGTAGATCGCAAATATCTGCCGGCCGATTTTCACCCCGTCGGAAAGGTCGGCAAACCGGTCGTCTTCGCGCCTATACAACCCATCCCATGTTCCAGCCCAAATGATGCCTTGGCGATCCCGGATCACTGCCCAGACATGTCCATTCATCAACCCTTGGCCGGCACCGTAATGTTTCACTTTGCCATCACTGGACAAGTGATCCAGCCCCTCCCCGTCCATCGCAATCCAAAAACTGGTATTGGTTGATTCACACACCGACGTGACGTGGTCGGAAGATAAACCTTGATGAACACCGAAACTTTGAAAGATTGCCGGTCGCAACCGGCATAAGCCTCCACTCTCCATTCCCACCCACACATTCCCCTCCCGGTCTTCTGTCACACAGCGTACAAAATCACTCGGCAATCCATCCTTCGTCGTCAAATGGAGCATCGCCCCGTCAGGACTGTAGCGAAATAAGCCGCTCCCCATCGTCGCCACCCACACTCGATTACAACTGTCTTCGTAGACGTCATAAATCGGTGAATTGGTCCAGGCATAGTTTCCCAAATCCGCTGCCCAATGTCCGGACTCAAACTTCCGCAGACGCTGGTTGGCCGCCACCCAAACTCCCCCTGTGCGACTTCTTGCCAAATCAACGTGAAAATTCCACTCGTTCGTCCCACGCCACACAATTTGGAATGTCCCTTTTTGCCGGATTGCCAGTTCCTGCTCCGTTTGCACCCAGACTCGTCCCGCTTGATCGTCCGCCACCGCATCAGGCTCAACCCCTTTGAGGCTCCAATTGGTAGACGGCACCGTAAAGCCATCTTTTCCAAAACAAATCAATTGCCATTCGCAGCTCACCACCCACAAATTGCCTTCTGCATCGTCGCACATCGTCCTGGCATAATTGAAGGGCGTCCCTTTGCCCGGCATTTCATAGGAGGCAAACCGGCCGTCCCGAAGACATAGAAGTTCCCCCTGTTCACCCGAAACCCACAAAGTTCCCTGATGGTCCACGAACAGTTGAACAATTCGATTGTTCCTGATCGCCGGGGTATTATCCTCATTGAAAACCTGGAAATTGACACCGTCAAACCGCACCAATCCATTTTGTGTGCCCAGCCATAGATATCCGTCGCGGGCCTGAACAATCGAAGTGACCGTGCTCTGCGGCAATCCCTCGTCGGTTTGCCAGACATCAAATTGGTAGCTCGATGAAACAGTCGAACCTTGCGCAAAGCCCGCCGATAGCAGCAACGCGTAAACTTGTCGGCAAATGGTTCGCTTCCTGGGGGTTGAATCCAACCAATGCACAAACACACGCGGATGCTATGACAGTCGCAGGCACGAAGCAAGTTGGTCCCTTGCCGCAGGCGGCAAGATGATGACCCGGCCCTGATTCCTGCACGGCACTAAGGGAGGCTGGGGTGGCCGACGGGATTTGAACCCGCGACAGCCAGATCCACAATCTGGGGCTCTAACCAGGCTGAGCTACGACCACCAACCAGTGGTCAGGTTAAATTTTTGTAAGCCGAACGTCAAGTTTGCGCCAGACCTGTCGCGCTTTATTTGCCTTCCACACCTTTGAGATAGGCAAGAATGAGCTGGGGCAGGTCGTGACTGTAACCACCTTCAAGCAGGCTGAACATTGGCAGGCCGAGCTTACGCAGTGATTGGCCCAGCCAATAAAAATCATCCAACACCAGCACACCCTGCGTCAGCGGGTCGTGCACGTAAGCGTCGAATCCGGCGGACACGGCGACGAGGTCAGGCCGGAATTTTTTCAGATCGTCGAGCGCGCGGGCAAGCGTGGCCCGGTAGGTTTCCCGCGGCGTGTCCGGGGCAACGGGATAATTGAAACAATTCCTGCCGATGTCCGTGGCGCCCGTGCCGGGATAAAACGGATACCAATGGACCGAAAAAAATGCGATACCGGGCCGGCCGAGCACAATGGCTTCCGTACCATTGCCGTGGTGGACGTCGAAATCATAAACCGCGACGCGCTTCGCGCCGGTGGCCACGGCCTCGAGCACGGCAATGGCAATGTTGTTCAGGTAGCAAAAGCCCATTGCCCGGTCGGGCAGGGCATGATGGCCGGGCGGTCGCATGAGGCTGAAAACGTTTTGACCGGAGCGCGCGACTCGCAATGCTTCGAGTGCCGCGGCGACCGACGCGCGGGCGTAATCACTGATGTTTTCATAAAATGGCGTATCGGCGTCGAAATCCTCCGGCTCGTTCAGGCGCGCCAGATGTCCGGCCGAATGGGCGCGGAGGATTTGTGCGTCGTTCACGCGGCCCGGCTTGGCCCAATCAATCGGAAGTTCGACCTGGTTTCGCAGCAGCTCAAGCGTGGCCAGGATGCGCAGCGGGCGTTCCGGATGCCCCAGATACGAATAAGCAGCGCAGTGTTCATCAGCGATGATTTTCACGGCGGGAATTTAACCAGAACGGCCTGCGAAGGAACATGAATTTCAGCTTGGCAGTGTGAGCGTCCGGCTGGTGCGTTGGACAAGATTCACAGGTGAGGGTGCGGATTGTTTTGGCAACGGCGAAGCGTTCCGTTAAATTCGGCTGTGACAGAAATTTGATTATGAAAATAAAGTTGCTTGCACTGGCGGCGGCGCTTGGCGCGCTCAACTTCAACCTTGGCGCGTGGGATTACGAGGGACACCACGCCATCAACGAACTGGCGGTCGCGTCTTTGCCGAAGGATTTCGGCGGGTTCACGCTGACGCCCGCCCTAAAACATCGCATCGCGTTTCTCGGGGGTGAGCCGGACCGCTGGCGCAATGTGGGCGATCTGCCGCTGAAAAACCTCAACGGGCCGGACCATTACATTGATTTGGAAGATTTGAAACTTTTCGGCCTGACGCCGGCCACGTTGCCGCTGATGCGTTACGATTTCGCTGCCGACATCGCGCGGGCACGGGCCGCCCGTCCGGAAAAGTTTCCGCCCATTGATCCGACCAGGGACGCCGATCATACGCGTGAGTTGGACGGGTTTCTGCCGTGGGCCATCACCGAAAATTACGAAAAACTGAAATCGTGTTTCAGTTATCTCAAGACCTTCCAAAAATACGGCGGCACACCGGAGGAAATCGCGAACGCGCAGGCAAACGTCGTGTATGTCATGGGGGTGATGGGGCATTTTGTAGGCGACGGTTCGCAGCCGTTGCACACGACCGTGCATTACAACGGCTGGGTTGGCGATAATCCGCACGGTTACACCACCAACTTGAGATTTCACGCCTGGATTGACGGCGGTTATTTCCGCGCGACCGGGGGGATCAACACCGAGGCGCTGGTTGGAAGAATCCATCCCGCCGAGCGCATCGCGAACGCGGATGCGCCCGATGGAATGTTTCGCGCGGTAGTCACTTATCTGGTCGAGCAAAACAAGCTGGTCGAACCGCTTTACGAATTGGAAAAGGAAGGCAAGCTGACCGGCGAAGGCGACAAGGGCTTGGAAGGGCGACCGTTTCTCGAAGGCCAGCTCGTGAAGGCCGGCCAGATGCTCGGCAACATCTGGTACACGGCGTGGCTCGAAGCGCCGGAGGACCAGTACCTTGAAGCGCAACTGGAGCAACGTAACGCGTCCAATTCGCAATCGAAGTAGCACGCGAAACGCACGACCACGTGCGGGGCGGTGCGATGCCATGAATCGAGTGCCTGGGCACGGTGGGCGAGGACCGGCGCGTAGGCCGGGCAAGCGGGCGCCGGCCGGGTTTGTCAATTCGCGCAATGCCGGATGTCGGGTGGAGTTACAGCCAACGGCTCAACGGACCTCCACCCGGTTGGTGACAAACGCCACCAACGCAAAGAGACCCCCCAGAAGCAGGCCAACCAAAAGCACCGCCAGGATGGTGTTAATCTTGCGCGTTTGCAAATCGGACGGGAGTTGCGGGAACAGCAATTTGCCCAAGCGCCGCTTCATAAGGTGAGCATCCCAAAGTTCTGAACAGAATTCAAATGGAATAATCTTCAGGAAAGACACGGACGTTTTGCAGCTCCACATATACCTGGTCGCCGGGTTTCAACTGCAAATAATGAAATTGTTCCTTGCTCAATTCCACCTCGAACCAGCCGTCGTTGTCGAGCCGCCGGAGTTCAAGCTGCGCGGACGGACCGGCCGTGTGGCAACGGATAACGCGCGCCGCCAGCGTGGCGTGCCCGCGCGGTTCACGACTGATGCGAATGTCGTGCGGGCGCACGAACGCGACCGCCGGCGTTTCGGATGAATCGCCCTTTTCCGTCACGGCAAATTCCTCGTCGCCGATTTTTACGGCGCCACCGTGAGACTGGCCATGAAACAAATTGACGTTGCCAAGGAAATCATAGACGAAGGCCGAGGCCGGTTGGTCGTAAATCTGCTCCGGCGTGCCAATTTGCTCGATGCGTCCGTCGCGCAAAACGGCCACCCGCCCGGCCACCTCCAGCGCCTCGTCGCGGTCGTGCGTGACAAAGAGAGTGGTCACTGGAATTTCCTCGTGTAGTTGCCGGAGCCAGCGGCGCAATTCCTTCCGCACCTTGGCATCGAGCGCACCGAAAGGCTCGTCAAGCAGCAATACTTTCGGCTCCACCGCCAGCGCACGCGCAAGCGCGACCCGTTGACGCTGGCCGCCGGAAAGCTGCGACGGAAAGCGCTTGCCGTATTCGTCGAGCTGGATAAGCGTCAACAATTTTTCAACGCGCGCGCGGATTTGAGATTCCTTCGGCCGCTTCGAGCGCGGCAACACCCTTAGGCCGAACGCAACGTTTTCGAACACGTTCAAATGCCGGAACAGCGCATAATGCTGAAAAGCAAAACCGGCCTTGCGCTCGCTGGCGGGAATGTTTGTGACGTCTTCGCCATAAAATAAAACCCTGCCCTCGTCCGTGTCGGGAAATTCCAGGCCGGCGATGATGCGCAGCAGTGTTGTCTTGCCGGAACCGGACGGCCCCAACAGAGCGACGAGTTCGCCGGACTCGATTTTCAGGCTCACGTCGTGCAGCGCGGGGAAGCGGCCGAATTTCTTGGTGATATGGCGGACTTCGACGCTCATGCGGTTAATTCCATTTCGGCTGCGTGCAACGCGGCGGCTTTTTTCCGTTCAATCCACGTCTTCAACACGAGTGTGACCAGCCCGAGAAATGCGAGCAACGACGCCACCGCGAACGCGCCGGTAGTGTTGTATTCATTGTAAAGGACTTCGATGCGCAGCGGAATGGTAATCGTCTGGCCGCTGATGTGACCGCTCACGACCGACACGGCGCCGAACTCGCCCATCGCCCGGGCGTTGCACAAAATCACGCCGTAGAGCAAACCCCATCTGATGTTCGGCAGGGTCACGCGCCAGAACGTCTGCCAACCGCTGGCCCCCAGCACGCGCGCCGCTTCCTCCTCCGTGCGGCCCTGCGCTTCCATGAGCGGAATCAATTCCCGCGCCACAAACGGGAACGTCACAAACGTGGTCGCGAGCACGATGCCCGGCACGGCAAAGATGATTTTAACGTCGTGCTCGGACATCCAGTTCCAGAACGGCCCCGACGCGCCAAAGAGCAGCACGTAAATCAATCCGGCAATCACCGGCGAAACGGAAAACGGCAGGTCAATCAGCGTGATGAGAATGCTTTTCCCGTGAAAGTCGAATTTCGCAATCGCCCAGGCGGCGGCGACGCCGAAGACACAGTTCATGGGCACGGAAATGCCCGCGGCGATGAATGTCAGTTTGACGGCACTCAACGTCAGCGGGTCGCCAAACGCGCGGAAATAATAACCGAGTCCTTTGTTTAACCCTTCAGCGAACACCGACACCAATGGCACCACGAGGAAGATTGCCAGAAACAGCAACGCGCCGCTGATGAGTAGCCGGCGCACCCAAGCCGATTCGGCGGTCGCCCGGCGATACGGTTCGCGGCGGGTGATACGGAAAAATGTGGTGGTGTCGCCCATGTCAATCCGGTGCTTGATGCCGGCTGCTCCGCCATTGCAGCAGATTCACCGCCAGTAGAATCGCAAACGACCCGAGGAGCATGACCACGGCCAGCGCGGTCGCGCCCGCGTAATCAAATTGCTCCAGCTTGGTGATGATAAGCAATGGCGTAATCTCGGTTTTCATCGGCATGTTGCCGGCGATGAAGACTACCGAGCCGTATTCGCCCAGCGCACGTGCGAAAGCCAGCGAAAAACCGGTCAGGAGCGCCGGATAGAGCAATGGCAGGATGACGCGCCAGAACGTCTGCCAGCGGCTCGCGCCGAGACTGGCGGCGGCCTCCTCGATCTCCGGATCGAGGTCTTCCAGCACCGGTTGCACCGTGCGCACGATGAAAGGCAGCCCGATAAATGTGAGCGCGAGGAACACGCCGAGTTGCGTGAAGGCAACCTTGATGCCGAGCGGAGCGAGCAACCGGCCGATCCAGCCGTGCGGTGCATACAGCGCCGTCAACGTAATGCCCGCGACGGCGGTGGGTAGCGCAAACGGCATGTCCACCAGGGCGTCCACGATTTTTTTCCCGAAGAATTCGTAGCGCACGAGCACCCATGCGACGAGGACACCCAGGAACACGTTGGTAAGCGCGGCCAGAAAGGACGCGCCGAAGCTCAGGCGATAAGACGCCAGTGCGCGCAGCGCAGTGACAGTGTGCCAGAACTGCTCCCAGGACAAGGTACTCGTCTTCGCGAACACGCCCGCCAGCGGGATCAGCACAATCAAGCTGAGATAAAGCATCGTGTAGCCGAGAGTCAAACGGAAGCCCGGCAGCACACGGAAATTCTTGCTGGTCATGCTGGTCGTCCTTTAATGCCTGTTAAAATGATGCGACGCAAGCGGTTGTCAACTACTCGGGTTGATAAATCTGGTCAAAAGTGCCGCCGTCGGCAAAGTGGGTTTTCTGCGCCTTCTGCCAGCCGCCAAAGACTTCATCCACCGTGACGAGCTTCAATTTGGCGAACTGATCGGCATACTTTGCCGCCACCTTTTCCGAGCGCGGACGATAGAAATTCCGGCCGGCGATGTCCTGGCCTTCGTCGGAATAAAGATATTCGAGGTAGGCCTTGGCCACCTCGGTTGTGCCGTGTTTTCGGACCACTTTGTCCACGATGGCTACCGGCGGCTCGGCCAGGATGCTTTCCGACGGCGTGACGATTTGAAATTTGTTTGTGCCGTATTCCTTGATGGCCAGATGCGCCTCGTTTTCCCACGCGAGCAATACGTCGCCAATGCCGCGCTCGACGAAGGTCGTCGTCGAACCGCGCGCGCCGGAATCCAGCACGGGCACATTTTTGTAAAGCCGTTTCACGAAATCACGCGCTTTGGCATCGTCATGGCCGTATTTGTCGAGCGCGTAAGCCCAGGCCGCGAGATATGCCCATCGCGCGCCGCCAGAGGTTTTGGGGTTCGGCGTCACCACAATCACACCCGGTTTCACCACATCGTCCCAATCCTTGATGTGTTTCGGGTTTCCCTTGCGTACCAGGAACACGATGGTCGAAGTGTAGGGCGTGCTGTCGTCCGGCAAATGCTTTTGCCAGTCGGCGGGCAGGAATCCGGCCCGGGCTATCGCGTCAATATCATACGCCAGGGCCAGCGTGACCACATCAGCTTCAAGACCGTTGAGAACAGACAGCGCCTGCTTGCCGGAACCGCCGTGCGATTGCGACACGACCACTTCATCGCCGGTTTTTGCCTTCCAGTATTTGGTGAAGGCCGCGTTGTAATCCTGATACAGCTCGCGCGTCGGGTCGTAGGAGACATTGAGCAGCTTGATTTCCTTAGCGTCCACCGCAGTGGCGAGCGAGCAGGCCAGCAGGATTTTCAGCAAAGTTCTCATATTGTCATCCTTTCATGGTTAAAAAGCCAGTTGGACGCGGGTGAACAGAACGTTTTCCGTCTGGGCCGGCACGGCGGGGGTGCCGCCGGTGTAACCGCAGAACAGCGTCCGTGAGAAGCTTGTGTCTACGCGAATGTTATTGTTCAGATACCAGTTCAGACCCACCGACCACGCGCGCGCCGATGACGCCGAACTGCTGTAACTCGCAAAGGTCGGGAAGGCATTTTTGTCCACATCCAGATTAGCATAGCGCGCGACCACTTGCCACGCGCCCCACTGGCCGTTTCTGGGGTCAAACGGGTGCTCCGGCGTCACGCTGTCGTAGGTGGCGTCTTCACCCGTGAGCAGCCAACTGCCGGTAACTTCCCAGGCCGTGTTGTGCAAATCAGCGGAACTCGTGCCCTTGGTAACTTGCTGGTCGGAAATCACATATTCGCCCAGCAACCCAAGCGGCCCCCAATAGTAATAAGCCTGTGGCGCAAGCCGCCAGTGGGTGCCGTCGGCAAACACGCCGGAGCTGTAGGAAAAAAATTTCTGCTGGCCGTCGGTGGTGTAACCCGGTGTCAGGCCCGTCGCCGTGTTCGTCGCCGCGCGGTCCACTTCGTAACTGCCGCCCAAACCGAAGCCCAGGCCTCGCAAAGCTGCGACTTCCGACGTTTTCCACGGCTGAAGGAAAACACGGCCGGCAAATGCCTTGTTGTTGTCGTAATCGGCGTTCGTCGTCGTGCCATTGTAATCCGGCGCGCCGTTGAATATGCCGGCGGCATAACTGGCCACGCCGCCGAACAAGTCACCGTGCAGTTCCGCGCCCAGATCGCGGTTCGGCACCAAATCCGTCGCCAGCGAACGCTCGTTGAACAGGATGTTCCGATCGGTCACCAAAGCTTCAAGGCCAATCGGTGACTTGAACTTGCCGACCTGAAATTGCAGTGCCGGGCGGTAGCGATAGTTCACGTAGGCATCAAAGATTTGCACTGTGTTGCCGCCGAAGTCCGGCACGAACAGGAAATCGAAGTCGCGAAACACCGTGCCCGAGAGAATGGGCCGCGCCCGGCGCAGAATGAAGCCGTCGTTGCCCTTGAAACCGTTGTCGTCGAAAAAGGTCCGGCTGTCTGCCTGTAGAACGCCGTGCAATGATACAACGAAATTTGTGTCAGCCGAACTGAACGTCGCCCCGTTTGCCCCCACCGTCAGGCGCGGCTGTGTCTTCGCAAGGGCGGTGGCATTCTCCTGGTCAAGTTCGCGCTGCCGTTCGAGAATCCGCATCTTCTGGTCCAGCGCCTGGATTTGGTCCTGGTTGGTGTTGGCAGCGGTCGGTTGCTCCTGTGCGCGCTGCTGTTCCAGAATGCGCACCTTCTGGCCAAGCTCCTGGACCTCCCTTTTCAGGGCTTCAATTTCCGCCGCTTCCGCGGAATTGCCGGGTGCAGCCTGCACTGCGCCAGAGGAATTGGTATCCGTGCCGTCTCCGGCAAGCACGGAGAAGCCCGCCGGCAGGCAGGCCAACGTCACAATCATCAACTGCTTGAGTTTCATGTCAGTCGTTTTCATGTTCATGAGACTTCCGGTTGTCCGGTCGGCAGCTCGTTCGATTTAATTTTCACTCCTCCGGTTTTCCGGTCGGTCTTGTCAATCTGTGTCACTCGCGAATCATGCACGATGACCTGCACCACGCCGTAACGCAGCGAGGCGACCTGTCGGTGAACAATCTCCAGCCAGCCGCTTTTTTCATCGCCATGTTCGCTTTGTTTAACTTCAGTCAAATTCATTTTAAAATATCGAATAACGACTCAATGCGTCGTTATTATGAGCAAAATGCCTGCCGTGTCAACCACTTTTTTTAAAATTTCTTTAAATGCCTTCTCCGCCGATAAATCCGGATGAAATCTCCTGCTTCGACACTGGCAAACCCTTGGCGACCTCGGCCAATGTCGCGCGATCCATCACCCCCGCCACGTAGTTGCGCGCATCCAGAAAAACCCGCCGGAATCGGCAGACCGGTTCCTGCGAACAGCGTTTGTAACCCATAACG
>Ga0335081_10014495_pt1 | contig 12755 bp, 11 predicted proteins | sample Lox_Sample_35_FD_206713 | JGI IMG/M metagenome (GOLD analysis project Ga0335081, IMG submission 206713) | Soil microbial communities from Loxahatchee National Wildlife Refuge, Florida, United States - Lox_Sample_3.5 | ecosystem: Environmental > Terrestrial > Soil > Wetlands | place: USA...
GCAACGATGACGGCCACGCCCTGTGCGATCAGCTCGGCGGCCAGACCCGGCAACAGGCTCTCGTGGCCGTCGGCATAGCGCTCTTCGAGCGCGAAGTCGCGTCCCTCGACCAGGCCGAGCGCGTTCATGCCGGCCTTGAGCTGATCGGGCGTGTGCTGCCGACCTTGAATCTTGAGCCAGCCGATCTTTGGAATCGGCTGCGCCGGCTGCGCGTGCGCCAAAAACGGCTGCGCCGCCGCCACGCCTGCAAGTATGATGAATTCGCGTCGCTTCATTCGATGACCCTGTCGGCGGTCATTTGCAGCGTCAACGGCATCTTAAGATCGAGCGCCTTGGCGGTCGTTCGTGCTTCGTTGGCGTTTGCGCCGGCAGTTCGGCGCGCTTCTCGCCAGATTGTGATGTTTTAACCCCCGGAGAGGATCACTTCACGCGCTTCCATTGAAGCTCACTTCTGCCGCCGAATGATGGAACAGTAGTCCACGTCTGCTCTTCCCCCGAAAATGAGGTAACAGTTCGCTTCTGATCGGTTCCGACCCAGCTCGGCCACATTCCTCCTTCGATGTGTTGGATAATGACGCCGTTTTCTACCGCGTATGTGCCAAAGAAAGCGAAGCTTCCGCGCACGATTGCTTCATTTTCCTCGGCGGTGCCTTGCATCCGGTTGTTGGATGCGAACTTGGGGAGATCCGGACGCGAGATGACGATCGCGAAGCGACCATTGCTATCGAATATCGCCATGCCCTGCGGATTTGGACCAAAAGGTTGAATCGTCCGACCGTCCGCCGTGGTGCTGGTATCCGATTCGAGAGTCCAGGTCCCAACCAAGTCCTTGGCGGTCTGGGCGACAGCGCCGGGAACGGCAATCCCCAAGCACGCGGCGGCAGTCATAATAACCGTGATGAGACGTTTCATCGCATTCCTCGCTTGATGGTAAGCGACAAGCCGCCGTTGATGATCAGGAAGGGTAGAAGGCCGCGCCCTCGCGCGTCAGGGTAAAGTGGCGGGCACCGAGAATGGCTTGGTGGCATCGACCACGAACATGATAAGAGCGCTCAGATCGGTCGTACCGCCATTGAAGACTTCCATCGGCATTCCGGCCATGTGTCCGTTCATCGTATGGCCCGCTTCGACATAGCTGACTCCGTGCGGTGTCTTCTGCCCCAATTTCCCGTTGATGACGTAGAAGGCTTCGGAACCAAAATGCGAATGCACGGGGGTCTTGGCCCCCGGAGGCCCGCTCCCGTAATTCACGCGCAGCAGGTACTCGGGCGCGGATATGGACGGTACGGGGCCGATCTCGGCCACCTTCGCTCGGCCGGGCGTCGCCGCGCCCTGCGGCCCAAGCGTGAACAGCCACGCTTTGCCGGCAACTTCAGCTGCAAGCGACGGCAATCCATCGTAGGTCACCGTGTCCGGGTTCCAACGGTACTCGCCCGCAGCGGCCTTCGCTTGATCCAGCGTCGGAAAATTCTCCACCCGCCAGTACAATTCACCTTTCGGAAGTTGCTTGACCTTCATTTCGGCGATGGGCTTGACGATATATGGCACCTCGTCCGCCCACGTCGATGACGGCAGCAACAGCCCCACGATGCAGACGATAGGGATCGCAACTCTGGCAGCAGACGGAAGCAGAGCCATGTCCTTCTCCTGGCACTGGTCAGCTGCTGTCCTTGTGTCAGAGATCGAGCGTTGCATCCTTCAGGGCCTCTCAATTTTGCCTTAGCGTTCCCTCCATTTTTCTGTTGCCGGCCCTGTGCTAGGGTCGCCGTGGGGCGTCGCGCCATAAGCGGGATGAAATATTGCGTTATCTGTTCGAGGACTGCGCGCTCGATCCGGATCGCCGCGAGCTACGGCGAGGTACGGCCCTCGTCGCCATCGAGCCCCAGGTCTTCGATCTCCTTGTCCACTTAATCCAGCACCGTGATCGCGTGGTCAGCAAGGACGATCTGCTGGCGTCGGTCTGGCATGGGCGTGCCATTTCCGAGTCGGCATTGTTCAACCGGATCAATGCGGCGCGGAGCGCAATTGGCGACACCGGCGAAGGGCAAAGGCTGATCAAGACGCTACGACGCAAGGGCTTGCGTTTTGTCGGCGTCGTTCGCGAGGAGGCGGCTGGTCCTGCCGAGGTCGTTCTACACAAGCCTTCGCCGGGAATTACCGACAAGCCGTCGATCGCGGTTCTGCCTTTCATCAATCTCAGCGGCGATCCGGGGCAGGATTACTTCATCGACGGCGTGGTCGAGGACATCATCACGGCGTTGTCGCGCAACCGCGCCTTTTTCGTCATCGCCCGCAACTCGTCATTCACCTACAAAGGAAAGCCGGTCGACACCAAGCAGGTCGCGCAGGAGCTCGGCGTCCGTTACGTGTTGGAAGGTAGCGTGCGCAAATCGGGCAACCGCGTGCGTGTGACCGGGCAGTTCATCGAAGCCGAGTCGGGCCGCCATTTGTGGGCCGATCGGTTCGACGGTGACTTGGTCGACATTTTCGAGCTGCAAGATCAGCTCGTTACCAGGGTAGTCGGCGCGATAGCGCCGCAGCTTGAGAGAGCTGAGATTGATCGCGCCAGGCTGGATATGACCGGCGATCTGGCGGCTTACGATTTTTACCTTCGCGGGCTTGCCAGCTGGAATCGATGGACGAAGGAGGAAAACGCCAAGGCGCTGGAGCTGTTCAACGCGGCAATAGCAAAGGACGGCGAATTTTCGACTCCCTATGGGCTAGCCGCTTCGTGTCACCATTTTGCCAAGGCCAATGGTTGGGCCTCAAGTTTCGATGAAAGGGAAATCTCCCACCTCGTCGAGCGGGCTGCCGATATTGGCACGGATGACGCTGTCGCGCTGTGTTGGGCCGGGCACGTGCACGCCTACTTCTTTCGCGACCTTGACCGTGCATTGCTGCTGATCGACCGGGCCCTCGATCTGGACGTGAACCTGGCGGTAGCCTGGCAGCGCAGCGGTTGGGTCCGCGGCTACGCCGGCGACTCCGATGGGGCGATCGAGAGCCTGAACAAGGCGATCCGTCTCAATCCGCTCGATCCTCGTGTTTTCCTTACACAGAGCGCCATGGCCTTTGCCCATTTCATCGCCGGCCGCGACGACGAGGCCGCACGCTGGGCGGCGATGGCGCTGCGAGTCAAGCCAAACTGGCTGCCGGCGCTTCGAATGACGATCGCGAGCAATGCCATGTCGGGCCATGCCGAGGTGTCGAAGGGGGCGCTGAGCACATATCTCGGTATCGATCCGAAGGTCACCGTCGCCAAGTTATGCGGGTATTACCCATTCCGGCGCGAAGCCGATCGACAGAGATTGATCGCCGCAATGCGCGAGGCAGGCGTACCCGAATGATGATGCGAAATGGCACTCACGTGACTCCGTTCGCTGCGAACGTTTCCTTTGCCTTCGGCGATACCAAGAACTTAATAAAGCTTTCGGCCGTCGTACGCTGCGGGGCGCTCGTCATCAGCGCGGCGGTGTACGGGATAGAACTCTGGAAATCGCCCGGCAACGGTCCAAGCAGCTTTATGCCCGGCGTCGTCGCGATGAGCGGTATCGTACCCGCCGCCATATCGTTTCCTTTGCCCTTCAACACAGGCTTGAAAATGTCGAGGGGGGCCGTGCGCACGATCTTGGGTTTGAGCGTTTCGGCAATACCCAGCCGCCCAAGAAGCGCTGCAAAGGCCTCTCCCGATTTAACACTGTTAAAGACGATTAGGTCGGCACCAAGCAAAGTTTTCTTGAATTTTTCGACGGTTGATATGTCATACGCGGGGCTGTCTATGCGGTTCCCAAGGCCAACACCAACATGACCGATCATCGGTCTATCCCCGGCGCGCACTTTGCCCGAATTGGTAAGCTCCTCGACAAAATCCGGTTCGACGACAACAACGTCGGCGACCTCGCCGTCTTCGATCCTCTTTTTTATAGCGGGCCCTGCGTTGCACGCCAAAGACACTTGATTGTTCGTCTCTTGGCGAAAAAGGTCGGCGACCTTGGTCAAGGCGGGTTCCACGGGACTGTCGCACATAACTTTAATTGCGGTAGCGTGACCTGTAGCGGCGAATAGAGAAAACATACTCGCGAGGAAGATACAGAGACCGCCGCGCTGAAGCTTTTCGCCTGTTGTCTCCGGGTCGTGTGACGCGACGCGCGGACAGAATCTGTATCGAGCGTTCATGTGCGCCTCCTACATTTATGCTCGGTGATCGCCTTTGCCCGGGCTGACGCTTTCTGACGGAGGCTCAGCCTCGGGATCAGGCGACTCTGGCGCAGGGCGTTGTTGTGCGTCCAATACATAAACGCTCTGCTTTCTTATGCCCGAGTGCTATAAGCAACCATGGACCTGCGGCATGCTCGCACCTTCGTGACCGTGGCCGAACTCGGCACGGTCTCCAAGGCAGCCCTGCGCCTGCGAATCGCCCAACCTGCGTTGTCACGGCAGCTTATCGATCTCGAGCACGAACTCGGCTTGCGACTCTTCGATCGCGTGGGACGCCGGCTGCTTTTGACCGGCGAAGGCGAGCAACTGCTGACCGGCTGCCGCGTCCTTCTCAATTTTGCCAGCGCCGTGAAAGAGCAGGCGCAGCTGCTTCGTCATGGAGATACCGGCGTTCTAAAGATCGCCGGCTCGCCGCAACATATCGAAAGCGTGTTGTCGCAGTTCCTGCACCGGTACGCGGAGCGCTATCCGAAGGTCGAGGTGAAGATCAGCGAGGGAACGGGCAGCGAGATATTGGCGCTGCTCGAACGCGGAGAAATCCACCTCGGCCAGAACCTCCTGCACGCGGTCAAGCTGGATGAACGCTACTATGGCAGCCTTCCGCTCGGATCGGTGGAGCTTCTGGCGGTTTGCCATCCCTCAATGCCGCTCGGGCAACGTCGCATGATCGAGGTCGCCGGTCTTGCCGACCTTCCCTTGCTTCTGATGGATGGTGGATTCGGATTTCGCCGCGCTTTCGATGCCGCCAGCCGGATGGCGGGACTGAAGCCGACGGTCAGGTTTGAAAGTCGAAACCCACATACCTTGTTGGCCCTTGCCGAGGCGGGACACGGTGTGGCGATTGTTCCCTCCCAACTCCAGTGCCACCGCTACCAATTGAGAATTGTCGGCCTCACCTATAGAGGCCGATCCTTGCGAGAGCCCTTGACGATCTCGTGGGATAAGAGACGTCCATTGCCCCGTTTTGCGACGGACTATTGCGGGATGCTCGCCGCGTATATGCGCGAGATTTTCCCGATAAGTCGGCCAAGAGAGCCAAAGCCTCTGACCTCGCGGCGCAAAGCATGAGTGAGAGCGTGGCTAGGCTGAATGCTCATCCCTTTGTCGGTAGGATAGGCCCAGCATTGTGCACCACGGCAAGTCGGCGACGCGAAAATGTCGAAACGGGTCATTTGCGTAATTTTGGCCGCTCCGGCGGATGTCGGCTGTTACCCCGTTAACGACCGCAATAGCGACGCGCCAAGGCCTGCCAGTAGGGAGCCCTCGCATTCGTCCGCGGGGCTGACCACCACGGCGTAAATCATTAAGGGGTATCTCTACCACCCCGTAGCGCGAAAAGCCCACCACGAGCGCTGGGCGCCCTTCCCTGGGGGATTATGTTCCGAGAATTGCTGGGCTTCAGCAGCGTCGCCCGCGGCTAGGACGGCGCTGTCTTGTTTCGCTGAAGAAGGATTGGAGCTTGACCCCCAACGCCTCAGAAATGTGCCACAAGGACAGGATGGTTGGATTGCGCTGGCCTAATTCGAGGCCGCTGACATAGGCGCGATCGACCCCCATGCGCTCGGCAAGCGCGGCTTGGGATAGCCCGGCTTTGATCCGTAGCCGCTGCACATTCCGTCCGACCATTCGCCGCACGTCTTCCGACATGCCCCTAGTCGGACAGGGTGTGCAATTAAATGCGACGCATTATAATGCACGTCCTAGGCAGCCTTCACGCGCCGAGGGCTTGGGGTTGTGTCATGCGATCATTTATTGCAGTGATGCTGGCCGGATTATGCGCCGCCTGCACTGACACGGGGCGAACATTTCCGCTTGATGATGCCTCGCTGGCGGCAGGGATTCCGAAATTTCAATTTGTACGACAAGGTCTCAATCGAGGGCCTGTGACCGTCACCATGCCAGATGGCGAGGTGCTAACGGGCGAGTATCAGGTCACCGATAACGCCGCCGTCGGCATAGGCTTTGCCGGTGGCCACACTGCTACTGCAATCGGTTTTGGCAGCGGTCGCCCTGTGGCCGTCAATGCGGTCGGCAATCGTGGGACGATCATGACGTGCGATGGGGCGATAGACATCGGCGGTCATGGCTCACTTGTTTGCCAAACTAACCACGGCACGAAATACCGGATCATGGTATAAGGGCGAAATAAATGACGCGTTTGCTAACCGCGTTGAGTCTTCTCATATGTGTGGTGACGACAGAAGCGAACGCTTGGACGCCTGGTTATCGTTTCAATGGCAAAGACTTATTCGACTTGTGTACGAGCGCGCAAGACAACGCCGCTTATTTCAGCTGCGTACTTTATCTCAAGGGATTTCTAGCCGGGATTTCAATTGCCACTTCCGGCACTGGCGAGTACCGTGACACTACTTCAAACATGTCGCTGTGCTTGCCGCGGAAATTGAGTCCGGGCCTTGCTGCGGCAGCAATTGTTCAAGAATGGCGATCAATTCAAATAACCAAACCCAGCATCGGTATTGGTCCACTCGCTCAAGCGGATGCAGACGAAGCGGTCTCGCTACTTCTCATGCTCGCTTATCCCTGCAAGCAATAGTAAGCGACAGCTAAGGGAATGGCGGTAGCTCAAGTGGAATGCCGTCCATCCACTGCCGCGGCTTCCCGAAGCTGCGTTCAAGCAGCATAGCGATTGCCTTAAGCCGCGCTGTTTCGCTTCTGGCCTTCAGGGCGAGCCGGGCAAGTTCATTTGATCGCGTCAGGGGCGTGTTGGCGGGGTCGCAAACCTCAAGCGTTAGCCCTCGGCCTCACAAATCGAACTGTCAGCGAAGTGATGGGGTCAGTCTCAACGACTTGGCGCGCCTCTACAGCGGTCACTTTCGGATGCAGATACGGCGCCGCCGCCATTGCCATCGCGTCGCGGCGCCTGGTATCGGCGCCGGCATCGCGCATCACTGACAGCATGTAATCGAGCGGCATTTCACCCCCAGCTTCTGCCGCCTCAAGTACGGCGCGCGTTCGCTTGTTCCGCGAGCCTTTCGGTCGGCCGCGCGCGTTGCCGCTAACGCCGGGCTGAAACGGGCGCCCTCGCTGCTTTCTCGAATTGTTTACAGCGTCCATCGACATAACCAATCAGGGAACTCTCTCTCGTCCTGTTTGATAGTATAAAATATTTCGGTGCGAACTGCCTTTTGTGCCTGCTCACAACTGGCTGGGTCTAAATCTATCACGCCGAGAACGGAGCGGGCGCGGATGATATAGTCGATTGGCGTGTACCATTCGACAGAACCGCCGCCGCCGGCCGGGCGACCGGAGTGACCCCAGATGTCCAAACCCGACGCTGGCGTCGGATTTGCTGCCAGCGCCATTAAACGCTGCGCTGTCCTGTCTGTTGAAAAACCCAGCGCCTCCGCATTCGCCTTCAACCACGGCAGCCATGCACCGTGAGGTGCTCCATGGTGGGCTGCTGCGAGGGCATGGATGACCAAGCCCCCGGCCCATCGGCAGGGAGGCTGGTCCCCATACCCTTGCGATCTTGCGTGCTCCACGGAGCCTGCCGCCGCTTCGGGCCGCCATCGTCGCACGCCGCAGCGTGGCTCTCTCGATGGCGTCGGCCGCTACTATGAGAGCGGAGAGCGCCCGCCCTTTCACCGCGCTTCGGCCTTCGGACTGCGCTTGCGGTTTGGTGAAGCCCCGTGGTACCGCATCACCTTCTCGTCGCCACCGTCTTGTCAGAACCGTCCGGCGAGAGGTTTTTGAGGCCCGCGCAGCGGATAGCGGTGCGCGGGCCCTCCTCTTTATTTGCTCCTTCGCTTTGATGATCTACGGCCCTCGCGCTTCTCACGTTCGGCCGCCGCGCGCGCCGCTAGGTATTTTGCCCAGGGCTGTGACCGCGCCCACCGGGCGTGATCTTGAAGTTGGACACCGCGGCGTTGCCCGACCTTGACGACGGTCGGCCCTTGGCCTGTGTCGAGGAGCCTGCGCGCCGTCGCCACCGATAGCCATCGTCAGCCAGCCCAGCGATCTCAGCCCATTGGGCGACGCTGACAGTGCGGCGCGGTGTAATGAGTGGCCGCCGGTTTGCCACCGCTGGAGAAAGCCCTTTAGCGTCAATTCGCGTCTTTATGCGGGTTTGCCACGCTAAGGCGTTGCGCTTATTTGTAGGGTGTACTTCTGTCTGGGTCATGCCAGCGAAGGGAGCCGCCTCTGACGGATAAGCTTCCCCATAACGCCAAGACCAAGCCGCGCGTCGCCATCATCGGCGCCGGCGTGGTGGGCTTAAGCATCGCCTGGCGGCTCGCTGCGCGCGGCGCCGCGGTCAGCGTGTTCGATCGCGGCAAGGCAGGTGCCGGTGCGAGCCATGCCGCCGCCGGCATGCTCGCCGCGTGCTCCGAGGCCGAGCCGGGCGAGGAGGCGCTGGTCGCGCTCGGCCGCGACAGCCAGGCGCGCTGGCCGGGCTTTGCCGACGAGCTTTTGCGCGTCAGCGGCATCGACGTGGAATTGCGCCGCGAGGGCACCTTGGTGCTGGCGCTGACCGCCGACGACCAGGGCGAGATCCTTCATCGCCTGGAGTTCCAGCAAAGGCTCGACCTGCCGCTGCAATGGCTCAGCGCCGCGGACACGCGCAGGAAGGAGCCGCATCTCGCCGGCAAGATCGCGGGCGCGCTGTTCTCGCCGCAAGATCACCAGGTCGACAATCGCAAGCTCGTGCAGGCGCTGCGCATCGCCGCCGAAGCCGCCGGCGCCAGGATTTTCGAGCACCGTGCGGTCAAGGAAATTTCCGTGCACGGCGGCAAGGCCACCGGCGTCGTGTTCGACGACGGTGCGACCGCGCCGGCCGATGTGGTGGTGCTCGCCGCCGGCGCCTGGTCGCGCCAGATCGCAGGTCTGCCGCCGGACCGGCGGCCGCCGGTGCGTCCGGTCAAAGGCCAGATGCTGGCGCTGCGCATGGAGGCAAAGGCGCCGCTGCTCGATCACGTGCTGTGGGCGCCGGGCGCCTACCTCGTGCCGCGCCGCGACGGCCGGCTGATCGTCGGCGCCACCGTCGAGGAAAAAGGCTTTGACGATTCCGTCACCGCCGGCGGCGTGATGGCGCTGCTCGATGCCGCGTGGCGCGCAATTCCGGCAGTCGAGGAATTGCCGATCGACGAGATTTGGGTTGGGCACCGGCCCGGCAGCCGCGACGATGCGCCGATCCTCGGCCCCGGCCCGCTCGACGGCTTGTTCTATGCCACCGGCCACCATCGCAACGGCATTCTGTTGACACCGGTCACGGCAGACGCCATGGCGCGGTTCATCCTCGACGACGTGGTCGATCCTGCCATCCGGCCGTTCGACCTCGAGCGCTTCCTGCCGGCGCGGGCTGCGGAGTAGGGGCCATGATGACGCAACAGCAAACCATCCGCATCAACGGCGAGAGCGAGCCGTTCGCTGCGGCGACGCTCGAAACGCTGCTCGCGGAAAAGGCGGTCGACACCGGCCAGCGCGGCATCGCGGTCGCGCTCAACGGCGCCGTGGTGCCGCGCGCCGCCTGGCCGGCGACGCGGCTCAATCCCGGCGACAGCGTCGAGATCGTGCGCGCGCGCCAGGGCGGCTGAGAGAATTTCGGTCAGGAGTTTCAGATGTCCGATCCCCTCGTCATTGCCGGCCAGAAATTCGACTCGCGGCTGTTTCTCGGCACCGCCGGCTATCCCAATCGCAAGATCATGCTCGACGCGATTGCGGCGAGCGGCACGCAAATGGTCACCGCCTCGATCCGCCGCATCAGCCTCGCCGGCGACGACGAGAGCCTGGTCGAGCTGTTGTCCGGGCGCGTGCGGTTTCTGCCCAACACCGCCGGCTGCCAGACCGCAAAGGACGCGGTGCTCACCGCGGAGCTCGCCCGCGAGGCGCTGGACACCAACTGGGTCAAGCTCGAAGTGATCGGCGATCGCGAGCTGCTTTATCCCGACGTCGAGGAGCTCATTCGCGCCACGCAGATGCTGGTGGCCAAGGGGTTTATCGTGCTGCCGTATTGCACCGAGGATCCGGTGACCTGCCGCAAGCTCGCCGATGCCGGCGCCGCCGCCGTGATGCCGCTCGGCTCGCCGATCGGCTCGGGGCTCGGCATTTCCAATCCGCATCTGATCGAGCTCGTCTGCACCCGCTCGCCGGTGCCGGTGGTGCTCGATGCCGGCATCGGCACCGCTTCCGACGCGGCGCTTGCCATGGAGCTCGGCTGTGCAGCGGTGCTGCTCAACACCGCGGTGTCGAAGGCGCGCGACCCGGTGATGATGGCGAACTCGATGCGCGCCGCGGTCGAAGCGGGGCGGCTGTCGCGCCTCGCCGGACGTATTGCGAAACGCACCCACGCCGAGCCGTCGTCGCCGCAATTCGGGCTGGTCGGAACTTAAAGTCGCGATAAGATCACGCCGCTATGTTCGCGCGCCGCCAACTTCTTCGCTTTGCCGGAGCCTTCGCCGCGTCCGCTGCCGCGCCGCGGCTCGCTGGAGCGGACACCTATCCCTCCCGCCCGCTGCATTGGGTGGTGCCGTTTCCGGCCGGCGGCAGCACCGATCTGATCGCGCGGCTGATGGGCGAGTGGCTCGCACAAAAGCTCGGCCAGCCGGTGGTGATCGAGAACGAGCCGGGCGGCGGCACCAATATCGGCGTGCAGGCGGTGGTCAACGCCGCGCCCGACGGCTACACGCTCCTTTTCGCCTTGGCCACCAACACCATCAATCCGTCGCTCTACAAATCGCTGCCGTTCGACTTTCAGCGCGACATCGCGCCGGTGGCGGGGCTCGCCGAACTGCCGCTGGTGTTCGATCTCAATCCGGCCGTGCCGGCGAAAACCGTGCCGGAATTCATCGCTTACGCCAAAGCCAATCCGGGCAAGATCAACTTCGCCTCGTTCGGCGCCCGCACCATCAGCCATCTGGCCATCGAGCTGTTCAAGATCGCGGCCGGCATCGACGTCGTGCACGTGCCGTATCAGGGCGGCGCGCCGATGCTGACCGATCTGCTGAGCGGCCGCATCCAGGCCGGCATCGACGCGCTGCCGAATTCGCTGCCGCATATCCGCTCGGGCGGGGTGCGGGCGCTGGCGGTGCTGTCGGTGAAGCGCACGCCGGCGCTGCCCGACGTGCCGGCGCTCAACGAAACGATCGCCGGCCTCGAAGTCACGCCGTGGACCGCGGTCGGCGTGCCGACCGGCACACCGGCGGAAATCATCCAGCGGCTCAATCGCGAGATCAACGCCGGCCTCAACGATCCCGGCATCAGGGCGCGCTTGGCGGAAGTCGGCGGCGTACCGCTGATCTATACGCCCGCCGAACTGCGGGCGCTGATCGCGCGCGACACCGCGAAATGGGCGAAGGTGGTGGCGCAGGCGGGCATCAAGCCGGAATAGCCGCTGCAGCGCGGATCAGCTCAGCATCTCTCGCACCAGCGGCACGACCTTGGTGCCGTAAAGCTCGATGCTGCGCATCAGCTTGTCGTACGGCAGCGTGCCGGAGGAGTATTTCATGTCGAAGCGTGAAATGCCGAGCGCCTTGGCGGCGCCGGCGATCCTTCGCGCCACGGTTTCGGGCGCGCCGACATAGAGCGAGCCGGCGTCGGCCTCCTGGTCGAACGAGGCGCGCGTCACCGGCGGCCAGCCGCGCTCGGCGCCGATGCGGTCGCGCATCTTCTTGTGATGGGGCCACAGCTCTTCGCGCGCCTGCTGGTCGGTATCGGCGACATAGCCGTGGGAATGCAGCCCGATCGGTTTGACCGGCCGGCCGAGCTGCGCATAGGCGCGCTTGTAGAGATCGATGAACGGCAGAAAGCGCCGCGGGTCGCCGCCGATGATGGCGAGCATCAGCGGCAAATCATAGTGCGCGGCGCGCACCACCGATTGCGGGCTGCCGCCGACGCCGATCCAGGTCTTCAGCGGCGGCTTGTCGAGCGGCGGGTAGACGCGCTGATCTTTCAGCGGCGGCCGCAAGTGCCCTTGCCAGGTGACCGGCTCCTGCTTGAGCAGCGCGGCGAACAGGTCGAGCTTTTCTTCGAACAGCTCCTCGTATTGGGCGAGGTCGAAGCCGAACAGCGGAAACGACTCGGTGAACGAGCCGCGGCCCAGCGTGACCTCGGCGCGGCCATTGGAGGCGGCGTCGACCGTGGCGAAACGCTCGAACACGCGGATCGGATCGTCCGACGACAGCACGGTGACGGCGGAGCCGAGCACGATGCGCTTGGTGCGCGTGGCGATGGCGCCGAGCACCACCTCGGGCGCCGAAATGGCGAAGTCCGGGCGGTGATGCTCGCCGACGCCGAAGGCGTCGATGCCGACCCGGTCGGCCAGCACCGCTTGCTCGATGACCTCGCGGATCACTTGCGCGTGCGCGTTGAGCCGACCGTCTGGGCCGGCGGTGACGTCGCCGAAAGTATCGAGGCCAAATTCCAATGTTTGCGGCATGCGTTCCTTCGCTTACGCGGTTTGCGCCAGACAGTTAGCAGAATATTTTGCGGGCGTGTAAGCTGCGGCGCCGGGAGTGACCATGCCCTTGTTACGCCAGCCTGCGCTTCTGCCGCGTCCGCGAATCTCGCTCGCGGTGGCGCTT
>Ga0335081_10014496_pt1 | contig 12754 bp, 12 predicted proteins | sample Lox_Sample_35_FD_206713 | JGI IMG/M metagenome (GOLD analysis project Ga0335081, IMG submission 206713) | Soil microbial communities from Loxahatchee National Wildlife Refuge, Florida, United States - Lox_Sample_3.5 | ecosystem: Environmental > Terrestrial > Soil > Wetlands | place: USA...
CCTTCTGCGCGCAGACGAGATGATTCAGTAGGTTTGCGCCAGCCGCTCGCTGCCGGGTTGCAACTCAATAGCTCAACGTCGGGTACTGACAGGTTTCGGCGAGGGCGTGGGAGACCGCTTGTGGCCGCAAGTCGCCTTTGCGCCGCTACTAATTTAGATTGCTGACGTTCGCCGCCTCGGCTGCCGTCCGCGGACGTGAGTTCTTGCCGTATTGCTGTATGGCGTCGTGGTCGGGGAGGGGACATCTCGGTAATATTTGAAGAGGGTGCACCTTTACCATTCGTCTACGATCCCTGACCCGACACCGACTGGAAGCGGAACGTTCGCAGGTCGGCCCGATCCAACAGACTCTATCTCCGCGGAGGTCCCATGTCGCAGTACTTCGATGCCATCGTCATCCCCGTTCCCCGTGCCAACCTCGAGACCTACAAGCGCATGTCCAAGGAATGGGGCAACGCCCACATCCGCCATGGTGCTCTCTACTATTCCGACTCGATCAGCGACGACGCTCAGCCAGGCAAGCTCACGTCGTTTCCCCAGGCCGTGCAGCTCAAGGAAGGCGAGGTGATCGCGTTGGCGTGGGTCGTGTATCGGAACAAGGAGGACCGCGACCGCATCAGCAAGGCCGTGATGGAGGACCCTCAGCTCAAGCAATCGATGGACCCGTCGAAGATGCCGTTCGACGGCAAGCGCATGTTCTGGGGCGGCTTCGAGTCGATCATCGGTCTCTCGGGCGGCCGCTGAGCATCAACGGATCCCCGAGCCGCTCGGCGAGCCACATTAGCGCGCGGAGCCGCGGAGCTCTGCCGCCGCGCCATTTTTCGGCCGCTCGCGGTGGGCAGCGCAAATGCGATGATCTGGTTGGACATGCGGTTTCAAACTCGCGTTGCCGCCGGCGGCGAACACGACGCATCGCCGGCCCTTCGCCTGTACCTCGCCGGATTGGCGACCGCCGGCGGGTCGACGAGCGCCTTCCACAGCACGTCGCCGGTGCGAAGATCGATCGCGCGCACGCGCGCATCCATCGAGCCCGCCGATGAAGATCACTCCCGACTTCGTGATCATCGGCCCGCCGATTTGTCACCGAGCCCACGACTCGGGCGTGTAGAAGCCCCACTTCCGCATCCCGCGACAGCACTTTCGCCAGAACAGCGCGCGGCGCGCGCCCGAGGCTCCGGAGCGGCTGTCGCAACGCCGCTCGGACGCGGCGCGCTAGTTCTTCGGCCCGGACCCGCCTGTCGCTACCGGCGGCAATGTCGCGGAGCTCGCCGTCGGGAGCCGACTGAGGACCGGCTGCGACGCGGACTCGTCCGAGGGCGCAGTCTCCAATTGCTGGGCGAGAAAGAGCAGCAACGAGACGAGGATCGCGACGACCGCCACGGCGGTCGTTATGCCCCACACCAGCAACGACGCCTTCGCCCCGGCGATGGCGGCCTTGACCTCGGCGATGTCGGCCTTCGTGGCCAGCGTCGGCAGGGTGACGTCGAGCCGCGTTTCGAGAGCGGTCAGGCGGCGTTCCGTTTCCAAGTCGGACGGTGGGAGTATCTGAGCCATAGCCTGGACGTGAGGTTAGCCGCGCTCGGTCGGCCGGTTCCATTGCCTTCCGCGCCCGGTGAGGGTTATAGCGACAAAGGTACGCCGCCGACGGGGTGCTCGTCTATCATAATTGGACCGAAGCATTCGGCACCCGGCGCGCGACGAATAGCGGATGCCATTCGCGCGCGTGGCCTTGCGTGAACTATGGCCGTCCGCCAGGACACCGCGAAGCAAAGGCACTTTCTCTCCTTGATCGCTCCGCTCAAGGACGAGGAAGCCTACCTCATCGAGTTCGTCGCGTATTACCTGATCCAGGGCGTCGATCATTTCTATTTCTACGACAACGACAGCAGGATTCCTGTCGGCGACGTACTGGGCGGATATCGCGACCGGTGCACGGTGCTGAGAGCCCCGGGCGACGCCGTTCAGAGCCGCGCCTACGCGCATTTCTGCAACCACTTCAAGCACGAGAGCCGATGGGTCGCGGTGTTCGACGTCGACGAGTTCGTGCTGCCGCACGCGCACGGCTCGTTGCGCGAATTCCTGCAGGACTACGACGACTGCGACGGGATCGGCATCAACTGGGTTCTGTTCGGCGACGGGCACCACAAGACCCGGCCCGCCGCCGGCGTGATCGAGAGCTATCTCTATCGGGAAGCGAAGCAGTCCGGCTGCATCAAGTCGGTCGTCAAGGGCGAGAAGCTGGTCGGATTTCCGGACAATCCGCATTTTGCGGCGCTCGTGGCGGGCTCGGTGTACGTCGACGCGCATCGGAATCCGGTCACTGGTGCCATCAACGAGAACCATACCGTCGACGTCATCCAGCTCAATCATTACTTCACGAAGTCGGAAGCCGAGTGGAAGCAGAAGCTCTACCGCAAGCGCGCGGACAGCGGGCAGGCGCGAGCCGAGCACCCGGAAGATCAGGGCTGGGTATTCACGGCGAACGAGACTTTCAATCAGATCCGCGAGACGGCGATCGTCGACCGCTACGGCGCCCGGCTGGCCGAAGCGCTGAGACCGCGAGCAGCGTAGAGAGCGGGGAACATCCCGCGGTTGCGCGCGGTTCGTCTTCCCGTATCCGTCGCCCGGTCCGTCGCGCATCGGCGCGCTCGCGGTCACGCTCCCGACTGGAAGCTCGCCGGAACCGCGACGGAGCGAGTGTGTCATAAGCTTTCGAGAGGGCGTCGCAAAGGATGCCCGGTCTGAATCGACCGACTGTTCTCGAGGAGCAGGCCGGTCGTGAGCCTCCGCTTGCCGTCGCCGCGCCAGCACGCTCCGGTAGCGATGCGCGCGCCTTCCGCCGCCTTCGCGACCGGCGTCTCCACCGTTCGATCAGGAGATCCCTATGACTTGCAACGAACTTGCATCGAGAGCGACGCTGCGATGGCTCGGATTCGCCGCGCTGACTGCGCTCGCCGCGTTGAGCGGTTGTGCGACCCAATCCACCGAGCATCAGGCCGGAGCTCGAACCGGTCAGGCAACGCAGGCGACACGATCCGACGACGAGCAGCTGATGGATCAGGCACGGAGCGCGATGACGGATTTCCTTCGGGATCCTGACATGGGCTGGCTGCAACGACACATCGGCGAGGCGAAGGGCGTGCTCGTCGCGCCGAACGTGGTTCGCGCAGGCTTCATCTTCGGCGGCGCCGGCGGCCGCGCGGTGCTCTACACGCGTGACGTCAGCACCGGACGCTGGGTTGGCCCGGCGTTCTACAACGTGGTGCTTGGGAGCGTGGGATTCCAGGCCGGCGTCTCGGTCTCCCAGAACGTGACGCTGGTGATGACCCGGAAGGGCATCGACTCGCTGCTCTCGCCGAGCTTCAAGCTGGGGGTGGAGGCCAGCGTCGCGGCCGGTCCCGTCGGCGCCGGCGCGGCGACCAACCTCATGACCGACTTCGTCGCGTTCAGCCGCTCCAAGGGTATCTACGGCGGAGTGAACCTCGAAGGCGGGGTAGTGTCGATCGCCGACAACCTGAACGGCGCCTACTACGGTCAGCCCGTGACGCCGACCGACATTCTGATCGCGCGCAACGTGCACGGACCGCGGAACGACCGGCTCGCCGCAGAGCTGGATCGTGCCACGGCCTCGGCGCCTTCGGCGTCGGCGCCTGCGGCCTCGGCACCAGCGGCTTCCGCTCCTACCGCTTCGGCGCAGGGCGGCAGCGCGCCGACGACCTATAGCTACAATCCGAGCGCCGTCCCGCCACCCACGCCGACCGCGGCGGCCGAGACTTCCTCGCCGGAGCCGTCGGCAGCGGAGAGCAGCGCGACCGGTACGAGCGCGAATTCGCGGACGATCAGGTCGGCGCAACAGGCGCTCAACGACAAGGGGTTCAACGCCGGTGCAGTCGACGGCGCGTGGGGGCCGCACACGCAAGCGGCCGTGCGCAGGTTCCAGAAATCCGAGGGCCTCCGCCAGACCGCCCGCCTCGATCAGGCGACGCTCCAGGCGCTGGGTGTGTCGCCATCGGTGGCGCAGGCGCAGACCGCACAGGAGAACAACCGCAACACGCCGCACTGAGGCGCGCGGCGGTGCGAGCCGGAGAAGGCGCCAGGGCCCTCTCCGGCGTTGCTGGCCGTGAACGCCGGTCGGAATGCGGTGGGGCCTCTACGCGCTTCCGCGTCAATCGGTGAGCACGATGCCGCTCCGGGTGATGACCTCGCCCAGACGCTGGCGCTCCTTGGCCATGAAGGCTTCGAATTCCGCGGGGCTGTCGCCGGCCGGGACGGCGCCGGTCTTCAGGACCTGCTCCTTGACGTCCGGCTCGCTCATCGCCTTGCCGATTTCGCCCGCGAGCCGCCGCACGATCTCCGGCGGCGTACCCGCGGGCGCGACGATGCCCCACGACTGAGTGATCTCGTACCCCGGAACGGTCTCCGCGATCGTGGGCAGGTCGGGGAGGCTCGGATTGCGCACCGCGCCGGTGGTCGCGAGGGCGCGCACGCGGCCGCTGTTCATGTGCGCTCCGGCGGCGATGGGAGACGTGATGATGTATTGCACGTTCCCCGCGATCACGTCCTGAAGCGCCGGGGCCGCGCCCTTGTAGGGCACGTGCGTTACCTTGATGTCGGCCAGCAGGTTGAGCATCTCGCCCGCGAGATGCGCCGGCGTGCCGATGCCGGCGGAGCCGTAGTTGAGCGCGCCCGGCTTTTCCTTGGCGAGCTTCACGAGCTCGGCCACGCTCTTCGCCGGAACCGCGTTGTTCACCACCAGGACGTTCGAGGCCGTCGCGACCCGCGAGATCGCGACGAAATCTTTCACCGGATCGTAGGGCAGGTTCTTCTTGAGGTTGGGAAGGATCGCGTAGATCGCCGTGGTCGTCATCAGCAGCGTATAGCCGTCGGGCGCCGCCTTCGCAGCAAGGTCCGCACCGAGCACGCCGCCCGCGCCGGGCCGATTGTCGACGACGACTTGCTGGCCAAGGCCCGTTGAGAGCCTCTGCCCGAGCAGCCGGGCGAGCTGGTCCGGCGCGCCGCCGGGTGCATCCGCCACGATCAGACGCACCGGCCGCATGGGATAGGTCTGCGCCGCGACGCCGAGGCTAACGGCGGCGAGCGCCCATAGAACGAGACTGATCGTGCCGCGTCGCGAGGCGTTCATGGCTCCTCCCGGTGTGGCTTCAGAGAATAGCCCAAGCCATCGGCCGCGCACAACGCCACGGCGCCTGTGCCATACTCGCGCACGCCGGCGCGCCCGCGTCTGCCGGCACTCAATCTGCTTCGGCATGAAACCTCTCAACCTGCTCGTGCTGATGTCCGACGAGCACAACCCGAAATTCCTCGGAGCCGCCGGGCATCCGTTCATCGAGACGCCGAACCTCGACGGCCTCGCGGCACGGGGAACGCGCTTCGCGTCGGCGTACACGACCTGCCCGATCTGCGTGCCGGCGCGCGCCGCCTTTGCCGTCGGCCGGTACGTGCACGAGATCGGCTACTGGGACAATGCCGACGGCTACGACGGCGCGGTGCCGAGCTGGCACCACGCCTTGCGCGACGCGGGACATCGCGTCGTGTCGATCGGCAAGCTGCACTTCCGCGGCCGCGCTGGCGACGACCACGGGTTCTCCGAGGAAATTGTGCCGATGCACATCGTCGACGGCATCGGCGACGTCAAGGGGCTCATCCGCGCGGACATTCCGAAGCGCAAGGGCGGCGACAAGATGGCGCGCCGCGCGGGGCCCGGCGAAACACAGTACACGGCTTACGACCGCGACATCGCGGCCCGCGCGCAGATCTGGCTGCACGAGGAGGCGCCGAAGTGGCGCGACCGCCCGTGGGTGCTGTTCGTTTCCTTCGTCCTGCCCCACTTTCCGCTGACCGCGCCGCCGCACTGGTTCTACCGCTACTGGCAGCGGGACCTGCCCATGCCCAAGCTCTATGCGCGCGAGTCGCGCCCGCGACATCCCTACCTCGACGATTACGCGCACACGGTCGACTACGACACGCACTTCACGTCCGCAGCCGACGTGAAGCGGGCGGTCGCGGGCTACAGCGGGCTGGTATCGACGATGGACGAAAACGTCGGCCATGTGCTGCGCGCGCTGCGCGACGCGGGCCTCGAAGAGAGCACGCGGGTGCTCTACACGAGCGACCACGGCGACAACGTCGGCGCGCGCGGGCTGTGGGGGAAGTCGACGCTGTACGAAGAGAGCGCGGGTGTGCCATTGATCCTGGCGGGTTCCGAAGTGCCCCTGGGTCGGGTCGTGGAGACGCCGGTCTCGCAGATCGACTGCGCCCCGACGATCCTCGAGGCGGCCGGCGAGCCGGCGAGCGTGAGAGGCGGGGCGTTGCCCGGCGCGTCGCTGTTCGCGCTGGCAAGCGGTGCCGGCTCGGCCAGGCCGGTGATCTCGGAGTATCACGCGATCGGGTCCGTCGCGGCGGCGTACATGCTGCGCTTCGGGCGCTTCAAGTACTGCCACTACGTCGCCTATCGGCCGCAGCTCTTCGATCTCGTCGAGGATCCCGAGGAATTGATCGATCTGGCGGACGATCCCCGCTACGCGGCGACGCTGGCCGAGGGAGAGCGGCGGTTGCGTGCCGCGCTCGACCCCGAAGCCACCGACGCGCGCGCCAAGCGGCGGCAGGCCGAGCTGCTGGCCGGGTTCGGCGGCCGCGAGAAGGCTCTGGCGCGCGGCGACCTGGGCTTCACGCCCGCACCCGGCACCGCGGCCGAGATGAATTAGCGACGCGTCGAGAACGCGCTGTCGCTTGCCGGGCTCCGCTGTCTCAGCGGAAGAACCGATCGCGCACCAGCACGCCGAGCGCGCCGCCGACGAACAGCGCCATCGCCGCCGCGGCGCCCGCGCTTTCCCACGGATGCGCGCGGACGAGGCGATCGGTCGTGCGGACCGCTGCCCGGGTGCGTCCCCCGACCGTGTCCTGCAAGTCGCCCAGCTGTTCCCTGGCCCGCTCGATGTCGCGCTCGATCCGTTTCATCGCGCGGCGATACTGACCACCGCCGTTCTTGCGCAGGGTTTCCATCAGTTCCTCGGTGCCGTCGACGAGACGCCGAAGGTTGGCCGCCGCTTCGTCGCGGCCTGCAATGACGAAATCGTTCATATCTGATCTCTCCTCGGACGAACCAACAGGCCAACCTGCTCCCCGGCTGTCGCCGCCGAGGAGTGATTCGGCCGATCTGTGCCGACAGGGGGCCCAGGCCTCCCTCCTGCCTTCTGACCTGCTCCCAGGCGGCAAGTTGCATCGCCGCCCGGCAGCGCAAGGCCGCCTCGGGCGACGGTTTCCAACGCTCGCGAAAGGGCGTTACGCTTCGGGCCTTATCCCTCGCCCGTCCCGGAACACACCCATGGCACGCATCATCGGCGGCATCGCCGCCTCGCACACGCCGACCATCGGCTTCGCCTACGACCGCAACAAGCGCGACGATCCGGCCTGGGCGCCGATCTTCGAGAACTTCGCGCCGCTCGCCGCCTGGCTCGCCGAAAGGCGACCCGACGTCCTGGTGCTGATCTACAACGATCACGTCACCTCGTTCTTCTTCGATCACTACTCGGCGTTCGCGCTCGGCGTGGGCCCGGAGTGGCGCGTGGCTGACGAAGGCGCGGGCGCCCGGGCGCTGCCGCCGATCAGGGGACACCCGCAGCTTGCCGCGCACATCGGCCGATCGCTGATGGCCGACGAATTCGACATGGCGTTCTTCCAGGAGCGCGCGCTGGACCACGGCTGCTTCTCGCCGCTGTCCGTATTGTGCCCGCACGAGCCCGCCTGGCCGGCCGCGCTGGTGCCGCTGCAGATGGGCGTGCTGCAGTTCCCGATCCCCAGCGCCCGGCGCTTCTTCAGGCTGGGGCAGTCGCTGCGACGCGCCATCGAGAGCTATCCCGAGGAGCTCCGGGTGGCGGTGGTCGGCACCGGCGGGCTGTCGCACCAGGTGCACGGCGAGCGTGCGGGATTCAACAATCCGGAGTGGGACGCCCGGTTCCTGGACCTGTTCGAGCGCGATCCGGAGCGTCTCGCCGGGATGACCCTCGCCGAATACGCGAAGCTCGGAGGCGTCGAGGGCGCCGAAGTGGTGATGTGGCTCACGATGCGCGGCGCGTTGCCGGCGAGCGTGACGTGCAGGCACCGCAGCTACTACCTGCCGTCGATGACGGGCATCGCCACGGCGGTCTACGAGCCGGCGGAGGACGCCCCCGACCCGGCGGCCGTCGAGCGGCAGCGCCGCCACGTGGCGCGCGAGCTCGCCGGTATCGAGACGCTCGAAGGCAGCTATCCCTTCACGCTGGAGCGCAGCGTGAAGGCGTTCCGCATCAACGACTACCTGCACCGCATGGTCGAGCCGGCCCATCGCGAGGCCTTCCGTCGCGATCCCGAGGCGAGCTTTACCGCGGCCGGCCTCACCGAAGAGGAGCGCGATCTCATCCGCCGGCGCGACTGGCGCGGCCTCATGCACTACGGCGTCATCTTCTTCATGCTCGAGAAGCTGGGCGCCGTGCTCGGCGTGTCGAACCTGCACATCTACGCCGCCATGCGCGGCCAATCGCTCGAAGATTTCCAGCGCACGCGCAACGCCCCCGGCGCGCTGTATTCCGTGGCCGGCAAGGAAGCGGGCAATCTCAACTGGGACGGCACGTCGCCCGCGAGAGACCAAGCTAGATGATCATCGACGTCCACGGCCACTACACCACGGCCCCGAAGGCGCTCGAGGCCTGGCGCAATCGCCAGATCGCCGGCATCGCCGACCCGGCGCAGAAGCCGAAGGCATCGGAGCTGCGCATCGGTGACGACGAGCTGCGCGAATCGATCGAGGCCAACCAGCTTCGCCTCATGCGCGAGCGCGGGATCGACCTCACGATCTTCAGCCCGCGCGCGAGCTTCATGGCGCACCACATCGGCGACTTCCAGGTCTCGAGTGCCTGGGCCGCCGTCTGCAACGAGCTGTGCTACCGGGTGAGCCGGCTCTTTCCGGACCACTTCGTCCCGGCCGCGATGCTGCCGCAGAGTCCCGGCGCCGATCCGGCGAGCTGTATCCCGGAGCTCACTCGATGCGTCCGGGAATACGGCAGCGTCGCGATCAATCTCAATCCCGATCCGTCCGGCGGGCACTGGAACTCGCCGCCGCTCTCCGACCGCCAGTGGTACCCGATCTACGAGAAGATGGTCGAGTACGACATCCCGGCGATGATTCACGTCAGCACCAGCTGCAACCCGTGCTTCCATACCACCGGGGCGCATTACTTGAACGCCGACACCACCGCGTTCATGCAGTGCCTCACCTCCGATCTCTTCCGGGAGTTCCCCGCCTTGCGCTTCGTCATCCCGCACGGCGGAGGCGCCGTGCCGTATCACTGGGGTCGCTTCCGGGGCTTGGCACAGGAGCTCAAGAAGCCGCTGCTCGCGGAGCACCTTCTCGGCAACGTCTTCTTCGACACCTGCGTATACCACCAGGCGGGCATCGATTTGCTTACCCGCGTGATCCCGGTCGACAACATCCTGTTCGCGAGCGAGATGATCGGCGCCGTGCGCGGCATCGATCCGGAGACCGGCTACCATTTCGACGACACCCGGCGCTACATCGACGCGACAGCGATCGAGCCGGACGCGCGCCGGAAGATCTTCGAAGCCAACGCCCGGCGCGTCTATCCGCGCCTCGACGCGGCGCTTGCGAGAAAGGAACGTTGACCATGTACGAGCTGGGAGTCGTCTATCGCAACATCGCCCGCGCCGACGCCGGCATGGCCGAGAAGCTCGGCGGCTTCGGCACCGCGACCGTGCACGAAGCGATGGGGCGCTCGGGTCTGCTGCAGCCCTACATGCGACCGATCTACCCTGGCGCGAGCCTCTCGGGGACGGCGATCACGGTCCTGCTGCACCCGGGTGACAACTGGATGCTGCACGTCGCGGCGGAAGCGATCCGGCCGGGCGACGTCGTGATCGCCGCGGTGACATCCGACTGCACGGACGGTTATTTCGGCGAGCTGCTCGCGACCAGCTACCGGGCGCGTGGCGCGCGCGGCCTCGTCATCGATGGCGGCGTTCGCGACGTGCGCGCGCTCGCCGAGATGCAGTTCCCGGTGTGGAGCAGGGCGATCTCTGCCCAGGGCACCGTCAAGGCGACGCTGGGCTCCGTGAACATACCCGTGGTCTGCGCGGGCGCAAAGGTGACTCCCGGCGACATCGTCGTGGCCGACGACGACGGCGTGGTGATCGTGCCCGCGGCGCTGGCGCAGAAGACGCTCGACGCCGCGGCCGCGCGCGAAGCGAGCGAAGCCGAGAAGCGGGCGAAGCTCGCCGCCGGCGTGCTGGGGCTGGACATGTACAAGATGCGCGAGCCGCTGGAAAAGGCCGGGTTGAAGTACGTCGATTGATGCCGGGCGGCGATCCGATCGTCGGCATCTCGTCGATGGCCACGCGGCATGTGCTCGCCGAGCTCGCCGACGCATACGAGCGCCGGTCGGAAGACGCCGTGACGGTTCAATCGGTCGGCGGCGTCGAGGCGTCCCGGCGCGTGGAGAGCGGCGAGGCGTTCGACTTCGTCGTGCTGGCGCGCGACGCGATCGATGCCCTGGCTCGGTCGGGGCGGGTCGATCCGGAGAGCCGGGCCAATCTCGCCGGCTCCGGCATCGCCATCGCGGTAGCAGCGGGCGCGCCAAGGCCCGACGTCGGCAGCGAAGCCGCGGTGCGCGAAGCGGTGCTTGCCGCGCGAATGGTCGGCTACTCCACCGGCCCCAGCGGTGCGCATCTCGCGCGCCTGCTCGAGCGCTGGGGCGTCGCCGAGACCCTTGCGCCGCGGCTGGTGCAGGCCCGGCCGGGCGTCCCGGTCGGCACGCTCGTGGCCCGGGGCGAGGTCGAGCTCGGCTTCCAGCAGTTGAGCGAGCTCATGCACCTCTCGGGCATCGATGTGATCGGCCTCCTGCCGCGGGAGATTCAGCTCGTCACGGTATTCGCGGGGGCGATCTGCCGCGCTGCCAGCCGGCCGGGAGCCGCGAGCGCGCTCCTCGCCTTCCTGGCCTCGCCCGAGGCCGACGTCGCCAAGCGCCGCCACGGGATGGAGCCGGTGCGCCGCTGAGCTATGGCTCGCGGTCGGCTCGGTCCGCCCTCGTGCGGCCGCCAGTTTTGCGACCTGCGCCCCCAGAATGCGAGAATGCCGACCCGGGTCGGCCCGCGCCGCCCGCCATAACGACATCAGGAGACCCGAGCCCATGCGCACTTCCACTGGTCTTTCCCAGTCGCTGCCCGGACATTCCGTCAGCCTGCGCCGACGCATCCTCACGGCGGCGGTCGCTGCGCTCGCGGCGGCCGTCGCGCTGCCGTCGTTTGCAGCCGATCCTGTGAAGATCGGGCTGATCCTGCCGCTCACCGGGCCGTTCGCGTCCACAGGCAAGCAGATCGAGGCCGCGTGTCGCCTCTACATGAAGCAGAACGGCGACACGGTCGCGGGCCGCAAGGTTGAGCTCATCGTCAAGGACGACACCGGTCTCGCGCCGGAGACCACCAAGCGCATCGCCCAGGATCTCGTCGTCAACGAGAAGGTGCAGTTCCTCGCCGGCTTCGGGCTGACGCCGCTGGCGCTCGCCACCGCGCCGATCGCCACCGAGTCGAAGACGCCGATGATCGTCATGGCGGCCGCGACCTCGATCATCACGACCAAGTCGCCGTACATCGTGCGCACCGGCTTTACGCTGCCGCAGGTCACCTGGCCGATCGCCGAGTGGGCGGCGAAGAACAGGATCAAGAACGTGGTCACGCTCGTGACCGACTACGGGCCGGGGCTCGACGCGGAGAAGACCTTCGTCAAGCGCTTCACCGAGGCCGGCGGCAAGGTGCTCGAGTCGCTGCGTGTCCCGCTGCGCAATCCGGACTACGGGCCGTTCCTGCAGCGCGCGAAGGACGCGCGGCCGGACGCGCTGTTCGTGTTCGTGCCGTCCGGCGAGGGCACGGCGGTGATGAAGGAGTTCAACGACCGCGGGCTCAAGGCCGCCGGCGTCCAGATGATCGGCACCGGCGACGTGGTCGACGACGATCTGCTCGAGAGCATGGGGCCGGTCGCTCTGGGGGTGGTGACCTCGTTCCACTACTCTGCGGCGCACGACTCTCCCGAGAACAAGGCCTACGTCGACGCGTTCATGAAGGCCAACGGCTTCCGGCCGAACTTCCATTCGCTTGGCGGCTACGACGGCATGCACCTCATCTACGAGGCCGTGAAGAAGGCGGGTCCCGATGCCGACGGGGACAAGCTGGTCGAGGCGATGAAGGGCATGCAGTGGGTAAGCCCGCGCGGGCCGATGACGATCGATCCGGCCACGCGCGACCCGATCCAGAACGTCTACGTGCGCAAGGTCGAGATGGTGAACGGCAAGCCCTGGAGCATCGAGTTCGAGAAGTTCGAGAACGTGAAGGATCCCGGCGCGTAGTCGCGGCGAGCGGCGCCCGCGAAGCGGTACGAGGTTGTCCGGGCCGGGCCTGCGGAGTGGGCGCCTGACGCCCAAAGACTGCGCGAGCGGGCGCCGGCGCGGGGTTTGGCCGCGACCGGACGCTATACAATCTGCGGTCGCCCGGCGGCAGGCGCCGGCTCATTCGACTCCGGGAGGTCTGTAAATCCTATGCGCTCCATTGCTCGCCTTTGCACTCTCCTGCTGGGGCTGGTGCTCGTGCAGCCGCTCGCGGCGCGGGCCCAGCCCGGCAAGAGATTCGGGGGGGTGGAGCGGTGGGGGCCCCGCGCCACCACGGGGCCCCAATTGAAAGCCGGGGTTAAGCT
>Ga0335081_10014497_pt1 | contig 12754 bp, 11 predicted proteins | sample Lox_Sample_35_FD_206713 | JGI IMG/M metagenome (GOLD analysis project Ga0335081, IMG submission 206713) | Soil microbial communities from Loxahatchee National Wildlife Refuge, Florida, United States - Lox_Sample_3.5 | ecosystem: Environmental > Terrestrial > Soil > Wetlands | place: USA...
CGGTTGGTCCTTACAGTCTGTCTCCGAAGAAGCGGTGGTCAGCGCTTTCATTTGGTCGAGTGATTTCAACCATTATGATGCTCCCGCCGCTTCTTTGTTCAATCCCTTTGTGAAATATGCAGGCTAGATCGGTCTGCGCCGGCGGGTAATAACCCACCAAATTGTTGAATCCAATTACTTTCACCCCCAGGAATTTCGCGATCAGGCTGAGCATCGCCGCGTCCTGCCCAGAGTGACAAAGATACAGGACAACGAAAGCGCCCTCGGCAAACTTCTTGCGCACATCAGCGACGGTGAAGCTCGTCTTACCGCGTATCGCCGTCGGCGTGGTAAACGTAACGCCGGGCTGATTCAGATTGGCCATACTGGTCGGGTCCATCGCGGTCATATTGTCGCCCGGTCCGTTCGTGTCCAAAAATACATCTGCGGGCCCGACATTCCGCCTCTGAATCCTGCCCCCGAAGGCAACCAGAGACTTGTCGCCGTGAGAAAACAAATTCAGGCGGCTGATGCCGCCGTCCGGACGCTGTACAATCGCCCCCAGGAAATTGCCAAAGGTGGGGACAACCGGCACCGTCCCGCCAGCGACCGCCACGAAATCGGCTGTCTGCGGCATCCAGCGGCCAGCCCTAAGTTCGGCGATTTCATCCGGACCGGAGATTGGCGGATCCCACTCGAATTGGCCGGCCAAATTTAACTCCGTGGCCGGGCCGCCGCTTCTGGCACGGTTTGTCAGACCTGGCCCGACACTCGAAACGTTAACGCCGAATGGGCCGGACTGCCGGAAATTGCCGGGTTGCCCAACTTCTCCCGGGTTGCCCGTCAACACTCCTGGCCCCGCCTGGAACGACTCATCAGTGCGTATCTCGTTATGCCCGCCGGGAGGCGGAGGGTCAAAGCCCGTCACTCCTGGAAATTGGTCGCTCATGTTTCGTGTCGTGATCGCCACTCGCTGCGAACCGCCACCCGGATGCCGCAGGTGTTTTCAAGTTGCGACGGTCACTTTGACTTGGCTGGGCGCCACCTGGTGGCCGGCGGGCATGTTGCTGTTCGAAGAATCATTTTGCCCCACCATGGCTCCCAAATAAGCCGCGCCCTTGCCTTCGATCTTTACCTTCGAGCTGCCCTGTTTGAACTTGGCTGGTCCCTTAATCTTGTTCGACACAACTCCTCCGACGCTGCCAGCCTCATCGCCGCTGGACATAGTGATCTCTGAATCCTGCGTAACGGCCTTTTTACCCATGAACTTTACTTTGCTTGAAACGGTACCACCATCGGCCTGATTCAGCATGGCAATGTTAGGATAAGGAATCGGGACCGGACCGCCGGGCGTGGGCGTCTTGCACACGTCGGGAAAAGCGAAGCACTGTCCGCCGCCGTTGGTTGAAGCAAATGGCATAAAATCCTCCTAACCAAGATGAATTTTGTCGCCGTCAATTCGGACATCATGTTCCGCCCGTGCGTCGATCCGTTTGGCTTTGACCTGATAATCGGTTTCAATTTCCGTACGAGAACGGCCAGCGCGCAGGTTCCAAGTATCTTTGATCCACCGAGTCGCATCGGTAAAGTGCTCGATGATCCTGCGGGCGACCAATTCAAGTTTGCCGGCGGTGATCTTAACCTCCGCGCTCTTTACCTGAATTCCCCTGCCGGCTATCAACCGGATGCGACCCTTGGGAGCCAGGACTTCGAAATCTCCTGGCACCAGGAACCTGGTTTTGCCGGTTCCCTGAAGCATGCCGATGACATACCAGTTCTGGCCCTGGCCCGCGGCCAACACGGTGTCTCCAACGACCGGCTGATACGGACAGGCCAACGCCAGCGTTGCCCACGGTAACGCGTCAGGGAATTCGAGTCGCACCCGATTGCCGGCCACCTCGCACACGCGGGCGGGCCCGAGGTACGTGCCTTGATCCAACGTAACGCCGCTGAATAATTCATTTTCGAGTAGCATAGGTTTCTTCTCCATGTTCGGGTGGTGGTTTCCAGGTTTCGGCTTCCAGCCGATCCGGATCGGTTTTCTTGACTTTCTTCAAACTGGCACCGCTCCAATCCGCTTTCGCGTCCAGAATAGCGTGCAGATTGGCTCCCATCAAATCAGCGTTGCGAAACGAAGCCGACTCAAGCCGGCAATACGAGAAATCGGCATAGGTCATCCGGGTTCCATCGAAAACCGCCCCGTCGGCCTTGGCCTTCACCCAAAGAGTTTCGGCCAGATTGCTTCCGATGAACGATGCTTGAAGCAATATGGCCTCTGCGAACGTCGCTTGCTTCAGGTCGGCGCAGCTCAAGTTGGCGTTTGTCAAATTCGCCCTGGTGAAATCAGCATTGGGACCGCGCGCTGCCTGCAGGTTCGCACCGATCAGGTTCGCTTCCCTGAAGTCGCACCTCTCGAGGATGGCATTTACCAGCACGGCGCCGGTCAGGTCCGCCTTGCCAAAGTCCGAGTCGGTAAAGTCACAAGCGCAAAGGTCCTTTCCCTGAAAGTGCGTATTAGTCAGGTCGCACGCGTGGAAAACCGTCTCCTTGACGATCATCGCCCCGAAATCAAGTCCGTCAAAATCCGACCGCAGGAGCCGAGCCTTGGAGAAATTGGTCTGGTCGAATTTCGCTCCGCCAAAAGCCGCGGCTACAATGGTGGCTTCTGAAAAATCCGCCCGCGCGAGATTGGCGTCGGTGAAGTCCGTACCACTCTCTTGCGTCGTCTGACGGAGGTCGGCCGACTCCAAATTCGATTCCGTAAAGTCCGTTCCCTTGAGCTTCGCCCCAGTGAGGCGGGCACGGGTCAGGTCGCACTGCCGGAAACCACAGGCTGTGAGGTCGCGACCGGAAAAGTCAGCGGCGCGAAAATTCGCCTCGGCGAACAGCGCTCCTGCCAACCGCGCGTGCCGAAGCTCCTCAATGCGGAATTGGGCCCGACCCAGGTCCGCACCCCCGAGATCTGAGTCCTGAAAATTTACCCCGATGAGCACCGCTTCATTCAGACGGGCGCCCTGGAGACAGGCGGACTGGAGGTTTCCTCCGGTGAAATCCGCCTGAGTCGCCGATGCGTCCGCCAGGTTGGCCCGGGCCAAATTCACGCTGCGCAGGTTGGCTTCGGAAAGATAAGCCTCTTGCAGCGCGCAGTCAGAGAAGTTGGTAGCCTCGAGCTCCGTGCGGTTGAAATCCGAATTTTGAAACAGCTTGCCGGAGAGATCGAGTCCTCCCATTTTTGCTCCGCTAAAATCCAGGCCGCTGCAATCCCGTGGCAGGGCTTTGATGTGGGTCAAGTCCGCGCCAGCGAAAGAAGATTTCTCGAGCCGCGCCGGGGAGAGGTCAACTTCGGAAAAAATGGATTCATCGCAACAGGTTGTGTTGAGCAGGCTTTCCGTGAAACGCGCCTCTGAGAGGTTACAGGACGTCAAAGCCGCTTCGGTCAGATCTGCCTTCGAGAAATCTACGGCGCAGAATGCACTGTCGGTTATCCATGCATCCACCAAACGGCACCTCGCCATCGAGCCGCCACTAAGAGTGCACCGAACTATGGCTACGCTCTGGAGGTTTGATTCTGTCCAGCGAGACCGGGAAAACTCCGAGCCTACAAAAACCCCGCCGCTCACGTCGCATTCGACAAACTCGCACGCATGCGCGCGGCATTCTGTAAACTCAACGTCTTTCATTATCGCGCTGCGAGCGCGAACCCCGTCCAGGTTGGAACACACGAAGGTGGCGTCGGTCAGGTTCGCCCGCGAAAAATCTGCCGCTGCCAGGTTGACTTCTTCAAAAGCAACCCTTCGCAAATCCAGGTCGCGGAAGTCGCACCCCCCCAAATCCATCTCTTGCAGAACAGCGTCAGTCAGAGACTGGCGTCCTGCCAGACGAGCGCGCACTTCTTCAATGGTTAGGACGACGGCCATAAAATTATGCGATCAAGGTACCGTGGACGTTTGCCCCCTGAACTACGGTGTCTTGAAACAATGTCTCCCAGAAACCGGCTTCGTAAAGGTTCGAGTGGGACAGGACAGCCTGGGTCAGGTCGGCGCGATCAAAACTGGCGCGCAGTAAATTTGCGTTGGTCAACAAGGCGCTACGAAGGCAAGCATCGTCAAAACTGGCTTTACTGGCGTCAGCCCGGTCAAAGCGCGTATTGCGCAGCGAAGCTTCGCTGAAACTGGCGCGCGTAAGGATGGCCATGCAAAAATCAGCGTCGTCCAAGGAAGACTGTTCCCAGATCGAACCTGCGCCTTTTACGCGGCGGAAGTTGCCGCCGGCGAAATCGGCGTTGCCACCGCCGTGGAGGCCCGAGAGGTCCGCTTCCTCCCAACAGGCGCCGCGGGCCTTGGCGCCCTCAAATTGCGCCGCCGGAATCTCTGCCGAACGAAAATCGGCCTTCTCCAGGCTGGCTTCGGAAAAGTTGGCGCGTGGCAATCGGGCGCCAATAAACCGCGCCCCCGCCAGGTTCGCCTGTGAAAAATCCACGCCGATTCCCTTGGCCCTTGAAAAGTCTGCGCCGGCAAGTTCCAGTCCGGAAAATGTCGTATGCGTCACGGAAACGCCGGCCAGCTTTGCGTCAACCAGGGTCGCCTCGCTCAAATCAGCTCCGTCCAACACGGCTCCCGTCAGGTCGGCACCGGTAAGATTCGCGCCCCGCAGACTGGCGCCTTGAAGCTTGGCCCCCGCAAGGTTGGCCCGCTGGAGGTTGGCCTGCACGAGCTCGGCGCCGGACAAATCCTGGCCGGAAAAGTCGAGGCCGGAGAGATCGAGCTCCGACAAGCGCTGATTGGCGAGGCATTTGCCGCTGCTGAGGTTCGCCGCGATTGCCTGCCGGGTTGGAGGCGCCGGCTCTCCGGCCTCGAGTTCCTTTTCCGCCTGCTCCATTTCCGCAATCGCCTGTTCTATTTCGGCAAGTTCCGGAGCTTCATAATGATGGGCAAGTTCCGGATCCTCAAGTTTTGACTCGGCGAGAGCGGCTTCTATCTGGGCCCGGGCTTCTGCAAAACTCTGCGGATGGGCCGGCCCGTCAATTGCCTCGGCACTAAGACCCTCGGCGCGAAGTTCTGCGCGATGATCGGCCTCCGCTCGCGCAAGCTCGGCCTCCAATTGCGCAAACTCCTGCTCTGTTTGCGCGGCCTCCTTCTCCATCTCGGCCAACTCTTTGGCAAGCGCGGCCTCGTGTGCGGCTGGGCTCTCTTCAACCAAGCCGCTTGATTTGGCAGCTTCCAAGTATCGCTGGAGGGTTGCCTTGTGTTCGTCGAGGGTTCCGACTGGATTGGAAAGCGGCTCAGTGAAGGTGAGGAGATGTTCGATCTCGCGCAGTTTAAGGCTGCGCACCGCGGTGGTGCCTCGCCATATTAAAATCAGCTTCTCCTGGTCCGTATTGATCCAAAGAGTGTCAAGATTCAATTGAACTTCACGGAACGAGAACTCCTCGGCGGCAAGTCTTTCGTTGACAAAGCATCTGGCTCGCAGCCCCGGCAAGCGGGATCGGTAAATGGTCTGTTCGGGATGGAGGTTTTCTAAGACCAACTCTTCGTCGCCCCGAAGATAGCCCTCGAGTTGTTGATCGGCCGGAGCAGCGTTGTAATAGCTCCAGTCAAAGTCGTTCGGGAACCACGGCCAGCGCTCCTTTAGCCACTTCCCCTTGTAAGTACCTACCTTGCTCCTGCGCGGTTCCCATGAAGCGTCCAGAGGGCCGAAGCCTGCGGGCGGAATGTTGGCGCCCCGGCTCGTGATTCGCGCCAGAGGCCACTCCACGTTTGGCATTTCCGAAGTCCTCCGGCCACGGCCTACCGGGTTTTGCTTGAATCCTTTGCCACCCCACGCGTTTTCGTAAACCAGCGGAAGTTTGAGTATCGGGCGGACTTCTCCAGGCTTGGCGCCCAAAATCCCGCTCTTCCAGGTTCGATTCCCGAATACCTCCAAAGATTTGTGCAGGCTTCCCACCCGCAGGCTGATCGGGAAGAAAGGCGCCGCGCGTCCTCCCGGCGCGTAGCCCGTCCCAACCAGCAAGACCTCGGCCCGTGGCTTCACCGGCGCGAAATCGGACGAGTAAATGAGGCTGCGCTCTGGAGCATCTTCGTAGTGGGTGTCACCACAGAGATTGGCCGGTTGCTCCGAAGGCATCGCCGGCTGGCCAGGCTTGAGGATGAACTCGCTCTTGCAGATAAAGGTCGCCACGAGTTGCGACTGCGACAAACGGTTAACAACCCATCCGGTGCACAATTCCTGTGGTGAAACGACTTTCATTCAACAGTTGGTTCCAATCTCAGCCGGCACTGTCGGCCCCCAGTTCCAATTGATCACACAGTCTTTATTTTGAAACCTTGAACGCCCCATCATTCACCTCCAGTTTCGCCAGCAAGGTGAAGAGCTCCGATTCGGTCTTGAGTTTTTTGAACTGTGCGATCTTTTCTTTGGCTTCTTCCCTGAGTTGAGCACATTTGACCTTATAGTCTTTTACCTTGGTCAATCCATTGTCGCCCATGATTTCAAGCTCTTTGGCCTGTTGATACAGTTTCTTTGCGCCTTTGATCGCATGTTGGCCCCGGACCTGCCGGACGACATCCCCGAGAACTGATTTTACCTGGGTGATGTGCTCTTTGAAGGTTGGCGCCTTCTTTTTGCTATCAGCCTTGTTCAGTTCGTATTTGGTCGAGCTGTCGGTCTCAAACTTGTATCCTTTCGTCGAAGATATCTGGATGGCCTTTTTGGATTCGTAAGAGGCGCCGACAAACGTGCTCATGGTCATCGCGCCGACGAACTCTTTTTTCAGGCCGAAGAATTTTTCGTTCCTCGCTCCATATGTCTTTTCCTTGGACTCGCCTTTGACCTCCTTCTTCTCGGTACCGCCAATCTTTTCGTCATGATTCCCCAGGACCTCACTGATAAAATGACTGAGCGTATGAAGATTGAAACTGTTACCCAGCGTCATCGTTGTATCGTGCGTGGGCGAATGCAGCCTGATTTGCTGCTTGCCCCCCGCACCTTCCATGATGATCTCGTTGCCGCCGTGGTCGCGAATCGCACTTTTGGTTTTGTTGGCTGGCAGCGGCAGCGGGGGCATCTGGTCTGGATTGTACACCCGCCCGGCTACCAGCGGCCGGTCCGGATCGCCTTCCTCAAACAGCACGACCACCTCCTGCCCGACGTGCGGAATGAACATGCCACCCCAGTTCTTGCCGCCCCACGGCTGGGACACGCGAATCCAGCATGATGAGTTGTCGTCTCCCTTGGCGTACCGGTCCCAGTGGAATTGTACTTTGATCCTGCCGTATTCGTCGGTATGGATGGTTTCGCCGGAAGGCCCGACCACCATCGCGGTTTGCGGCCCCTGGATCACCGGCTTCGGTGTGAGGCGCACAGCCCGAAACGGCTCGGTCGCCGGCATCGCAGTGAAATTGCAGGAGTAAAACTCGCTGCCGGCGTCGCCCGCCCCGGCCTCATACGCGCCCGTGGTTATCTCGTAGGACGCGCCGCTGATCAGATACTCGCGGTTCTGGTCTTTCCGGGTATGTCCTTTGAGCGTGAATTTGCTGCCGGTGGAAACGCCGCGCACCGTGGCCTGGGCGCGCAGAATCTCGTGTTGCGCCTGCAGCTCCTGGATGCGGACCTTGACATAGTGCTCGCCTTCGTCACGCTTTCCGTACACGCCCGGATAATCGAAGATTTCGAAATCCGCCTTCTCATGCTGACGAGATACATTTGAATTGACGCGGAGTTTGTTCCTGGGAGTTTTGAAATTGTAATCGCCCAACACATAATTCCCGGGCTTGACCTCCTTTTCGATGACCCAATCCGTCACCGTTTCCGTCATCTCTTCCTGCTTCGTGGTGGGCGGGCGATAAGTCAGTGTGTCGTAACCTTCAAACGTCTCGTGCGCGGACGGCGCGTCGGCCAAGATGAGGTTGTGCGAGCCGTCCTTGTGCTCGAAGAAATAATAAATGCCCTCCTGCTCCATCAACCGGCTGACGAAATTGAAGTCGGTTTCGCGGTATTGCACGCAATAATCCCACTCGCAATAGGTCCCGCTGAGTTTCAACTTGTAGTCTTTGAAACCGTGTCCCTTGAAAACCTCCTCAATGATGTCCGGGACCTTCTTCTTCTGAAAGATGCGGCAATCCGACGTGCGCGTCAGCATCCAGAGCCAGGGAACGAGTGTGGCCCGGTAAACCGCGTAGGTCCGTTCGTGTTCGTCCTGGACGAACCGGCTGACCAGCCCGTTGAAGTAACGCTTCTTGCCATTCGGCATATCGAGCTCCACGGTCGCATTGGTGCCGACGATGTCCTCGAACTTGACGGAGTGGTCGTCGCTGTATAGTTCGATATCCATCTGGAACAAACGTCCCAGGCTTTCGCTCATGGAAAACCGGTGGATAAGGAGCTTGTCAGGACCCAGGCCAGTCTTGATGGAAATAAACCGGTGCTTTTGTGTGGCTTGCATAACCCTTTGATTTTTGCCGGATTCTTAAACCTTTTGCTGCGCCAAATCAAACTCAAACTGACGGTCTTTGCCTGCCTGCTGAAGCCATGTACTTTGAAGCTGAAACATTGTTTGGCAGCCCGCTAAACTCCTTCGCTCATGGTGAGTTTCATGCAGAGCATATCGGTTTTGAGCGGTCCCTTGGTAGTCTGCATCCTGACGGCAAGGCGTCGCCCGCGCGTGAAGCGCATGATTCGATGCATTCGTACCCGGCCTGCCTGCTCTCCAATCCGGGATTCCTGATCGGCAAAACTGTGGCCGCGCAGGCGGCGAAAAAGAATCCCAGGCGATTCCATTCTTGATGGTTCGCGCGCTTCCACCCGATTCACCACTCGACGCGGAAGGGCATCTTTTCGAGCTCTTCCGCCATGTAGGGACGCAACGCCGGTGCCGAACCCCGCCAAACGATGCTGGGGCGATTTTCGTCCGGCTCGATTACGACGGTGTGAATGACCGGCTCGGTGGGGTTGAGTTTCCAAACCAAATCTTGCTGTGAGTGCTGCGCTACTGCTGAGGGGAAGGCTGAGGTGCCCCATCGCCAACGACGGAACCTTTTCCTTGGACCGACTCGGCGCCCCAATCGCAAAGCGCCGATCCAACAGTCAATCCCATGGCAGCAATCCCTTGGCCAGACCGAGTCAACAGCCGCTCGGTCCAAGGATCAACTCCGCTTTGGGCGGCTTCAGCAATCTCCGCTTCAGTGGGTCCACGAAATAAACCTACCGTAAGACCTCCAAGTGTACCGACACCTATGATTAAATCGCCAATCAATTTGGTCCGACCCGATGCGCCAAACAGGGCGATTGCAGCTGCAGTGGCAATTTCCCCATAATGCATTTCCTCGAAAAGGGAGGAAAAGCGTTTCCCAAACATGCCTCCAGCCATGGTCGCAAGCAGATCGCCAATAAAACCTAAGACAGCAGCGGCAATGTCGCCCGTTTTTACATCCACAAGAACCGTGCTGGGCGAGGAAAAGTGAAACCCAGTCGGGGCCACAAAGGGAAATCCACCCCGGTCCCAGCAAGATTGCGCAATTATAAAGCCGCTGGAAAAACAAGCTGCATGCGGCGCCTCCTCTCCTGCATGGATTGCGCCGCCCGTAGCTTTCTGATGGTCGGTGCTCGCAGGCAGTTGAAGCTTTAAACACGATCCTGTTAGGCAGACAGACATTTGAGGATTGAAAGGAACGGATACATGGATCAGGGCGAGTCCCCAGTCGTGCTGCCACAGACAGCATCCCATGCCTTCTGCCACCATGCTGGCGTCGGTCCATTTGCCAAATATAAACTCCATGTTAGGGATATGGTGAATCATGACCGAAGGCCACATAATTTGTGGTACGCCCGGTGGCGGTGGAAAAGGAGGAATCTGCGGCGGAATATTCTGATGCATGTCAGCTGCCATCCCCTTGACTATTGGATGCTTAACTACAATAAATGGCATAGATTTATATGCACCTTCCGTTCATGCCCAGTCCACGTTACACTTGGCTTCCTCAATTTCGGTGGTTTGAGAAGGTCGTGGAACAGGAAACCCGCCGCACCAGACAACCGATATGCGTCTGTCATCGGGTTCAATAATAACAGAATATATTTCCGGTTCGGGAAAATATTCTTTCCCTCGATAGGTCACCCTCAAACTCGGGTTCTCATCTGGCAAGCAGAACGAGTAATCAGGACGATCCGGATGGATGTTGATCAGCTTGATTGGCACACTTCCCTTTAGATAAGGGAAAGAAAGTCCCAATGACGCGGACTGAGCTGCGAGGGGGCTTATTGCCTCAGCGTAGCGGGTTGAAGGAAGATCAAGTACGTGCGGACGGATAAAGTCCTGCGGCAGCAAAGATCGTTCGATTTCAGGGAACCTCACATCCTGCGGCTGGTATACAGGGCAGCAACCAAGCATGGCGATGCGTGGAAACCATATAGGATTGACAGGCCCGAAACCCACCGGAAGGGGTTGACGAACCCACCGATGCAAACCTCCGCAGATCAGTCTTCCAGGGGTGAGAAGGTCATTTGGATCTTCTAAATTGGGTAACTCAAGCCCATCAATGGGCCCCAAGTCTTCACATATAACAAAGCCCTTCCCGGCAGGATTGCGGGGATAAACAAAAGGGCTAAATTGTTCCAAGTTGACCGGTAAGAATGGAATTATTTTCTGCTTCGACCGTTCTGGAATAGCATCCAGAAAGCATTTTTCGGCAAAACGATCACGGCCACCGTACGCATTTTCATATCGCAACGGCATAGCTTCAAAAAACTCTGGTTCGGTGAACACAATGCGTCGTTCGTGGACTCTGCACACCCTGCTTCCGCTGACATGCGCCATGTGGAATCGTTCGCCGATTCGAATCCCCGCTTCGACAACCCTGGCGGGGCTCCCATACGTGTAGACCGTTCCCCTAACAATGACGTCCGTTTGCGGTCTATAGATACCCTCTGGCAGGATCTTGCACGACGGTATAGTTCCATCCGGCACGTCGTCATAATCGACGCGTTTCGATGGGAGAGGAAGCTGCTCTTCGGCAACCTGCAGCGTTCCGCCGTCCAGCATAACGTAGGTTCGCTGCACTGCAAGAAAGAGATGCTTAGGCCCGTCCGGATCGGGCTGTGCCTCAAATAAATATTGATTCGCAGGTGGTGAAACGGGCGAAGGCTTAACAGGCTGCGGCGCAGGCTGCATAGGCATGGGCATCGCAGATAGAACTGCTGTTTTAACTCTGTCAGCCACGTATGGCCGAACCCAAGCCGGGTCCCACCTCATCTCAGCTATGGTGTCAATGCCTTCTTTATCTAAAAGGTATCGGAAGGACCGCATGAACGTGAGGACAATACTCGGAATGTCGGCCAAAATTGTAATTGTCGAAAGATTAAGACGAAAAGCGCTTCGCCGTGACCCTGACGTGACATGCACTTGAGGGAAATCGCTCATCTGAGGTAATGGGTAGACAATTTCTCCGTCCGGTGAGAAACCACTTAGGCGGATCTCCGAGCCGAGCATGTCTTGGGTAGCAATAAGAAACGGCACAGCGCGCTGAAAGAGATAGGGAGTGATCTCCTTGATTATCCCGTCATCATCTTTAACGAATGCCTTTTCCATACCTAAAGAAGAGGAAGGTGCTTTCAGAAAGCAGGCGGGAGTAGGTGTGTCGTTCCAGTTATGAATCCGCTGGTCTGGAAGTTCCAGATTTGGTAAGGGTTTGTTCAAAGCCATCTCTTTGCTGGTGTAAAAGCCACAACCTTCCGGGTTTTCGGGAAATGGTGTAGCAAGACCGTCCAGATTTGCAGTCCCACCAAAGGCACGATTGCTTTTAAGCGACATTACTGTAAAAGGAATTGGTGCGCTGGGTACAAGATGTCCAAACGGATTACGCTTCCAGACACGATCTCCGATTACATCAACGTTATAGCTCAATCGACCGCTGGATACCGAAACCCTCATCTCGTTGGTTTCTTTACCTCCAAGCGCACATGCGGTTCCGAAAACGTGTATATCAATCATGCGCCTCGCATAATACAATTCTGGTTCAAAGAGAACTCCGCCAACCTCAAGAGGGATCTCGAAGACCGGCCAGGATTTGTCAAGAGGGAGAGCGGCCAAGTGAGAACCCTTGAGGATGCAAGTAGCTTTCAGTGCCACAGTGGCAATCATCTCCTGATCGCTTAATGCCCCCACCACCTTCGCAGCAGGAAATTGTGTTTGATTAATTAACTTCACCGTTTCACCCTTTACCGGTTTATAGGATAGTCAGACCCGCATCCCACAACAGGAGTCTCCAGAATAATGAGATGGAGATCGACCATGGTCTTCATCGCAATATCACGCGTGGATATAAGCATCTTCGCCACCTTTGCATCAGGCTCCTCGGGGGCGGGTGGAAACTTTGACTTCCATTGACTGCCTCGATATTGCTTCTTAACATTGGAGAGGATGACCTCTGTTTCTGCCTCGTGCTCCGGACAGCGGCAAGCGCTGCCCTGGCCCTGTACCGCACCAAGCATTAATTTTAGACGGAACTCGGTGAGCTTTTTGTCCAACTCAATAAGTTCCAAGTACTGTGAACACATGAATTCCAGCATGGTGCATTAGCCTATAATCTTGAATGATTGTCACTCAGGACTAGCTGTTCACTTTTACTATGGCCCCTGTGATTTTGATCGGCCCTCCTGAAGCGATGTCAATGCCACCAGGGCTGATCTTGATGCTCGAACCACCTACGGACAGTTCAATGCTGGCGCCAGAGGTGATGCTGACGGGGCCCGAAACGCTTATGGTTTGTGGCCCGCCCACAGT
>Ga0335081_10014498_pt1 | contig 12754 bp, 12 predicted proteins | sample Lox_Sample_35_FD_206713 | JGI IMG/M metagenome (GOLD analysis project Ga0335081, IMG submission 206713) | Soil microbial communities from Loxahatchee National Wildlife Refuge, Florida, United States - Lox_Sample_3.5 | ecosystem: Environmental > Terrestrial > Soil > Wetlands | place: USA...
TACCGCGGTCGGATTTCCGCGCGTCTTCTACCTCCGCTACCACGGCTACCGCGCCTTCTTCCCGCTCTGGGCTTTGGCGCGCTATCGCAATCTCCGCCGCGGCGACACTCGGGCCATCCCTTACGGCATGTGATGTCGGCGGGCGCCGTCACCGGGCTTGCCGCCGAAGCGAGGATCGCTCGTCGCGCGGGGCTCGATGCCGTCGCCGGCGGCGGCGATGCCGATAGCACCGGCGCCAAGATAAAGACGCTCCTTGCCCGGGGCGCGAGCGGCCTCGTCAGCTTCGGCATTTGCGCCGGTCTCGATCCGGCGCTCGCTCCCGGCGATCTGCTCCTGCCACGTCTCGTGTGGCAGCTCACGCCCGCCGTCGCCGAGACTTGGCATGCGAAGGTCGCCGCCGCGCTCACTGCCGCCGGAATTCAAGTCATTGCCCAGGGAGCGATCCTCGGCCAGAGTGCCATGGTTCAGGACAGGGCCGAGAAGGCGGCGCTCTTCGGCGCCGGCGGCGCGCTCGCGCTCGATATGGAAAGCCATCTCGTCGCGCGCGCGGCGGGGATCGCCGGCCTGCCGTTTCTGGTGTTGCGCGCGGTGGCCGATTCCGCCGGTCGCAACCTTCCTCCGGCTGCGCTGGTCGGCCTCGATCGCGAGGGACGGCCGCAGTTGCAACGGGTCATTCTCTCCGTGCTGGCGCATCCCCGCCAGCTACCCGCGCTTATGGCCGTGGCGCGCGATACCTCGCGAGCGCTCGCCGCGCTCCGCCGCGCCGCGCCGGTGCTCGCGGCGGTGCCGCCGGAATGACGGCTCGGCGGAACCCCGCGTTAGCAAAGCGCAAACGAGTTCTCGGGTATTGATCGGTCCTGGCGGCCGGCCACGCGGGGAGCGTCGATGAATTTCGAAAGCAATTTCGCCTGGTTGTCGCTGCTGCAAAGGCGGGCGGAGTACGCACGGAAGGCGGCGGCCGGAGCGCGTTCGGCCGCGGTCGCGCACGAATTCGAGGCGCTCGCCCTGCTCTATGACGGGATTGCCGGCCGCGTCGACACAGCGACGCCAGCTGAGGCCCGGCAGATCGCGGGCCGAAAAGATCCCAGAGGCGAGCTCATCAAGCACCTGCAGTCGCGAGCGCACGAGCTGATGATGGAGGCGCGCACCGCCACCGATCGCCAGCGGGCGGACGACCTCAAATATCTCGTCGGTGCCTACGGCGCCGAGGCGGCGCGGCTCAAGAACGACAACATGCGGTGAGGTCCTGCAGCTTCGCTAGGTGGGATGGCGGTGGTCGCCGCTCCCTTTTGCCCCGACCGGCGCGGCGCCACGGCTATGGCCTCTGGCGGGAGCGGACGGCTGCGCCCCTCTTGCCGGCGCGGAATGCCCCGGGCGCGCTGTCGCAACGGCCGGTCGGTGCGATGCGCCGGGAACCCCGCGGTGTTCGTCATTGCGGCCACCGCCATGGTGGCTTCGATAGCGATCACGGTCATGATCGTGGTGATGATCGCCCTCGATGACAAAGCCGAGCGTGGAACCCGCGTAGCCGTAGGGGGCATAGCCGGGACCGTCCCACGCGGGGGGACCGCCCGGCGTATAGTACCCGCCGCCGCTATAGGCCGATGGACCGCTCGGTTCAACGGCGCAACCGGCCAGCGCACCGAGCACGATGGCGCTGACCAGGACGTTCCTGCAGGGGTGTCCCTTGCGGCATGAAAAATTTGTCGCCATACCGAGAAAACGTCTTACCGGAGCGCCGGCGCTCAATTTCAGCGTCGAGAAGCATTGACAAGCGACCGCGCAACCGCCCGGCGCCGCCCGGACATCTGCAACAACTGCGGGGTTGCGGCCGACAGCGCAACGGAGGACGCGCGTTTGCGCGCTTGGTCAGGCCGCGTTGCCTCTGACCCTCTGGTGTTCCAGCCGCTCCATCGCCTCCTCGACGTGACGCGAGAAGACGTACTCGGCCGGGCGCTGGCGGTCGAGCGGGATTTCGGGCGCCATCTCGCCCTCGGTGCGGACGCCACGCAGAGCGACGCCAAGGGCTTTCACGGGATCCTTTACGGCGTCCACGACGGCGGTCGCCTCGAAGCCGCTATGCACCATGCAGTCGGCGCATTTCTCGTAGTTGCCGGTGCCGTAGCGGTCCCAATCGGTCTCCTCCATCAGCTCCTTGAAGGTCTTGGCGTAGCCTTCGCCGAGGAGATAGCACGGGCGCTGCCAACCGAAATAGTTGCGCGTGGGATTGCCCCAAGGGGTGCAGCGATAATCCTGGTTGCCGGCGAGGAAGTCGAGGAAGAGCGGCGAGTGATTGAGCGACCATTTGACGCCGTTCTTGGCGCGGAAAATGCCGCGGAAGAGCTCCTTGGTCTTGCGCCGATTGATGAAATGCGCCTGATCTGGCGCCCTCTCATAGGCGTAGCCCGGCGAGACGGTGATGCCGTCGACGCCGATGTTCATGACGTCGTCGAAAAAGCGGGCGACACGCTCGGGCTCGGCGCCGTCGAAGAGCGTGCAATTGATGTTGACCCGGAAGCCCTTCGCCTTGGCGCTGCGGATCGCATTGACGGCACGCTCATAGACGCCGTCCTCGCAGACCGAACGATCGTGCATCCCCTCGTCGCCGTCGAGATGCACCGACCACGAGAAGAACGGGCTCGGCTTGAAGAGATGGAGCTTCTTCTCCATCAAGAGCGCGTTGGTGCAGAGATAGACGAATTTCTTGCGGGCGATGATCCCTTGCGCGATCTGCTCGATCTCGCGGTGGAGCAGCGGCTCGCCGCCGGCGATCGACACGACCGGGGCGCCGCACTCGTCGACCGCCTCGAGGCACTCGGCTACCGAGAGCCGCTGGTTCAGGATCGGGTCGGGATAGTCGATCTTGCCGCAGCCGGCGCAAGCGAGATTGCAGCGGAAGAGCGGCTCCAGCATGAGCACGAGCGGATAGCGCTCGACGCCTTTGAAGCGCTGCTTCGCCAGATAGGCGCCGACGCGAATCATCTGATGCAGGGGAACGGTCACGGGGAGATCCTCTCTGTCGCGCCTGCTCTTGGCGTCAGGTGGTGGTGTCGGCGGCGTCCGCCAGCTCGGGCGGCATGCGGAAGCGAACATTCTCGGTAATGCCGGGGAGGGTCTCGAGCTCGACGGGGGTGAGCTCCCTCAGCCGGTCGATGAGCTGCTGCACCAGCTCGGCCGGCGCCGAGGCCCCGGCGGTGATGCCCACCGACTCGGCCCCTTTGACCCAGCTCGGGTCGAGGGCGTCGGCGTCGGCGATGAGATAAGCGGGGACGCCCTGTTCGGCGGCGATCTCGCGCAGGCGATTGGAGTTGGAGCTGTTGGCGGCGCCCACGACCAGAACGACATCGACGTCGAGCGCGAGCTCGCGCGCGGCGCGCTGGCGGTTCTGCGTCGCGTAGCAGATATCCTTGGTGTCGGGACCGACGATGGTGGGGAAGCGCTCGCGCAGGGCATCGATGACGGCGCGGGTGTCGTCCACGCTGAGCGTCGTCTGGGTGATGAAGGCGAGCTTCTTAGGGTCGCTGACCCTGAGCGCCGCCACTTCCTCGGCCTTGGAGATGAGATGGACCTTGCCGCTGATCCGCCCCATCGTGCCCTCGATCTCGGGATGGCCGGCATGGCCGATGAGGATAATCTCGCGGCCCTGATTGGCGTAACGCTGCCCCTCGCTGTGCACCTTGGAGACGAGCGGGCAGGTCGCGTCGATCACCGGCAAGTCGCGGTCGGCCGCTGCGTCCTCGACCGCGCTCGAGACCCCATGGGCGCTGAAGATGGTGACGCTGCCTGGCGGGATTTCCGACAGCTCATCGACGAAATGCGCGCCTTTGGCGCGCAGCCGCTCGACGACATGGCGGTTATGCACGATCTCGTGACGCACATAGATCGGTGGGCCGTACTTCTCGATCGCCCGCTCGACGATCTCGATCGCCCGCTCGACTCCGGCGCAGAAGCCCCGCGGCTGTGCCAGGACCACCCGCATTCTCTCTCCTTTCGCGCCTCACCCCGGCGGCGGGCGCATTATACGCGGAAAACCGGAAGCGGCTAGCCCGAAGGCCACCGCTCGCGCCGCGATTGAAACATCCCGGCGACTGCTGCCGCGCTCTTCGGTACAAGGCTTTTGCGACAGCTTCTTGCTCAAAAGGGGCAGTTCGGTCATGGTGCGTTTGCCATTCCTCGTCATCTGTGTTTACTTCTTCGAGAATCCCAGGGGTGTTCCCCAGAACAGAGGATGGCGGCCGTGGTTGGAAACTCCACAACAGACTCACCGGACGGGAAGGACGAGGCCAAGCGCGGAAACTATACGCCCCTGCTTGACCGGATCGCCTATCCCGCGGATTTGCGCCTCCTTGAGGAGAGCGACTTGCCGCAAGTCGCGGAGGAATTGCGGCGCGAGCTCGTGGATGCGGTCTCGGTGACAGGAGGTCACCTGGGCGCGGGGCTGGGGGTGGTCGAACTCACGGTGGCGCTCCACTATGTGTTCGAGACCCCGAAGGATCGGCTGGTCTGGGATGTGGGTCATCAGGCCTACCCGCACAAGATCCTGACCGGGCGGCGGAGCCGGATCCGCACGCTGCGGCAAGGGGGCGGTCTCTCGGGTTTCACTCGCCGGGCGGAGAGCGAGTACGATCCCTTCGGCGCGGCGCACAGCTCGACCTCGATCTCGTCGGGTCTCGGCATGGCGGTGGCGCGCGACCTCAAGGGCGACCACAACCACGTCATTGCCGTGATCGGCGACGGCGCGATGAGCGCCGGGATGGCCTATGAGGCAATGAACAATGCCGGCTCGTCCGACACGCGGCTGATCGTGATCCTGAACGACAACGACATGTCGATCGCCCCGCCGGTAGGCGCGATGAGCGCCTATCTCTCGCGCCTCCTCTCGTCGAAGTCCTATTCGTCGCTGCGACATTTGGCGCGAGCGGTGGCGCGGAAGTTCCCACGCCCGCTGGAGCGCGCGGCGGCCCGGGCCGAAGAGTATGCGCGCGGCATGATCACCGGAGGGACGCTCTTCGAGGAGCTCGGATTCTATTACGTCGGTCCGATCGACGGTCACAATCTCGACCATCTTTTGCCGGTGCTGAAGAACGTGCGCGAGAGCTCGGATCGCGGCCCGGTGCTGGTGCATGTGGTGACGCAGAAGGGCCACGGTTACCCGCCGGCGGAGGCGGCGGCGGACAAATATCACGGCGTCGTGAAGTTTGACGTGGCGACCGGAACCCAGGTGAAGGGAAAGGCGGGCCCACCGAATTACCAGAGCGTTTACGCCAAGGCGCTGATCGCCGAGGCGGAGGCCGACGAGCGCATCGTCGCGATCACGGCGGCGATGCCGTCCGGCACCGGGGTCGACAAATTCGCCGAGCGCTTTCCCAAGCGCGCCTTCGATGTCGGCATTGCCGAGCAGCATGCCGTGACTTTCGCGGCGGGGATGGCGTGCGAGGGCTTGAAGCCCTTCGCGACGATATACTCGACGTTCCTGCAGCGCGCCTATGACCAGGTGGTGCATGACGTGGCGATCCAGCGGCTGCCGGTGCGCTTTGCCATGGACCGGGCGGGGCTGGTCGGTGCCGACGGCGCGACGCATGCGGGGTCATTCGACCTGGCCTATCTCGGCTGCCTGCCGGACTTCGTCATCATGGCCGCCTCGGACGAGGCGGAGCTGATGCACATGGTGGCGACCTGCGCCGCGATCGACGATCGCCCGTCGGCGGTACGCTACCCGCGTGGCGAGGGTTTGGGGGTCGAGCTGCCCAAGCGCGGCATGCCCTTGCCGATCGGCAAGGGCCGGGTGGTGCGCGAGGGCACGACGATCGCGCTGCTGAGCCTGGGCGCCCGGCTCCAGGAATGCCTCAAGGCCGCCGACGAGCTGCAGGCGATGGGCCTCAGCACGACGGTGGCCGATGCGCGGTTCGCAAAGCCTCTGGATACGGCGCTCCTCGAGCGGCTGGCGCGCGAGCATGAAGTGCTGGTGACGATCGAGGAAGGCGCGATCGGCGGCTTTGCAAGCCATGTGCTGGATCACCTGGCGCGGCGCGGATTTTTGGATCAGGGGCTCAAGATCCGGCCGATGACGCTGCCCGACCGCTTCATCGATCACGACACCCCGGCCAAGCAATACGAGCAGGCGGGGCTCGACGCCCGGCACATCGCGCGCGTCGCACTGACCGCGCTCGGTCGCGCCGTGCAATCGGCAAGAGCATGATCTCGCGCCGCATGGTTCTTGCCGCGGTGACGATTGCGGCGATTGCGCCCGGCTGGTCCGCCGGCGCCGCCGCCGACGATTCGCCCGCGACAACCATCTCGACCTATTACGACACGCTGCTGGCGACGATGAAGGAGGGGAAGGCGCTGGGATTCAAGGGCCGTTACGACAAGCTCGCGCCGGCGGTCCGCCGCGCCTACGATCTGCCGCAGATGACGCGAATCGCGGTCGGACCGGCCTGGACCAATCTTCCCGCCGAGCAGCAGCAGCAACTGGTCGATGCCTTCAGCGCCTTCAGCATTGCCACATATGCCAACCAGTTCGACGACTACTCGGGTGAGCGTTTCGAGGTCGACCACAAGCCGACGCCGGCCAATAACGGCGACATGATCGTCGATACCAAGCTCGTCCCCAAGGATGGCGACGCGGTCACGCTCAACTACCTCATGCGCAAGGGCGAGAATGGCTGGCAGATCGTCGACGTCTATCTCAGCGGCACGATCAGCCAGCTGGCATCCCGCCGCGCGGAATTCTCGGCGGTGATGCGCCGTAGCGGGGCCGCGGGGCTGATCGACGTCTTGCGCAAGAAGGCGGCGCAGCTCGCGGGCTAGTGCTATCGTGCCGCCTGCGACACTGCTGGCGGCGCCGCGGGATCGCGATAGAGCGTGTCAAGGTCGGGGAGTGGCGCGGGCTCGCCATGCCGGAGCACGCTGGCGCGATTCTGCCGGAAGACCGTGCGAAGCTCGGCGTAGAAGTCTATGGCGCTCTTCTGCAGCTGGTCGAAGTTGTCCATGTTGCGCGACCACTGGTCGACGCCATCAACCGTGCCGCGCGCGATGCTAAGGTACCAATAGTTGAAGCCGGCCGCCAACTGACCCCATGGGTCGGCGTAGCTGTCGACGCCGAAGCCGACGGCATCGCGGGGATTGGACGGGCCGAGGATCGGCAGCACCAAGTAGGGCCCGTCGCTGACGCCCCAGCTGTAGAGCGTCTGGCCGAAATCGCCGGTCTGCTTCTCGAGCCCCGCCTTGGTGGCAAAATCGAAGGTGCCGCCGATCCCGAAAGTGGTGTTCATGACGAAACGGACGACGGTGTCGCTTGCCCGCTTGAACTCGCCCTGCAGCATATTATTCGCGAAGACGACGGGCTCACCGAGATTGTCGAGGAAATGGCGGATGGCGTTGCGGCCGCCCTCGGGCACGACATCGACGTATTCCCGGGCCACCGGCGTCAGCGCATTCCGGTTGACCCAGAGGTTGAAATCCAGAACCTTCCGGTTGAGCGGCTCCAAGGGATCGTTGGTCTTCTCGAATTCGGCGCGGTCGGCGGGGTCGGTAGGCGGCGTGGCGCAGGCGCTAAGGCCTGAATTCAGCACCGCCGCCATCAGCAGCGTTGCCTTGCGGGAGGTACTCAGCGAAGACTGGAGACGCTTCATATTATTGTGTCCTGGGCATTTCTTGCCCATCCCCCAAGCGGCGGCATCGTTGACAAAGCTGCGCGCGAATGCAACAGCAATTTTTACCCCGCCCCCTCGACGAAAAGCGCTAGGTTATGCGGTGGGGGCTGCGGGCACGCGAATATGTATCTCGAATTGTTAACAATTGTTGGAGAGCTGCTGATCGCCGGTAGCCTCTGCGGCTGCCTCTATCTATTGGCCGCGGCGATCGTCACGCGACGCTTTGCCGCCGTGCCAGCCATGCGGAGCGCTGACCTGCCGCCACTCAGCGTATTGAAGCCGCTCTGCGGCGAGGATCCGGGTCTCTACGATAATCTCGTTTCGTTCTGCCGCCAGGAATACCCTGCCTGGCAAGTCGTCTTTGGCGTGCAAAGCGAGCGCGACCCGGCCATCGCCGTAGTGCATCGGCTGATAGCGGAATTCCCGGCCGCCGATCTCACGCTCGTCGTGGAGGGCCACGGGCGCGCCGGTAATCTCAAAATAGCCAATCTGCAGAACATGCTGCCGGCGGCGCGCCACGACCTGGTGGTGATCGCGGACAGCGACATGCGCGTGACCCCGGGATATCTCGCGGCCGTGGCGGCACCCCTCGCCGACCCGACGGTGGGCCTCGTCACCTGCCTTTATCGGGGCGTGCCCAGCGGCGGCACTTGGTCCCGACTCGCCGCGCTTCATATCAACCATGGGTTCTTGCCGCAGGCGTTGGTGGCCCAATCGCTCGGGACCCACGCCGGCTGCTTCGGTGCGACGCTGGCGCTGCGGCGCGAGACGCTGCAGGCGGTCGGGGGCCTGGCTGCGATTGCCGACGCGCTGGCCGACGATCATGCGCTGGGCGCGGCGGTGCGCCGTCTCGGCCTCAAGGTCGTGCTCTCGCCCCAGCTCGTCGACAATATCATCGCCGAGCCCAGCCTCGGCGCCCTTTTCCGCCATGAGCTGCGTTGGGCGCGCACGATTCGCGCGGTGGCGCCCGCGGGCTTCCTCGGCTCGGTCGTGACGCAGCCGGTGATTCCGGCGCTCGCCGCAGTGGCGTTGGGCGCGCTGCCGGTGGCCGCGCCAGCGACGTTAGCGGTGGCGCTCCTCTGCCGCGCGACCATGGTGCGCATGGTCGATCGCGCGCTGAGGCTGCCGCCCACCCCGCTTTGGCTGGTGCCCTTGCGCGACGTGTTGTCGTTCGCCGTGTTTGTCGCTAGCTTCTTCACCCGCACCGTGGCGTGGCGCGACCGCACCTTCCGCATCGGCCGCAAAGGGCGCTTGATCCTCAAGGGAGACCGGACGGCATGATGAAGACCCTGTTCCTCCATCCGCCGTCTTATGAGGGGTTCGACGGGGGCGCCGGATCTCGCTACCAGGCGCGGCGCGAGATACGCTCTTTCTGGTATCCGACGTGGCTGGCACAGCCCGCGGCGCTGGTGCCCGGCAGCCGCCTCATCGACGCGCCGCCGGCGCGGATGTCGCTGAACCAGGTGCTGCCGCTGGCGCGCGACTACGAGCTCGCGGTGCTGCACACCTCGACCCCGTCCTTCGCTTCCGACATCAAGGTCGCCGAAGCGCTGAAGGACGTCAATCCCGACCTCAAGATTGGTTTCGTCGGCGCCCGCGTCGCGGTGCAGCCGGAGGAGAGCCTGAGCGCCTCCAGCGCCCTCGACTTCGTCGCCCGCAACGAGTTCGATTTCACGGTGAAGGAAGTGGCTGAGGGTCGCGCCTTCGCCGCGATCGACGGTCTCAGCTATCGCAACGAAGCGGGCGCCCTCGTCCACAATCGCGAGCGGGCCGTGCTCGAGGACATGGACCAGCTGCCTTTCGTCAGCGAGGTCTACAAGCGCGACCTCGAGATCGAGAACTACTTCATCGGCTACCTGAAGCATCCCTATGTCTCGCTCTATACCGGCCGCGGCTGCAAGTCGCGCTGCACCTTCTGTCTCTGGCCGCAGACCGTCGGCGGGCATCGCTACCGCGTGCGCAGCGTCGGTCACGTGGTCGAGGAGATTCGGCTCGCCAAGCGTTATTTCCCGCAGGTGAAGGAGTTCTTCTTCGACGACGACACCTTCACCGACAACCTGCCGCGCGCCGAGGCGATCGCACGCGAGCTCGGCAAGCTCGGTGTCACCTGGTCCTGCAACGCCAAGGCCAATGTGCCGCGCTCGACGCTCAAGGTGCTGCGCGAGAACGGCTTGCGGCTGCTGTTGGTCGGCTACGAGAGCGGCAACCAGCAGATCCTGCACAACATCAAGAAGGGCATGCTGATCGACGTGGCCAAGCGCTTCACCAAGGACTGCCACGAGCTCGGCATCACCATTCACGGCACCTTTATCCTGGGCCTTCCCGGCGAGACCAAGGAGACGATCGAGCAGACCATTCGATTTGCCACGGAGATCAATCCGCACACCATTCAGGTCTCGCTCGCCGCCCCTTATCCCGGCACCTTCCTCCACAGGCAGGCGGTGGAGAATGGTTGGTTCGATGCCGGTCATGCCGAGCTTGTCGACGAGCACGGCATCCAGATCGCGCCGCTGCACTATCCGCATCTCTCGCATGAGGAGATTTTCGACAGCGTCGAAACCTTCTATCGCCGCTTCTATTTCCGCGCCGGCAAGATCGCCTCGATCGTCGGCGAGATGGTGCGTAGCCCGGAGATGATGGTGCGGCGCCTGCGCGAGGGTGTCGAGTTCTTCCAGTTCCTGCGCGAGCGGGAGCTGGCGCACTGAAGCGACGGCTCATCGTCTGCGCCGATGATTTCGGCCTCGACGAGGCCGTCAACGCAGCGGTCGAAAGGGCGAGCCGGGACGGCATCCTCACCTGCGCCAGCTTGATGGTCGGCGCGCCCGCGACCGCCGACGCGGTGGCGCGGGCGCGGCGTCTGGCCGGCCTCAAGGTCGGGCTTCATCTCAATCTGGTCGAAGGCCCGCCGGTGCTGCCGGCGACCGAAGTGCCCGGTCTCGTCGACCGCGCCGGTAATCTCGACGCCAATCTCGGGCGGGCCGGGTTGCGCTTCTTCTTCGATCCGCGGGCGCGGCGCGCGCTCGCCGCCGAGATTCGCGCGCAGTTCGCCGCGTTCAAGGCCACCGGCCTCGCGCTCGATCATGTCAACACGCACCGCCATATCCATGTCCATCCGACGGTGGCCGGTCTCATTCTGCGCATTGGCCGCGAGTTCGGCATGCGCGCCATGCGCGTTCCCGACGAGCCGCGGCGCCTCCTTTGCCGCGCCGCGGAGAGCGAAAGCGGCCCATGGCTGCCGCCGCTCTATGCGCCCTGGATTGCGCTGCTGCGCCGGCGCCTTTCGCGCGCCGGCCTTGCGCTCAACGACCGCATCTTCGGCATGGCCTGGACCGGCGCCATGACCGAGCCGCGGCTGCTCACGCTGCTGGCGTTGCTGCCGGAAGGCAGCACCGAGATTTACTGCCATCCCGCGGAGCGCCAGACGCCGCGACTTCGCCGTGCCATGCCCCGCTACCGCCCGACAGAGGAGCTCGCGGCGCTCGTCAGCGGCCGGGTGCGCGCGCTCATCGCCGAGCGCGGCATCGAGCTCGTGAGCTACGCTGATCTCGGAGCGCCGCCGTGATCCGCGCTGCGACGCTTTTTGGGCTGGCCGGTCTGACGCTCGCCACCGCGCTCTTCATTTGGGAGGGCATCGGCCCGGTTGCCGCCGCCTTCGCCGCCGCGGGCTTCGGCATCCTCTGGGCGAGCCTCTTTCATTTCGTGTCGATGGCGCTCAACGCGCGCGCCTGGCAGATTCTGCTGCCGGGGCGGCGGCGCGGCTCGCTCGCCTTCTATCTTTGGTCGGTCTGGCTGCGCGAGGCGGTAAACGGGCTTCTTCCGGTGGCGCGAATCGGCGGCGAGGTCGTCACCGCGCGGCTTCTCATGCGGCACGGGCTGAGTGCCCCCAGGGCGATGGCGAGCCTTGTCGTCGACATGACCGTCTCCCTGATCTCGCAATTCGCCTTCACCGTGCTGGGACTGGGGTTGCTGGCGGTCGACGGCGGCGGGGGTGATATCGCGCGCGAGATCGCGTTCGCTCTTCTGACGGCAATCCCACTGGTGGTGGCGGTGTTGCTGGTGCAGCGCATCGGCGTCTTCACGCTGCTGGCGCGGCTCTTCCGCGCGCTCTTCGGCGACCGCCTCGACGCCCTGGTGGGCGGCGCGGCGCCGCTCGACCGCGCCGTGCGCCGACTCTATCGTCGCCGCGCCGCGGTACTGGCGTGTTTCGCCTGGCAGCTCGCGGGGTGGATTGCCGGCGGCGGCGAGATCTGGCTGGCGCTGCGCTTCCTCGGACATGCGGCGCCGGTGCTCGACGCTGTTGTCGTCGAAGCAGTGATCCAGGCGCTCTCCAGCGGCGCTTTCGTCGTGCCGGCGGCGCTCGGCGTTCAGGAAGGCGGCTTTCTCGTCGTCGGCGGGCTCATCGGCCTCTCCCCCGATCTGTCGCTGGCCCTAGCGCTGATGCGCCGCGCGCGCGACCTCATCATCTTCGTTCCGGCGCTCGCCCTGTGGCAGGTGAGCGCCGGGCGGCGGGCGCTGCTGGTAGCCTGAGCCCAGATCGACTTTACGCGCTTCCGGGTGATCGAGATGCTCTTGAAGCGTCGTTTTTCCTGTCAGCTGGCGCTGGAGGAGCATCCGGAGTACGAGCGGTTGAAGGCGCCGTTAGACGCCATTCGAGTCAAGGATTTCGAGCACATCCCGCGCGACCCTTCGGCCAAATGGCATGGCGAGAAAATCCCTCGATCGGCTACTGCAAGGCACCGCATCTCTATTGCGAGGCCGGGTCGGAGATGGGGGCGAAGCTGGTCGAGATCGGGCGGTTCTCCGGCGCCGACCGCGAGGCTCCCGCGGCCATCGACATCGTCGACGTCGTCGCTTTGTCGATGCCGCTGGCGGTTGCCGGCGACTCACGGGACAGAGAGCACGCCGTGTGGTGGTACGCCGTCCTACCAAAGCGATATTCGGGGAGCTCTCGTCGCGGCGGATGATATCGGCGCAGAGCGACCCGGCGTTGCAAATGATCGGGGACACCGTTCTGAGCGAGAAGATCTTCGAAATCGAGACAAGCGAGACCGACCTGCGTTGTCCCGCGCGCGAGGGTGACGATTTCGTGAGCGAGCTCG
>Ga0335081_10014500_pt1 | contig 12753 bp, 7 predicted proteins | sample Lox_Sample_35_FD_206713 | JGI IMG/M metagenome (GOLD analysis project Ga0335081, IMG submission 206713) | Soil microbial communities from Loxahatchee National Wildlife Refuge, Florida, United States - Lox_Sample_3.5 | ecosystem: Environmental > Terrestrial > Soil > Wetlands | place: USA: Florida...
AGAAAGATCAGCGAGACCATAAAGAAGGGCGGCTCGTCGTGGCGGCGCTGCACGCTGAAGGCGAGCAGGATCGCGGCCAATGCGCCAATAACGGGGAAGATGAGCAAAAACGGCCGCTCCCGCCATTGTCCCATCACCGGAAGGTCTTTTGCCAACGCATAGGCGAACACAATGACCAGGAAGACGAGGAGCCCCAGCGAGAGATAGGGGACAAGGCGATAGGCTTCCTCGCGAACCTTGCCCTCACATTTCCTGATGAGCCAGCAGACGCCGAGCAGAGCATAGCCGACACACAGCGCGATGCCGCAAAGCAACGCAAATGGACTGAGCCAGTCGAAAACGCCGCCGGCATAGCGGCCATTGGCGATAGGTACACCCTCCACCAGCGCTCCCACCATCAGCCCCTGCATGAATGCCGCAAGAAGCGAGCCGCCGGCAAAGCTCGCGTCCCAGATCCAGCGCGTGTGCTCGATCTGCTGCCGAAACTCGAACGCTACACCGCGCAAAATTAGCCCTGCCAGCATCAACAGCACTGGCAGATAGAACGACGACATCAGAATCGAATAGACGAGCGGAAATGCACCCCAGAGGATGACGCCGGAAACGACAAGCCAGGTCTCATTGCCGTCCCAAATCGGGGCCACCGCGCTCATCATCGCGAGCCGCCTCGGCTCGTCTCGGGCCACCCCGAACAGCATGCCGACGCCGAGATCGAAACCGTCGAGGAGAACGTAGAGCAAAACGCTGATGGCGAGTAGAGCAGTCCAGAACCAGATCATGATTATTCCCGTGCGGTAATCTGAAGGACCTCCGCCGCGTTTTCCCCCTCAACGACCGACATGGGCCGGTTGGGAATTGCGGTCTTGGACGGCAGAACGAGCGGCCCGACGGGGCCCATGCGCAAGAGCCGATGGATGTAGAAAGCGCCGAATGCGAAGATGAAGATGTAAACTGCGCAATAAACCACGAGCGAGATCGTTGCTGCCTCCGTCGTCAAGGACGGCGTCAGCGCGTTCGCGGTTCTCAGTACGCCGTAGACCACCCATGGCTGGCGCCCCACTTCCGCGGTGAACCAACCGGTCAGGATCGCGATATAGGGCAGCGGAAAGCTCAAAAATGTCGACCATAAAAGCGGCCGGTTCTGCTCAAGGCGTCCCTTGTGATTCAAATAGGACCCGATCCAGGCGATCAACAGCATGATTAGCCAGCAGCCGACCATGATGCGAAAGCTGAAGAAAGGAATTAGCACCGGCGGCCGGTTCTGCGGCGGGATGCTGTCGAGCCCAACCTCAGCCGCCGAAAGGCTGTCCGAGTCGATCAGGCTCCCTAACGGCGCAGGGAGCGTGATCGCGAACAAGTCCCGGTGGTTCGTAACATCTGGCCAGGCGAGCAGCACCTCGGAAGCCGGTTTCTCGTCATGCCAGCGAGCCTCGATCGCCGCCATTTTCGACGGTTGGTGATCGACGACATACTCGCCGTTGAGATGTCCGAAGAGGAGCTGGAATGGCAGTAGCACGGCCGCGAGCGCAAGGCCCATGCGCAACATGATGCGCGCCTCGGCGTGGAACACGCCGCGCAGCATGTACCACGCCCCGACCGCGGCAACGCAGAACGCGCCGCTGAGATATGCTGCAAGCAGCATATGGGGGAATCGCACCCAGACAACCGGACTGAAGATGATTGCTGCCCAATCGTGCGGAACGAACTGTCCGTTCTCGACGCCATAACCGACTGGCACCTGCATCCAGCTGTTATTGACCATGATCCAGAAGGCCGACAGCGTGGTTCCGAGCGCAACCATGGCGGTCGAAAGGAGGTAGAACCACGGCGGGACGCGCGAGCGGCCAAACAACAGGATCCCGAAGAAGCTCGCCTCCAAAGCGAAGGCGGTGAAGGTCTCATAGGTCAAAAGCGGGCCTTGGACTGGCCCAGATATCCGTGACAGTTCGCTCCAGTTGGTGCCAAACTCGAACGCCATGACGATACCAGAGACGACGCCCAGACCGAACGCGATGCCGAAGACTTTGAGCCAGAACTCGAAGACCTGGCGATAAGCCGCGTTTCCGGTCCACAAATGCATCACTTCCAGCACCGTCAGCCACGCCGCCAAGCCGATCGTGAACGGCGGATAGATGATGTGGAACGAGACGGTGAAGGCAAACTGCAGGCGCGAGAGGAGCAGCGCTGTCATATCCATGGCCAATGTCTCAGCGCCAGAGGTTGGTTTTCGCTAGGTCACTCGTCAGCTGAGGCGGATGCTGGGCTGCACCAGCGCGTTGATACGCTCGGCCAGCCACAGCAGCGCGGCGCGGCAGGGGCCGTGCAGCGAGAGCTGGTGGCGGCGATAAAGCACGGCGTGGCTCAACTGCGCGAACCGGCCTTTGATGAAGCCGCCTTTGAAAAAACCGAAGCGGCCGAGCGTGCCAAAGGCATTGTAGTCGCTGACGGCAACCAGTGCGCCGTAATCGCGAAAGCGGAATGTCGGCACCGGCTTACCCTTCCGCAACCAGGCTGGCAGATGGCGGACCAGATGTAGCGCCTGCTGGTTGGCGACTTGGGCGGTAGACGGCAGTGGTCGCTCCGCGCCCTCCAGAACCAGACTGGCGCAGTCGCCCAGGGCAAAGATGCCCTGCTCGCCTTTGGCTAGCAGGTCGGGGCCGACCACGATCTGGCCCGCGCGGCTCAATTCGAGCCCGCTCTCGTCGAAACTGCTGGAAGCACGGATACCCGCGGCCCAGACCCTCAGAGCAGCTGGCACGCGCTCCCCGCCCTCGAGCACGAAGCCCCCTGCGTCGGCGGCCACAACCTTCACTCCGGTACGCACGTCGACGCCAAGCGCGCGCAGCCCGGCTGTGGCCCCGGCAGAGACCGCCTCGGGGAATGCGCCGAGGATGCGCGGCGCGGTCTCCAACAAAGTCACGCGCAGCCGCCGACGAATGTCCGCTTCGCCGTAGCCCTCCGCCAGTTCGAGCATACGGCTCAGCTCAGCCGCCAGTTCCACGCCAGTGGCGCCGCCGCCGACGATGGCAATCTCGACGTTGTCGCCCTCGGCGAGGCTCCGCACCACGTTTGCGCGCAGCCGGGCGTTGAAGGCGTCAGCCTGGTCCTGGCTGTCGATGAAGTGGCAGTGTTCGATGACGCCGGATATGCCAAAGTCGTTTGCGCGGCTGCCGATGGCCAGGACCAGTACGTCGTATTCCAGCTCGCGGGTGCGGGCGACCATCTCGCCGGCGGCTTGCATCGGCGCGAGGCGGATGCGCCGAGCTGTGCGGTCGATGGCATCAAGCCGCCCGGGCACGTATTTGAAATGATGCGTATGCGCATGCGCCACGTACTGCACCTGCTGCTCGTAGATGTTCCAGGTGCCGGCGGCGAAGGTGTGCAGCATCGGTTTCCAGACGTGAATCCAGCTGCGGTCGATCAGGGTGATCCGCGCCAGGCGACGACGACCAAGCCTATGCCCTAACCGAGTGGCCAGGATCAGCCCTGCAACGCCGCCGCCGACCACCACGATGTGTGGTGGCATCTGTTTGTTTAACTTGACCGGCGTTCTCGTACTTGTAGCACGAAGCTGCATGCTGCGGTCGGCCTGTATGCTGTCTCTCTGATAAGCCATTTGATGCCTCTGCGGTACGTCCGCTCTTGTCGGACCCCTGAACGCAACTTGGGCTGTCCATACGACATCTAAGCACTGCGATGGCCTTCGTGGCCTAAGCCAAAGTAGTGGCCCGTTCCTCAATGGATCATACGAATTCGACCCACACCCAATGGATAGCAAACAGGATAGTCATCAAACTTAGCGCCGGGTAACAGCGCTACACGGAGGAGTCCAGAAGCGAAAAGATCCTCTCCAAGGAGACCGCAAAATGAGAATGCAAACGCAAACACCGCGGCAATTGGACGAGTCGAGCATGCTCGCCCACATCGCGCAATGCTACGAAACTGCAGAATTCCAGGCGGCGAAAGGCAATCGAGCTCTGTTCGACTGGTGGTGCAACCGGGGTGACGCCTATTCCGCACAGCTTGCAGTCTATCGCGACGTTCAAGCGCGCGCGACTCATCGCACTTCGGCAGCAACGCCTAACGACGTGGCGCTGTCGCGCAGACGTGAGCGGAACGGCAATCTCGTTCTACAGGGAAAGCAAGTGAAGTCGCCCGCAAGACGCTTAGAGGGTGGCCGGACTGGAGCATCGGTGGATCGAGTCAGAACCTGCGTCGGTGAAATTCGGAAAGCGATTCGAGCGCCTCATCGTCCTTGAGGCTGTCAGGCAAGGAAAGGGAGCATCTATGACTCTGTTTGCGCTACCTAGATTTGCATCAGTCTGGCTGCTGCGAACAGCGAGCGCGACGGCAGGCCCGTTGTTGTTTGTATCAGTTTCCTTGGCTGTACTTCTTTTGGCCTCCCCGCATGCAACGGCACAGCCTGTGCCTTCCGCTCCCCCCGCGGTCGGAGTGGTCACGGTAGAACGCCGGCCGATGACTGACAGCTATGAATTCAATGGCCGCGTTCAGGCAATCAATAGTGTCAATATCGTGGCGCGGGTTGCCGCTTTCCTGGAGAAGCAGCTTTTTAAGGAAGGTTCCGATGTCAAAAAGGGCGACCTGCTTTTCGCCCTCGAAAAACCGCCCTTCCAGGCGGCCGTTGACGTCCAAAGGGCCGCGGTCGCCCAGGCGGAGGCCAACCTCGCGAATGACCGTATCGATCTCGCGCGCAAGCAGTGGCTCATAGCGAGAGCTTCAGTTGCCCAGGAGGCGGTTGACAATGCGGTCGCCACCGAACGGGTGGCAGCTGCTCAGCTGCAATCGGCGCAGGCCCAGCTTGAGACGGCACAGATCAATCTGAACTACACGGACATCCGCTCCCCGATCGATGGCCGGATCGGCCGGACGTCGGTGACCGTGGGCAACGTGGTCGGTCCGACAACTGGCGTCCTTGTCACAGTGGTCAGCCAGGATCCGATGTACGTGGTGTTTTCGGTTCCGACACGCCGCGCTATCGAATTGCGCAAGCAATATGCCGACAAAGGCGGCTTCGATGCAGTAAAGGTCCAAATTCGCCTTCCGGACGGACGACTCTACGGAGAAACGGGAAAGCTCGACTTCGTCAACAACTCGATCGCGCAGGATACCGACACGCTGCTCTTCCGTGCAGTCATTCCGAATCCAATCCTCGACTCACAGACTGCGGGAGGCGTCAAACTTCGCGAGCTTGCGGCCGACGAGTTCGTCACCGTCTTGCTGCAATCCGTCGATCCACGGCAGGTGATCGCCGTTCCCCGAGCTGCGATCCTGGCGGATCAGCAAGGCCCTTACGTCTACGTGGTTGATAACAAAAATATCGCACGGGAGCGCCAGGTGCGCATCGGACAGTCGACACCGGAAACAGCCGGCATTGTCGAGGGCCTCAAGCAAGGAGAGCGCGTGGTGATTGACGGGATCCAGCGGGTACGCCCCGGCGCTCCTGTAACCCCTGCACCTGTCACTTCATTCGCCAGCCGGAGTTAGATATCAGATGATTTCCTCCGTCTTTATTGATCGGCCACGCCTCGCGATCGTCATCGCCATCGTCATCACACTGGGTGGGCTCTTGGCCCTCACGCGAATTCCAGTCGCGCAGCTCCCCGATATCGTACCGCCCCAGGTTCAAGTCACCGCGATCTACCCAGGCGCATCAGCGGAGGTGCTGGAGTCCACCGTGGCTCAGCCGTTAGAGGCAGCGATCGTCGGCGTCGACAAGATGATCTACATGAAGAGTACGAGCGGTAACGACGGCTCCTACACCCTCACGGTAAGCTTCGAGCTCGGCACCAATCCCGACACCGACACAGTCAATGTCAACAATCGAGTCCAGACCGCGCTCGCGCAGCTGCCGTCGGAGGTCCAGCAACAAGGACTGACAGTCCAGAAGAAATCGTCGTCGATATTGCAGTTCGTAGTACTCTCCAGCGACAATGGTAAATACGATCCCGTTTTCATTACCAATTACGCGACCATCAACGTTATCGACGAGTTGTCGCGCACGCCGGGCGTCGGCCAGGCCTTTCTATTCGGCAGGCTCAATTACTCGATGCGAATCTGGTTCGACACCGCCCGGTTGACCAGCCTTGGTCTTGCGCCGTCCGACGTGATCAATGCCATCCAGGCTCAGAATGTTCAGGCGCCGGTGGGCCGCATAGGAGCGCGTCCGGTCCCCGACAACCAACAGTTCCAGGTCAATGTGCAGACCCAAGGTCGGCTGGTGTCTCCGGAGCAGTTCGGCAACATCGTGCTGCGCGCCAATCCGGACGGTTCTACGTTGCGGCTGCGGGACGTCGCTCGGGTGGAACTTGGCGCCCAGAATGACGACAACTACAGCCGCCTCAACGGGAAGCCTTCCGTGACGATCGGCGTCTTTCTTGCGCCCGGAGCCAACGCACTCTCGACCGCCGCGGCTGTCAATGCGACGCTTGAAAAGTTGCGTGCCCGCTTTCCGGATGGATTGAACGCGCGGGTGGCATACGATTCGACAATATTCGTCAAAGACACCATCCACGAGGTGCTTAAGACGTTGTTTGAGGCCTTCGTTCTCGTCGCAATCGTCGTGTTTGTGTTCCTCGGAAATTTCCGCGCCACCATCATCCCGGTAATCGCGGTTCCGGTGAGCCTTATCGGCGCTTTCATGTTGCTCGTCGCGCTTGGCTATTCGGCCAATACCGTGTCGCTGCTGGCGATGGTGCTCGCCATCGGCATCGTGGTCGACGACGCTATCGTCGTCGTCGAGAACGTCGAGCGCGTGATGGAAGAAGAGCCGGATCTGTCTCCGGCGGCCGCCGCCAAGAAGGCGATGACCCAAGTGACGGCACCGATCATTGCCATCACCCTCGTGCTGCTCTCCGTGTTCGTTCCGGTCGGGTTCATCGCTGGGATCTCGGGAATGCTGTTCAAGCAGTTCGCGGTCACCATTATCGCCGCGATGCTGATCTCGGCGTTCAACGCACTCACGTTGTCGCCTGCTTTGTGCGCAGTATTCCTGCGCCACTCCGGCCCGCGCCGCGGTCTTATGGGGCGTATCAGCCACGGCATCGACCGCGTGCGCGACGGCTATGCCGTTGTGGTGCGCAAACTTCTGCGATTCTCGGTGCTCTCGATCGTGCTGATCGCCGTATTCGGGCTTGGCGTTGCGGGCATGGCGCGCCTGACGCCGAGCGGCTTCCTGCCCGAGGAAGACCAGGGCGCCTTCTTCATCGCCGTCCAGCTGCCGGATGGCAGCTCGGTCGCGCGCACCAGCAAGGCCGTCGCCCAGGTGGAGGGTGTCCTGAAATCAATGCCGCAGATCAAGGACACGATTTCGGTGATCGGTTACTCTTTCCTCGACTCATTCTCGGCCAGCAACAGCGCGTTCATGGTTGCGGTGCTCAAGCCGTACGAGGATCGCACCAAAGCTGCCGATTCGGTGCGGGCTTTGATCGCGAAAACGTTCGGCGCGGGTCAGCAAATCCGGGCCGCGATCGTCTTCCCATTCAACCTGCCGCCGGTCGTCGGGCTAGGCACCAGCGGCGGCTTTGAATACCAGCTCGAGAGCTTCCAGGGAGCCGATCCGGCCACCCTGGGAAGCGTCACGCAGGGACTCATCGGCGCCGCCAATCAGGATAACCATCTTGCCCGGGTGTTCTCGACTTACGGGGCGAGCGCGCCGTCACTTTATCTCGACATCGACCGCGAGAAAGCCCAATCGCTGGGCCTTACGATCAACGATGTCTTTACCACCCTGCAGGCCACGCTCGGCAGTTACTTCATCAACAACTTCAATTTGTTCGGCCGGACCTGGCAGGTCAACCTCGAGAGCGACGCTGTGGATCGGCGCGATGTGCCGGATCTATGGAAGATCTACATCCGCAACGCCAAGGGCACGATGGTGCCGCTGGAATCGATCGCTTCCCTCCGCATCGTCATGGGTCCGCAGGTCATCACCCGCTACAACAACTATCGCTCGGTGACCGTCGACGGCAGTCCGGCGCCAGGCGTCGCCTCCGGCACAGGCCTCGCCGCCATGGCAAATGTGTCGACCAAAACGCTGCAGCCCGGTTTCGGGTTCGAATGGACGGGCACGGCGTTCCAAGAGCAGAGGGCAAGCGGGCAAACTGGGATCGTGCTGGGAATGGCTTTGCTGTTCGCCTTCCTGTTCCTCGTCGGCCTCTACGAGAGCTGGATGATCCCAGTCCCTGTCCTGTTGTCAGTAGCGACCGGGGTGCTGGGTGCATTCGCCGGTATTCTGGTGGCCGGCTTAACGCTCGATCTCTACGCGCAGATCGGCCTCGTCGTGCTGATCGCGATGGCGGCCAAGAACGCCATCCTAATCATCGAATTTGCCAAGGAGCAGAGGGAGCACGGCTTGAGCATCAGAGAAGCGGCGGAGGTCGGCGCGAAACTGCGCTTCCGCGCGGTGATGATGACCTCCATCGCGTTCATCGTGGGCCTGGCGCCGCTGGTTTGGGCCCACGGTGCTTCGGAAATTGCCCGCCGTGGCGTCAGCACCCCGGTCTTCGTCGGAATGCTCGCGGCGAGCACCGTGGGCATCTTCCTGATCCCCATGCTTTACGTCGTTTTTCAAACTCTCCGCGAGAAGACGCAGCGAAAATCGAAGAGCGCACCAACGCCCCACATGCAACCTGCCGAATGACACGGCAGTGAACGTTGCCCTTGCAGGCGCCATCGAAGGGCGCTCGGCCCGCGCCTGGTTTAGATGAAGTCGGATCGGACGACCATGGCGGGAGAGCTTGACCCTGCTGAATGCTTTTCGTTGCGGGACGCGCTGCGAAGCCTGCTCGGTTTTCACGACGGTATCTGGCGCTGGTCGGCTGGGATCCAGGCGGGCGTGGCCACTGGGGTACCGCTTGCCGCGTTCACCTTGGGCGGCCACCAGTCGCTCGGGCTGATCGCATCACTCGGCGCGTTCACTGCCCTTTACGGCTCGACCTTGCGTCTGCGAGAGCGCATCTGCCTCCTGCCACTGGTCGCGTTGGGGTTCGTGGCCGCGTCGGGGCTGGGCGTCATAACCGCAGCGAATGGGTGGGCAATTGTTGTCGGCCTTGTCGCCGTGTCCGCCCTCGCCTGTGCGGTTTCGTTGAGCGTCCGACTGGGGCCACCCGGTCCGATGCAATTCCTTCTTGTCGCTGGGGTCAGCGGTCATTTGGCTGGTCCAGCACACCTCGGAGGTGCATCGATTGACCCGATCGTCATCCCGGCTCTGGTCGCAGTCGGTGCCCTCAGCGCGTACTTGCTGGTGGTCGCTCCACTTGCGTTGCCACCGGTGCGCCGACGCGACGGCGAAGCGGTGGGCATCCGCATGCTGTTCCCAGGCCCAGGGCTTGACGACGAGACGGTGACGATCGCCGCGCGTGTCGTCGGCGCAGTTGCCGTCGCCGGCTTGCTGAGCATTCCCTGGGGTGTGCACCGGGCCTATTGGCTCATGATGGTCGCGGGGGTCGTGCTGCAGGCCAGTGGCGCCTCGCGTTCCAATGCCATTCGAGCCGTACACCGCATCGTGGGCACCGTCTGTGGTGTGGCCGTCTTCGGTCTCGTCGAGCTGGCCGAGCCGCGGGGCCTATGGCTAGTCGCGGTCATCGCGCTGCTCCAGTTCGCGACCGAGGTCGTGGTGGCGCGGCATTACGCTTTAGCCCTAACCTTCATCACCCCAGCTGCATTGATGATCTCAGCCGCGGGCGGAACGGATGCCCCGCTCACGCTAGTCAGCGAGCGGATTGTGGACACAGTACTCGGGGCAGTCATTGCGATGGCGGTGCTCGGGACCAGCGAATTGATCAGGCCGCGACTCGGCCGTTACCGAAACGGTTCCCCAGCGAACTACGTTGCGAAGTGAGCAACTAAGCCAAAGCACTAACACGTTCATCGCTGGATTATCGTGACTCAACGATGGCCCAATAGATCGGGCCCGAGCAATCACCAATTTATGTACGAGCGCTTTGAATGCGCGGAAATCGATCGTCACTCACACTGCAAACGAGGTTTTCCAATGACTGCCAAGCAAGACACTTCGACAAAGCAGGCAGGACCAACCACGACCGCTGGCGCGTGGGGCTTGCGTCACTCGGGCCTTGTGATGGGCAAAGGCGGCAAGAACGAAGTGAAGGAGTTCACTGGCATGTGGCGCCTTAGGCCCGACGCCGACCTGGTGGCGTTTACGAAAGGGCTCGCCCCGGGCGGCTGGTTAAACCCTCCGGGAGAATCATTCTCGGTCATGACGACCAAGCTCGGGCTCATCCGAACAGCGCGCTGGTTCGTCGCCAGGACGCAAGACTTCGAAGGTTACACCCTGTTCTTCGTTTCTCAGTTCGATGGCACCCTCGAGAAATACTTCGACGATTTCACTCTCAATGGGAAGGAAAACTTGGCGGCGATCTGGGGTCACTGTGTCGGCTGCCCGATCGGTCCCAATGTGACGGCGCGCGACATCGTAGAGTATATCGCACGCGGTCAGATCAAGACACTGGCCTGTTACGACGTCGTTCCGAGCCTCAGCATCGGCCAGATGTACAAGGCGGCTGACTGGTACGAGAAAACGCAGAAGTTCCAGCGTGCGGTCGCTAAAGACGATGGCAGGCTCGAGGACAAGGTCAATGCGTTCCTCAAGGAGCTGGCCGAGCCATACAGGGAAGTGCCGAGCGACGCCATGATCGATACGGACGTGGCCGGCGAGTGGCAGTACGAGGACGTTGCCGAACGCGTCAATAACTTCAACGTGGCGAAGGCAGCGTAGTACGACCTGACCTTTCGGCAGCTGGATCGACCTTGGGCACCATCTCAGGGTCGATCTCATCCCCGACGCAGCAGTTAGTAGTTGCCCTCAAGGATTACGACAATGCTCGCTCTGACGCCTACGCGGACCCTGACATCCGCTGACCTGAGAGACAACCTTCAAGACGTTCAGGACAACGTGGTTGCGCCTATCCTCATGCGCTACGGGCGCCACGTCTTCGTGAAATTCACCGACGGTGCCAAGGGTCGCGCATGGCTGCGCCGTATGTTCAAACGCGTCAACGCCCGGTCGAAAGAGCATGGGACATGTTTCACCGTTAATATCGGCTTCACCCACGAAGGCCTGAAGGCGCTAGGGCTGTCGCAACGGTCGCTGGACAGCTTCCCCGAGGCGTTCCGCGTCGGCATGCGAGGCCGCGCCCATCTCGTGGGCGATGTCGGGCTGCACGCTCCGGAACATTGGGAGGGCGGCCTCGGCGGTCCCGACATTCACGCGATGGGGTGGATTCGAACGGATTCGGACGAGGGCCGCGAACAGGCGACACGGATCATTCGCTCCGAGATGGACGCGACCGGCGGCATCGAGATCCGATTTGTTCAGGACACGAAGGCGCTTGCGCATCAAAATGGGATCGGGTCCGAGGGCGAGCATTTCGGTTTTGCTGATCCCGTTTCGCAGCCGCCAATCGAAGGAGCTGACGCGCCTTCATATCCGGGTGATGGCGTGTTGCAGGATGATGGCACCTGGCGTCCGCTGAAGCCGGGCGAATTCCTACTCGGCTACGAGGATGAGGTGGGCCGCGCCGGCACGCAGACCCCCGAGCCGCTAGAGCTGCGGCTGAACGGAACGTACATGGTCTTCCGCAAGCTCTATCAGGACGTAGCGGCGTTCCGGCGATACCTGGTGACGGCCGCGAAAGCGCTCTACGGTTCCGACGACGAGTACCATCAGGAATTGGTGGCCGCCAAGATCATGGGGCGCTGGCGCAGCGGGTGCCCACTCGATCTGTCGCCCGACAAAGACGACCGGACGATTGCGGCAGACACTCAACGTCGCAACAACTTCACTTATGAAGGCGACGATCAGGGCCTGCGGTGCCCGCTCGGTTCGCACCTGCGTCGCAGCAACCCGCGGGCAACGCCGTTGAAACGGGCGACCGCGGTGAGGCGGCATCGGCTGATCCGGCGCGGCGTCGAATACGGCCCCCATTTGCCGGATGGCGTGCTCGAGGACGACAGTGTCGATCGCGGCTTGATCAACCTCTTCATCCAGGCCGATATCGAGCGGCAGTTCGAATTTGTGCAGAAAGAATGGATGAAAGGCGGCGAGTTCATCGGACTCGATCCAAACGAGCAGGACCCGATCAACGGTCTCGGCGGTGAAGGTTCGCAACTCTCCGTACCCGGCGCCAAACAACCGTTCCTGTTCGATCTTCCTACCTTCGTCAATGTGAAGGGTGGCGAGTACCTGTTCGTGCCGGGGCTGAAAGCGCTCAAGGGCATCATCGAAAGCAAATTCTGAAGTTGTGGAATGAGGCGAAAGCAATGTCAGACCATTTCAGCGGTCCCGCGGTGATCGGCGATCCATCAGTGGACATCACTGATTTCTACGCGTTTCCCAGCCCCGAACGCCCGCGAAACCTCGTCCTGGTCATGGATGTATTTCCTCTGGCGACGTCGCAGTCCTTTTTCAGCGATGTCGTCACCCACCGGTTTCGACTGCGGCCGCTGATGCGATCCGGCGGCAGCATTACGTATGGAAAAGCAGAGCACACGATTGATCTCACATTCGGTGATGTGCCGGAAGGAAGCACGGTTCAGAAAGCGCACATAGTCACTTCCGATGGGTGCGAGGCGAGCTTCGCCGCCGGAAAACCGTTCGAACACGACGGCGTGCGCGTCTTTGCAGGACTGGTGAGCGACCCGTTCTTCATGGATGTCGAGGCAGCGCTCCGCACTGACGTTTCAGGTAAACTGTCTTTCGACACGGCGGTCAAT
>Ga0335081_10014501_pt1 | contig 12752 bp, 13 predicted proteins | sample Lox_Sample_35_FD_206713 | JGI IMG/M metagenome (GOLD analysis project Ga0335081, IMG submission 206713) | Soil microbial communities from Loxahatchee National Wildlife Refuge, Florida, United States - Lox_Sample_3.5 | ecosystem: Environmental > Terrestrial > Soil > Wetlands | place: USA...
CGCGTCGTGTCACGTACCAGACGCTCGTCGTCGGAGAGCAGGGCATCGAAGTCAATAAAATCGACTCCGCGGAACTTGATGGCCATGGTGACCTCTGGCTCGCTTGGGGGCGATAAGAACAGTAGAACCTACCAGAGGCGAGCAGCAAGCACCAAGTACCAAGTATCGAGTACCGAGTCGCGAGTGCCAAGTTTCTTTTCGAGTAGATGGGCTCGGCCCGACCATGTCCTCCACTCGGTAATCGGTACTTGATACTCGGTACTAAAAAAGAGGCGCCGAAGCGCCTCGAGTGGTGGTGCAGGGAGACATTCTGCTCAATGAGACGCGACAGGGCGGCAAGGGTTTACAACCGCGAGCTCCAAGAAGTTGTAACTCACCAGGGATCGCTGCCAGTAACTCCGAGTTGTGACGGCGGTCACAGAATAGTGATCCCTGATTCGGGTACATAGTGAAGCACCCTCCCAGTGTTGGACGGCTCTGAACACGCCTAGAGCCGCGAGACGTCCCCACCAGAACTAATCCCAGGGTGCGAGGCCATCGTATGCAGGTGAAAACACAGTTGCGCTTCAGCGTGTTCGCAGTGTTGTTTTCTATTGTGAGCGGTTTGGCGGGTTGCGGCGGCGGCACGATAGCCTCTCCGCCTGCCCCGATTTTTGCCAGCGCGCCCGTGACCGCCGCAACGGAAGGAACCGTCTACACGTACCAGATCACGGCAACCGATCCGCGCGGGGGCCCTGTGTCACTCGCTCTGACCAGCGCTCCGGCAGGCGCGACGCTCAGCGGCAGCACGATTACCTGGACGCCTACCCCCGCACAGTCCCGCGTCGGAAACGGCTTCACGGTCACAGCCACCACTCTGGCTGGCGGTACGGGCAGGCAATCCTGGACGTTGACGCCCAATGGCACCGTGCACATCAGTTGGGTTGACACCTACTGGACGGCCAGGGGTCCCGTGAACGTGCCGTATGACTGGACCGCGCAGAATGGACTGGCGAGCTTCGTCAAGGCGCTGGTTCCTCAGCCGGATGGCTCACTCCTGGCACTGGGAGGCTCGGGAAACAGCGATGGTACCTTCAACATCCCTAATGTCCCCGCAGGATATTATTGGCTGCAAACCCAGCCTACCGGATACCCGGTGCCGCCGATTTTGTCACCACCGACGCCATTGGCATCGACGGCGCTCCCGCCCGTTCCCGGCAGGCGCCTTGGCACCTTCTGGACCGGCAGCAGCACCTTCGATCTCGGAATTGATTTGATCGGTGAGCCGATCCCAGCCTCAGGCAGCGGTGCCACCACAACGATTAATCTGACCGTCGTGGGGCTTGATCCCTTCCAGGGGCCGAATTGGCTGGAATCTGCCGCGGACTCCTTCCCTTATTCATTCGGGGACGCCTTCTTTGAGGCCCCCACACCGCCGACCTTTTCCTGGGGCGAGAGCATCAATTCGGATATCGACCTGTCACGCATTAGCACCATCTTCATTGGGCAGTACGAGCTGACCTCGGGGAGCTCGTTTGACTCCCTGGTACTTGGGCCGGAGTTGACGCTGTCCGATGTGACCATCACCAACGGCGCGGTGAACAACCTCAACGGAACAATGACCCCGAGCCCGACGGCATCGCTCGCGGTCAGCATCAAAGGATCGGAATGGGCAAACCTGTTCAACGGTGTAGCACCGGCTCCTGTGACCCCGATTGGTTCTGTTTTGACGGTTTCCGTACAGCCCTTCGCCACGGATCGCAATGCGGTTCCTATCTACCCGGTGTTTGGTCCAAACTTGCCACTGATTACACCCTACCTGGGTACCCGCGGACCTGCTTACGGAGATGCGGCCGACTGTAGCAGTCCATTCACGCCTTTTGAGTCGCCGGCACCCGCCTATCTCCCCTCCATCCTCACTGACCAGGACCTCGGGACGATCCAATATGGCGACCCTTTTCCTGCGAGTTGGCCGCGAGTGTTTAGCTTCTGTCAGAAAGTCACGGCACCAGTACCAATGTTAAGTTTTGGTCCTTCTCCTCCGAATACTTCGACGGAGAGTCTGCTTTTGACGTACGGCCAGACCGCCAGCCTCCCGAGCTCGCCGGTTTCGCCATTGGTGTCGGCAGTGCAGAATGCGATGATCAATGGCTCGAGCTTTTTCACGGCACAGACACTCGATACTGCAGCAGTGACCTTGAGTTGGTCGCCTCCGATTGGAGCAGCCCCCTACGGCTACTACGTGCAACTGTTGGTGCGTTCAACAGACCCGCAGGGAAATACGGCCTACGTTACCGCCATAGCGGGGTTTGGCACCGCGAAGACTTACATGACTCTGCCCGGACTCTTGCCGGCTAACACTTATATCTTCCTGCTCACCGCCGAAGTCGATGGCCGCGCCAACATGGAAACCAGCCCCAATCGCTCGGCGCTGCCAACCGCGTACGCCAGCGTGATCTCAGCCCCAATCACGATTAGCTCCTCGGCAGTCCCGCAAGTAATCCACGGTGATGCCGAGGGCGTTGGCCTCACGCCGCAACCTGCGGTCAAGCGAGGACAATCCTGGCGCTTCCATACGCGCCGCATCCGTTAGATTCTTGCGATGGCGACCGCTTGCCCGACACGAGCGACGCAAGCCGCACCCGTCGTGTAAACTAAAGTGAAAAGTGGGAAGTGGTAAGTGGAAAAGAGCAGCCGCCATCACTTGCCGCAATTAGCACTCTTCACTTACCACTTGTCAGGAGCCAAGCATGGTCAAGGTCGCCAAGACGGCCGATCGCAAGAGAATGATGGACACATCCAAGAGCCACGATTGTCCCAAGTGCGGCAAGCCGGCACGCATTGTCAAGCGAGTGAAGGACCGCGAACGCGGCGTGCCGGGCGGGATTTATATTTCGTGCTCGGTGTGTGACTTCTACGAGAAGCTGTAGTTGCCGGTTGTCAGTTGCCAGTTGCCGGTGCTTGCCTGGTGCTGGCGATCTCGTCCACAATTTGCCGAGCCGCCTTCGCCGGATCTTCAGCCGCGGTGATCGGGCGTCCCACCACCAGGTAATCCGCCCCCGCCGCTATGGCTTCCCCGGGAGTGTTGACGCGGGACTGGTCCGCTTTGGCCGAGCCCGCCGGACGGATTCCAGGGGTGACAATCACGAATCCGGCGCCTAGATCCTGCCGGATGAGCCGCGCCTCCCGGGGTGATGCCACGATGCCGCCACAGCCGCAGTTGCGGGCCAGCGTGGCCAGTGCGAGAGCGTGATCACGGGCGAGTCCTGCTACCCCGGTTTCCTGGAGGTCGGCATCGGAAAGGCTGGTCAAGACGGTGACCGCCAAAACCAGCGGCGGCTTCGGCGCTTGCCCCGCCGCGTCCACGGCGGCTCGAAGCATGGCCGAGCCTCCGGCGGCATGTACCGTGAGCATGCAGACGCCGAGACCAGTAGCGGTGTGCACGCTCCGCGCAACGGTGTTGGGAATGTCGTGGAACTTAAGATCTAGGAAGATCTTCTTACCCGAAGCAACCAGCCCGCGGACCATGCTAGGTCCTTCAGCTGTAAAGAGTTGTGATCCGACCTTGAAAGTCGAGACCAGGGCGTCAAGCGCCCGGACGGTCTTCCACGCCTCTCCAGCCGAGGACACGTCCAAGGCCACGATCAGGCAGTCTTCAGCCCTCATCGTCTCTTTTTGAGAAGCACTGAACCCCAGCAGACCAGGTTCGGTCTGCCGGGAATGGCTCATTGGCCGCCCACGTTCTGGGCCGCAGCGAACATTTGCGGGCTGACAATATCCAGTCGGACCCGCTCGACCCCCGCATGCCGGAACTCCAGCATGGCAGCGGCGCCATAAGAGAGGTCGATGATGCGGTTTTCCGGAACTGGCCCGCGATCATTTACGCGCACGATCAGCCATCGGCCGTTGCGCAGGTTGGTGACCTTAACCCATGTGCCTAGAGGGAGATCGCGATGGGCGGCGGTGAACTGGAACATATCATAGGGCTCACCGCTGGCGGTGGTGCGACCGTGGAAGGGCTTGCCATACCATGACGCCGTTCCAATCTGATAGGGCGGCTTGCGCGGATTCAGGGTGCCTGATTTCGCTGACCTAGGGCCCTTTGTAGCGGGTGCCGCCCCTACGGTAGCAACCATGACCAGCGTTGCCATAAAGCAGGGTAGTACTCGTCGCATTGGATGTCCTTTCAGTCTAGCTCTACAGTCTACCTTTCCTTCCCCCTGGGATTTCCTAATTGTATGAAACTAAAGGGCGCTAGTCAATATTTCTCGGCTATGCAAAATTACCTCCGTACCCAATGCAAACCATTGCACAGCAAGGGATTCCGGCCCAGCACCCTCGGCCATTATCCCCTTTTGCAGTTGGATGAGTCCGCCCAAAACCAAGTTTGCCGTGGGCCCCCGATTTGACCGGTTGTTGGGAAGGCTCCCAGCTAATGGGCAGGATGCCCTGAGACCTGGTATCAACACAAAAGCGAAGGCGACGCGCACAGGCGTCGCCCTGAATCAGCTCGGGGGAGAAGACTATTCTTCGTCGCGTTTCGCGCCGCCGGCAGCCCTCAGCAGGATTCCCGCCAGGAAGGCCACGATGGCAGCCAGCAGCCATTCGATGCGCCAGACTTGCACGGCCTGCCAATCGAGCACGGTGCTAGCGGTGAAGACCAGGCCGGTACCGATCGCCGCCAAGGCACAAATTATGCCAATGATGAGGGCCACCACGGAGGCCAGCGACAGCCCTAGCCTCTCCCGCATGCGGTGAATGTCCAGGAATCGTGCCCACTGAAAGCGACGGGCCGCAAACTGCGGTTCACGCTCGGCTCCGCAGACGTAGCAGAAGCGCGAGCCGGCTACGAACTCTGTGCCGCAGCGAGGGCAACTCTCGGCTTGGGCCGTGGGCACAGCTTCCCGCCGCGTCTCCAGCGACGGTCGCCAAAACTCGCCGTGATCCTGCACATTGCTTATGCTGTTTGCCATTCTCGACACCCTGCCCTATTTTCACTAACGCAAACCAATGACCAAAAATCAATTTATATAACCCATTGGTAAGCCGTAAGTTGCGGGGAGACACTGGGGTGGCGCCTTGCGTTGCCCAAGGCAAGAATTACGCGTGTCCGGAAGGTTTTGTAGGCGAGCGGCGGAAATTAGGCCATTGGGTCGAAGAGCCATTAGGCCATTGAAACGCAGCTCCAAGGGCCCCGTCAGCAGTGGCCGAAGGGCCAACCTCAGGTAGAGCAATTGCGGCGAGGCATGCGCACCACCCTCGGATTCGGCGAGGTGCGGTGCCAAAATCCCAGCAGCACCACGTCCGAAGGACGAAAGACGAGGTTCTCTGGGCGGAGCGAGCCATCATTGAAGACGTTCTCGTCCAGCAGCAGGTGAAGCCGGCTTACCGAAATGCCCAGCGTGTTGGCGGCTTCCGCTTCCGTATAAGATTCCTTATGATGCTTGGGACCGATCATGGCGCGTACTGTTCCAGGGGAAGCTCACTTGTAACTTTTGGAATCCGGCACGGCCATCAGGTAAACTCCCGATAGCTCTGCTTCATGAGACCTTACGGTTCTCCCGTTGTGGGCCGCCAGCGGCTGGGCGGCTTTTTGGCAGGTTTCCTGGTTGTCGCCGGGGTAACCTCGCTTCTCTGCGCCCCGGCTTCCGGTCCCAGCGGCGTGACACCCACTTTTACGACCTCGACTTCGACCCCGCAGTCAAGGATTTCGAGCGAGTGCTCAAGATCCACCCTGAGGATCCCTTTGCCGTCAACCACCTGTTGAGCGCCGTGCTCTACCGCGAACTCTACCGCGTGGGGGCTCTCGATACCGGCCTGTACGCCACCAACAATTTTCTGACCCGGAAGAAGTTTCCCTTTGATCCCAAAGTGAGCGTCCAGGTCAAGGAATTGACCGAGCGGGCGCTGGCGCTCTCCGAACGGCGTCTGGCGCAGGACCCTCAGGACGTGCAGGCGCTCTACGCCCGTGGCCTGACTCGCGGCCTGTGCGCCGAGTACCTGGCGTTGGTAGATAAATCATGGTTCGCGGCCTTGCGCAACGCCATTGGGGCGCGGCGCGATCATGAGGAAGTGCTGCGGCTGGCGCCCGATTACGCCGACGCCAAAACCATCGTGGGCGTCTACAACTATGTCGCTGGCAGCCTGCCCTGGACGGTGAAGGCGGCCGCCTCACTGGTGGGCATGAGCGGGAGCCGGAAGAAAGGCATCCAGTATCTTTACGATGCTGCCAACGCCGGCGGGGAAACCAGCGCCGATGCCCGCATCGCCCTGGCGCTGTTCCTGCGCCGCGAGCATCGCTTCGACGAGGCGCTGGCGGCGGTGCGCGTCCTGACCGCTTCCCATCCTCGTAACTTTCTCTATGCGCTCGAGGAGGCCCACATCCTCAACGATGCTGGCCGCGGCCCCGAGGCCATCGCGGCTTACCGCAGGGTTCTGGCCGCTGGCCGTCAGGGCCACTACTTCCAGCCGCATCTCGAGATGGCGGCTTTCGGATTGGGCGAGGCGCTGCGCGGGCAGGGCGACTTCGCCGGCGCCGCTGAGGCCTACGAGTCGGTGCGCGAATCGCCTTCCGCAGACAGCGACCGGGTCGCAACCGCGAACCTGGCCGCCGGCGAAATGTATGATCTGCTGCACCAGCGTGAGCTGGCTGTGAAGAAGTACCAGGCGGTGATCATAGCCAACGCCAGTTCGCCCAGCGCAGAAACCGCCCGCCGGCACTTGAAAGAGCCGTACCGGAATCCGTGAGGCAAACGTAAGTCTCCCGGGGAACAACTTCACGGCCCCTGCCGTATATACAATCTGATGGGGTGCGCATATGTACTGCAACTACTGCGGCAAAGTGATTCAGGATGACGCCCAGGTCTGCGCCTACTGCGGGAAGCGTGTCGCGGCAGTAGCGGCCAGGAAAAGACTGCTGCGTCCGCGCGTCGGGCGCAAAGTCGCGGGCGTCTGTCTGGGTTTCTCCGAGTATTTCGATCTGGACGTCAGCTTGGTACGCGTCGTGTGGCTGTTGGGTGCGTTCCTGTCAGGAGGCGCGGGCCTGATTGCCTATATCATCGCCTGGATCGTGATGCCCAACCAGCCGGAGTTGCTGCCGGCGGCGCCGGTTAGCGCCGAACACGTCCATGATCCCTGAAGTAAGATAGCGGGCATGCACCTCAGCAGTGACGATGCCCAGATCTTCTACACTGTCGTGGGCGAGGGCCCGCCTGTCGTCCTGCTGCATCCTTTTCCGGCAAACCACAAAGTGTGGCTGCCGGCAGCCGAGCTGCTGGCGGGCCGTTATCGACTGATCCTTCCTGACCTGCGCGGGCACGGACAGTCTGGTGCCGGCGCCGGTGCCGCCACCATGGAAAAACACGCCTCGGACTTGCTTCGGCTCACCGACGCTTCTGGTGTATCCAGGGGCGTCTTTGCAGGGGTATCCATCGGCGGCTACGTGCTGTTCGAGTTCTGGAGGCGGCATCGCGAGCGCGTGGCGGGCCTCATCCTATGCGATACGCGCGCCGGTGCCGATACCGAGGAAGGCCGCACCAACCGGCTGAAGGCGGCGGATGACGTGGAGAAGCAAGGTCCCGTCCCCTTCATTGACAGCATGATTCCTAAGTTGCTCGGCGACACCACGCGCACCACCCGTCCTGACGTGGTGGAGCGCGCCCGCAAGATGATGCTGGAGATGCCGGTGGCGGGTATTGCCGCGGTGCAGCGCGGGATGGCGGCGCGGCCTGATTCTGTCGCCGATCTGAAGACCATCAGCGTGCCCACGCTGGTGATCGTCGGCGCTGAGGACACCATAACCCCGCTCACCGAGGGGGAACTCCTGCAACGCCAGATTGCGGGCAGCCGCCTCGCCGTCATCCCTCGTGCTGGACACTACGCAGTCTTGGAGCAGCATGAGGCCGCCGGCAAGCTTATCCGCCGCTTCTTGGATGGGCTCAAGACCTGGTAAGAATATCGAGAGTTGCGAACTTGGACGAGATGCGCGAATTATCACGAAATGAGCAGCTTGGCTGGGAAGAAGCATTCGACATCCCTACCGGGGTGGCGGCTTCGACGTAGAGCCGGGCTGGAAAATCCCCGTGTCGCCGACTAGAATCGGCGTGTCATGTTCAGCGCTTCTTTGATCCCCGAAAAGACCGTGGTGCGCGAGAAGGGCGACGGACCGGCCGTCGATGTTTCCTCTGTTGCGGGCAACGTCCTGCTGCTGGCCTTGAACATCACCGACGTGATCGAGCAGCAGTCGCTTGATGTGGCCGTCTGGGGCTCGGCGGACGGCGCCGCTTGGGGAGAAAAGCCGCTGCTCGCTTTTCCGCAGAAGTTCTACCGCGGAGAGCATCCTCTGCTGCTTAATCTATCGAAGCACGCGGACGTCAAGTTCCTGCGCACGCACTGGGAGGTCGGCCGCTGGGGACACCACCCTGAGCCGCCGCGCTTCGAGCTGCAGTTGAACGTGAGCGAAGTGCCACAGGAAGTGCTGGCCGAGGCGCGTTCAGGTGCGGCTTCGTAGCGGCCGCTCTGTGACGGCGCGAACCGATATCGTTATCCATCCGGCGAAGAACTTGGCCGGCGCCGTGCGCCTGCCGGGCGACAAATCCATCTCGCATCGTTACGCCATGCTCGGTGGGCTGGCTGCGGGGAAGACGCGGCTGCGCAATTTCTCGACCGGCGCCGACTGCGCCAGCACGCTCGGGGCACTGGCGGCGCTGGGGATCGTGATCGTGCGCGGAGAAGACGGCTTGGTGGAGATGGAGGGCGCGCCCTGGCGCGCTCCGCGCGGGGCTCTTGACTGTGGCAACTCCGGCTCGACCATGCGCATGCTGTCCGGCATCCTGGCGGGACAGCCCTTCACTGCCGAGCTGACCGGCGATGCGTCGCTCTCCCGCCGCCCCATGGCGCGCGTCATCGAGCCGCTTTCCAGGATGGGTGCCCGCATTGAGGCAAGCGCCGGCGGCCGCCCGCCGTTGCGCATCACCGGGCGTCAATTACAGGCGATCGACTACCGCGTGCCCATCGCCAGCGCCCAGGTGAAGACCGCGATCCTGTTCGCGACCTTGTTTGCGGGTGGCACGACCGCGGTGGAAGAGCCGATGCGCACCCGCGACCACGGAGAGCTGGCGCTGCAAGCCTTCGGGGCCGAACTGACGCGCCATGGCAATCGCGTCACCATGACGGGCGGGCAGAAGCTGCGCGCCATCGAAGCCACCATTCCCGGCGACATCTCCTCGGCAGCTTTCTTTCTCTGCGCCGCGGCGCTGTTCCCCGGCTCCAACCTCTTGTTGGATTCAGTGCTGATGAACCCCACCCGCGCCGCTCTGCTGGACGTGCTGTTAGGCATGGGCTGCCGCATCTCTGTGGTCAACCTGGAAGAACACCACGGCGAGCTGATAGGGATGGTGTCGGTGGCCGGGGCGGAGTTAAAGGGAGCGACCATCGCGGGCGCGCTTTCGGCGGCGCTCATCGACGAATTGCCCGTGCTTGCGGCCATCGGACCGTACACAACCGGCGGCATCGAGATCCGCGACGCGCGCGAGCTGCGGGTAAAGGAGTCTGACCGCATCGCGGCCGTCGCCCGCAACCTGCGCGCTATGGGCGCAGCCGTCGAGGAGCGCGATGACGGACTGCGTGTCCCCGGCAGCCAGCCGCTTCACGGCGCGGAGATCGATTCCGCCGGCGACCACCGCATCGCCATGGCCTTCGCCGTGGCCGCGCTGCGGGCGTCGGGTGACACGCTCATCCGCGGCGCCGAGGCCGCGCAGATTTCCTATCCTGAGTTTTTCACCACGCTGGAGGCGCTGCTCGAGCGCTAGCAAGTCCCGTCGCGAAAGGTCACACCTCCAGCCTGGATCATTCACCATAAGGCAGTCACGGGAGGGCACGGGCTTCAGTCGTGCCGTTCGGAGTTCCCAAAAAAACGGGCTTTGGCCCCTGAGGGGCGATTTGTTGCGCGCGAGCAGCTCATGCATACTGTCCTCGCAGTTTGCCTTGGTTTCGAGCAGGGCCTCAGCGGGTGAAGCCGGGGGTAGAGGGGCTTTCTGCGGCACGGCTGAAGCCGTGCCCTCCCGCTTGCTTCAGGAGTAATCCGCGCTAAAAGAGCGCCAGCTGTTCCATTTCCCCGGCGGGAGGGTAGCGCTGCTCCGGGATGCGCGTGGATTCCTCGCGGGTGCGGAAGCCATGCTGGCGGCGCAGTGCCGCCATCAGGCTGGAGATCCGCTTGCGATACGATGCCGGCAGGAACGCCCGGCTGGCGTAGCGCTTCCTGTAGTTCTCCAGCAGGTGGGGGAATTCTTTTTCCAGGAACGGCAGAAAGATGGCTGCCGAGCAAGGCTTCAGGAACAACGGATTGGCAAAGATGTAGCGTCCGCCGGCTGCTTTGGTCGCGCGGACCAGCGCGTCCAGCGCTTGCGGATCGTCGGTAATGCCCGGCACTACCGGGGCGCAGATCACGCCCGCGGGCACGCCGCCTTGGTTTAGGCGGCGAACCGCATCCAGCCGCAAATCCGGGCGTGGCGCCCGCGGTTCCAGAATTCGCGCTAAGTTTACGTCTAATGTCGTGATCGTCAGATTCACGTAGAGCTGGTTCGTCTGCGCAATCCTCCGCAGCAGTTCGGCGTCCCGCAGGATGAAGTTTGATTTAGTTACGATGCTAAGCTCGAGTCCGGCATGCAGCGACAACTCCTCGAGTAATGTGCGGGTGATGCCGTAGCGCCGTTCCGCAGGTTGATAGGGGTCCGTGGCAGTCCCGATGGCGATTTCCTCGCCGCGTTTTACTTTTTTCAGGTCTTGGCGAAGCAGCCACGCGGCCTGCTGCTTGACGTAGATCTTGCGCTCGAAGTCCACGCCATCACGCATTTCCATGAACTCGTGGGTGTAGCGCGCATAGCAGTACTTGCAGGCGAATTCGCATCCGCGATAGGGATTGATGGTCCAGGTGAAAGGCATGCGCGCGGAAGTGCAGCGGTTGAGCAGCGACTTCACCGGCAAGGTGAAGTACTCGACCTCGTGCCCCTCGGAGATGGATTCGCCCAGCGCGGCCAATCGGGCGATCCCGACCAGGCGCGGAGCCGACGGTTCGAGCAGCGGAAGCACGTGGGCAAGGGATACTGGCATGGCTGGGCGATTACTTCGCTTTTTATTCGCCTACCGATAGGAGGATAATCGTCGCCTTCCGGATTGTCAACACGAGAGTCGGTGAGAAAGGAGCGCAGGGATCCTGTATGCATTACTTATTGTTCTATGAAGTGGCGGAGGACTATCTCGCCCGGCGGCCGGATTTTCGTGAGCCCCACTTGGAGAAAGCATGGCAAGCGCACGAACGGGGCGAGCTGGTGCTGGGTGGAGCGCTGGCCGATCCGGTGGATCAGGCGGTTTTGATGTTCAAGGGTGACTCTCCGCGGGTGGCAGAGGCCTTTGCGGAGGCCGATCCCTACGTAACCAATGGCCTGATCAAGCGCTGGCATGTGCGGCCACGGAACACGGTGGTGGGAGAAGCGGCTACGACGCCCATCAGACCCAAAGGCATGGCAGGGAAGAAGGGGCCCTCAAGCCCTATTCTCCGCATGTGGAAGGCGCGCTCGACGGCCGAGAAATTCGACACCTATCTGCAGCATGTGAGGGGGAAAGTGTTCCCCTCGCTTTCAGCCATTGAGGGCCACCACGGGGCCTATCTTCTCCGGCGTACGGTCGGCGCAGCAATTGAGATTGTGGTGTTGACCCTTTGGGAGTCGATGGGCGCCATCCGTAGGTTCGCAGGCGCCGACGCGGAGCGGGCGGTCGTCGAACCTGAAGCACGAGCGGCGCTGACGCAGTTTGATGACTCGGTTACACACTTCGAGATTGTGCACAGCACACCGGAGCGGTTTCACGGATGATGCGCTTCGACCGGCGATTTGCATTGTGAACTGGCGGGCCGATTTTCCCCTCTCCGCCGGGGCGGCGGAATGGTGATGTCCCAAAGCGCGTTCCCCTTTGCAGGAGGATGCTTGCTCAGCCTAATTACATCCTTATCGCACGCAACCGAGATTGCGAGTGCCAATGTCCGTTGCCAACAACTATTCTGTCCAAGAGTCCTACGGGGAATCGAAGAGGGGTCTGGCCAGTTCTTCCGGAGAGGCCGTCTGCAGGTGCTCGGCCTTCCAGCGCATGGCAGCGGTGATCCGAGTGCGCCCGCTGGGGTGATCAAAGAAGATGAACTCCTCCACCGGCCCTGGATCAAGTTTGCGATATTCGCCCAGCATCATATCCACGTTGGCCTCGCCATCGGGTTGACGAGCCGCGTTCAGGCCGTACATGTCCGCTTCGTACTCCATGGTGCGCGAGATCGTGTTGGTCACCGGCGTCATCAGAAAGAAATAAACCGCCAGGCAGATGACCGCTAGCGGCAGCACCGCCACGTCGGTCATTCCCCGGATGCCCCAGTTCTCTGCCCGGCGCGCCAGGCCAAAGTTGATGCCCCAGTTGAGGAAGGCGAACCCAATCACCACCACGACCCCAAACATGACCAACGCTTTGTATACGTGGTTGAGAACGTAATGGCCTATCTCGTGTCCCATGGTGGTTTGAATCTCGGGCAGGGTGCAGCGCTTTAGGAGATTATCGTTCAGCGAGATTCGCTGTGTCCCGGCGAAGCCGCTCACGTTGGCGCTAATCCGGTTCGACTGCCGGGAGGCGTCGAACTCGTAGACCTCGGTGGCAGGAATCCCGTTGGCGCGCGCCATGCTGAGGATGGAGTTCTTGATGCGGGGATCTTGCAGTGTCCCGTACTTGTTGAACAA
>Ga0335081_10014502_pt1 | contig 12752 bp, 8 predicted proteins | sample Lox_Sample_35_FD_206713 | JGI IMG/M metagenome (GOLD analysis project Ga0335081, IMG submission 206713) | Soil microbial communities from Loxahatchee National Wildlife Refuge, Florida, United States - Lox_Sample_3.5 | ecosystem: Environmental > Terrestrial > Soil > Wetlands | place: USA: Florida...
GCGCGATTGGTGTGCACGATCAACTTCACGCCGACCGCAGCGCAGGTGCGGTCGCGAAATTCGATCATCTCGCGGAATTTGTAGGTCGTATCGATGTGGATCAGCGGGAACGGGATGGGTCCGGGCGCGAAGGCTTTTAGCGCCAATCGCAGCAGCACGGAGGAGTCTTTGCCAATGGAATACAGCATCGCGGGCCGCGCAAATTCGGCGGCGACTTCGCGCATGATAAAGATGCTCTCGGCCTCCAGAGCGTCCAGGTGGGAAATTTCAAACAAGCTTCCTTCTATCATGCGGAAAAGAGTGGCCGAGGGTCAACTGGGGCGCGGTTCGGCGTATTCGGCTGCCGATCCTGTTACCATCGGCATTGCGATTTCGTCATTCGAACGAGGAGTCTCCCACATGACCCGAACGCTCATCGCACTCGTTGCTGCGTCCATTTCATTCGCTCCCTCGCTCCTGGCGCAGGAGGCGCAGGGCGGCGGCGGACGCGGCGCGGGCGGAAATCTGCCGGCGCCCAATCCTCAAGCCTACGAACGCGTCATTAATAAAGACGCGAAGTCGAAAAGAGGACTGTTCACGGTCCACCAGGTCGGGGAGCGTTATTATTACGAAATTCCCAAATCCGAACTCGGGAAACAGTATCTTTGGAACACGCAGATCGCCAAGAACGCGCTAGGGGTAGGCTACGGCGGCGAACAGATTACCGACCGCGTGGTCGCCTGGGAGCTGCACGATAATCGCGTATACCTGCGCGATATCAACTACAGCGTCTCGGCGCGGCCCGACACGCCTATCGCCGAAGCCGTCGAGAACTCCAACAACGCGACCATCATCATGGCATTCAACGTCGCCGCGTATCACGACGGCGATCCGGTGATCGAAGTCGGCCGGCTTCTGGACGCTGATGTTCCGGAATTCAGCGCGCGCCAGCGCCTGGGCGCGACCGCGTTCGACCCCTCGCGCTCGTTCATCAATCACGTCTCCGCTTTCCCCGACAATATCGAAGCCGAGGTCACCGCGACTTACACGCGCACCGGGAACGCAGCCGCCGCGCAGGCGGGCCGCGGAGGAGCGCTGGGCGGCGGAACCATGCGCGGCTCCTCGGCTACCATCGTGCTCCATCACAGCATGGTGCGTCTTCCCGAGCATCCCATGACGCCGCGCCTGTTCGATGATCGCGTGGGATACTTCACCACCAGCCAGATGGATTACACGGCCGACGAATATCGCGCCAAGACCGTTCGCTACATCGCGCGCTGGCGCCTGGAAAAGAAAGATCCGAACGCTGCCCTTTCCGACCCGGTCCAGCCTATCGTGTATTACGTCGATTCTGCCACGCCCAAGAAATGGGCGCCGTGGCTCAAGAAGGGAATCGAAGACTGGAACCAGGCGTTCGCAGCGGCGGGATTCAAAAACGCCATCATTGCGCGGGATGCGCCCACGCCGCAGCAGGACCCGAACTGGAGTCCTGAGGATATTCGCCATTCCGTGGTCCGCTGGCTGCCTTCGACGGTCGAAAACGCCAGCGGTCCGCACATCTCCGATCCGCGCACCGGCGAAATTCTGAACGCCGACATCCAGTTCTACAACAACGTCATGAACCTGGCGCGCGACTGGTATTTCGTGCAGGTGGGCCCGCTCGATCCGCGCGCGCAGCGCCTCCCGCTGCCCGACGACCTGATGGGCCGGCTGCTCGAATACGTGGTGTGCCACGAAGTCGGACACACCATCGGGTTCCAGCACAACATGAAGGCCAGCTCTATGTATCCGGCTGACAAGATCCGCGACAAGGAATTTGTCCACAAGATGGGGCACACGCCGTCGATCATGGATTACTCGCGCTTCAATTACGTCGCGCAGCCGGAGGACGGCATTGCGCCCGAAGACCTGATCCCGCGCATCGGCCCGTACGACGTCTTTGCGACCAAGTGGGGTTACACGCCCATCGCGGGTGCGGAGACGCCCAACGATGAAAAGCCGACGCTCGACAAGTGGGCGCGCGAGCAGGATTCGACGCCGTGGCTTCGCTTCAGCACCGCGAACTCGGATGGATCGGACCCCGGCGAGGAGACCGAAGCCGTCGGCGACGCCGATCCGGTGAAGTCGACTGCTGCGGGCATGAAAAATCTCCAGCGCGTCGCCAAGCTGCTGATGCCGGCGACCGCGTGGAAAGAGGGTGAAACCTACGACGATCTGAACGAAGTGTACGGCCGCATGATCTCGCAATGGCAGCTCGAAATGAATCACGTCGCGCAGGTGGTGGGCGGATTCAACAGCCAGGAGAAGGTGGTCGGGCAGGAGGGCCGCATTTTTACGCTGATCCCCAAAGTGCGCCAGGAGGATGCGGTGAAATTCCTGGTGGACAACGCATTCGCGACGCCGGCCTGGATGATCGATCCCGAAATTCTGCGGCGCATCGAGCCGGTGGGGATCATCACACGCATCGGGAACGCGCAGCGCAGCGTGCTGAACACGCTTTTCAACGACCAGCGCTTCGCCCGGCTGATCGAAGAGCAGGCCGTGGATGGTTCCGCGGCATTCACGGCGGCGGAACTGCTCGCGATGGTCCGCAAAGGCGTATGGAAGGAGCTCGAATCGCCGCAGGTGAAGATCGACGCCTACCGCCGCAATTTGCAGGATACCTATCTCGACCTTATCGACACCAAGCTGAACGGCTCGCGTACCGCGGCGGTCGCGTTCGGCGCGGGTGGTCGCGGGGGTCGCGGTCCGGCGCCGGTGTCGGAAGATGAAAAGCCGTTCTTCCGCGCCGAGCTGCGCGTGTTGAGCGCATCGGTCAGCGCGGCGCTGCCCAAGGCCGCCGATCACGATACGCGCGCGCATTTGGAAGCGGCCAAGGATCAGATCGGCAAGATTCTCGATCCGAAGTTTCTGCCGCCTGCGCCAACGGCCGGAGCCGGCGGTGGTCGCGGTCGGGGGATGCGCTAGCGAAGGGGCATTCCTGCTGGCGGTTGCGATGTGCGGAATTACACGCGGGCGCGGCCGAACCGCAGGAGATTACTCCGACCTTTCCGTCTGTGGCTTGGGTTCCTTGGCCACCGCGGGCGGAGGCAGTTTGTTGATCTCGAACCAGAACCACTCGACCGCGGCCATCAGCTCGTAGGATTGCTCGAGTGTCGAGGGCTTGGTGATGTAACAGTTGGCTCCAGCTTGATACGCGCGCTTTACATCGGACGGCGCCGAGGAGTTGGTCAACACAATCACCGGAATGCTCGCGATTTCGATGTCTTCGTGATGCCGGATCTGGCGTAACGTTTCAAAGCCGTCCAACCCCGGCATGCTGAGATCGAGGAAAATCAGATCGGGCTTGGGCGCCTCGGTAAAGTAGCCGTGGCGATTCAGGTAAGCCATCGCCTCCCAGCCATCCTTCACCACTGTGAGAAGATGACGGACAGCCCAGGTGCGGAGAACTTCTTTAAAGAGATGGGCTTCGGCGAGTGAATCCTCAACCAGGAGTAATTGGTATACGTGGTCCGGCATGTTCAAGCGTTGGCTTAGCTGTTAACGGCGGACGCCTCCGTTAGATCCCATCCATCTTGTCACATTTCGAATATTTTTTGAACAAAAAATTCATTGAGGAGTTTTGTCCAGTTGCTGCCTGGCCCAGGCGCGCGCGGGATTCAGATTAACGGCGCGTTCGAACTCCTTGCGCGCCTCGGCATTCTTGTTCTCCTTGCGCAGCGCTAGCCCAAGCCACAGGTGCGCGTCGGCGGAGGTGGGCTCGATCTCGAGCGCCTTCTGGAAATCTTTGAGCGCCAGATCGTTACCGCCTCCAAACTGCGGCGGAAGGTAGTAGTATCCGACGCCGCGGCTGATGTAGTTGCGCGCGGATTTGGGATCGATCTGCACCGCCTTGTTCACTTCCTCCTGCGCGCAACGGCCGTATTTCAGACCCTGAAGAATATTCGCGGAAATTGCCTGCCCGCACAGGGTACCGTAGATCCTGTGGTACTCGGCTTCCCCGGCGTTGAGCGCAACCGCGCGTTCGGCGGCTTTGATGCCGGTCTCGGCGGCGGTGTGTGCCTGATTCTTGTCGCGCAGCTCGATGGCAACCTCGGCCAGGTACGAGTTGGCCAGAGCGGCGCGATATTGAGCGGCCGCGTCGTTGGGCCGGCTTTGCGCGTCGGCGGCGGCCTGGGAGGCAATGCGGTCGAGCGCCGCACGATCCTGCGCGTCGCGCGCGTTTTCAAGCTCGCCCGCGCATACTGCACCGGTCATCGCGAGCAGGGTAATCAACAGCCGCATAACCCTCATTTTACCGGCTGTGCCGGGAAGCGCGCGCCGCACGATCACGTTTTGTGTGGTAAGATTTCGCCAAATTTATGATGAAAGCCGCATTCCGGATTGCCGCCGTCGTCTTCCTGCTGTCGTCGTTGATCGCCTACCAGACCGTACCGGGACCTGCCCACCTGCTCGATCCGTTCGGCGAGGGATGGATGGTCGCGGACACGAACGGGGATGGCATTGCCGACTTCGTGACGGGAAAGATTGTCGTACCCGATCAACCGACGGCGGCGCAGAACTCGGCCGCGGCCGACCTGGCGGCTCGCATTGGATTCGCGACCACGGGGTTGACGCCGCCGATCGTGATCCGCGCTTCGGAAGATCGTCATGACGGTCCGCGGATTTACGTCGGGCGGCCAGCGCCGGTGAAACTCGACTCGGAGGAAGGCGGCGTCTTTGCGGAAGGTGAAAATTTACTGGTCGCGGGCGATGACGCGGGTCTGCTCGCGGCAGCGGAAGATTTCGCGGCGCGCGCTCCGTTCGTGTGGCGGCCCGGCGGCGAACGCCTGGGGGCGATTGCAACGGCTGTCGGGAATGGAGCGCAGGCGACGGGGTTCACATACGTGAAGGGGAAAGCCGGAATCAATCGCGCCTTTCTCCACACGGCTTCGCCGGTGAGCAGCGACACACTCGCGAAAGTGATGAATGACCCGCGCTTCGCCAGCGTTCACGAGATCGTGGCTGGGGACGTCACGGCTGTCGATTCCAAGCCGCTTCCGGCGATGCCCAGTGCGCAGCCGACGGCGGCGCCGGCGGGCGAGGCTCCCGCGGCGGAGGGCGAAAACGCGGCCGGTCCCGCGCGGCTCGACCTGGCGACGGTGTACACCATGCGCGGCTTGTTTCGCGGGACCCCGCGCATGCCGGTTCCGTCGAGTCTCGACGCGCAGCTTTACGTTCCCCCAGGCGCGGCGGGCGTCGCCATGGCCAATCTGGCGGCTCGCATGGGCATGGAGACGACCGGAATCACCCTGCCGCTCGCCACGCCGGCGAATGAAGCGACCGCGCGGCAGGTGCGCACGAAATCGGTGGTAGTCGAGTCTTCCGAGCTTGGGAAGGAAGCCGAGCGCAATTTGAGCCAGGAGAGTCCGGGGTTAGCGCCGCTTCCGGAGGGTGAAGGCGATCTGCGCGTCGTGGATCGTGCGTTCGGACGTCAGCCGTCGGTGCTGGTACGGGGTAATGAGACTGAGGCGTTGCGCTTCCTGAGCGACCATCTGCCGAATCTGTGGGAACCCGGCAAAAAGAACCTGTCGATCGAGGAGATTCGCTACGATCTGCACCGCTTCTTTTCTCTGCGTTCGACCGTGGGCCAGGCGAGCGCGGCGCTGTACAGGCTGGATAAATGGGCGGGCGAGATTCAATCGCCGCGGGACGTCGAGGCAAAGGTTTATGTGGATGTCGCGGATCCCGGGCTGAAGGAAATGGTTCGGAACGAGCTGCGGGCGAAGCTCGGCGTGGACGCGAAGGTGGTCACCGCGAGCCTGCACGCGGGAACGCAGTGCTGCGAAAAGCTTCCCGCGCTGCACTACCGCGAGCCGGGCTACCAGTTCCACCAGGGCACGCCGGCGTTCGAGGAAAACATCGTCATCCCGTGGGAGGGGACGCGGCTGCTCAAGGCCGTGAAAGGCGCGCTCCCCAAAATCAAGGGTCCGGTGAATGTGGTCGCGCGGGTAAGCGAGGGTCCCGAAGTGCGCCGCGATTTAGAAAAGCAGATCGAGAAAATACTGCCGGCGGGCAGCCATGTCACGGTGTTGTGCGCTTACAAGCAGGGCGTGAGCTGGCTGATGGACGAGATCGCGCCGCTGGTTAAAGGAAAAGCCGCGTCGATCAAAATCGAGTTCCGCGAAAATGGCGACTCGACGGGAACGCGATCCATGTACTCGCATGCGCGCTGGGTTCAGGAGCTTTATCCCGTGGACGAGATGCTCGCACGGGAGCTGAAGATTCCGCTCGACAAGATCCAGTTCGCCGAATTCGATGCCGACCGGCCGACCTATCGCGTGCACGTCTACGATTCCGGTGGAAGAGAAGTCCTGGCGCGCGATTTCACGGTCGCCACAGTTGACCGGCCGTATAACGGCGTGATGCCGGAATACGAAAAGGTGCAGGTGGACACCGGATGGGCGCGGATCGAGGAGGGTTCCGCGGTAGTGCTCGACCAGCGCATCCCCACCGATATCGAAATGTTCTGGGACCGTTATCAGAAAGAAACGCTGCCCCGCGTGTTTCGCACGGTGATGCAGCGCTATCACGGCGAGCTGCGGCCGGAATTCGCGCCTCCGTTCGACACGCTCAAAATCGATTTTCATTTGAGCGAGCCGAATTACGAGCTGGGAATCGACAAGGAACGGATCTCGTCGCTCGAAGCGCTCCAGGAAGATATTTTCTATTCCACGGAAAATTTCGTGAACATGATGGGCGACCTGGAGGCCGGGCGCGCGATCACTTACGCGGGCAGAATCATCCCTATCGTCCACGCCTCGGAAGACGGCAAGGACGGGCGCGTGCACATCGAGTTCTACGCCAAGCCGGCGGGTGGTCCGTCGGTGGAACTCGCGTGGACTGACGCGCAGGGCCAGCGGCACCAGAAAAAGCGCGACTTGTTCGTGCTCGCCGGTCCGATGCAGCCGCGCCTGATCGGCGCGCGCACTTCCGAGCGGCGCCCGGAAAGCATGACCTGGCTTCTGCCCGCCGATTTCAAAAACGATCGCCACGACGAATGGATCAAGGAAGAAGGCCAGGACCAGGTGGAGCGCACGATTTTTCCGGCCGAGCAGGCGCGCGGGCAGCTTCACTGGCTGGAGCAGATGCACGCGGCGGGCATGTACAGAGATGAACTCGCGTATCCGCATCTGAAGCAGATGTCGTTCGAATTCGAGTTGCCGCGCCCGTTGAATGAACCAGTGGATTCGCCCGCGCCGCGCGAGTATGCGAGCGTCGCGGTCGAGCGACCCGCTTCACCGCGGCCAATGATCACGGATTACCGGCCGAAATCGGTGCAGTGGGACGAACCCATTCCTCCACAAGAGAGCGCCGAGGACTTGGCGAAGCTCGCCCAAACTCCGGGCGTGGATGCCTACTGGATGGGCCGCAGCTATCTGGGCGAAAACATCTGGGTCGCCGATGTGACGCTGCCCACGCCAGCGGAGTTGCGCTCGGTGGCGAAAGAGACCACGCTGAAGGCGACCATCGTTTATTCCGGCCGCCAGCACGCCAACGAAGTTTCTTCCACCAGCCACATTTTGAAGCTCGGCGAGCAACTCACCACCGATCCCGCGACGCGGGCGCTGCTCAAGCAAGTGAATGTCGTGCTGCATCCCATCACGAATCCGGATGGCGCGGAGCTTTCGGTCCAGCTCGCCGAAATTACGCCGAACAACATGCTGCATCCGGGTTATCACGGATCCCTCGCCGCGGATGTTTCAACGGGGCAGAGTGAAATCGATCCAGTCTATCCCGAATCGCGCACGCGACGGCAACTGCTCGAAGACTGGCTGCCGGATGCATTCCTGAATCCGCACGGCTATCCGTCGCACGAATGGGTGCAGCCGTTTTCGGAATACTCGGGCTGGGTGACAAATCGCCAGGGAGCCAACAATGGCCGCACCTGGTGGATTCCGCGCGGATGGTTCACATCGCTCGGATATCTTCGCGACGACACGCATCCTTACAGCGAAAAGATCGCGTACGAGCTGCGCGATCGCATTGTCGCGGCGGAGCGCTCGGTGCCGGGGCTGCTTGACCTAGAGAATCGCATGAACGCGCGATACGAGCGCTTCGGCGAGCGCTGGCAGCCGGAGAATATGCAGCAGCCGATCGTGAACGGGATTCGCGTGTACATGGCGCTCAAAGGCTCGGGTGGAGGACGCGGCGGAACGGCGCCGGGAAGCGGAGGGGTGGGCAATATTTCTCCGGACGTCACTTGGGATTCGGGATACACCGAAGCTCCCGACGAGACCGCGCACGGCGATTACATGAAGCTGATGGCGTCTGCGGGACTCGCGTTCGACCGCGCTCACCTGGAGTACCTGGCGCACGGCAAACTGCGCATCCGCCGCACCGAGCGCGAGCAGGCCGGACGTGTGATCTGGCGGATCGAAAGGCTGCGTCCGAACTTGCCTGCCTCGGAAAGCGAGCCGCGCAACGAGGCGGTCACGCAAAATCGGTAGCCGGCTTCAATTTCCGCCTGCGCTTGCTGACGGACGTTGCAGGTCCGCGAGGTCCACGCCGTTCACGTCCGTGATGATCTTCGCGTACGCGCGCGTGATCGCTGCCAGACCGGTCGGCGGGATGATCTCGGGCGTCTCGAAATCCGAGTGCCAGTACAGACCCGTATCGATCACCTGCATCGACGGCGCGAGGTTCTGATAGCGTCCCATTTCGCCTGCAGCGCCGCGCTCCGGCGTGGCATAGGTCGCGACGCCAAACTCGGCGAAATCATTCACGACGATCTGTTCCAGCTTTTTGCTGCCGCCGACATACCACGTCTGCGGACTCGTCGTGTTGGTCTTGCGGATCACGCCGTTTGAGAGCACAAGCTGCTCGTCGGCGGTGTGCTCGCAGTTGATCAGCAGCGCGGTCTTGGCGAAAAATTCCTTGTGTTCGGCCAGCCAGTGGCCGCTCATCGCCGCGCCGTCATGATGACCGCTGGTGCCCAGGAAAATGATGGACCGGCGGCGCTGCTCTTTGGGAATCTTCGAAAAATATTCCGCCAGCCCGAGCATCGTCGCGATGCCGGTGCCGTTGTCGTTGGCGCCTTCAAACCATCCGTCGCGATGGGCGACAATCACGACGTTTTCATCCGTCATGCCCGGCAGCGTGCCCCATACGGTGGAGGTTTTCAGATTCGGAACCATGTTCACCGCCAGCCGGATCTTCACGTGAGGCGCTGCGCCGCCTGAGTGCTCGTCGATCATCTTCCGGATCGCGACGCCATCCTGCAAGCCTAGTGAAAAAGACGGCACCGAAGTTCCCACCGGATAGAACTGCGTGCGGATATTGCCCGGCACGGCGAGAATCACGAAGATCGCGGCCGCGCCACGATCGGCGATGCGCTTCCACGCCCGGTTCGAAATCGTGCTGTGGCGCGAAAAATAATCAGTGCTGTAGAAGAATACGGCCTTGCCTTTGAGATCGCGCGCATCCAGTTCGGCGTCCGTCGCCAGGCCGGCGTCCACGGCTTCCAGATCGAGACCCACCGCAGGCGTCGCGGGAGTTCGATAGGCCGGCTGCGCGGAACCCAGCTCCAGCGTTTTTCCGCCGGCCGACGCGGCCACGCTCCAACTCTGCGGCATCCACTGCTCGGGCAGATCGAAGGATTGCTGATGGACGTCGGAAAGTCCCGCGGCGCGGAATTTTTCTTCGAGCCAGCGCGCGTTTTCCGCGTCGGCCTCCGTTCCGCTGATGCGGCCCCAGAACTGGGGATGTCCGTTGTCGCGATACCGGCGCGAGATGGCCGCCTGGTCTTCGACGAATTGCTTGAGGTGCGCACCGTCGATCGACGCGTAAGGCTGCTCGGAGGGAAGCAGGCGCCAGTTGATGTACGAATCCTCGAGGACATACAACGGTCGCACGGGCTGCGGCGCCTGGGCGCGGAGCACGCAAGCGAAAACGGCGAGCGGAAGAATTCGATGCGGCATGTTTTATCCTACTCCCGCGAAAACCGGGCGTGCGTCTGTTAGCATCGTGATGATGCCAGCGAAAATCACGATCTTCAACAACGGTTCCATTCGCATCGAGGGCGATTTCTCGGTACACGACGCCGAGGGACGCGAGTTCGGCCTCGGCGGGCGCACGGCCATTTCATTGTGCCGCTGCGGGCATTCCGAAAACAAGCCCTTCTGCGACGGATCGCATAAGCGCGTGGGATTTGCGTCGTCCTGCGCGGCGCGCGATCTGCCTCCGCCGGCGCCCAAGCCGCAGCTTTAAGAGGTTCGGGATGCGCCGCGCTCCGATCGCCGTCTGGTTGGGGCTCGGCGCGCTTCAGGCGCAGATCCGTGTCGATGTCAACCTGGTCACCGTCGCCACCGGGGTCACCGACCGCTCCGGCGCGCCCGTGAAAAATCTGCGCGCGGAGGATTTCGAGCTTCGCGACAACGGGCGGCAACAGAAGATCGAGTATCTGTGGCAGGAGCAGGATCTGCCGCTGACGGTCGGGCTGTTGGTGGACGTGAGCGGAAGCCAGTCGGCGTTCATCGAGCAGCATCGAGCCGCGGTGGCGCAATTTCTTGCGCAGGTGATCGGGCTGAAGGATCGCGCCTTCATCGTGACCGTCGGGACGGAGGCGCGGCTGGTGACGGATCTCACCGGCTCGGTGGGCGAGTTGCGCGACGGAGCGCAGCGCATCGACGCCGCGCAGACCGCGGGCAGCGTGCTGGGCGAATCCTGTCTTCAGACCATCCCGGTTCGCGGCTGCGGGGGCACTGCGCTGTGGAACGGAGTCTACGCGGCCACGCGCCAGAAGATGCAGTGGGTGCAGGGGCGGAAAGCCCTGGTAATCGTCTCGGATGGCTTCGATACCGGCAGCCCGCATACGCTCGCTGACGCGATCCAGGCGGTCCAGGAATCGGGCACGGTGGTGTACGCGATCAAATATGTGGATCCCGAAGTCACGCCCGCCATGGCGGGAATCTCGCGGCGCGAGGCGGCCGCGCACGGAATGGAGCGCCTCACCGAAGAAACCGGCGGATACACTTTCCCTGACCCCGGTGACCGGCTCTCCGACGTTTTCGACAGCATCGAAAGGGAGCTGCGCAATCAGTATGTGCTCGGCTTCACGCCGCCGCCCAAATCGCGCGACGGACGGTATCACAGGCTTGAAGTGAAGGTGCGCCGGCGCGATCTGGTGGTGCGCGCGCGCGCCGGTTATTACGCATCGGCAAGGTAGAATGAGACGTGGCCACGAACGGGCATGACCCGAGCAGGCTGGATCGCCTGGAGGGTCTGATGGAGGTTCTCGTCAACCGCCATATCGAATTCGAGGATGAGCATCGGCGTCTGCTGACTGCGCAGGTCGTGCTGCAGGACCAGTTGCAAAAACTAGTCGAGCGGGTGAATCTGCTGACCGAGCGCGTGGACAGGCTGACGGAACGCGTGGACCGGCTCGCGGAATCTCAGCTTGAAACAAGCCAAAAACTCAATGCGCTGATTGCGATCGTGGACGAGATCATCCGCCATCGTCCGCCGATCCCTTCGTAACGTCTCGGATTGAACACCGCTCAGCGTTAGAGCCGACCACCTGGCCCCACACGACCGCGTAGGCTTCCAGATCGCCCGCGCCGTTGCGTCCCGCGCGAACGAAGATGTGCCTGTTCAGCAGCGCGGGCGCATCCACGCGGCGTCCATCACTGAGATACTCTGTGTCCCGCCGCAGCAGAACGTGGATGATTCCCGCGCTGGTTCACAGCGTGGCGCGGACCCGCCTGTGCCGTCACCAGCCCGCTGAAACGGAAATTGCCGGGCGCGATGGCCGTTACCGGAACACTCATGCGTTCCCGCTCGAAACCGGTTTCCGAATCGAAGCGGCAGCGGTTCACCGCGCCGTCCGCGCCGCGAATTTCGACCCAGCACGAGTTGGTCGAGCGCGCCCAGGCGAACGCTTCCCCGCGTACCACCACGATCGTGGCGCGGGATTCGGCCTGCATCGCCGCGCACACCACCAGCGCCAGGATACAATCGATGATTGGCCGCATTTTCATTCGATCAGGCCCGATGCTGGTTTCTCCGCTCCGGGATTCAGGAACCGGGGGGCGGAATCGCCCGCTACTACCGATCGGATATCCAGCGCAGCGCTCCGGTTTCCACGGAAATTACCGGTTACGGCGTAAGCACGCTGGCATTTACAGGCGAGATTGACGCCGCGTTACGCGCCGCGCGCTATCTGGCTCACAGCGCGTGGGACCCCGGCAGCCACACCTTTCCCTTCGAACCGGGATCTAAGCTCGCTTATTTCTTCGATATCGGAATCATCGCCCGCGGTCTGCTGGCCGCCTGGCGCGCGACCGGCGAAACCGAGTTTCTGGACCGCGCTCGCGATGCCACTCTTTCGCTGGCCTTCGATTTTCTGGGCGACGGAATGTTCCATCCGGTGATCGCGTTGCCGGAAAAAGACCCGCTCCCGCACGAGCCGCGCTGGTCGCGCTCGCCCGGATGCTACCAGTTGAAATCCGCACTCGCCTGGCGGGAGGTCGGGGACGAGCAAGCGGCGAAGCTATGGGAAATCGCGCTTCAAAATGCGCTCGCAGCGCACGAATCGTTCCTCGACCGGGAATCCGATCGCGAACGGCTGATGGATCGCCTGCACGCGTACTGCTATTTTCTTGAAGCGACGCTGTTTGAAGCCGATCGCGCCGAGGTGCGCGGCGCGCTGGCGTACGGAATCGAGCGCGCCGCTTCCCTGCTCCGCGAAATCGCGCCGCAATTCGAGCGCTCCGACGTGTGCGCGCAACTGCTGC
>Ga0335081_10014504_pt1 | contig 12751 bp, 2 predicted proteins | sample Lox_Sample_35_FD_206713 | JGI IMG/M metagenome (GOLD analysis project Ga0335081, IMG submission 206713) | Soil microbial communities from Loxahatchee National Wildlife Refuge, Florida, United States - Lox_Sample_3.5 | ecosystem: Environmental > Terrestrial > Soil > Wetlands | place: USA: Florida...
TTCGTTCCCTGGTTGCTGCCGCTGCTTTTTTTGCTCCCGTTCAATTCTGCCCTGGCGCTGACCAACAATCTGGCCCTGACGCCGCAGATGGGCTGGAACGATTGGAACAGTTACGGCTGCGGCATCAGCGAATCTGCCGTTACCAACAACGCCAATGTCATCGCCGCCAACGGCATGAAAGCCGCCGGTTATCAGTTCGTCAACATTGACGATGGCTGGGCCAGCTCGCGGGATTCCAACGGCGTCATCCAGGCGTATGCCATCGCCACCAAGTTTCCCCACGGCATTCAATGGCTGGCGGACCGGGTTCATTCCCAGGGACTCAAGCTCGGCATTTACACCGACCACGGCACCAACACCTGCTCCAGTTGCATCAGCGGCCAGACACCGCCAAAACAGCCGGGCAGTTTCGGATACGAGTACGTGGATGCGATGACCTACGCATCGTGGGGCGTGGATTACCTGAAGAACGACAGTTGCAACCTGCCGGCAAACGATGTTCCGATGAACGATTATTTCCGCATGGCGGACGGCCTCATGAAATCGGGGCAGCCCGTTCTGAACAGCCTTTGTCCCAACGCGGCGCATTACGAATATTGGTCGCCCGATGAAGGCAATTCGTGGCGGACAACGGGTGACATCAAGAGCACGTTCGCCAGCATGATTTCCAAGATTGATCAGAACAGCAAATCGGCCTATCTCGCCGGGCCGGGCCGCTGGAACGACCCGGACATGCTGGAAATCGGGAATGGCGAATTCGCCACCAACCTCGTCGCGGCACAAACGCATTTCACCATGTGGTGTGTCATGGCCGCGCCGTTGATTGCGGGAAACAATCTGACCACCATGTCGGCGCCGACCCTGGCCATCCTGACCAACGCGGAGGCCATTGCCGTGGACCAGGATCCGGCCGGGGAGCAGGGCGAGCGGGTCGGCGGCATCGTGGACAGTGCGGAGGTCTGGAGCAAACCCCTCGGTTATGACTTTACGGCGCGCGCCGTGGCCTTGCTCAACCGCAGCACCAACAATCCGGCGGTTATCACCTGCAACTGGACGAACCTCGCCCTGCAGCCGGGCCCCGCCACAGTACGTGATTTGTGGGCGCATCAGGATCTGGGCACGTTTACTGACAGTTTTACCGCCGCTATTCCGCCCTGCGGTTCGATGCTCCTGAAGATTGTCGGCACGCCGATGCCGCCGCCCGGGCCGGGGACGAACTATCTCAGCGATTTGCAGCCGATCTATGCGTACACGGGTTATGGCACGGAAACCAAGGACCGCAGCATCGGCGGCAACCCCATCACCCTGGACGGCCTGGTCTATGGCAAAGGCATCGGCACGCACGCCATCGGCGGCCACGAATACAATCTGGGGGGAGTCTGTTCGCGTTTTCACGCAGCCGTCGGCGTGGACGACGAAGCAGGAACCAACGGGTCGGTCATATTCCAGGTTTTTGCCGATGGCCGCAGAATTTATGAAACCGGCATCCTCACCGGCAGCTCGCCGGCGCAGACAATTGATTTGGACATGACCGGCGTCCGGCGGTTGACGATTGGCGTAACGGATACCGGCAACGATACCGGCGGCAACCGCAATGCCTATGACCACTCCGACTGGGCGGATGCCCTCGTCGTCGTTACCAATACGACGCCGCAAAAGCCTGAAGCACCGACGGGACTCTCAGCCAATCCCGGCGCCGCGATCACGCTCTCCTGGGACGACGCCCTCGCCGCCATTGGTTACAATGTAAAGCGCTCCACCACCAGCGGCACCGGTTATTCGACCATTGCCAGCGTGCCGGTTACGACTTTCACCGACAGCAACGTCGTCAGTGGCATGACTTATTATTACGTCGTTTCCGCCGTCAGCAGTTTCGGCGAGAGTTCAAATTCACTGGAAGTCGCCGCTGAACCCTGCACGCCGCCTGCCGTCCCGGCGAACGTGACCGTCGAGTCAACCAATTCGCAAGTCGTTGTGCGCTGGAACGCGTCTGCGGGCGCCACGAGTTACACTGTCGCGCGTTTCACGGCGGACATGCCGCCGGTGGTCATTGCCCCGGGGCTGGCGGCAACGAACTTCACCGACACAAACACCGGAGGTGGCACGATTTATTATTATCTGGTGGCAGCCGCGAATGGCTGCAGCCAAGGCGCTTATGCCGCGTTCGTTCCTGCGATTGTTTCTCCCAATGCGCCCACCGGCTTGAACGCCGCCGGAGGCAATGCCGAAGTATTTTTGAACTGGACCGCCTCCCCGGGCGCAACCGGTTACACCGTCAAACGTTCGACTACGAACGGCGGGCCGTACGCGGTCATTGCCGGCAGCACGCCTGGGACCAGTTACCTGGACTTCGCCGTAACCAATGGCACGACTTATTACTACGTGGTTTCGGCGGTGAACGCCGGCGGCGAGAGTGCCGATTCCATGCAGGTCGCCGTCACGCCGGTGATGCCGCTCACCGCGTATTGGACCAACACCGTGACGACGGCGCCGCAAAATTGGAACGCGGATGTCAATTGGACAAACGCCGGGACTTTTCCCGACAGCATTGGTGAGTCGGTGGTGATTAATGCCAACATCGCCGCGCCCCAAACCATCAACCTCAACCAGACGATCGCGATTGGCTCGATGAATATCGGCGATCTCGATGGTTCCGCGGCCTATACCATTGCGGCCAACGGCGGTGCCCTCGTTTTCAGCGACACCAACCAGTCCATCCTCAGCGAACTCGCTTCGAGCAGAGGCGACATCATCGCGGCACCCGTGATCCTCATGACGAACCTGATTTTCGTCAACGATGCGACCAATCCATTGATCTTGGCAGGGCCGCTGTCCAGTTCCGGTGGCACATTGACGGTGGGAGGCGGCGCGCTGATGGTCGGTGATGGTTCGACGAACGGTTCACTGAACTCCGTTAATGTGGCCGACAACGGCGCGCTCGTGTTCAACCGCAGCGACAATCTCACGATGTCAGGCGTCATTTCCGGTTCCGGTGCGGTGACGCAAACCGGTTCCGGCGTCCTCGTGTTGAGTGGCGCGAATTCCTTCACCGGCGGGGTAACGATTAATAGTGGAACGCTGCAGGCGGGCAACGCCGCGGCACTGGGTTCAGCCAGCGGCATTACGATCATCACCAACGGCGGGACACTGGACGTGAATGGATATAATCTGACCGGTGAACCCGTTGTCGTTTCGGGTTCCGGTGCGGGGGACGACGGCGCGATTGTCAGCAGCGGCGCGCAACAGACTTATGGGTTGCGCAACGTCACGCTGGCCGGCGACACCACTTTGGGCGGCGCCGGACCCTGGAATCCGAGCAACAACCAGAACCGCTGGGATATCCGCGCGGCATCCAACTCCTCGACCAACGGCTGTACCCTGACCACCGGCGGACATCCCTACAAACTGACGAAGACCGGCGGCAACCAGATTTCGATGGTGGCGGTGGACGTGGATCCGGCCCTGGGTGACATTGATATTCAACAGGGATTGATGGGTTGGGAAACGGTTACCAGCTCAATGGGCAACCCGGCCAGCAACATCATCGTGCGCGCCGGCGCGACGCTGTCCTTTTACAATGCGAGCACGGCCTGGAACAAACATTTCATCCTCTACGGTGATGGCGTCCACACGAATATGTACAACTGGAGCGGGGCGAATGTGGTCGTCGGGCCGGTGCAGTTGAACGGTGATTGCGTGTTCTGGGGCGGCGGCACGTCACTGTTCTTGAGCAACGTGGTGAGCGGAACCGGTGCGCTGGTCAAGAACGGCGGCTACACCCTGTATCTGGGCGGACCGAACACCTACAGCGGCAACACCACGATCAACGGTGGCAGCTTGATCCTGACCAACAACAGTTCCATTTCGGCCAGTCCCGTCATCACCGTCTCGTCCGGAGCGACCCTCGATGCCAGCGGACGCGGTGATGGCACTTTGGCGCTGGTCGGCGGCCAGAAGTTGACCGGCAATGGCGTTGTCAACGGCAACGCGAGTCTCGGGAGCGGGGCGACCCTGGCACCGGGCGGTTCATTGACCACGCTGACGTTCAACAACAATCTCACGCTGAACCGCGGCAGCACGACGGTCTTTGAAGTCAGCAAAGCTCCGTTGACCAATGATGTGGCGCAAGCGGCGGGCAATGTGATTTACAACGGCACGCTGGTGATCACCAACCTCAGTTCGAGCCCATTCTCGGCCGGCGACAGCTTCAAATTGTTCAATGCGGCAACGTATAGCGGCGCGTTCACGAATATTGTGCCGGCGATCCCCGCGCTGAATCTGGCGTGGGACACGAACGGCCTGACGAACGGTGTTTTGCGCATCGTTTCGGCGCCAACGTCGCCGCCGAAATTCACAGGCATTTCGGCGAAAGATGCCGGGTTGGTTTTCACCGGGATGGAAGGCGTGCCGGACTGGCCGTTCCAGGTTCTGGCTTCGACGAACGTCAGCTCGCCGTTGACGGACTGGACTATCGTTTCGTCAAACGCGTTTGACGCCGACGGCCATTTCAATTTCACCAATCCGGCCAATCCGGCCGTGCCGCAGATGTTTTACCTGTTGAAGCTGCAATAAAAGGTGAACCTGTTGAGATTTCCCCAAACACGATTGGCGCCCTTGCTGTGCTTCTTCATCGCGGGAGGCATTGGCCGGGCGCAAATGCCGCCCTTCTTCAACGTCAGGGATTACGGAGCAGCCGGGGACGGTACGAACATTGACAGTCCGGCCATCAATGCGGCCATCGTTGCCGCCGGGGCCGCCGGCGGCGGCACCGTGACGTTCCCGCCGGGGAATTACATTTCTCTTTCCATTCATTTGACGAACAACGTCACGCTGTATTTGAGTAACAACGCCGTCGTGCTGGCTGCGGCGACCAACGGCTTCGATCCGGCGGAGGCCAATGCGTATTCCCAATATCAGGATTACGGGCATAGCCATTTTCACGATTCCCTGATCTGGGGCGAGAACCTGACCAACATCGGCTTCGCCGGGTCCGGCACGATCAGCGGGGGCGGCAATCTGGTTTCCGGCAACCCGGGCACCGGACAGGCCGATAAGGCGATCACGCTGGTTATGTGCAGCGATGTGACCATTACCGGGATCATGATCACCGCCGCCGGACACTTCGCCATCCTGGCCGATGCCTGCACCAACCTGGTCGTGAGCGGGGCGCAAATCCTCAACGCCTACGCGAACCAGCACCGGGACGCCTTCAATTTAATAGATAGCTCCGACGCGGTCGTCAGCAACTGCGTCATTCAGGGAAGCGACGATGCCATGGTGCTCAAAAGCGATTATGCGCTGGGCCGGAAAATCGGGGGTCACGACATTCACATCAGCAACTGCCAGATCCTTTCCACCGAGAACAACGCGACGCAATTCGGCTCCGAGACGGTGGGCGATTTCAGCGATGTCACCTGGTCCAATCTGCAGTTGACCGCCGCCGGCAAGGCGGGCATCGGCATCACCTCGCAGGACGGCTCGGTCATTGACGGCGTTACCTACGACCATATCACGATGTCGAATTGCGCCTGCCCGATTTTTCTCAAGCTGGATTACCGGACCACCGACACGCCCGCTCCGTCGGTCGGCCGCATCCGCAACATCAGCATCAACAACGTGACGGCTGTCCATTCGGCGTTTTACAACCGCACCAACACTTCGACCATCAACGGGTATTTTAACACCAACGATCTCACCATGACTCCCATCGAGAATATCACGTTCAACAATGTGAATGTCTCGAACATCGGCAAAAATCCCGCGACCGCGGTCACGAATGACCCGGTGGAGAATCAGGACTGGCAGCCGCAGAATTTTGGCCGGTGGCCGTCCTACGGCTGGTATTTGCGCTACGCCGACAACGTCAGCTTCAGCAACTGCCAGGTGCATTTCGACAACAACGATGACCGGCCGGCGGTGGTGGCCGATACCGTGAGCAATGTCCTGTTTGCGGATTTCGCCGCCGACGTAGGTCAAAACAACACCAACTACGATCTCAGTTTCTTGGATGCTCTGGACTGCGACACCACCAACGCCATCGCCACAACCAATGCCCCTGTTCCCGGCGCCGATTTGCGCATCAGCCGCGGCAGCCACACCAATACGCCGCCGCCGGTGATTGCGTTTGAAGCTGAAAACCTGCCCTATATCACCAACGGCGCACCCGCGGTGTTGCAGAACGACGCCGACACCAGCGGCGGTCATTGGCTGGCCTTGGAGGCCACCGGGCCCAATCAGTGGATTCAATACACTCTTACGAATATTCCCGCCGGCACATACAATTTACAGATGTCCTACAAGGCGCATCCGGACCGCGGCGTGCTCAGTTTTGAATTGGATGGCGTTCTTTGGCCCGACACACTGGATCAATATGCCAATCCACCGGCGTACCCGGTTCGGGATTGGGGATTGGTGACATTCACGAATGCCGGCAACCATAACATCCTGCTGACTTGCGTCGGCAAAAACCCGGCGGCCACCGGCTACTGGCTTTCGGTGGACAGATTCATTCTCAGCCCGGTCAATCCACCGGTCATCGGTGCCATCACTCTGTCCGGGTCGAACGTGGCCCTGAGCGGCGCCGGCGGTGTCTCCGGCGCATATTATTACGTTTTGGCCTCAACCAATTTAAGCCTCCCGCTGAGTCAATGGACGTCCATTGCCACCAACGCCTTCGACTCGGACGGTAGCTTCAACTTTACCAATGTCGCCGACCTCGGTGGCTGGCAACGTTTTTTTCTGCTAAAATTAGAGTCACGGTGATGAAGGCGTTTTTTCGCACTTGCCTGGTTTTGTTGGGCGCGGCCAATGCGTGTTCGGCGCAATCGCAGTGGGTGCATTATGACGATACCCACACGCTGGTTTATTCCAACGATGATCTGGGCAATCACATCCCGGATTTTTCCTATGCCGGTTTTGGCGAAGGTGGGGTGCCGTTGCCGACGAACGTGCCAGTCCGGGAAACCGTCAGCGCCATCAGCGGCGACAACACGGCGAACATTCAGGACATCATCAATTTTGTCGGCAAACTGACGCCGGACACGAACGGTTTTCGGGGTGTGGTGTCGTTGAACCCGGGCACTTATGAAATAGACGGTTCCCTCACCCTGAATGCGAGCGGCGTGGTGTTGCGCGGTTCCGGTAATTCGCCGACCGGGACCGTGCTGCATTTTGTCGGCAATGCGCGGCAGACGATTGCCGTGCAAGGTTCGGGTTCGGTTTCGCAACAGGGTAGCAGCTACAACATCACTAACGTGTATGTCCCCCTCGGCGCGACCAATTTCAATATCCCCGACGCCTCGACTTTTTCCGCCGGCAATCTCATCGTCGTGCGCCGCCCGGTCACGCAGAAGTGGATTGACGCCATCGGGATGAACGCGACCAACATCAACTGGTCGCCGGGCAGCGGTCTTGGTTTCGAGCGCACCATCACGGCCATCAACGGAAACCGGCTCACGATTGACATCCCCTTGTTCAATCCAATCGAACAGGAATGGTGCACCGGCTACGTCTATCGTGTCACAGAATCGTCCGGGCGCATTACAAACGCGGCGATCGAAAATCTGAGGCTGCGTAGCGACTTCAGCGACGCGAGCACCAACTGGGGCAACAGCCGGGCGCTGAACTTCGACAACTGCAAGAACTGCTGGTTCCGGGACATCGTCGTGGACAACTTTTACAACGGCATTAACTCGGGCGGCGGCGCGAAGTGGTGTACCGTTCAGGATTGTTATTTTGTCAGCAACACGGTTCCGACGACGAGCGCCGGCGCGGCGGCGTTCGGCGGTTCGGGCCAGATGTTGTTGTGGCAGCGCTGTTACAGCGCCAATTCGAGGACCTACCACGTCTTTGTCACGCAGGCGGCCGTGCCGGGTCCGAATGTGTTCCTTAATTTTGTTTCCAGCGACGACAGTTATGATTGCGGTCCGCATCAGCGTTGGGCGGCGGGCGTGTTGATTGACAATAACGTCGCGGCATCCATCAGCGGCGGCAACACGGGCATCAAGCTGGAAAATCGCGGCAGCGCCGGCAGCGGCCAGGGCTACGGCGCCGGCTACAGCATCATCTATAACGGCGATTCCAAGGGCATCATCAATGAAATTCCGCAAGTGGATCATCATTACAACTGGGCCATTGGCGGCGCGCCGGATGCCACGTTTGTCCATCGCAGTGATGACGGTATTTTTGATGCGACGAATGGGTTTGTGAATCCGCGCAGTCTGTATCTCGAACAACTGCGGGAACGGCTGGGTGGCGCGGCGGTGGAAAATATCGGCTACCCGCTCTTCACGATTTCAACCGTTCCGACTTTGCAGACCGTGGTCGCCGGTGGGAATGCGAGCTACGGTGTGGAAATCGGCGACCCGGCGTTGATGAGCAACATCGTTGTTTTGGCCGTGAGCGGCTTGCCGGCGGGCATCAGTGCCAGCCTCAATACCAATTCCGTCACAGGTGCGGGCAGTGCCAGCCTGACGGTGACCGTGTCAAATTCGGTGGCTCCGGGCAATTACGCGTTCGAGGTTATCGGTTCAAACGCCGGTGTGAAGCACACGTCGGTCGTTAATCTTGTCGTCGCGAATTTCTCGCTGTCCGCCAGTCCACCGGAACAAACTGTCCCACCCGGCACCGGCACAAGTTACACGCTGACGATTATGACGAATCGCGACTTCAGCGGTACCATCAATTTTGGTTTGAGCGGCTTGCCGGCCAACACGAGCGCGTATTTCAGTCCGGCGTCCCTCGACGGCGCCGGAAGCTCGACCCTGAATATCGCCACCGCAGCGAATACGCCGGCAGGCGACTATTTTCTGACAATCTACGGCAGCGATGGCGCTGACGTGGCCAATGCCACGGTCACCTTGCATGTCGTCACGTCGCTGGTGGCCTGGCTGACGTTTGACGATGGCACCGCGGCTGACAACTCCGGCTATGGCAACAACGGCGTCCTCGTCAACGGAGCCGCCATCGTCACTGATCCTGACCGGGGCAAGGTCCTGTCGCTTAGCGGCGCGAATCAATACGTGGATTTGGGCAACGCCCCCTCTCTGGATTTGAGCTCTGGCAGCCAGGCCACGATTACCGCCTGGGTCAAGGTGGCCGACATCCACAACCATAATTCCATCGTGACCAAAGGCGAATGGAAGGATGCCTATTCGTTGTTGATCAAAGGCGATACCAGTCCGCCCAACCTGCTCTGGACCGGTAACGACACTTCGGTGTTTTCCAGCAACGCAGTCTCAACCGGTGTATGGACACACGTGGCCGTGACGATTAACGGTGCTCTGACTTCGTTTTACATCAACGGCCAACTCAATGCCGCGACGAATCAGGACCGGGGCAATAACATTGATCAAACCACCAACGACGTTTGTATCGGGCGCGAGCAATACAGTGGCTCGTTGCCGGCAGGCCGATGGTTTTTCAACGGCGAACTGGATGATGTGCGCATCTACAACGTGGCCCTGACTGAATCACAAATTCAGCAAGTGATGACCAACGTCGCCCCCGCGTTCGTGGCCAATCCGCTCCTCGGGTCCGTGGCCGCTGCCGGACAACCCTATTCAGGTTCACTGGCCGGGAATGCCAGCGACCCGAATCCCGGAGACGTGCTGGCGTTTTCCAAGGTCAGCGGCCCGGGCTGGCTCAATGTTGCCGCGGATGGCGGGTTATCAGGAGTCCCACAGCCGGGCGACGCGGGGACGAACCGTTTTGTGGTTCGAGTCACCGATTCAGGCGGGCTGTTCGATGAGGCCACGCTGGAGTTGATCGTCCTCCCGTCGCCGCCGCAATTCACCGCGGTGACCCTGTCCGGCGGCAGCCTGATCTTCAATGGCACGAACGGCGCGCCGGGCTGGCCGTACTACGTTCTGGCCAGCACGAACCTGGCCCTGCCGCTGACCAACTGGACGGTCGTGGCCACGCAGATCTTTGATGCCGGCGGAAACTTCAACTGCACCAACTCTGCGGACCCGAATACGCTGCAGTCGTTTTATCTGTTGAAACTGCAACAACCATGAATACACGATGGGCACCAATCGGTTCAGCGCTGCTGTTCCTGTTCGGAGCGGTTCTCGCGCGCGGTCAACTGGTCATCAGCAACGCGACGACGCAGGTGAATTTCAACCCGGCGTCGGGCTTGTTTTCCGTGATGGATTTCGCATCCGGCCGGACGTTCGTCTCGCAAGGTAATTTCAACGAAACGAATGGAACGGCGGCCATCATTGCGGTGACGAACGCAACATTCGGCCCGGGACGGGCGATTCAATTTTCGCATTCCGACGGCAACAGCGACGTCATCGTGCTGTATTCGAACGTGCCGTTCGCGCTGTTTCAATCCACCCCGGCCAACGGCAGCGCACAAACGGTTGTCTCGAACAAAATCCACACGCTTACGGCCCTGGTGGATTTGAGCGAGCCGGCGGGCAATTTGAAAACGATGGGCACAGGCGGTCTGCTATCGCCGAGTTCGAATCCGGGCAGTTATGAATGGCTGGCAGTCGCCGACCCGACCAATCGGAACGGCGTGGTCAGCGGTTGGGTCACCGACGACCGCGGCAGCGGCGTGGTTTTCGGCAAGGTGAATGGCAATCTGGTGCAAATGGACGCACAGATTGATTACGGCCGTCTGCAGTTTTTGCCCGGGCAGACGAACGCGCTGGAAATCTTTGCGCTCGGTTATTTCGACGACGCGCGCGTCGGGTTGGAAACCTGGGCGGACGAAATCGCCCGCGTGTATGACATCCATTTGCCGCCGCAGCCGGACGGTTATTGCACGTATCCATCGTCACCGAACGGCGGCGCTTCCAGCCCGGCCGCGGTGGCGCAACTGACGGATTTTGTGAAGACGAATCTGGAGGCGTTCGGCTTTTCCATGATTCAAATTGATGCGGGCTGGCAGGGCGGAATCACAACCACCAATGGCAGCAATCATGGTCCGACCCGGGTCTTCACCGAATACACGAACAATTATTCCGCGGGCGTAAAGCCGACGGCGGATTACATGCTGACCAACGGCATCACGCCGGGAATCTGGTTCGAGCCGTTCGCCGGCACATCGGACGATCCGTATTTCACCAACCACGAAGATTGGTTTGTCGAAACCACCAACGGCACGCCGTATTGGGCGGAGTGGGGCGGCAATTGCCTCGACATGACGTATCCGCCGGCACGCGATTACGTCAGCAATATGGTTTCGAACCTCTCGCACAATTGGGACTTTCAGTATTTCAAAATGGACGGGCTTTGGACCGGCTCGGCCACGCCGCTGAAATACGTCAACTCCGGTTACTCGGACGACCACATGGGCGACGCCGTTTTTGCGAACCCCGCCGTGCCAAACATCGAGGCGTTTCGCGACGGCCTGAAGCTGGTGCGGCAGGCGGCGGGCACGAACGTGTTCCTGCTCGGCTGCAATATCGCGCAGAACATGCGTTCCTATGGCGGCACCTTCGGGTTGCTCGATGCCATGCGCATCGGCCCGGACAACTCGGCGAGCTGGAGCGGATGGTTGCGCAGTCCGCAATACGGTTCGCGCCATTATTTCTTGCAGGGACGCGTCTGGTACAACGATCCGGACACCCTTTACGTGCGAAGCAGTTTCACGTCGAGCCAGGCACAGGCTATCGCGTCCTGGTATGGCATCAGCGGACAATTGACGCTGGACGGTGATTGGATTCCCGGTTTGGCGGCTGACCGGCTCGATATTCTGAAACGCGTCCTGCCGCACCACGGGTTGCTGCCCCGCCCGGTGGATTACTTTGAGAATGATCCGCCGAACATCTGGCTGCTCACCGAACCGGCTTCGACCAACGCTCCGCGCCGCGATGTCGTCGGAATCTTCAACTGGAGCACGTCCGCCAGCCTGAATATTGATGTTTCCCTCGCGCACCTGGGCCTGCCGACGAACACGGATTATGCCGGGTTTGATTTCTGGTCGAACAGCCCGGTGCCGACCATCAGCGGCCGTCTGCAAACCACCGTTCCGCCGGCTTCATGCCGCATCCTCGCGGTGCGTCCGGTCTCCACCGTCCCGCAACTCATCAGCACCTCGCGGCATGTCACTCAGGGCATCGTGAGCGTGCTGGCGGAGAATTGGGATGGAACCAACACGTTGAGCGGCATCAGCCGGGTGGTCGGCGGTGACCCGTATGAACTGCGAATTCTCACTCCGTCGAACGGCTGGAAAGCACAAAACGCAACCGTGTCGGCGGCGGACCAGGCGGCGGATGTCACCGTGTCCTGCCTGCAAAGCAACGAGCTGGTGCGAGCCACCCTCCAATCGCTGACCAACCGGGAAGTGGCGTGGTCGGTTGCTTTTGTGCTCGGCCCGTCCGTGACGCTGACAAGTCCCACCAACGGCGCGGTCTTTTATACCAACGCCGTCATTGTACTGGCGGCGGACGCCTCGGCTCCAAGCGGTCAGGTCGCCGGTGTGGATTTTTACCGCAACGCGACGAAGGTCGGTTCGGCGACGAGTGAACCGTTTGTTCTTTCGATTTCGAATCAGCCTGCGGGCACCAGCCAGTTCAGCGCGGTGGTCACGGATAACGTGGGCAACTCCACCACGAGTACGGTTGTGCTAGTGCAGATTATCGGTTCGCCTCCGTCCGCGCCGTCGAACCTGACGGCCTCCCCCGGCAATGGCCAGGTCTTCCTGAATTGGTCAGGTTCGTCCGGTGCGACCGATTACAGCGTCAAGCGGGCAACCGTGAATGGCGGTCCGTACGTCACGATTGCCAGCGTGACGACCACT
>Ga0335081_10014505_pt1 | contig 12750 bp, 12 predicted proteins | sample Lox_Sample_35_FD_206713 | JGI IMG/M metagenome (GOLD analysis project Ga0335081, IMG submission 206713) | Soil microbial communities from Loxahatchee National Wildlife Refuge, Florida, United States - Lox_Sample_3.5 | ecosystem: Environmental > Terrestrial > Soil > Wetlands | place: USA...
GGCCGCCGGCAACCTTGCCATCACCCAGGCGGTCGTGACCATCCTGCGCGAGCGCATCGAGTCCCACGGCACCGGACCCCACATGCTCGATGTGGTCGACATGTTCGAGGCGGCGCGCTGCGTGGGGGAGGCGCTGCGCGAGGTGCACAAGCGCGACTCGACAACGCTCCGGGATTTCAGCGTCGAGTTCAACGCAAGCTTCATCCTCGGCGGCCAGATCCGCGGCGAGACCCCGCGCCTCTTCTGCATCTACGCGGCCGGCAACTTCATCGAGGCGACGCCCGACACGACGTACTTCCAGATCGGCGAGTCCAAGTACGGCAAGCCGATCATCGACCGGGTCATTCGCCGCAGCAGCAGCCTGAACGAGGCGACCAAGTGCGCGCTCGTGTCCATGGACTCGACGATCCGCTCGAACCTCTCGGTCGGTCTGCCGCTCGATCTGGTGATCGTGCGCCGGGATCAGTTCGCCGTCGCGCGGCACATGAGCATCGGTGAGGACAACGAGTATTTCCGCGGGATCCGCAACCGCTGGAGCGAGGCGCTGCGCGAGGCGTTCGTCGAGCTCCCCGACCCGGACTGGGTCAACGAGCGCCCGGTGGCGACGCTGTCGAGCTTCTAGGGATTTCGCGCACGGCTAGTGGTCGCAGAGCGACACATCGCCGCTCATGGTATTCACACGCACGCGCGCATCGCCGGCGGTGCCGCGTGTACCCCGGAGGTTGTGACCCGGCCCGTACTCGCTCGCACGCTGGGCCACCTGACCGAAGCAGTTCTCGATGTCGCCGCTGAAAGTGCTCACGTCGTAGTCGTAGCCGGTGGCGGGAGCCACCTTGAGGGTGATCTCGCCACTCACGCTCTCACCCTCGACCGAGGCGCCGCGCTCCAATTTGCCGGTGAAGCGCGCATCCCCTGAGGTCGTGCGCATGCGCAGCCGCTGCACATCCGAGTCCACGATGCTGATGCTGCCGCTCACGCTCTGTGCCTCGATGCTGCCGGCACCGTGCTCGAGCCGGACCTCCCCGCTCACGCTGCCGATGCGCACGGAGGACATCGCGGCCTTGCCCGTGACGTGCGCGCTGCCGCTGACGGTCTTCACCTCCGCATCGCCCGGTCCGGCATCCGCATCCACCTCTCCGCTCACCGACTGCAGGCGCTGCCGCCCCTGAACGCCGCTCGAGCGGACATCGGCGCTGACCGCCGTGACATCGACCTCGCTGCCGCGCGGCACCTGGACGATGAGATTGGCGTGGCCGCCGCCGCCGAACCAGGTGCTTGTGGCGTAGATGACCCGGATGCTCGTATGGCCAGTGCTGCTTAGGACCTCGACGCGCATCGAGCTTGCGCTTAAGGTGGCCTCGGCGTGCACCTCGGCCCTGTCCCAGCCTTGGACTTCCACGTGGCCGGCGACGTTCGAGATCTCCACGACCCCGTGGGGATCGGCCGCGACCGTCTGATTGAACTGCTCGGCGTGCACCGCCAGGCCGGTGCTGCCCGCCGCGATGCCCGAGAGCGCCGCCGTCAATACCATGTACCTGCGCATGTCTTCAGATCTCCCGGCCGACGGCGCTTGCTTCCTGAACGTCCGTCAGCACTCGCATCTCGTCCTGATAGGTATTGATGAGCATCTCCTGCAGCAGCGCGTTCGCCGGATCGCGGCCGAGGGCTGCCTGAATGTCCTTGAGCGACTGCTGGATGGCGGCCAGGCTTGCGGCGACCTTCGCGCGCGACTTGGGCGGGAGGGCTTCGAGCTGCGCAGGCAGCGCGCGCATCAGCGCCTCGTGCGCGGCCACGTAGTGCGGATCGGACACATAGGCCGTGGCGGTGACTGCGGAGGGGCCCGGCGCCGCCGTCCAGGCCGACGGATGGGGCGGCCATACCCGTCCGATGCCGATCCCGGCGGCGACCGCCACGATCAGCGCGGCCGCGGCGGCGAGCTCGCGCGGGAAGCGCAACGCGGGCTTCGCGTGCCGGCTCTCGGCCTCGCGCGTCAGGCGCGCCTCGAGCTCGGGCCACAGATCCCGTGACGGGGCCACCTCGCGCGCGAGCTCCTCGAGGGAGTGGACCTGAGTGCCTGTTGACTCATTCATGTGTCGATACCTGTCGGGCGCTCCTTCGAGCCGCCCTCGTGTCCGAGCTTTGCGCGCAGCAGCGCGCGCGCCCGATGCAGCTGTGCCTTGCACGTGCCTTCGGCGATGCCGAGCATGTCCGCAACCTCAGCGTGCGAGTGTCCGTAGATTCCGCTGAGCACCAGCACATCGCGCGCGCCTTCCGGCAATTCACCGATCGCCGCCTCGATCTCGCTCACCTCGACGGGCGTGTCGAGCGTGAACCCCGCTTCGGCTTCCTCGAGCTCCGCCGCATCCACCGGCGCCTGCGCAATGGGCGAGCGCCTGCGGCGCTTCGCAAGCACCACGTTGACCGCGATGCGGTGCAGCCAGGTGCCGAAGGCGCTGCGCGTCTCGAAGCGCTCGAGCGCCCGCCAGGCGTTGATGAACGCCTCCTGGGCACAGTCCTCGGCCTGCCCGATATCGCGCGTGAGGCGCAGGCACACGCCGTAGATCCGTCCGATGTGGTCGCGGTAGAGCCGCTCGAAGGCGCGCATGTCGCCGCGGCGCGCGCGCTGTACCAGCGCCGCTTCCCAGTCGATCCGCTCGTTTGCCGCCGCCAACATCTGCAGACTTAGAGGGCGCGGGGAGCGCGGGGGTTTAAGCGGCCGGGGATTTGACCGAATCCGTGCTCGATTCGGATGCGTGCGGTCGGTGGCGCCCTAGACCCGGCTGCGGCTCGCGTACCAGTTGATCGCGTACTGCAGCAGACGGGCGTTGCTCGTGAGATTGAGCTTGCGCTTCAGGGCCTGGCGGTGGGACTCGATGGTCTTCACGCTCACCCCGAGGGAGTCGGCCGCCTCGCGCGAGGACAGCCCGCGGCCGATGAGACTCAGGACCTGCAGCTCGCGGTTCGAGAGTCGATCGATCGGGTCGGTGCTCGCACAGGTGCTCGAGGCCGGCTCGCCGTTGTGGCCGAGGAGCATGTTCGCCATGGTCTCGGACAGATAGGTCTGGCCATCGAGCACGCGCCGGAGCGCGATGAGCAGCTGATCGGAGGCGGCCTGCTTCATGATGTAGCCGCTCGCGCCGGCCGCGAGCAGCCGCTCGGCGTAGATCATCTCATCGTGCATCGACAGCACGAGCATCGGCAGGTCGGGCCGCTGGGCGTGCACGTCGCGCACCAGCTCGAGCCCATCGCCCTGCGCGAGCGAGATGTCGACGATCACGATATCAGGCTCCAGCTCGCGGATCGCCGAGCGCGCCTCGCGCTCGTTCTGGGCCTCCCCGCACACCATCAGATCCGGCTCCGGATCGATCATGCGACGCAGCCCCTGGCGCACGATCGGATGGTCATCGACGATCAGCACGCGCCGCGGCGCGTAGCCTTGGCTTCCGGGCGCCATGGGCGCAACCGAGCTCACGTCAATTCTCCTGCGCAGCGGGCAGCCGTCGGGTCCGCGCCCATCGCGCCGAAGCGTGCGAGCGGGCAGGTGCAGCACACGCTCGCGCCACCCTCGGGTCCCGCCTCGATGGCGAGGTCGCCGCCGAGCACCTGCGCGCGGTAGCGCATGATCTTCAGTCCCAGGCCATCGCCCTCGGAGGAGGCCTTGCGGAAGCCGCGGCCGTTGTCGCTCACCTTGAGCTGCAGCGCATCGCCGGCGGTCGCCAGCTGGATCGTCACCTCGCTCGCATCGCTGTGGCGCATCACGTTGGTGAGCGCCTCCTGGGCGATGCGGTACAGATGGGTCGCGGCGGCCTCATCGAGCCGCAGCTGCGGGGGCAGCGCCGCATCGAGCCGCACCTGGATGCCGTGGCGCTCGCCGGTGTGCAGCGCCAGGGTCTGGAGCGCTGCGGTCAGCCCGTTGCACTCGGCGCTCACCGGAGTGAGCCCGCGGGCGAGCGCGCGCGTGCTCTCGATGGCGGCGTTCACGAGACTCAGCACGTCCTCGACCTCGAGGAGCGCCGCGGAATTCTCCCGGCGCAGCTGGGCGTGGACGCCGCGCAGCATCAGCGCGATGCCGGTCAGGTCCTGCCCGAGCCCATCGTGCAGGTCCCCGCCGATGCGCCGCTGCTCGCGATTGGCGATCTCGATGATCTCCCGCTCGAGCGCCTCGCGCTGCTTCTCGATGAGCTTGCGCGCGGTGATGTCGTAGGCGGAGCCGATGAAGCCGCTGGCGGCGCCGGTGCGCGTGTCCTTGAGCGGCATGGTGCTCGCGTACAGCCACTTGGTGCGGCCATCGGCGGTGCGCACGCGCACCTCGCCACTCTGGGGCAACCCTTGCCGCACGCGCCGGCGATGCAGTCGATCGGCCATCTCGCACTCCGGATCGACGAACGCATCCCAGCCCCCGCGGCGCAGGAACTCCTCCTGAGAGCAGCCGAACACCGCTTGCAGGCCGTCGCTGAACCAGACGGGCTCGATCTTACCCCCGTCACCGAACCGGTACTCGAATACGTAGCCCGGCGCCATCGAGGCGACGGTGCGGTAGCGGAACTCGCTGCGGCGCAGCTCATCCTGCGTCTGCACGCGATCGGTGATCTCCACCACGAAGCCGACGAGGCGCTGCGCCTTGCCGTCCTCGGCGCGCTGCGGTGCGCGGCCGCGATCGTGCACCCAGCGCCAGGTGCCATCCGCATGCCGCAGCCGATATTCGGTCTCGTACAGATCGACCTGACCTGCGAGCGCGCGCTCGAGCGCGGCGCGCACCCGGGCGCGATCCTCCGGATGCAGGCGGCTCGACCAGAAGAGCGGATCGCGGCTCGGTCCGACCGGCTCCCCGAGCATGCGGTAGAAGAACTCTGTGTGGACGGGGTCGGCGCCGGCGCTCAAGTCGAGCTCCCACATGGCCCCGCGCGCGCTCTCGAGCGCCACCTCCAGATGTTCGCGCCCACGACGCAGCTCGAGCTCAGTGGCTTTGCGCGCATCGATATCCAGGCACACGCCCACCATGCGCAGCGGCGACCCGGAGTGGGTGCGCTCGACGACGCGTCCGCGCTCGTACACCCAGCGCCAGCGGCCGTGCCTGTCGGCGATGCGGTACTCGGCCTCGTAGTACTCCGCGCGGCCGAGAATGTGATCGCCGAACCGGCGCGTCGCCTCGGTCACATCATCGGGGTGCACGAGCGCATCCCAGCGCTCGAAATGGTTGCGGCCCTCGCAGGGATCCAGGTCGAGCCGTTGACACCAGTCGCTGTACCAGCGCGTCCACTCATTGCGGAAGTCCATCTCCCACAGCCCCAGGCGCGCGCCCCACAGCGCCGTCTCGAGGCGCGTCTCGGTGGCGTGCAGCTCGATCTCGGCCTTGAGGGCGCTCGCGAGCGGCTCCTCGCCGTACCCGAGTGCCGGCTCATCCGCTTCCGCCTCGATCACGCAGAGGATCACCGTGACGAGGCCGCCGAGGGAGAGCGGGATCAGTCGTCCGGTGTAGCGTGCCAGCTCGCTCCAGCCGAGCGGCGCCGGCTCGAGCTTGAGCTCGCGGCCATCGAGGAGCCCCTGCAGCTCGAGCGGCTCGAGCCTCCACGGGAGTGACAGATCCGTCCAGGGCGCGCCGGTGCGGGGCAGCTCGCCGAGCAGCTGCCCGGAGGAAGGATTGGCCCACTGAACCTTGAGCTCGCGATCGAACAGCAGCACGGCGCCCGGCCAGCGGGCGGCCATGACCTGGAACACACCCGAGTGGCCTTCCGAGAGCTCCGGCAGTACCGCACGCGAGAACGCGCTCATCTTGGCGCCGCGTCCCTCGCGCGCCAACCAACGGCGGTCGATATCATTTGGCCTCCCCCAAGCACTGGCCCGTCCCTTCGCCATCATTCGAATGTGTCATCCGCGCCTTAGGGCGCGATCCCTTGCTGCGTTGCAAAATCAACGCGTGAGATAGTGTGCAGCCTGGGAGCAGATATTACTTTCAGTAAGGATTATTTTGACCCCCATCGTGCAGGGAATGCACGTGTTCTTATGTCAACAGGGGCCCATCCGGCCGTGCCGGAGGCGACTTTCGACCCGGCGACCCCTTCCTCCCTCGCCCGCCCGCAGGCGTAAGACACCCCGCCGAGGCCATCGGTTGCGTAGCAGGAGCGTTACGCTGATGTAATCGACTGTCTGCATCAGGGGACACATTTTTCTGGAACTTTGAGCCCCTCAAACGTTACCTACTTGTAGAGGGCAACAGTTTTTTCGAAGGGGACGTGTCATGTTGGGCAGGAGACCGTTGGCGCAGTGGCCCCAGGCCATCGTCGAGGAAGTCGGGATCCTCGTCGCGCACTGGAAGACCGCGAACAGTCTCACCGAGCGGGCAAGCCGCGCCGTGCAGTGGGCGAGCTCCCCACCGCCGATGCCGAGCTACCTGGACGAGCTGCTCAGCGCGCATCCTTTGTCCGCGGGCAAGCGCTGAAGGCGCATCACACCCGCGAGGCTTCGGCCCGAGGCCCTACCACTTCACGATCGGCGGCAGACTCATGAGATAGGCTTCGGGATCGGCATCGGTCCCGAAGCCGAATTTTGTGCCGCGGTCGTACACCAGGTTGAACTCGACGTAGCGCCCCCGCTTCACGAGCAGCCGATCGCGCGCGGCCTCATCGTACGGGCTGTCCTTGCGCCGGGCGACGAGTCGCGGGTAGACCGCGAGGAACGCCTCGCCGACGGCGCGGACGAAGCGGAAATCCGCCTCCCGATCGCCGCTTGCGAGCTCATCGAAAAACACCCCGCCCACCCCGCGCGGCTCCTGCCGGTGGGGCAGGTAGAAGTAGCGATCGCACCATTCCTTGTATTCCCGGTACGCATCGGGACGATAGCCGTCGCAGGCGGCGTGCAGCGCCGCGTGGAACTCCGCGGTGTCCTCTTCGAAGGGGAACGTCGGGGTGAGATCGGTGCCGCCGCCGAACCAGGACTTGCTCGTGGCCATGAACCTGAGGTTCATGTGCACCGCCGGCACATAGGGGTTGACCATGTGGGCCACGAGCGAGATGCCCGTGGCCGTGAAGCGCCCGTCCGACTCGCTCGCCCCCGGAATCTGCGCGCGGAACTTCGGATCGAACGATCCCCACACGTGGCTCACGTTCACGCCGACCTTCTCGAACACCTCCCCGCGCATCAGGCGGCTGTCGCCGCCGCCTTGCAGGCGATGCCCCTCGGGCCGGTTCCACGCACGCGCCTGAAAGCGCGCCTTCGGCTCGAACGCCTCGAAGGCCGCGCAGATCCTCGCCTGCAGATCGCGGAAATAGGCCGCGGCGCCGGCGGCAAAGGCCGTGTCGGCGGCCGCCAGGCTCGTGAGGGCCGCCGTCGTCATGGCTGCAGCCCCCGCGTGGTGCGCTCGTGCACGTAGTCGATGAGATGAGCCACGGCGGCGGGGTCGGTCTCCGGCCAGATGCCGTGTCCGAGGTTGAAGATGTGGCCGGACTCGGGGCCCACGGAATCGAGCACGGCATCGATGGCGCGCTCGAGCTCCTTCGGTGGCGCAAACAGCGCCGCCGGATCGAGATTGCCCTGCACAGCCTTGCCGGGACCCAAGGCGGCACGCACGATCGACAGGGGCGAGCGCCAGTCGACGCCCACCACATCCACATCGAGCGTGGCGAGCTCCTGCAGGAGCGCGCTGCCCTGGTTGGCGTAATAGATGAGGGGCACGCCGCTTGAGCGCAGCGCTGCGAGCGTGCGGCGTGCGCCGCGCAGGGCGAAGCGCCGGTACTCCGCCGGCGCGAGCAGCCCTCCCCAGGACTCGAACAGCATCAGGGCCTGCGCCCCGGCTTCCGCCTGAGCCGCAAGGTAGGCGGCCATGGCATCGGCGAGCGTGTCGATCAGCCGCTCGGCAAGCTGCGGCTGCGCGTACAGAAAGCTGCGCGCGATGCCGAACTCCTTCGACGGCCGCCCGGAGACCAGGTAGCACAACAGCGTGAACGGCGCACCGGCGAAGCCAATCAGCGGCACGCCGCGCGGCATCTCCTTACGGATGAGGCGCACGGCCTGCATCACGTAGGGCACATCGCGCGTGGGCACGAGCGGCGGAAGCGCCGCGATCTGGCTCTCCGTGCGCAGCGGCGAGCGCACCACCGGGCCGGGCTCGAAATCGAGCGCGATGCCCATGCCCTGCAGCGGGGTCATGATGTCGCTGAACAGAATCGCCGCATCGAGCGGGAAGCGGCGCAGCGGCTGCAGCGTCACCTCCGCCGCAAGCTCCGCGCTGCGGGTGAGCTCGACGAAGTCCACCTTCGAGCGCAGCTCGCGGTACTCCGGCAGATAGCGCCCCGCCTGGCGCATGATCCACACGGGGGTGTAGGCCGTGCGCTGCCGCCGGCAGGCGGCCAGGAAGGCGGGCGCTCCCGCGGTGCCTGCCGGGCTCAACTGCGTTGCCATCGGAGCACATCCGGGGCGAAGTAGCTGATGATGAGATCGGCTCCGGCGCGCTTGATGGCGGTGAGCGTCTCGAGCGCCGCGGCGCGCTCATCGATCCAGCCGCGCTGGCTCGCCGCCTTGATGAGGCTGAACTCGCCCGAGACCTGGTAGGCGACGACCGGCACGCTCACCTGCTCGCGCACCCGGCGGATGACATCGAGGTAGGGGCCGGCCGGCTTCACCATGACGAGGTCGGCGCCCTCCTCGAGATCGAGCTCCACCTCGCGCAGCGCCTCGCGCGCATTCGCGGGATCCATCTGATACGAGCGGCGGTCTCCGAAGGCCGGTGCCGAGTCGGCGGCCTCCCGGAAGGGACCGTAGAAGGAGGACGCGTACTTCGCCGCGTACGAGACGATCGGCGTGTTGGCGCGGCCGTGCGCATCGAGGAGCCGGCGGATTGCCGCCACCCGCCCGTCCATCATGTCGCTGGGCGCCACCGCATCGGCGCCCGCACGAGCGTGGTTGAGCGCGACCTTCGCGAGCGTCTCGATGGAGGAATCGTTGTCGATCGTGCCGTCGGCCAGCACGTGCCCGCAGTGGCCGTGATCGGTGGCGCTGCACAGACACACATCCGTCCACACGAGCATCTCGGGGCAGGCGGCCTTGATCGCCCGCACCGCGAGCGGCACCAGGCCGTTCGGATCGAGGAACGCGGAGGCCTGTGGATCCTTGTGGTCGGGCGCGCTGAACAGGATCACCGCCGAGACGCCCGCGGCGAGCACTCGCTTCGCCTCCACCGCCGCCTCATCCACCGACAGCTGCGCGACGCCGGGCATGCTCTCCACGGGGTGCCGCACGCGCACGCCGGGCACGATGAAGAGCGGATACACCAGGTCATCGCACGTGACGCGCGTCTCGCGGGTCAGGCGCCGCCAGGTCTCGCTCTGGCGCAGGCGACGCGGTCGCTGAGTGGGAAAGCCCATCGGTTATGGCCTCAGTTGCAGAATCTGGAAGGTGGTGGCGGCGAGTCCCGCAAGGCTCGACGGCTCGGCGAGCACGGACACGCAGCCGCGGTGCGCGAGCGTCCGTCCGGTCGTCGCGCCAAGACTGATCGCGCTCGCAGCGCTCAGCAGGCGCTCGAACAGCACCGGACCCAGGGCATGCTCGAGCTCCGTCACGGCCGAGGGACTGGTGAAGGTGACCGCGCCGACTGCGGAGCGCTCGATCAGCGCGCGGCAGGTGCTGACATCAAGCGGTGCGGCATCCGTATGGTAGGCCTCGACCTGCAGCACGTCCGCGCCGAGCCGCATCAGGCCGTCTCGAAGCGTCGGCAGCGCGCGCGAGCTCGAGGGCAGCAGCACCCTGTGGCCCGCGACGACTTGTCCGGTGAGGGCGGTGACGAGTGCGGCGGCGGTGCGCACCTCGGGCACCACATCGACGCTCCAGCCCGCCTCCCTCAGCGCCTCGGCCGTGCTCGGCCCCACCGCGCCGATGCGGGTGCCGGACGGCTGGCGCGGCAGGCGCTGGGTGACGGCGGCCACGCCGTGGCGGCTCGCGAACGCGATCCACTGGAACTCCTGCGCGCGGCCGAGCGCCTCATCGAGCGGCCGCGCATCCTCGGGCGGGCGCACGGCGAGCACCGGCCAGGCAAGCACCTCGAGCCCGTAGGAGCGCAGCTCCGCGCTCAGGGGGCCGTCGGGGGGCTCATCGCGGGTGACGACCACGCAATGCGGCGGATCGCGGCGCGGCCGGCCGACGGGCTCCTTCAGGTGAGGCATTCGCACGGTGCCGGGTGTGCTCATGGCTCCTCCACCTGAGCGGGCGCGCGCTGCTCGGCGATGATGTGGCTTGCGCCCTTGTCGAGCAGCTCCTGAGCGACCTGCTCGCCGAGCGCGATGGCCTGTGCGGACGCTCCCGACCGCGTGACGGCCTGCGTGCCGCGCGCGCTCAAGGACCTGCGCCCATCGAGCGAGCACACCGTGGCGGTGAGCGTCAGCCGCTCGTGCTCGAGCGTCGCGAGCGCACCCAAGGGGACCTGACAGCCCCCTTCAAGCTTCCTGAGCAGCGCCCGCTCGGCGGCCGTTGCAACCTGCGTCGGGCCGTGGTCGAGGGCGCGCAGCCATTGCGAAGTCGTCGCATCGCCCGCGCGAGCGCACACGGCAATCGCACCCTGCGACACTGCCGGCGGGAACAACCACGGATCAAGGTGCGCGCTCACGTGCTGCTCGAGGCCCAGGCGCTTCAGGCCCGCGACCGCGAGGATGATCGCCTGATACTTGCCCTGGGTAAGCTTCTCGAGCCGCGTGGGCACGTTGCCGCGGAGCTCGTCCAGCTCCAGGTCGCCCCGGGCGCGCTGCAGGAACGCGCGCCGCCGCAGACTCGAGGTGCCGACGCGGGCCCCCGGAGGCAGTGCGCTGAGATTGGCGAAGGAACCCGCCACCAGCGCATCCCTCGGATCCTCGCGCTCGAGCACCGCCACGATCTCCAGGCCCGGCTCGAGGCTCGTCGCGAGGTCCTTCAGGCTGTGCACGGCAAGGTCGACGTGCCCGCCGACCAGCGCGCGATCGATCTCGCGGGTGAAGAACGCGCGTCCCCCGACCTGCCACAGCGGCACATCCGTGCGGGCATCGCCCTCGGTGCGGATGTGCACGAGCTCGACGGCGGGCGCGCCCGGCTGCGCGCGAATCAGCTGGGCGACGCGGTTCGCCTGCCACAGGGCGAGCGCCGAGGCGCGCGTGCCCAGACGCAGCGCCACCATCAGCGCGGCTCCTCGATGAGGAAGCGGTAGCCGACGCCCCACACCGTCAGAAAGTGCTTGGGATCGGCCGGATCGCGCTCGAAGCGCTTGCGCAGCCTCAGGATGAAGTTGTCGACCGTGCGCGTGGAGGGAAACACATCGTAGCCCCACACCCGCTCGAGCAAGTCCTCGCGCGAGACGATCTCGCCGGGCTTCTCGGCGAGCACCTTGAGGATCATGGCCTCCTTCTCGGTGAGCTCCTGCTCCTCGCCGGTGAACGAGCGGGCGCGGAAGGCGCGGAAGTCGACCTCGTTGCCGCCGAAGCGCAGCACCGCGCTCGCCGCGGAGGCCGAGCTCGAGCGGTACCAGTCCCAGCGGCGCAGGATCGCCCGCACCCGCAGCAGAAACTCCTTGAGGTGAAACGGCTTCGCGAGATAGTCATCCCCGCCCGCCTCCAGGCCACGGATGCGGTCGGCGGGATCGCCGCGCGCGGTCAGGAACAGCACCGGGGTCGTCGTGCCACGCTCGCGCAGCGTCCGGCACAGCGTCAGGCCGTCCATCCCCGGCAGCATCACATCGAGAATGATGAGCTCGCAGCTCGAGCCCGAGAACCAGGCGAGCGCCTTCGCGCCATCATGGATCGTCTCGACCGCGAACCCTTCCGCGCGCAGGTTCTCGGCAAGTCCGGCCGCGAGATGCGGATCATCCTCCACCACCAGCACGCGCGGGACGGCGGCGCTCACGAGGGCTCCGCGGCGACCGGTGCCGCAAGCGCTGTCGCGCTCGGCCAGGTGAGCACGAACTCCGAGCCGCGCCCGAGGCCCTCGCTCCGTGCCGTAACGCTGCCCCCGAGGAGCTGCATCAGGCGCTTGACGATGTAGAGGCCGAGCCCGGTGCCGTAGTAGCTCGAGCCCGCGCCAGGGTGCAGCCGCGAGAACTTCTCGAACAGCTTCGCCTGATCGGCCTGGCGGAAGCCGACGCCGCTGTCACGGATGGTGAGCTCGACGGTGCTGCCTGCGCGGCGCGAGGTCAGCGCGATCTTGCCACCGCCGACCGGAGCCACGGCGGCGAGGGCGTTCTCGACCAGATTGCGCACCACCACGTCGACCGCGAGCGGATCGCCCAGCACCTGCAGGTCCGCGGGAACCTCGGTCTCGATGCTGATGCGATCGTTCGTCGCCCGCTCCTGGTACTGCATCACGACGCGGCTCACGGCGCCGGCGAGCGGCACGGGCTCGCTCTTCAGGTCCACCCGCCCGCGCGACAGCCGCACGCCATCCAGAATCTGCGCGACCATGATCTCCATGCGCTGCAGGTCCGAGAGCATGCGGTCGATGAGCGTGCGCGACTGCTCGGGGGTCAGCGTCCGCAGCGTCATGGTCTCGAGGGAGAGCTGGAGACTGGCGAGCGGGGTCTTGAACTGGTGGGAGACCAGGGCAAGGAAGCTCTCCTGTTCCTTGATCACCTGGGCCTCGGCGCGCAGCGCCATCCAGATCACTGCGATACAGGCGCACAGGGCGAGCAGGAAGAAGCCGCCTTCCCACAGGTACTGGGTGCTGCGGTGCTGCTGCTCCTCGGCGAGCTGCCGGCTGACCTGTGGGGCGATGTGCACCTCGGTGCCGCCAGCCTCCGCCTGA
>Ga0335081_10014506_pt1 | contig 12749 bp, 11 predicted proteins | sample Lox_Sample_35_FD_206713 | JGI IMG/M metagenome (GOLD analysis project Ga0335081, IMG submission 206713) | Soil microbial communities from Loxahatchee National Wildlife Refuge, Florida, United States - Lox_Sample_3.5 | ecosystem: Environmental > Terrestrial > Soil > Wetlands | place: USA...
AGCGCTTCGCACGTCTTGGACGCATCTGATGTCCGAAGGCCGTTGGTTGAATCGGAGACGGGCGAAAATCAAGACCATTTGAACGGAGTAAATTCTATGGGAAGATGCGAAGGACCAATTCTGGCGCTTGTAGCCGCTGGCGCTCTTCTAGCTTCCAGTTCAGGCGCCTGTGCACAACCTGTCACGGGCTGGGGTCCAATTCCAACTTTGGAAAATCTTCAGACGGGGCTGCTTGAGATGATCAGGCATTTAAACCTAACACACGCGCAGCATGAGCAAGTTGAGCGGATCATCGCAAATGAGACCATGCAGTTTGGTCTGGCTCGCGGGAATCCTAATCTATCCGTTGCGAAAATATTTGCCCGAGAACAAAGCATTCGGATCGAGGCGCGCAGACAAATCGAATCGATTTTGACTCCCCGCCAAAAGGAGAAAGTCGCGAAGCGGATGATCCACGAAATGGAAGAAGACGAGCGTTGGGGCGAAGACCCCACTGCTTTCTTTTCTATACCGGCGAGTTATTGATTCTTGGAGATCTTGAATTCCATTGTCATGTCCGATGCGCCGGCCGGCGTCGCACGATAAATGTTTACAGAAGCAGCGTGCTGCGTATGTTCTGTTAGGGCACATCGGATGTGAACGAGTACGAGGATGCCGCTCAAAACCGGAGATTGTGATGAATTCCAAATCCAGATTAAAGGTGCGAAGAGGCAGTCATGAACACCCGCACTTGCGGTCGCCGGCATTAGCGGTCACCTTGTCGATAGTCTCCGTCGCCACGGGATGCGCCCGGTCCGGTTCCAGCCGCTCCGAGAATGTTCACCACGGAAAAACGATTTCTGTAGCAGCTGGGAGCACACTTGAAGTGCGCACGTTCGGTGGCAGGGTTGATCCCTCGAAAGAGGTGGAACTTGCGTTCCAGGTAGCAGGTGTACTTGTCAACTTGCCGGTAAAGGAGGGACAGAAGGTCGCCAAGGGCCAGATGGTCGCTCAACTGCGGTCAGCCGAATTTCAGGCTAGGCTAGAGGCGGCACAAGGCCAGCTCGACCAGGCTCGTGCTGCCCTGGATGCGCTGCGGCGAGGAGAAAGACCTGAGGACCAGATCCAGCGCGAGGCGCAAGAGCGGGTGACCGCGGTAAGACTCGCAAATGCGCGGGCGGAATTAGATCGTTACGCGGGACTTGTTCAGTCCGGTGCCGTATCGCGCTCCGAGTACGAACTCGCGGCAGCTAACTACGCTGTTGCACAGGAAGATCATAAAGCGGCACTGCAGTTGCTTGAGCAACGAACAATCGCTCGCAATGAGGACGTCGTAGCCCAGGAAGCCGTTGTTCGAGGACTCGTCGGCCTTGTGGCAGAAGCCAAGCTCCAACTCGAGGACAGCACGCTGCGCGCCCCGTACGACGGCGTGGTCGCCCAGCGTTTCGTCGATGAGTGGCAGTCCATCACCGTGAACAAGCCAGTCATCAAGTTCCAGAGCGTCGATGCACTCGACATCGTCGCAAATCTGCCGGCGACGGTCATAACCTCCGACGCTTGCTCGCCGAACATCACGGCAATGTTTGCCGAGATTAACGGAGCGCCTGGCGTTCCGTATCCGGTTCACATCAAGGAAGTAGTACAAGTAGCGGATCGAACGACTCAGGCAGTTCCGGTCCGCTTTGAGATGAAGCCCCCATTCGGCGTCACAGTTCTCCCGGGCATGGCGGCCACTGTCAGCGTGGAGTACCGACTCCCTCGTCCTGGAGATGACCGCACGCCAGTGCTAAAATCATCCCTTTGCAAACTTGATGCCCAGAAATAACTTGGCTTATTGCCAAACCGCTGCGTGCTCCAGAAACTAGGTTACAAGGAACCCACACGAGGCCTTTCCGTGCCAATGAGCGGGATTTTCTCTAGACGTCGAACGCCCGGTACATTGGCGGTTTGAAATGATTTGCTGTAGGCCAGACTCTACCTGTGCTATTGGAAATTCAGGCCACACTCAGCGTTCAGCCGGACGGTGGCGGCGCGATCGAGGGAGCTAATCGGCGTTTTCTTCTGTTCGCCTTGCACGGTGATGAAGTTTAGGGTGTCGGCAGTATACCAGTAATTCTGAGCCAGCCAAACCTGGTTGTCGTATGTCAGTTTGATCAGATACAGGGGCTTTCCGTTTGCTTGTGGGCAGGAGGCCTGATCGGGTCCGCTGTACACAGACCCGTAGTCGTTGCTTGGGTACGAATAGGGAACTGCGTACGGATAAACGGTGGAAGGATAATAATAAGAAGGGTACCCATAGTAATAATAAGGGTAACCATAGGGATAACCCCAACCGCCGCCGTAATACGGCCAGTAGCCGGGGAAACCAAAGCCGAAGAAATAGCGGTTCCCCCGGTAGTAGCCGGGGTATCCTCTATACCCACCTCCACGAAATCCTGGGCCAACAAAGCCCCCGCCGTGAAAACCACCCATCCCACCATGGAAGCTGCCCGTTCCACCGTGGAAACCACCCATTCCGCCGTGGAAGCCACCACCACCGCCATGAAAACCACCGCCGCCACGCTGAGCGATCCCGGGTGTCGCCAGAAAGCAAGCTATGAGCAAGAACTGCGCAAGTCTTCGCATGATACTTACCTCCTATCGGAGTCGATGCTGCGCTGCGAGATTAACCGCAGGCATACCGCTTGGGTGCACCAGCCCAGTTCGGGAGCGTTCAAGGTGCCCTTGACCGCCCCCCAAGCATGCGGCCCACCATTAACCTCCTGATACGTTGATGCCGCGGTGACGGGCCAAGCGGCATTTACTTGGCAAGCACCCGCGGCGAAGCGTGCTCCTCACACACCTACGTCACGAGAGAGAGTGCCGCTAGCTTCGGTTGATCGGGTGTTGTCGAAAAGGATATGCAGTTTCACTTGCCGTCGCACTGATAGCTGGACCACTTTTCACCTTGACGACTTTGTCCGCGCGCCCTGATTACGGAACGCTGTGGTTCACACGCACTGCGCTCGTCTGAGGCTTCCCGCGCTCTGGAGTAAACGCTACCCGGATCGCCGAAGCGATGCTTGAGAAGCTCAAGTTGCCGCTTGGACGCTCAACCGCGTTTAGTATCGCTGGCGCGGCCTTCGTTGAAAGCGTCATGTCAGGAGAGAGCAATTGAAAACATCAAAGTCCCAAAGAATCCCAAGAGGTACGTCAAGAAACAATAGCGACATAGCCCAAGTGTGACACTGTTATGTCGCGGAGCATTGAATCGAAATATTTAGAGTCCACTGCGAACCAGCGGCCATCTTCTCTCCGAAAGGAGGCGAGAGTGATCGCAAACACCACCCGGCGCCTCGCCTCGCTGTGCATTCTATTTGTCGGTTCAGTATTTGCTCAGACGCCCAGTCTACAGGATTTGCAGAAAACGCTTCTTGAGTTCGAGGAATCGACCCAAAAAACAATCCAAGACTTGAAGGCTCAAATCGCTGCCCTGCAACAGGCACAAAAGCCCTCAGGTGCTGTGCCATCCTCCCCGATTGTTCCCCAGGCCTCTGAAGTCCCAGTCGTACATTCTCCGGTTGAATACTATGGGACCGAAACGCGGACCAGACAAACAGCATTAGAAAACGACGCAGGCGCGCCTCGCATCGAAAATGAGCCGTTGGATCCCGCGCTGCGCGGCTTCTTCCATCTTCCAGGCACGCAAACATACATGAAATTCGGCGGATTCGTAAAAACCGATCTATTCTATGACCTCAACTATGCTGGGACATATTACGGCGCGTATGTTCCATCCAGCTTTCCGTCATCAACGACGCCGCATTCGGAGAATTCCACTGTTTCGATGCGGCCGACCAGATTCACTTGGGAGACGCGACAGGGAAATCCGGATAATAGCGGGAAGGAGGTGAAGGTCTATTTCGAGTTTGATTTCCTCAGCAATTATGATCGGAACTCGATACGTCTCCGCCAGTTTTACGGTCAATACGAGAACTTCCTGGTAGGGCAGGCCTGGAGCGCATTCTCCGATCCCGACGCATTTCCCGATACCCTGGAGTTTGAAGGCCCGCCAGGCATCATCGCTGCCAGGAATCCTCAGTTCCGTTATACCCAACCTCTGAACGAGCACAATTCTGTCGGTGTTTCCGTCGAAAAATCGGGGACCGACACCCCGTTCAGTACGCAGTTTGGCGCGCCGATCGGCACGTCGAAGTTTCCTGACCTGATCGGTTTCTACCGTTACGAAAACAATCACGGGCATATTCACGCCGCCACTCTTTTTCGCAATGTCGGGGGCATCGTACCCAATGAGCAGATCTTCAATCTAGGCCGCCATACCGGCGGATTCGGTGAGTCGCTCTCCGGTGTGTGGGGACTTCCTTTCAAAAAAGACAGTGTTCAGTTTCAGCTCATTTTTGGAAAGGGAATCTCGAACTACTACAACGATAACTTCGGTCTGGGAACTGACGTGGGTTTTAATGCCGAGGGTCACTTGGTGGCCACCCCAACCGGTTCCGGACAGTTTGGATTCACTCACAACTGGACAGATAAACTCCGCACCAGCGTGAGTTATGGTTACCTGCGGATCGACAATCCCGCGGCCGACCCGGGAACCACTTACCACGTTAGCAATTACGCAACGGTGAACCTCATCTATCAGCCGACAGTTCGATATCTCTTCGGCGCGGAGTATATCTACGGGTCGCTCGAGCGCAAGGATGATTTCAAGTGGGTTGCGCCTCGTATTCAGGCAAGCGTGATGTATTACATCAACAAGTACCCGAAAGCACAATGAGCGGGCCGATTGCGCCATGGCCGCCAGCAGTCGGCAAGAGTCGTAGTTCGAAAGGAAGGCATATGTCCACTAATACCCGCAAGTCGACAGACCAAGGTGAAACCGTCCTGGACGATCCCTTGCAGTCTTCCGCTGAGACCAGTTCGTTGAACATCCCCGACGGTATCGATCGTCGAGCGTTCCTAATGCGAAATGCTTTGATTGCCGCAACTGCAGTTCTCACTGGACGCCATGTCTCGGCTCAAGAGAAGGCTGCCAGGTTGAAAGAAGGGTATCCTCCGACACCACCGCTCTCTCCCGCGCTGAATGTAGTGAAGCAGGAGAAGGGTCCGGTGATGACAACAGTGGACGAGTTTTACAAGGTCGGGCCGGGGCCGTCGAGTTCGCACACCATCGGCCCAATGCGTATCACCTACGACTTCTACCAGCGTTGTACGAAACTGCCTGCGGACCAACTTGCGAAAGCGACTGGATTTGAGGTTCATTTGTACGGCAGTCTCAGCGCCACCGGAAAAGGACATGGCACCGAACGCGCCTCTCTGGCGGGTTTAGTTGGAAAAGAGCCGGCAACCGTCGACCCCGCATTTCTTGATAGCTTGCGCGACAAGCCTGATCAATCGTTTACCGTCAAGCTCGGCCCGAAAGCCGTGAAAGTGACGCTGAAGGACATCATCTTTGACGCGACTGACGGCGATTTTCCCCACCCTAACACAATGATCGCCAAGCTTATGTCCGGCGAAAGCTCGACATTCGAACAGGAGTATTACTCTGTCGGGGGCGGCTTTGTCGAGTGGAAGGGCTACACTCCTCCCAAGAAGAATTCACCGAAGTACCCGTTCGCCACAATGCAGCAATTGCGCCAACACGCGGAAGACAACAGCCTTTCTATTCCCCAAGTAATCCTTGCGAACGAGATATCGATTACCGGGAGAAGCGAAGATGAGGTCTACGCCTTCATCGATAAGATCACCAACGCGATGGTGGCGATTGTGAAATCGGGACTCAACGCTCCGGAGACCGACATTTTACCAGGGCCGATCAAGCTGCCATCTAAAGCCGCCACCGTTTATAAACGTGCGCAAGATGATCAGTTTCAGTCAGACCGCGGAATCGGGACCCTGGCAGCATACGCCCTGGCAGGCTCGGAGGAAAACGCGCGCGGACACCTCGTCGTCACTGCGCCGACAGGAGGTTCGGCGGGAGTTCTTCCAGCGCTTGTTTACGGACTGGGCGAGGGAGGACGTAAGCTTTCGCAGGACCAGATCCGGAGGGGCATGCTTGCGGCGGCAGCGATCGGCTATCTGTGCAAGCACAATGCGACTCTCTCTGCAGCGGAGGGCGGATGCCAAGCCGAGATTGGCGTAGCGTCGGCCATGGCGGCGGCTTTGATCGCGGCAGCATACGATGCCAGCCCCCGAGTTCTGGAGAATGCAGCGGAATCGGCGTTGGAGCATCACTTGGGGATGACCTGCGATCCCGTCGCCGGATACGTGCAGGTCCCTTGTATTGAACGGTGCGCGTTCGGCGCCGTAAAAGCCTGGACAGCGTGGGCCATCGCAAGCAACGAAGTCGCATCCAGGCATCGAATCAATCTCGACGCAACCATCACTGCGATGGCTGAGACAGCCAAGGATATGAATAGCAAATACAAGGAGACCAGTGAGGCTGGACTCGCCAAATCCGTGACGCTCTGCTGAGGTGAACTTGCTGCCATGGAGTTCGAGGTTACGCAAGCCTTCCCTACGCTAATCGGTCATTTTCGGATACCGGACGCTGAACTGACGAATGAGAAATTGCAAGCGCTCATCCTGGCGGAGGAGGCGCATTACTCGAGCCTCGGTCGTAGCAATATCGGAGGTTGGCATTCACGTCCCGATTTCTTGAACCGGCAAGATCAACAGGTCTCCGCATTGACCAGTTGGCTCTCTTGGGGGATTCGTCGAATGATCAACGCGACCGTTGGCGAGGATGGGTTTCCGGGTGCTCTCTCCCTATCCGGATGGGCGACTATTTGTCGAACGGGAGCGTACCATGCACCCCATTGTCATCCGGACAGCGCGTGGTCAGGAGTGTACTATGTGGATCCCGGAACCAAAAACCCGGATCAGCCGCTGAGTGGTGTCTTGGAGTTCCTGGACCCGCGGGCAGGAGTAGAGGCCGTGACTGCGCCAGGTGACCCATACGGGGAGCCGTTTCGAGTCCGCCCGCAACCCGGGTTGCTAGTGATATTCCCGAGCTGGCTGTATCACTGGGTTCACCCATATACCGGCCTAACACCCCGCATTGCAATCTCATTCAACGCGACGCAAGCTCCAGTTACAAAGGTCAGCGCCCCCAAGCCTGGACTCCGGCACAACGGTGCGGGCGTGGCGGCTGCGGCAGCTCTTCCCAATCTGTTTTCCGCTCAGCCCGCCAGGAGAAAGCACCATGTGGATTCGCCGATTATTCGGTAGATCTCCAGTCAGGGCCGCATTCGCATCGTTGATGTTGTTCGCGAGTTCCACACGCGCCCAGGCTCCGCAATCGCCTCCAAGCAGTCTGGAGAGCGAAGTCACGGAGATGCGGGCCGAGAATAGCGTTATCCGGGAGCAGCTTCGAAAACTGGAGGAGCAGCAGAAGACGGTAATGCAAATGATGGAAGAGTTGCAGCGTCGGCTCGATGGACGGCCTGTCGCGATGGCACAGCCAGCGGCTCCTGCACCTCAGCCCAATCCCGTGCCGGCAGCTCAGGCGGTACTGCCGCCGAAACCCGCCGCTCCGACAACACAACCTGCCACAGATCGAAACATTGCCGCCGAAGATCCCTACGAAGACAGTATCGTCTTGGTGAAAACGCCGGAAGACGCAAGGGTTCCGATTCTATTACGGTTCTGGGACATTACCCAGCTCAGATATACCAACTCGCAACTCGGCAACAGCAGCTACGTCGACCACCTGGGCGCCGTCCAACCAGTCACGAAGCGCAATGACTTCAGCCTCAATCGCAACATGTTCCAGTTCACCGGCTACATCTTCGACAAGAGACTGAATTACAACCTGATCATCTGGGCATCCAACACATCGGCGGCAGTCGTCATCGGCGGGTTCGTATCCTGGAGATTCAACAAGGCGATTACCCTGTACTCAGGCTACTGGGGAGCACCGGGTAGCCGTACCCTGACCGGATCGTTCCCCTATTTCGTGCAGCCCGAGCGGAGCATGGCGGACCAGTTCTTTCGACCCGGCTTCACGCAGGGAACATGGATCGATGGGGAGCCCTGGACGGGGTTTCATTACGAGTTGTTCGCGGGGGACGGCCTGAACACATTGACTGTTCCTACAGGCAAGATCGACCCCCACCTCGTCTACTCGGGCAGCGTGTGGTGGGAGCCGCTTGGGACATACGGAATCCCCGGCACGCGAGCACGCAGCATGTACGACGACTACCAAGACCACAAAAAGCCTGTAGTTCGATTTGGAACCAGCTTCACGAAATCAAAGGAAAACCGCTTTTCCAATCTCGCCGAGGGAAATCCCGAGAACGTTGGCCTATATAACTCCGATGGTGTGAACACCTTTGCTACGGGAGCGTTTGCCCCTGGCGTGACCGTGAGTGATGTCACCTACCGTATGCTCGCCGCGGACGTCGGCGTGAAGTGGCGCGGGCTGTCCGTCAATGGCCAGTACTTCTTCCGCTGGCTGAATAACTTCAGAGCCGACGGGCCAATTCCGATCGCCGAGACATTCGATCACGGCTTCGAGACGACCGTGGGGGCGTTTGTCGTCCCAAAGAAATGGGAGTTGTATGGCCGCACGTCGTTTGTCTTCGGCCAGTTCCGCAATTCCTATGAGTGGGCCCCCGGCTTCAAGTGGTACCCACTCAGGAGCCATCGTTTCTATGTCGTCGCGGAAGGCCTGCGAATAAACCATTCTCCTGTTACCTCGATCATTACTCCATATGACTCAGGATTTACGGGTTGGTCGCCCATGCTTCAGTGGATGTTCAATTTCTGAGATCGACTTCGCTGCCGAGATCGGGCTACGCGGCGCTGATTCATTCTTCCCGGAAGACGCAGATGACCACGGCGAACTTCCGAACCGACGAGTGGTCGAGACGCGCAGCGAACATACCGTGGAAGGGACGCTCGAGGGCTGTCTGCTAGCAGGCCGGTACGGCTTCCTGTCTTGCTATGACGCTTTTTCAACGTGCCGCCGGCCTGCATCATTGGCGTTTACGTAGCGCGGCCTTGGTAGTCGTTTCCCAAGTTCCTGCGTTGGTTTCTTCGTTGCCCGGTCGTTTGCGTTGGAGCACACTCACCACTCCGGTTGGGAGAAAGAGTAACTGGAATCTTCAGCGATTAGGTCCGCGAGGCGAATCGTGCGGGCAAGAAGGTCAATTGGCGGCCTGGGATCACTTCTTATAAGGACGGCCAAAATGCAGTACAGCCAAGGACGCCGCTGCTGTCCCCGAAGTCCATAAAACCAACGCATTCCCTGCCACCCAGCGCAGGATGCTTGGTTTTTTCACGCGATGAAATCGACGCCTTCGCCCAGCGCCAGATAAGCCTTGCTACAGAACTCTTACAATTGCGCGGCAACCGTATCGCCGCTCTGACACGTCTCAATCTTTTCAGAGCAAAATTCCCGTCTGGTCCTCCGTTGGCCTTGTAGTTCCGCTTTTATAACCTTCTGTAACGTCAATGAAAATCATTACTCGCGTAATCGCTTTATGTGCTTGCATTTTCGCGGCTCACGTCATCGATCGCCTGACAAATCGTGCCCTGAACCCCGTTGTCGCACGGCTGCGAATTCCGGCCCCCCGGTTCACCTTGAATGAGGTCATCCACGCCGCTTCCCACAAACACAAGGTGCCGCCGGCCTTCATCAAAAGCATCATCGCCGCCGAATCCGCTTTCTCGCCCCAAGCCGTGTCACCCAAAGGCGCGGTGGGCCTGATGCAATTGATGCCGGAAACCGCCCGCCAGTTCGGAGCCGACCCTTCCATTCCTGAACAAAACGTGGATGCCGGCGCCAACTATCTGGGTTCGCTGCTGCACCGGTATGCCAACAAAAAGCACCCACTCCAGGACACCATCGCTGCCTACAATGCGGGTCCGGGCGCGGTGGCGAAGTACAAGGGCATTCCGCCTTTTCGCGAGACGCGCGCCTATGTATCGCGTGTGATGCGCTACTTCGCTGAATACCAGAAGGAAGACCCGGCCCCGGCAGGCTTTGCGTCCGAGCCGCGTTACGTGCTCGCTTCCGTAACAGCCCGAAACCCGAGACATTGGCGCCCGCGGCATGCCATCCGCCGATACCGCGGCATGCCAAGCTAAGTTCGCCTCCCTGCGTGCGCTAACTGCTGGTTGTGATATCGGTACGGCTCGACGGGCTCCGCACGCATCATCAGCGTCAGAGGAAGGTTTGCTAAGATGCTGAACCAAACCGAAAGCCAGAACGACGTGCGGCGAACGTTTGACAAAGCAGTAAGACAACATTGCGAGATGGCGGGGATTGCCCCGGAGGTTGACCGGCATGGCCTGACGATGCGGAATCCCGCGACAGGTACTCGCCTGACCGTGACGTACCAAGACAAATTCATCCGCCTCGTCCAGAGCAACTGGGGAACCAGCTACATGGCCTACGTACCCTGCGCCAATGGAATGAAACTGCGGCTCACAAGCCATCCGAACCTGCGGGACGCCTACCATGCGGCGAGGTACGTCGTGGAGACGTTCTTGAAAGATCAGAAACTGTAATCCCCCGACTTTGAGGTCGAGCTACCTGCAGCGCCAATGCGCTGGTAGGAAGAAATGAGACCTGCCAGACGTGATTCGCTTCTGATCGTCAGAATCAAATTAATAAATCACCACGGGCGCCACGAGAATCAACATAAGCGCTACTGAGCGGAGACACAGACGAGACAGCTTCGTTCAAGCCGTCAGCAGCGACCCGATCGAAATCAATAGGAGAAAGCAACATAATGCCAATCAAGACGCCGAAAGAAGTCTTTGTAGCCTTGCTGAGCAGTTTACGGCATGGCGCGGAACGTAGCCAGAAGATCTATGAAGAATTGGGCCAGGCGGCCCAAAACGATGAGATCAAAGAAGCTCTGGACGCGCGGGAGTTTATCTCCACGCAAATCCTGAGCAGGCTAGACGAGTGCTTCAGACTGATAGGCGAGAAGCCCGTAAAAGCAAATGGACGCCTGCAAGACGTCTTTCTCGAAGACTTCCGGAGAGAACTCGCTGAAATCCAATCCCCGGCGGCAAGGCGGATTTTCGTCCTGGCCAAGGCCAGTCGGCTGACCCACCTCCGGATCGGAGAATACGTTGCTCTGATCGCCGCCGCCGATGCAATGGAGCACCCTGCCGTCGGCGTACTTCTCGAGAGCTGCCTGGCAGATAAGCTCGCGTTTGCAGAACGTACCAAGCGACTTATCCGTGCGCAGCTCAAGCAAGAGCTTGTGACCGCTTGAAGTGCCTGCCCCTTGAACGCGAAGTTAGGGCCGAGCAAGGTGCGCCCGGGGATTTAGAGAGGGCGCACCTCTCACTATCGATACCGCCAACGCACATACAGGGCTGAATACGCACCGCTTTTCCGGCACCCAGTCGTACACTGTTTATGATCGCCGATAGCGAGTGCAGCCTGGACGAGCTGACTGAAGGTCACATGGCGGGCGTGACGATCTTTTTCGGTGCCTCGTGTGTGGCTCAAAGCGAAGGAGTCATCAGATTTAACCCCGCTCTGGCTCCAGCTCGATCCGTTCGGCTCTGTCCATCAAATCGCGCTGAAACACCCGGACCCGGTGTTCACCACACGTTGCCTCAATCATACCTGCGCGGTCCACACCTGATGTCGGAACCAAGATCAAACCGCGAGCCAGCGGCCGTATCAGTTCCTGAGAACCGTGGCGAACCACAGCAATCATGGAGAAGGTGATCCGATATCCGAGCATAGGCGTAGCTACCTCCGTACATGGTTCTGTCACAGGTAACAGCTTTTTCACGCTTGAGATGCAATCCTAGCCAGAAGAGATTTACTTTCGTTTTCCGTTTGGTGCTGTTTTCGGCGTTGTTGGGCGGTTATCTTCAGCGTAGTTACGGACGCGGCTCCGAGCGTGCACGAAAGCGGGCTCTATGAGGACATGCGGTCTAGCCTTTTGGGTAGACGTCGTGCATGACCGGGAATTTGTGGCACGACATGAGGGCTCGGTTGAGTCATCCACTTTGAAAGAGCTTTCGTGGCGCAGGATTCGGAACAGATGTGCTCATAACCATCCCCATCCGCCAGGGTGGCGTCCCAAAGAGCGAGCGTGAAATGTTCGCGGTCGGGATGACCAAGCCACCACCGATTGCTTTCGCCCTTCAACTTCGAACAATAGTCACAGCGGTAGGACTGAATTTTCATTAATTCCCTGAAATATTTGTTCCCCGCCGAAGTTCTGCCGACGAATCCTCATTTCCAGCTCGTCTTGCAACGACTGGACTGCACTACGCGCCAATGCCAACACACCTTTCGCGGTCGGTGAGTAACACTGTTTTCTCTCCCCGTGTTGATGTCAATTATTTTCTTCCAGATGCAATTTTGTGAGTCACGCCGTGCTAGACGAACATAGTCAGAAAGCTCCCTCAAACCGGATGCTTATCCTCGCGCGGCGGCGGGATTTCATTGATTGTTCTCTCCGGAAGCCCTGGAGAAAAGCGTCATGAAGTTGTTCATTCCCTTTCACTGACCTCTACAGTTGACTGTTTCGTACAGATGCCGCCTGGCTACGCATGACACCCGCACGGCTTATCTCGTAATCATTTAACCCCAAGATTTAGCCCTCCACGCTCGAGATTGGAATCTAGGTTGGCGTCAGCTCGAATCGCTTTACGTCGCGCATCAGAGGCACTCACCAAAAGCGGTAAGGTCGATCTCGGCCTGAGTGGTTTAGGTTAGTCAAAATTCAGCTAGGAGTATGAACAGTATGAAACTTGTCGCAGTTCTTGCGGCTTTCCTGTCCTTCGCT
>Ga0335081_10014507_pt1 | contig 12749 bp, 17 predicted proteins | sample Lox_Sample_35_FD_206713 | JGI IMG/M metagenome (GOLD analysis project Ga0335081, IMG submission 206713) | Soil microbial communities from Loxahatchee National Wildlife Refuge, Florida, United States - Lox_Sample_3.5 | ecosystem: Environmental > Terrestrial > Soil > Wetlands | place: USA...
GTTGTCGGGTGAAAGTGTTGGCTATGCGCTACGTCAAGAACAGCGTCGTTATCCAGGCCGAACGCGACATTCCCTTGCTGCGGCAGCTCCGCAACTCGAAATTTGCCAGCCACAGCCAGCTGTTCGAGCTGATGAGATTCGGCGGCTCCGAGTGCTCCCGCGACAGCTTCGGTTGGCGTATTCGGCGGCTGCTTAAGGCTGGCCTCCTCTCAATCTGCGAAGGAGCGTTTGGCGCCGACTCGCCGGTCTATCGGATCACCCGCCAGGGGATTGCCCTGCTCGAACATCACGGCCAATTCACGACCGTTCTGCACTCGAAGACCGAACATCTCCCGCACGCCTCGCAGGTGTTTCATTCGCTGGAATTGAACCGGATCCAGCTGGCATTGGCGAGCGAGAATTTGCTTGCCAACTGGCAATCGGAGATCGAAATTGCGTCCTTTAACACCATTTCCTGTGCGCCCTATCAGAAGGACTATGACGCCATTGTCGACGTGTGGCTTGGGGAGAAGACGGCCAAGTTCGCACTCGAATATGAGCGCTGTCTCAAGAGTTATAGACAATACGACCGCATCCGAGCCGCACTCCAGGCAGAGCGACAAGTCGGCTGGGTCCTGTTCCTAACTTCGGGGATGGAAGTGCTGGTCCATCTCGTCCACGAACTCAATCCGGTACCCAACAAACTTGCATTTGCCAACGCCCGGGATTTTGAGCAGATGCTTCTTGAGACTAGGGTGGTCACGGCCCGCAACCTCGCCGGCACTAACTTCCGGGAGCTCTTGCAATGACAGCAGAGCAGGTTTCCCGGCGCACCGTTGTCGTTTCCTGGCTATTGACTTCTCTCTGCCTTCGTTATGGCGTCGCTAAGCCTTCGGTTTGGCTTTGCAGGAAGGCGTGCAAGCCGCGTCAATTCAATGGCTTCCGTTCTGACTACCCTCTGAATTTGACTTGCTTTGGCTTCCCGTATTGCAGTGTTCTTGAGAACTGGTATGTGCGCGCCTTTCTGGCACTGCGATCCGAAGGTCGTCGTTGTGTCCATAAGGTATCCCAGTCTTGGTCGCAGTCTTCGGCAAATATTGCTGTCCCCTGGACTCATGTCGCTCGTGGTTCCCAGATTCGTAACCGCTGGCGCTCCTCGCGGTATCGCGGCCACCCGCTTACCCCGGCATGCTCTTCGGAACATGCCGGACGGTTCCTCTCACCGCCATGTCCTCGGCGCGTTGCTACGCGCGTCTGTTGCCTGAACCTGCACCGCAAGCCTTGGCTGAACCTGAACACAGTAGCCCGCCTCACTGGCGCGCAAGTGGGTCATCCAAGTCGTACTATCTGTTGGCTTGTTCGGCTGACTCGAGTGGCAGGAAAGCGTACGACCATTGAGCTTCGCGATCGGAAACAAGCAGGGAGAACGAAGCGACTTCCACCGTCGATGCGGCGCGCTTGCAGTCGATACAGGCGGAGTCTTGGTGCCACAGACCACAAGTCCACAAGGACAGAAAGGAACCCATCATGCATCAAAGTCGAGGAGCAGTAAGTTTCACACCGCTGTTTACAACCGACGATATCGGATTGCGCAAGGATGCAAGCGTCGAGCACGTCGTCAAGGTTTTCCTTAACGTAGGCGAGGCCATAGCGGCACGGTGGATCGAAATGCCAAGAGGCATTTTGCTCTTGCAAGCGGTGCCAGATCAGCCCGCCTCCGGCGCCATCTACCTGTACGACCGAGAGCGCCGCATCTTCTTCTTTGTCGACTTCGTTGACGGGCGGAATGACAGCCTGACCGCTGCGGAATTTGACCACCTTCTCGCCGAATACGACCTGGTTTCGTGGACTGCGAACCCGGCATTTCTTCCGGTGAGGACCGACAACACAGCAATGGCGTGACGGAGATGACTGTATGAATGGCATAGGCCAGGCGACGAGGGAAATGGCAGGACGCTACTTCGACTTGTTTGCGAATCGCTTGGCCTACACCGTGCAGTCGCACAAGCCAAACGGAAAAGGCAAACACTACTATTACCGTCCGAGAAACGATAGGCGACTGTCACTTGAGACCGTCCGCGAGCACCTGAACGGGCAGCTCACAATCGGTATCTATGCTCTGAACCCAAGGACACAACGCTCGAAGTGGGTGGCGATTGATGCCGATTATGAGAATGCCTTGGAAGACCTGCTTAAGTTGCAATGGGAACTGCGTCTGGACGGGGTTGAGGCGGCACTGGAAAAGTCTCGGCGTGGCGCTCACCTCTGGATCTTTGCGGGCAAGCCACTACTTGCGCGACACTGCCGCATCTACATCTACAATCTCGCGCTTCGCCTTAAAGTACCGGTAAAAGGAGGCTCTGGTCTCGCCGAAGGGATTGAGATCTTTCCACGCCAGGATCAACTCGAGCCAGACGAATTTGGTAATGCCATTCGCGGGCCGCTGGGGGTCCATCGAGCCACCGGGAAACGATACTGGTTTTATGGCGCAGACTACCAACTGGAAGCGCAACTCGACTATTTGGAGCGCCTGCGAAAGATCACAGAACCCGAGATGGCCCGATTCATCACCGGCCTCGAAATGCCCGAGGAATTCCGCCCCAAACCAAAGATTGAGTTGCCTCCTTACGACCCCACGCGGCGGGAATTTCGCATTTTGGACCATGTCCGACCCGGACGTAGGCAGTCGGGAAATTACTGGACCCAATGCCCATCGTGTGCTGAGCGAGGGCGCGACCACGGTGGAGATAACCTGGCAATCTCTGTTCCAGATCCGCGCAAGTACAAGTGCTGGGCAGGATGCACCAAGGAAATGATACGTGCCGCGCTCGGTCACCCGATTCGAGCCAGAAGGCAGGTTGAAAATGAACTCTCAATCAGCGACGCACAATAACGGGCAAGGGGCGGAGGTGTTGGCACGACAGGGCCTACGGTTGCCGCAAGCCGTGCTGAAGCGTTTGCGAGATGCCGGCATTTACTGTCAGCCTACGGTGTCAGTTGAACACCAGAATCTGGCCAAAAAGTACGTCGTTCGCGGAGTGGAATCCGGCGGGGCCGTGGCGGATTTTGGAGCGTATTCGAGTTTTATGGGTGACGGCGGCGAGACTTTGGCTTGGCTTCAGCGCGTGGACAGTATCGGCGTAAACGGCGTGCACGCGATCGTGGTAGCACCCGTGCTGGTCCGAGTACAAATGCTTCGGATAGCGCGAACATACGATCTGCTCATTACTCGGCACTCCTTGGCCAACTCGGCAGGCAATTTAAGGCCGCGGCTAGAGAGTGCGATCCTTTTCTACGGCCGACGAGGAAGCCTGGAGATGGAGCTCTGGGGAAACGATGTCGCGTTCCGCGGTACGGTCTGTCCGGTTTTCTACACTCGGGCGGGGGAACGTGTCGTGTTGCCAAACGACTTCCAGGATGCTGTCACCCGAATCACATCTGCCGTGTGCTGCCTCGGCTGCCGTCATTGTCATTTGCTCGGACCTAGGCTGACTGCCCCGGGCCGGACGGAGAATCCCAACGCTCTCGATGTAAGCGAGGAGCGGGGCGCAAGCATCGATGCAGTTGCGAGCGGAGCGGCGTGAGGAACCTTGGATGAGCAATGGCCCTACAGCAGGCGACCTGCCCGGCATTGATGAGGTTCTTGTCGACCCTGCCGCCTCTTTTTGGCTTAAAACGGCGTTGCGTTCCGCCTTGTGTCGCGACCCGGTAGATGCGGCCCACGATTCGGAGATCCTGGCACGACTGCTGGAAGAAAGGTGCGACAGAATCCTGTCCGGGAGTTGAGTACATCTGTTTCGCTCATCCTGCCAGTCTTTGCGAGTCGCCGGCTCATCGCTTCGCGAGTTGTTCTGCCCCTGCGCACGGTTCTATTGTCGGCTCACGGTCGACGAAATTCACAAATCTGTTGTCCTTTATAATGTGCCGTCCACAACTCGGGCAGCTCTCGTGGCCGCACAACTCGGAACCACCCAGGTCGCCGGGAGAGGGATCAATATGCCTGATGCCGAAACCGGAAATCGCGGGCGGGATAGACAGAAAATCCCCCGCATCGGACCGGAAGAAGCGGCGCGAGTCTTTGCGCAATGTGAGCACATGCTGGACCGTTCTCCTGTCTTCGTTGAGAACCTGCGGCAGGTAGGTTTCGCCCGCTTCCTGGTCCCGCTGCACGAGGACATCCTCAAGCTCGCGGTGCAGCCGGACTCATGGGGCGAGCGGACCAGGGCCCGCCTGATCTCTGAAGTCTTTGCCGGCCTAAGAGGGATTCCAGCCGAAGATGCGCCTGTGGAGGAAATCGTGCGAGTCTCAAATGTTGTAGTGCCCTGTTTCCTTCTTGAACTGGGACGCCGGAGACAGCACATTGAGATCGAATTTCCTGCTAATCCTTGGGATTCCGCCGCGCGCTTTGCGCTCCGCGCCGGACGGTCCTATCCGGTCCATTCCGTCAACAGCGAGCAGCTAGTTCGGCTAGTCGCCGAGGCCGGCGAGGAACTGGTCGGCCTTTGCTATTTCGGAGACCAGCGAAGCCGTGAACATATTGAGGCGCAACTGACTTTCGAAAGTCCAACGACCGATTCCTAAACACGGCCGCGGCGTTCATCTTCATCTTCCACTATTTTCCTTCGACTGGATCCCCGACACTCTCAGATTGCCGCGCGAGTGATTGACGCTGGAGGTCGCTGGAGATGCGAAATCCCGGCCTGACAAAGGTCGATCAGCGCAATCACTCGCAGGACAATCTGCGGCAAAGGACGAGCTTCTCTCGTTTTGCATATGTCCGTAGATCGGAGGTAGAGAAATGCCAAAGAGCGTAAACAAAGTCATCCTCGTCGGGAACGTTGGCAAGGACCCAGAGGTCAGGTATTCACAGAGCGGTACTCCGGTCGCCAACTTCAGCCTCGCTACCAACGAAAGGTTCAAAGACCGAAACGACGCATGGCAGGATCGGACGGAGTGGCACAACATCGTGGCCTGGCAGCGACTGGCGGAGATCGTTGGGGAGTACGTCGCCAAAGGCTCCAGGGTGTACGTCGAAGGCAAGCTCCAGACGACAAGCTGGGAGGATCGGCAGAGCGGCGAAAGGAAATACCGCACTGAGATCGTCGCCCGCGACCTGCTGCTGCTCAGCCCGCGGGAAAACAGCGGCGGCGACCACCAACGTCCGACGCACAACGAAAATGAGGACCAGCCTTCCCACGCTGGCTCCGGCGAAATTGTGGACCAGGATATTCCATTCTGAAACGTTTGGGAGATTCCTGCACATCCTTACGAAGGGAGAGCTGTCATGAGCCCAGCCAACGGACAAGCCAATGACTCGACAAATGTCCCCAGCACGGCAGTGCAGCAGTTTGCTCCACCGGCTAGCGACATAGACATCCCCACTGCCCTGACGCTGACCGCGACAAAGATCAAGGAGTTGCTCGCTAATCTGGAAGTACCCTTCCATCCGTCAGTGATCGAATGGCGGGTCACGAACACCAGCAAAGGTGGATCGCCGCGTGGCCAGGTTATGCCCTACGCCGACCAGAGAGCTTACACAGATCGTCTAAATGCGCTGGTAACTCCGGCGGGCTGGACACGCCGGTACACAATTCATACCAGCGCGAATTTTGAGCGGAGTAAGGATCAGAAGATTGTCGCGAAAGTGCTGGTCACCTGTGAGCTGATCATCTTCGGCCTGGGCTCGCATTCCGCAACCGGAGAAGAGTGGGCCGACGATGATAACGCTGCCACGGCTGCAGAAGCGCAATCGTTCAAAAGGGCCTGTTCCTGTTTTGGCCTCGGGCGATATCTGTATTACTTCACCGGGACGTGGGTCGATCTGGACGACCGCAAGCGGCCTAAGACTGTTCCCAAACTGGACGGCTGGGCAACGCCTGAAGGGTGGCGCCGTGGTCTTCGGCCCCACGCGGAGGAGGATTCGAAGCCGGCCGGGCGAACAACTGCTGGAACCGACGGCCATGGCGATGGCCATCGCAACGACAACGGTGCGAGCGACCACGGCGCCAGCCTCGTTCGCGAGATCGAGCAGATGGAACAAGCGCTGGGGAAACGCATGTATCGCGGGTTGTTGAAGACCCTAGCGAGAGTGTGGAATCCGAAGGATATTCAGGACCCAGCGATCCAACAGAAGGTGCTGGCGCACATGCAAGCGGCCGAACGAGGTTTCCGTCGGCTGGATGCGGCGCTAGACAGAGTCGGGCCGGAACCGCTGACCCAAATACTCCGCTCTCTGAAGTTGCAGTCCATCGACCGGGTGGACAACCTTCAAACCTTGCGTGAACTTGTGCTTGCGCTTGAAACAGCCGCGCAAGGGAAAGTAGTGAACCAGTAGACCACTTCTGGGAAAGAAATGGCGCACCTAGACGGTGCTGGGTAGCAGTGTAGTTTCCGATGTTGAAAGGAAATCCCATGGAAAATGAACCACCCAATGCAGAGCATGCGCTTCCGCCCGAGCAGGCCGCGGCAAAAGCGGCTATCCTCGCCGAATGCGAACGATTGGCCGAAGCGGGAATCACGTTCGTAGCCGTGCACTTCGACGGTTCAGGCGATGAAGGCGTGAACGAAGACATCAAGTGCTACGCCACTGAGGATTACGCTTACGAAGAAAGCGAAGTTCAAGACGCCAACTTCTCGCATCTACAGGAACATTTTGAGGCGCTGGTTCCCTATGGCTACGAGAATGATTGTGGAGGCTTTGGCGACGTGATTCTGAACGTGAAAACCCGCGAGATCACGGTCGAACGCAACGATCGCTTCGAAGACTACACAACCTCGAGCTACGAGGTTTAATCATGGCCCACCCAATGAAGCACGCAGAAAGCAGCGCCAGAAAATTTGGCGGCAAGGCCGACGACTATCTTGCAATCCACAACTGGTTCGACGAATCAAAGTCCTTTTTCACAGACTTCCGCCACCGCGCACTTCGCCATCACGCTGAAGGCATTTTCTTAGCGGAACGCATCTTTGGTGTCACCCTCGTCAACAGCGACGGAGAGCGGGTCCCAGTGCGTTATGTCGGAGAGCAGCACGTAAAGGAAGACTTGGGACGGATACCTACCGCCCAAGACTGGCTATCACAAATCAGCCCCCAGCGTTGGATGTATGGTCAACGCTTCGAGGGCATCACCTCTAAGACTTAGGCCGCCGGCTTCTGATCCGGGCCTGTGTTGCCCTTCCTACCAACCAATTCTTTGTGGTTCGTCACTCGCTCTTTGTTGGTTCCCCCAATTAAGAAAAACGGAGGTGCTTGTGAACACTTGCATCTCCGCAGTCCAACATCTGCGTCCACTTCGCGGAGGCGCGCAATCTCACCTATTGATGGCGTCTGATGGTGCGTGCTACGTCACCAAGTTCCAGAACAACCCCCAACACATCCGAGTGCTGGCGAACGAGATGCTAGCCACCAACTTGGGACTGGCGCTCGGGCTGCCGATGCCTCGGGTGGAAGTGATTGAAGTCTCCGATTGGCTCATCGAACACGCAGAGGGACTCCGAATCAGCCTGGGTGGCGCCAAGATTCCGTGCCGGAGCGGCAAGCAATTGGGATCGCTGTACGTAGGCTGCGAGAGTCCTGGCATGACATTCGACTACTTGCCTCGCGAGTTGCTGCAGAAGGTCGCTAATGTTGGTGACTTTCCTCGTGTCCTTGTCCTTGACAAGTGGACGTGCAACAGTGATGGGAGGCAGGCGATCTTCTGTCGCAAAACCCTGCGAAGCCAGCGCCACCACGCTACCTTCATCGACCAGGGCTACTGTTTCAATGCCGGCGAGTGGAGTTTCCCGGATTGTCCGCTCCGCGGTGCATACGCGAACAATTGGATATACGAGAGTGTCACGGGATGGGAAGCGTTCGAACCAGCACTGACCAAAGCAGAAGAGATGGATGCGGACACCATCTGGCGGTGTGCGGCCGAGATTCCCGAAGAGTGGTACGAAGGAGATCGAGACGGTCTGAATCGGCTCGTGGACGCACTGCACCATCGCCGTGGGGCGATTCGGAAGTTGATTGCCGAATTTCGCAGGTCGAGCCGGAACCCATTTCCGAATTGGCGTGAATCGCCCGAGGATTCTGCCATGCCTCTCGCGGCAAGAGATCGATCGCCTGCGGCACAGCATTTGTAATTGCCACCCGTGCGAGCGACGGGCTTTCGGCACAAAGCACTAGGAAGGAGGATCCGGCCCATGGTCGAGCACAATCCTCCGGTTCCTGCCGATAGCGCCCGCGCTCCAGTGATTCCCTTGCCAGTGGCGCTGTATGTCTCCGATGAACTCATTTTTGAGCTCTACGACGGAGGAAAGCCCTGCCGCAGATTTTCGATCCGTTGGGAGAGATTCGTTCCGGGGAAGGAGAGCGAGCCAGAGGCAGCTCAGCGGAATTCCCCAACGGGCTTACGCACACACCAAGACTAGTACCCGCGTTCAATGACGGGCCTAACGCGGACTTCCACATAATCGCCAATGGTTGAGAAATGAGGATGGCAATGAGAATTCGTGTGACCACGAGGGCCGACTTGTTTGAAGAACGAAAACAACAACACATCGAGCGCGGCTACCGAATTGAAGATCAGCGGCCGATCCCTGTCAACGGCCTCTGCTCGTTCATCGCCGTGAGCGAGATACCCGAGTCCGACGGAGCTGGCGACCTCGTGGCACAGGCTCTCAACGGGAAGCGCGTGTTCTGAGAATGACATCGATGTGCTGTATGTCCTCCAGTACTTCCTATGGAGTAGGACAGGCTCAGCAAGCGAAGTAACCTTTCTGCCACTCAATTTTGTTCAAGAGCAGGTTTTCCCTGTTAAACATCTTCGGCAACCAATCGGTGGCCTGGTGGTAGAAGACCAATCGCTCCGCCTCGCTCACGATGCGCCGATTGATTTCCTTAACTAACGCTTGCTCCGCGTTTACGAATACCAAATCCGAGGCTGCCTGCTGCCATGAACCGTGGAGCAAGTAATGGGTCGATAGTGGAAAGGAAAGCTCGGATTCTTTTCGTGCCAATCCGAGACCTCGAAAATGGAAGACCGGGTTGTCACTCGTAAGAAAGTACGCTGGTCCAGAGGAAATCAAGACCCGCCACGTCAAGCGAAATAGCAATTGCACCATCTGCCGGCTCGGCCAAGGTTCACGAATCTGCTCCAGCACGTTCGGAGGAGGGTGTGCTTGGAATTTTCGTTCCACAGCGTCGAGTTCCAAGGCTCGCCGTTTCAGGATCTCCGGGTCTGCTCCCACCTGGTCTGCAAGCGCATTCAAATACGAGCGCACCTCGGTGACCAGATCTGCTAAAACCTCAGGCAACATTTCCGAAGACCGTCGCCGATGCGCAGGAATTCGCTTCATCATAACCGCGACGTAATACGCAAGCTGGACGCGTTCGCTGGTCGTGACGGGCTGACGAGTCGTGAGTTTCTGGATGACGAGGTTTGCGGGGCGCTCAACGGTTTCGGCGAGAATGGTCTCCGTAGACTGGCTGTAGAAATCTCTGCTTTGGGCAACTTTCGCAATGTTGGCGAGTTGGGTTTCCCCTCCATGCCGATCATGGACCCAGATATAGCCAGGATGATGCGGGTCCTCGAAATTCCGTAAATACCGCTGGGGCACGAAGTGCTGGCCCATCTCAAGTAACTCCATCTTTGAGCTTACCCGAGATCGCGCCACCGCAATGGAGTTCTGTCAATGAGACCACATGGAAAGACCAAGCTGGGTTTCTTCCCGTTGCCCGTGCCGGAAGCCGAGCGGCTGAAGAACTGCCTTGCCTTCGCATCGGAGTTCTCGGCACTCGATCCGTGCGTAGGAGATGGCGTGGCGTTCACTCACTTGCTTAATGGCGTAACCGCTCACCGCTATGGCATTGAGATCGACGCCAATCGGGCTGAACAAGCGAGAGCCTTGGGAATCGAGACTTTGCAGGCCAACGCGATGGATGTCCGGTGCCAGCCGGAGGCGGTTTCCCTGCTCTATCTGAACCCTCCGTACGATTGGGAATCCGGGGAGAGCAATAACCAGAGGTTGGAATCGGTGTTTCTAGAACATACCTATCGCTGGCTCAAAGCGGGTGGTGTGCTGCTTTTCGTGATTCCGCAACTGCGATTGGCGAAATGCGCGAGGTTGCTAAGCGAACATTTTGCGGACTTGCGAGTGTTCAGGCTCACCGAGCCGGCCTGCCTGCAATACAAGCAGATCGCGGTGCTTGCAACACGCCGTAAACGACACTCGAGGGTCACGGACGCGGTTTTGCTGGATGGAGTGCGCTACCTCGAAGTGCTGGCAACGAACAGCGAGCTTGAGCCTCTGGGCGACACTGCTGACGTCCGTTACGAAGTTCCTGATTCGGAGTCGGCTCTACTGACAAACATGGGCATCCCATTGGACGAAGTGGAGGACTTGTTGCTGGAATCCGCCGCATATCGTCAGGCGGGCCGCGTGCTTCTGCCCAAGCTGAATGACGTTCGAGGCCGGCCGCTCACGCCACTGCATGGTGGACATGTCGGACTGCTTTGCACTGCAGGTATGCTCAACGGCGTATTTGGCGATGGAGAGGCCCGCCATATTGCTCACTGGCGCTCAGTGAAATTCACTGACCATTGGGAAGAACAGGAAGAAGACGGAACCACAATCCTGCATGACCGGGAGCGTTTCTCGCATGAACTCACCCTTGTCTTTGCCAATGGAAAGACCCAGATCCTCACCCACGAAAAGAAGGAGCCAGAATGAAAAATGCTCACCTTCGATTCGGTTGGCTCACCTACGTGAAGAGCACGGAGAAAACGACCACCAGCATCAAGCTGCGCTTGGATCGCTTCATGGGAGAGGTTTTGCCTGATCCACCGCGACAGGCGAAAGCTCATCTCATTTCCGTGATCGGAGGGGACACGCAGATTGCGGCCGTCAGCGCGGCGATCTCCCTGGGAGACAGGTTCATGGTGGAAGGGCCAGGTGTACAGCCGATTCGAGTATGTCTCGAACGAAACGCTCAGTGCTTCAAAGGCTCGGTACAGCTTTCCGGACGCAAGAAGCCGCTGCGTCACCTCATCGCACTGTCGGAAGAGTTTGCTTCCAGCAATGTGTCTGCGGGTTCAGGAAGAACCCTGCTTGCTAGCTCGGAAAGCCGATTCATTTGGGCCTCTCTCGCCCATATTCACGGGATCCCCGGAGTGCCGGACTGGGCTGACTGGTTTGCTGGCGAACTGGACTCGCACAAGGCCCTGGTCCGAGCGATCGGGATCGGATGCAATCCGGTACTGGTCAAGGGCGAGAAAGAGCAGTTTCTTGACTGGCTCAGTTGGGGCGTTGAAAGTGGTGCCGTCCATTTCCCGCTCGAAACCGGTTCGATCCGCTGGCCTAGCTTGAGTCTCGAAGACCTCTTCCTGCCGGCCAACTAGCCTTCCGCACCAGCCATCTTCTCTCTTTTCTCTCTCACCTTTATTGTCTCGTTCTCTTCCGCAAATCCCTCCCCGTACCAGAGGACTTCCATGCCTGAACTGTCAACAATTTACGACTACATGAGACGTCACGCGGCGCTTTTGGGAGACCGCATTCTGCAGGAGTATCCAGCGCTCCACCAGTTCGACGATGCAGTTTCACCTCGGGTTGAAGGGCTGATACGAACGCCTTTCCCTGCACAGACCATCGCCATTATGGGAGTTGCCAAACGCTGGCAGCAGGCGCGGACATCGATGGTGGTCGCGGAATGCGGTACCGGCAAGACATTGATCTCGCTCGGGGCCATTCATGTCCACGGCCAGGGGAATCCGTTTACGGCATTAGCGATGGTGCCGCCACACTTGGTAGAGAAGTGGGCGCGGGAGGCGTTTCTGACATTGCCCGGGCTACGCGTGTTCCTGATCGATGACTTGCGAAATGGCGGCGACGAGAACAAATCCCACGGAGTGAACGAGGTGCGATTGAGGCAAGGCCGCATCGTGCGTGAAGGCTTGCATACAACGTTGAGCGAGTTGCGGTTACGCAAGGGCTCACCGAGCTCCAGGAAACGCTGGCTGTCGCTCTGCGGGAGACCGTCGCTGTTTATCGTCGGACGTGAGCGAGCGAAGCTCGGTTACTTCTGGCGCCATGCTTACCGCGTACCGCGTTCTGGCCCATACGTTGGCTGCGTGGTGAATTCGGACACGGGTAAGCCGGTGATCGTGGACGAGAGCCGATTGACGGCAGGTGAGTTTGAGAAGGTCAAGATTGCCGAGACCATCGAGACAAGAGGCGAGAAGTCTTGTCGCCCACTCCACAGCCCACTCTGGCAGGCGGATTCGGACAAGATCCGCCGCATGGCCCCCATTGAGTTCATTGGGCGCTACATGCCGGAATGGTTCGACTATGCGATTTGCGACGAAATCCACCAACTGGCTGGCGATACCGCACAAGGAAATGCGCTCGGAACGCTGGCCTCATGCACCGACCGGATTGTCGGGCTGACTGGCACACTCTTGGGCGGCTATGCGGACGATCTTTACAACACGCTCTTCCGTCTCGAAGCGCGAAGGATGAAGGATCATGGCTACGAATGGGGCACGACAGGCCGCAGTTCCTTCATTCAGGATTATGGCGTGCTCGAAACCATCACCAAGGTGGAGCCTGCCAACAATGCGTGCTCCAAGGCGAAATCGACAAGCACGGTGCGGCGCAAGCCCGGAGCATCACCGCTGCTGTTTGGCGAATTCCTGATGCAGCTGTGCGCCTTTGTCTTTCTGGAAGACATTTCGCGGGAATTGCCGCCATACGAGGAAACCTATCTGAGCGTGCCGATGGACGCTCCCATG
>Ga0335081_10014508_pt1 | contig 12748 bp, 9 predicted proteins | sample Lox_Sample_35_FD_206713 | JGI IMG/M metagenome (GOLD analysis project Ga0335081, IMG submission 206713) | Soil microbial communities from Loxahatchee National Wildlife Refuge, Florida, United States - Lox_Sample_3.5 | ecosystem: Environmental > Terrestrial > Soil > Wetlands | place: USA: Florida...
CTCCACGGTCTCCGGGTTCGGCTACAACGCCACGGCGCTCGCGAACGCCGCGATCCCGTTCATCAGCGTTGCCCACAGCGTGGCCGCCTGGCTGGCCTTCATCGCGTACCTGGCCGGGCTGACCTCAACCCTCGGCGTGCTCATCGCCGCGGTGAACTCCCAGTGCCGGCTGCTCTTCAACGCCGGCCGTGAGCACCTGCTTCCGCCCTGGATCGGCCGGGTCCACCCGGACCGCCGGACGCCGGTCAACGCCATCATCGCCTTCGTCGGCATCGCCGGGGTCATCACCCTCGGCTGGGCGCTCGGCCACTGGATCGGCGGGCACAGCAACAGCCTGGACGCGCTGAACTTCTTCTTCGAGGCCAGCACGATGGGCACGATCCTGGTCCTGGTCGTGTACTTCCTGGCCAACCTGGCCCTGCCGTTCTACTACCGGAGGTTCCGGCCGGCCGAGTTCAACGTGCTCAAGCACGTCGTCCTTCCGGTGCTCGGCATGATCGCGATCGCCGTCCCCATCTACTACCTGTGCAAGCCGCCGCAGCCCCAGCCGTACGACTGGTTCCCGTGGGCCGCCCTGGCCATCATCGTGGTGTCCGTCCTCTACTCGGCCTGGCTGGTCAGGCGCGACCCCGGGCTGGGCGAGCGGGTCGGTTCCATCGTCGCCGACGAGTAGCCCCTGACCGGCGCCGGCGCCGGTACAATTGCGCTGCCACCAACGAGCCGGGCTGGTTCCTGTTCAACGGGCTGGTCAAGCACGACACGCTGACCGGTGGCACGCACAGCTGCTGGGCGCCGGGCGAGTCCGTCGAGGGCTGGTAGCCGGTGGGGGCCTGACCACGAGCTGAAGATGCCTGAGACGCTAGAGAACACCGAGATACCCGGGGTCACCGAGAACTCCAACGCCATCGCCCTAGGGCTGATCGGCGACGAGTGGAACCTGGCGATCCTCAGCCTGGCCATCGTCTCCGGCGTGCGCCGGTACAAGGACTTCCGCGACCAGCTGGGCATCGCGAACTCGGTGCTGACCGCACGGCTGCGACGCCTCACCGAGGCGGGCGTGTTCACCATGTCCCAGTACTCCGGCGCGCCCCGCCGCTATGAGTACGTTCTCAGCGAGCGCGGCCGCGACCTGTGGAAGGTGCTGCTCACCATCTGGTCGTGGGAGGCGGTCTGGGTTACCGAGCATGTCGAGCCGCTGCCGCCCATGTACCACACCGCGTGCGGCGCGGCGTTTTCGCCGGTCATGCGCTGCCGGGCGTGTGGCAGGCCGGCCGGCATCCGCGATGTGCGCGGGGAGTTCGGTCCCAGCGGCGGCTTGGAGCGGTCGGTGCCGCGCGCCGCCACCAGGCGCCGGTCGGCGGGCGGCTCGCCGGGTCCCGGCCTGGTGCCGCAGACCATCGAGCTGATCGGCAACCGCTGGTCGGCCTCGGCGATGGCGGCGGCGTTCCTCGGCGCCCGGCGGTTCACCGACATGATGACGATGATGGGCGCCCCGCCGACCATCGTCTCGGACCGGCTGCGCACGTTCTGCCAGATGGGCGTGCTCGAGACGGTGGCCAGGCCGGGTTCGGGCCGGGTCGAGTACCGGCTGACCGACAAGGGCCGGGCCTTCTTCCCGCACGTCATGGTCATGCTCGAGTGGGGCGACCGGTGGTTCCGCGCCCCCGAGGGACCGGCCATGCTGCTCACCCACAGCACCTGCGGCGGCGAGTTCCACCCGGTCCTGCACTGTTCGGCCTGCGGCCGCGAACTGCACGGATCCCAGATCCAGGTCGGCGGCAACCCGCCCAAGGCCCGCGAAGCCTAGCCGCCCAAGGCCCGCGAAGCCTAGCCGCCCAAGGCCCGCGAAGCCCAGCCCGCCAGGGGCATCTCCGGCCTGGTCGCCGCCTACGAGCTGATGAAGCTCGGGGTCAAGCCCCTGACCACGGCGGTGCTCGCCGTCGGCTGGTCCGCCGTGCTGTGGAACACCCGGTTCGTCACCGCGCCGGCCCGCCCGTGGGACACGCTGAAGTACGGCTTCCTCGGCGCCTACGCGTTCGTGGCCAGCATGCTGATCCGCCGCTTCTTCCAGAGCGACCTGCGCTCGAGCGCCTACGCCACCGCTGTGTTCCGCATCGTGTTCGTCCTGCTGATGGTCGCCGTGCTGGGCCAGATGCTGGCCGGGACCGGCGCGGTCACCGGCCACGCCGTGCTCGCCGCGGCCTTCGTCATCGGCTTCTTCCCCCTGATCGGCCTGCAGGCCCTGCGGCGGGTGACGTCCCGGGCGCTCCGCCAGGTCGTCCCGCCGGTCACCTCGGACTACCCCCTCGATCAGCTCGACGGGTTCAACCTGTGGTACGAGGCGCGGCTCACCGAAGAGGGCGTCGAGGACATGCAGAACCTCACCACCATGAACCTGGTGGACGTGATCCTGCACACCCGGGTCCCGCCCGGCCGGCTGGTGGACTGGACGGACCACGCGTTCCTGCTGACCCACCTGGACCGGGTGGACAGTGACGAGCTGAACAAGCTGCGCGAGACGGACTGGAGCGTTCCGGCCGTAAAGGACGCGCTGAAGGAGGCCGCAGGGGAGGTCGTAGGGGAGGTCGTGGAGGAAGCCGGGAAGGAGCCGCCGTCGCCGATGCCACTGTCCGGGGCGCAGTCCGGGGCGCAGTCCAGGCTGCGGCTGCGGCGGGTCGGTATCCGGACCGCCACCGACCTGCTCAAGGCGTTCTCCGAAGAGCGCGAACACCCGTCCGAGCGGGTCTTCGCGCTGCCCGAGGGGCTCGAGCCGCCGCTCCCGGTCGGCCAGCTCAGGCTGCTGGTCACCGTCCTGGCCGCCGAGCCGGGCCTGACGCCGGTGTGGAACTGGCAGCGCAACGGGGTGCCTTGGATACCGGGCTGGTGAACCGCGCGTGGTGCGCTACAGCCAGCGGCCCGGTCTGCGCGCCCTGGCCGCCGAGATCCCGCCGCGCCACCAGGGCGGACGCCTGTCCGGCGTACTGCCGAACCATCGATAAGCTCAGCGGACATGCCGCGGTTGCTGATCGTCCACCACACGCCCTCACCCGCCCTGCAAGAGATGCTCGAGGCGGTGGCCAGCGGCGCGCGGACCGACGAGATCGAGGGCGTCGAGGTGGTCATCAGGCCGGCCCTCACCGCGGCCGCCGCGGACGTGCTCCAGGCGGACGGCTACCTGCTAGGCACCCCGGTCAACATCGGCTACATGTCCGGCGCGCTCAAGCACTTCTTCGACGGCATCTACTACCCGTGCCTGGAGGCCACCCGGCGGCGCCCCTACGGCCTGTACGTACACGGTGGCTCGGACACCGGCGGCGCCGTCCGCGCGGTCGAGGCGATCACCACCGGCCTGCAGTGGCGGGCGGTGCGGCCGCCGGTCACCGTCACCGGCCCGCCGGGCAAGAAGGACCTGGAAGCCTGCTGGGAACTCGGCGCCCTGCTCGCGGCCGAACTCGCCGAACTCCCCGGGCCCGCGGCCCGCTGACCCGCCGCGCGGGTCCCGTCCGCCGCGCTCGGCGTCTTCGGCGCTCGGCGTCTTCCGCACTCGCCGGGCCCGCGGCCTGCTGACCCGCCGCGCGGGTCCCGTCCGCCGCGCTCGGCGTCTTCCGCACCCGCCGGGCCAGCGGCCGCTAACCCGCGGCGCGGGTCCCGTCCGCCGCGCTCGGCGTCTTCCGCCCGCTGATCGAGGTGGGCCGGATCCGGATCCAGAACGAGCGGTCGCCCGCCGCGACCCACGGCCGCAGGCCGAGGCGGCTCAGCCGACTGATCTCGTCCTCCTCGTAGACCGGCTGGGCGCGCCCGGTGACCAGGACGCTCCACCCCGATCTGGTTTTCTCGTCGTACTGGTCGGCCTCGAACGCCACCAGGTTCTGGCTTTGGGCCGTGGACAGTTTGGACCCGCGGGCCGTGCGGAAGACCGGGTCCTGGCCGTCCAGGACGTGATTGACCGGCAGGGTCACGATCTCGCCATCGGCGAAGAAGCTGATCCGGCCGACCGGGACCGCGGCCAGCAACTCCAGACACTTGCCGAACGGCAGTATCTCGAGGCCCGCGTGATCGACTGGGTACTGTGACATGCTCCAAGATTCCTCCGACCGAAAGCACCAAGGCAACGGGCCGAGGTCCCGCAGTCCCGGGCCCTTTGGCCGGCGACCGTGCCCCGCTCAGCCACGACCGGTGCGCCCTGCCGGGCCAGGCCCTTGCCGCCGCCCGAGACCACCGCCACCCGCCCCGCCAAGGAGCACCGCGCCCAGCATGCCCCGCTCGCTGATCGGCGCGCCCCGGGCAGCCCGGCGGTGCCGCCGGCGTCCCCGGCGACGGCCAGGCCATCCGCGCCAGCCTGACCGCTCCCGCCTGCCGGTAGCCCTAATCCCACAGAATGGCCCCGCAGGCGGCGCAGGTACCAGTCTGGTAATCCCGGGCGTCAGGTGGATGCAGGCAGTCCGCCCGAGCCGGCGGCTCGGGCGGCTCGGGCGCGGCCTCGTCGGCCTCCGGCAGCGGTGGCTCCGGGGCCTGAGCCGGAGCGGATGGCGCGCTGCTTGGCGCGGTAACCGGCCTGGCTTCGGGCGCGGCGGGGTTGCCCGCGTAGTACCGCAAGGCCGTCCTGATGATCTCCCGGCACCACTCGATGCGGGACCACTCGGCGAACTCAGGCCGCGCCAGTACCTCGTCTATCCGCGCCACGTCATCCTCGGAGACAGAGATCCTGAGCACGACGGGGACGCTGGCTCTATCAGGCAGCCTGGATCGCGCCATGGATCCAAGGTACCCAGAACGGGCAGCCTGGAACGCGGCCGCCCGACGGCCCGATCCCTGGCGAGCCATCGTCACGGGACCCCCGCCGATGATGGCCAAGCCGGTGCGGGGCAGGTGCTAAGCTATGCCTCTACGGCGCTGGTCCGGCCTCCTCCAAGAGACCTTCCAGCAGCGTGCGCGAGGGGCTATGGCGCAGCTGGTAGCGCGTCTGCATGGCATGCAGAAGGTCAGGGGTTCGAATCCCCTTAGCTCCACCAGGTCAGAGGCTTGCAGGGCCCCGTTCATGATCATCGGGGAGCAAAACGGGGAGCAAGCGGCTCGCTATCCTTGTAATCATGGGTGTTCACAACGGCGCCCGGCGTCGCGGGCGCAACGAGGGATCGATCTACAAGGACGAGGCCAAGGGCCGCTGGTACGGTGCAATCTCGCTCGGCTACGGCCCGGACGGGAAGACCTGGCGGCGGCACAAGGTCTCCGGCCGCACCCGGGCTGAGGTGGCCGAGAAGCTCAGGCAGCTCCAGGCCGAGCGGGATTCTGGCGTGCAGCCCGAGCATGCCTACACGGTCCAGCGGGCCGTCGACGACTGGCTCGCCGAGGGGCTGGACGGCCGGTCGGCCAGGACGGTGCGACTCAACCACGACGTCCTCCAGCTGGTCACCGCGGTTATCGGCGGCATCGAGCTGCGAAAGCTGACCGCGCACGACGTGCGCCGGGCCCTGGTGCAGGTAGCGGCGGCCAATTCCAGCCGGACCGTGACGCTCACGCACAACGCGCTGACCCGGGCCCTGCGCCACGCCGAGGCCAGCCGTCATGTCGCGCACAACGTGGCCGCGCTGGTCGACACCCCTAAGGGCCAGCCCGGCAGGCCGAGCAAGGCGCTGACCGCCGGGCAGGCCGCCGCCGTGCTGAAGGCCGCCGAGGATTCCAGGCTCAGTGCCTACCTGGTCTTGTGCCTGATGACCGGCATCCGTACCGAGGAGGCCCGGGCGCTTCGCTGGGATCACGTGGACCTGGACGCCGCGAGCATCGCGGTGTGGCGGTCCGTGCGCCTCGGCGGTCCGACATCATCCCGCTGTGCAGCCCGGCGCTGAACGGCACGACGCGCAGCGAGACGTTCGGCAGCTCGGACACCTCCGCGAGCCGGGCGAGCTGTTCCGGCATGACACGGGTCTACAGCGCTGCCTGCACCGTTTTCGGCGTCATCTCAGTAGGCCCCGGCCTGACCGTATCGACGAACGGGCGTGTGCTGCTGTGGCATTTCAACGGCGTGCCTGACACCTATCCGGCCGCTGACGTGGAAGCCGCCGCCGAACGGCTGGCCACGCTCGCTACGTCGGCCGCGGACCTACATACGTTCCGCGATGGGGAACGGTGAAGACCGCACCCTCGTCTCGTAGCAGTGCCATGGCCCGCCGCACCGTGTCCCTGCTGACGCCGTAGGTCTGGACGAGCGAACTCTCGGACGGCACTGGATCAAGGTGCTTCAGCTCGCCCTTCTCGATCATCCGGCGCACGATCCCCGCAAGCTGGACGTACAGGGGTTCGTCCGCATACAGGTCGATCACGTCATCCGGCATGGGAGCAAGGTAGCGGATGTTGATCATGACCTGATCATGGCATACGTACCTAACGTTGCTAACGTGGGTATTGTTTGGGTACATTAAGAGCCCGGGTCGCGCTCCAGGGCAACCGGAGCTAGGCGGCGCAGCGCGACTCCTGATCGTCCGTCCCGGCACCGCAAGCGACCCCCGGCAGAGCCGTCAGCGCCGCCAGGCGCTCGTTCCCCGGCCCTGCCGGGGGTCTTCGCTAGCAGCCGCGCTTCCTGCCCGCCGCGTCGGCAGGTCCCGCGCGGTGCCGGCCTTCGACCGCGGCGTCCTTCCAGGCGCTCAGCAATGTCGTATCCGGCGCTTGCCGTCGGGGCATGACTGATCCAGTGGGCCGGCGATATGACGTCACCGTGACCGTGGCCAGCGACGGCGGAACGCTTCCCGGCCCCGCGGCGTTCGCCGAGGGGCCGGGAAGGCCGCGGCCGCCAGCGGGGCCAGCGGCTGTACGTCGCGGGCCGGTCACGGCCAGCCCGAGTAGGGGTGTTCGGTACTGAAAGTGATAACGGCTCGTGTCCCGGAATGGGTCACAGACCACGGTATTCCTCGAGCCGCCCCGCGACAGCGGGCGCCGGCCGCTCACCGGCCGGGTGACGGGACCCGGCCCTCCGCCGTGGAGGACCTTGGCGGCCGCTCCGCAGAGCCATGCTGCCGCTTCCCATCGCGGGTCGGCCGAGCATGCATTGATCCGTGACCGGGTTGCCAGCTCGCCAACGCGAACGCGGTCAGCAGGTAACGGTCCGGCAGCCACCAGAACCTGGCAGCCGGGGCGCCTGAGCCATGATGGATATCGCCCATCCGCTGGCAGCCCGTCCAGCGCCGTGTGGTGTACCGGCCCGCTTGCGGCATTCTCGAGGATGGCGGCATGAACTCCCGCGGCCGGGTGAACAACAGCGCTCTCCGGTCGCGTAACGTGACAAGCAGGTCCGTCGTAATTGGCCGAAACTATTACATAACGCCGATTATTTTACTGCCCAAGCCGCGCCGTCTCTGTTGGCACGACGAATACAGATTATCTGTTATGTGGCTCCCGATGGCACCACAGTCAGCGCACCGGAGCCGATCAGATCGACACGTGCGAGTCTGTAGTCGAGGCCGACCACGCTATGTCACTACTCGAATCCTAAGCCTCGGCTCGCGCAAAGGCGCCTCGGTTCCCCACGGGCTGTCGGCCCGAACCCGGGCCAGCGCGCCCCGATCTGGGCTAATGGCCGCTCGTTCGGCATACAGGGCCGCGGCGGCCCAGCCTGCGGGGGCATGACTTGGCCGGTAACCGGGCCGTGCGGCGGCGTTCTCGGGGTGCGGCCTCGGCTATCAGCAGGCGATCCCCGGCCGCGATGACCGGATCCTCGCCGAGGCCCAGGGTGAATCGGTCCGCGTGGACCAGGCCGAGTACGAGCCCGGCGCGTTCGCCGCGCACGACACTGAGCGGCTTTCCGATCGCGGCGGGCTCCGCGTCGACCTCGGCCAGGATGTCCCGGCCGGACTCGATGAGCTGGGCGACCATCTCGCCCGCGTGCGGCGTCTCCAAAGTCGTGGCCACCGTGCGAGCCAGCAGTTCCTCCGCCGAGAGGGCGTGCTGGATGCCGATCTCCCGCAGCGCGTCGCGCACGGAAGCCGAACTGACCAGGGCCGTGATCGGCAGGTCCGGGGCCTGCTTGCGCAATATCACCGCAGTGACCAGCACATCGCCGTCGCTCGCGCCGGTGACGAGGGCCTGCTGGGCGCCCTCGGGCTTGGCCGACCTGACCGTGGCCGGCTCGGTCGGATCACCGCGGACCACGTGCACGCCCCGGCGGACCCGCTCCGGGTCGACGTCGGCGGCCAGCACGACCGGAACCCCGGCCGCCTCCAGCTCCTCAAGGATCACGGGCACGGTGGGGCTCATCCCCAAGATGAGCCGGTAAGTGCCGGCAGGGAAGCGGTCTTCCACGTTGAGTATCCTCCGGATCCCGGCGGCCGCGGCCCCGCCCGTCACGAGCGCGAACACCGCGGCCAGCAGCGGGATCGTCGTCAGCATGACCGCCGAGGCAATCACACGTCCGGCACCGTTGTGCGGCGTCACGTCACCGTATCCCACGGTGGTCGAAGTGGTGATGGCCCAGTACAAGGCAGTGGTGAACGGAACGTGCTGACTCAGCGCGAACAGCCCGGCGCCGGCCAGCATGCACCCGGCCGCGGCGAGCAGCAGAAAAGCCACCTGCCTGCGGTGCCTCTGGCCGAAGACGCGTACCAGGAGAGCTTTCACGCCCCATATGATGCCCGGTTAAGCCAGCCTGCCGCGGCCGCCACCGATGGCCGGGCCGGGAGGCGGCTTGACGGCATCAGCAGGAAGGCAGCGACATCGCCGCCCGGCTGGGCTGCCAGCCGCTGGCCGACCGCGCGGAAACCACCCCGTCCGCCGGGCCGCAGACCACGGCCTCGTGACGATGGCAGCGGCCAGTCCAGGGCATCTGCCAGCCGCACCCCTCCCTCACCGGCCGCCAGCACGGCCGAGCGTTCAGGAGCACTGCCCACTCACCGGCAACTCGCAACCGGGGATGCTGGTTCCCGCGGCCGCGCAGATCAGCCGGCTCTGGAGCGCTACCGCAGCACAAGTCCCTGTCTGCTAAACCACGCATAACGGCGGCTCCGCGCGCGTTCTCCTGGAACTTCGAGGTCACTCAGTGTGATGTGGCCTGTAGTCGGCGCGTATCCGGCCGGTCGTGAACGGTCCCGGCCAGCCCTGAACGGTGGGGCACACGTTTTGACGGCGTGCGTCCCTCCGTTCAGGGTCGTGCGTGATGCCTCTGACCAGGACCATCGCAGCGGCTGACATCGGCGGCGGCAGGCCCCACGGCTGGGGAATGAGCCCATCAAATGAGCCCACTGGACACAATGAGCCCGCTTGGTAACGGCCACTCATGGACGTTCTTGCAGATCAGCGTGGCGGAGGATCGGAGATTCGAACTCCTGAGGGGTTGCCCCAACACGCTTTCCAACATTGTTGCATGGCGTTCACCGGCGTCCGCGACCGTCCGCGAGCCGCGCAAACACGATCCAGGTGACCGTCGGTGAACGGCTCCGTACGTGGATGAATGAGCCCAAAACTGGCCCGGGCTGGGCCAAGGCCTGCTGCCCCAGGTGTGGCGGCCGAGTCGCTGGGCCTACGTCGAACCAGTTGAGGGTGAATATGGTGAACCGAGGCCGATGATGGCGAGTATTTTCCAGCGGGTGCCGCGTGATTGTCTTTGATCATGCGTTACCGCCAGAGGCGTTCGGAGGCGAGCCGTGCGCCCTGGGCGAGGGCGCCGAGCTTAAGCCAGGCGACAGTGTCGTTGATGGCGCCGAAGCCGACGAACGTGCCGAACCCGCAATCGGTGCCGGCGATGACGCGCTCCCGGCCCGCGATGTCGGCGAACCGGCCGATGCGCTGCGCCACCAGGCGCGGATGCTCCAGCACGTTCGTCTTCACGTCGACGACGCCGGGGATGAGGACCTTGTCGTCGGGGATCTTCAGCTTGCCGAGGTCCTCCCACTCGTGCTCATGCCTGGGGTTGGCGGCCTCGAACAAGATGGCCGCGGGCCTGGCCTCGAAGACCGCGGGCAGCACCTGGGTGAGATCCACGTCCATGTGGTGCGGGCCCTCGTAGTTGCCCCAGCAGATGTGCATCCGCATGCGGTCCCGCGGCAGGCCGGCGACGGCCTCGTTCAGTGCCGCGACGTGCAGTTCGAGGTACTTCTGGTAGCCGATCCGCTTGGACGTGTTGTCCCAGCTACTAGTGTGCGCGGCCATCGGCAGGTCGGGGCAGTCGATCTGGAGCAGCAGCCCGGACTGGACGATCGCGCGGTATTCCTCCCGCAGCGCACGGGCGAGGGCGAAGAGGTAATTCTCGTAGCCGTCGTAGTGCAGGTTGGGGGCTGCCAGCGCGAAGCAGCCGGGGGACGTCGCGGGCAGGAACCCCTCGGCGACGCCGGTGCCGGACATCGCCTTCGATAGCGCCGCGACGTCGGCCGCGACCGCGTCCTGGCCCACGTACCGGATGTCACCGGTGCAGTTGCGCATGACGATGTGCGCGGCGGCCTCGCCCCCGTACTGTTCCATGACCAGGTCGGGGAACTCCACCAGGTCGTCGAGCACCCACGGCGCGGCGCGTCCCTCGTACCCCGTGACCCTGGATGTGAGGTAGTTGACGAAGCCGGGCTTGGACATCTCTCCGTCCGAGACGACGTCGATGCCGGCCTCGGCCTGGTGGCGGACCACCTGCTCGACGGCGTGCGCCTGCGCGGCGGCCATGACATCGTGATCGACGGGCTTGCCTTCCTCCTGGGCGTAGGTGAGCTTTACGAGCTCCTCGGGCCGGGGCAGGCTGCCGGTGTAGGTGGTGAGGATGCGGTCGGTGCTGAGTTTCATCGGTTCTCTCCTGGTGGCTAGGCGAAGCAGCGGATGCGGACGCTGTTGAACTCGATCATCTTGGCGAAGATGCCGTCCAGCGCCTGCCCCGGCCGTCAGCCAGCACGCGTGGCCTTGCCCGGCAGCGGGGAGGGGGCCAGCAGGCCGAGGACACGGGCGCGCGCGACGGTGTCGGCGCGCCGGTGCGTGCCGAGCTTGGCGTACAGGTGGCGCATGTGGGTCCGGACGGTGTTGAGCGAGACGTACAGCTCGTCGGCGATCTCCGGCCCCGACAGGTTGGTCGGCAAGTAGCGCAGCACCCGCAGCTCGCTGTCGCTCAGCGGCTCCAGCGGTGTTGACGGTCCGGCCGGCGGCGCGAAGCTACGTCCGGCGAGCAGGCTGAGGATGTCGGCGATCAGGGCGGCGTGGGAGGTGCGGCGCCGGGCCTGGCGCTCCAGCAGGCCCGAAGCGGGATACAGCAGGAACGGGGTCATGTCACCGCTGCGCTCGGACAGGTCAAGTGCGCGCTCAAGAGCGGTGTCGGCGGCATCCGCGTCGCCGAGCGCATCCCTGGCGATCGCCTCAAGTACGTCGGCCCGGGCCCGCCAGAAGCCCCAGTAGTCGTCTGAATCGGGGCCTTCCTTGACAGGGGCGAGTTCGGCGACCGCGGCACTGGGGTCGCCCTGGGCAAGCCGCAGCGCCGCGGCAGCAACGCGGATCTCCCCGCGCTCGCGGTCGTGCTCGCCGAGCCCGGCTAGGAACTGCTCAGCCCGCTCGGCCTGGCCGAGGCGGATCAGGGAATGCACCAGCAATGCCCGCATCCGGGCGACGTAGTAGCTAGGCCCGGCGAGCCGCTGGGCCAGCGGCTCGCCAGCCTCGAAGGCGGCGAGCGCCGCGGCGAAACGGCCTTTCTCCAGCTCAAGCGTGCCGCGTATGATGCGGATCGCCACTACGGCCGCGGGCTGGGTTTCGGCGGTGAGGGTGCGCTCGGCGCGCTGGACCCACGGCTCGGCCTCATCCGGCTGTCCCTGCCAGATCAGCACGATCGCGACCACGCTGCAGGCGACGCCGACCGCCGGGTCGTCGGTCCAGCCGTGCCGATCGGCCACCTCCACCGCCTGCCTGCCGCGCTCGGCCCCCCGCGCGAACGAGCGGTAGAACTCGTGCGGCGCCAGGTAGGCCAGGCCGGTGAACTCCAGGTAGGGCCGTCCGCCCTGGCGGGCCAGCGCGATGCCGCGTTCCAGGTTGTGCTCGGCGTCCTTGGACGCGGTCGCAAAGAGCTCGGTGCTGCCCAGGTTGATCAGCGCCAGCGCGCTCAGGTCCTCTCCCAGGCCGGGCCGCGCCGCGTCCGCGACCTCGGCCATGGCCTGCAGTTCCCGCGCCTCCTCGGCTACGGCCGGCAGGTTCCCGCGCTGGCGGTCCAGCAGCAGCCGGACCACCCCGAGGAGAAGCCGTGCGTATTCTCGCCGGTCAGCCGGTACCGACTCTGAATGCCGTTCGGCCAGTGTCAGATACCGCTCCGCGGCCTCCAGCGATCCACGCGCGAGCTCGTCGGCCGCGGCCACCACGGCCAGCTCGGCGTCCGCCACGCGGGTCTCGACCGGAAACCCGGCCAGCAGCTCGTGCACGGTCGCGGGCTGGCCGTCCAGGTGCAGGGCCGGCCAGTGCCCGGCGAGCACCCGCGCGGCTAGCTCCCAGTCCTGCGCCGCCTGGGCGTGCCGGACCGCCTCCACCGCGAACCCGTGCGCGGCGAACCAGCCGGCGGCGGCGGCGTGCAACCGGCTAACCTCACCCGGCTCGGTGCGGCGCAGCTCCAGCTGCAGCAGGTCGGCGAACAGGTGGTGGTAGCGGAACCACGACCGGCCCGGGTCCAGCGCCACCACGAACGCGTTCGCCGCCTCCAGATCCTGCAGCACCCGCTCGCCGCCCTCGTTCCCGGTCAGCAGGGCGGCCAGCTCGCCGTTGACCCGGTCCAGGATCGAGGTGCGCAGCAGCAGCCGCCGCACCCGCTCGCCCT
>Ga0335081_10014509_pt1 | contig 12748 bp, 10 predicted proteins | sample Lox_Sample_35_FD_206713 | JGI IMG/M metagenome (GOLD analysis project Ga0335081, IMG submission 206713) | Soil microbial communities from Loxahatchee National Wildlife Refuge, Florida, United States - Lox_Sample_3.5 | ecosystem: Environmental > Terrestrial > Soil > Wetlands | place: USA...
CGCTTCGCCCGACGCCAGATGGCGTTACCGACCTGGATCACTTCCGTGTCCGGCGGCGCGACCGCGCCGGAGGCGTGATTCATGAATATCACCTGGTGGCATAGGTTTTCGGCACGCACAGTACGGGTGGCCGCCGCCCAGCACCCGCTCGCAGTCGGCGAGCGTCCGTTCAAGCAGCGGGATCGCCTCGGCCGTCCGCCCCGCAGCCCGGTAGGCCATCGCAAGGTTGTCCGCCACCTAAGGGTGTCCGGGTGGTCAGCGCCCCGCACCCGCTCGCAGTCGGCGAGCGCCCCCCTATACTGCGGGATCGCCTCGGCCATCCGCCCCTTAAGGGTGTCCGGGTGGCCGGTGTCCTGCATCCACTCAAACAGCGGGGAAAAAACAGTAATCAACGAACCTCCAACGCTACATCCAGCGAAGCGAAGCCGTCGGGGGGAGTTAGATAGCGTATCCTCGCCCCAGACGTATGAGATCTACAGAAGATCCTACTACTCCGGATTACACGTGCCCGAATGCAGGGCAAATCGCGATTGACGGTCAACCACGGCAAGCACATAGGGGCACTGAGCTGCAAAAACCCTGCTCAGCGGCCCTATGGCCGTGGCCGTCTAAGCAACGGTCACGGATGTCTGCCCAGGCTAAGCGCCATTCCACAGGTTCTGCGCGTAACCCCGTGTGCCGTGCCAGAACTTGCCCCATAGCTCTGAGCTGGCATTTTCTCTGCTCGTCAGGCCGCTCTCCGATACTCGTTAATCGACCCGTGGACGACCTGCCTGCGCCTGATCCGGCTGGTGATGTCAACCGACTGGCCGGGCTCATACAGCGGAGGTCGTTGCTCGCGCGACTGGTGCGGGCGATGTTCATTGTAGTGCCGCGCGTACTCGGCGACGATCCGCCGGAGATGTCTTTCACCGTAGATCAGCAGGTGGTCGAGGCACTCGCGCCGTAGTGTCCCCGCATAACGTTCCGCGAATGAGTTCGCCCGGGGGGAGCGGACCGGAGTCTTGATAATCCGCATACCGCTGCCGGCGAACACCTCATCGAACACCGAGGTGAATTTGCTATCGCGGTCACGGATCAGGAATCTGAACTGGTCGGCGCGTTCGCCGAGATCCATCAAGAGGTTGCGGGCCTGCTGGGCGGTCCATGCACCGGTGGGGTGAGCGGTGACGCCCAGGATATGCACCCGCCGGGTGCCGATCTCCATCACGAAGAACACGTACAGGCGCTTGAGGAACACGGTGTCTACATGCAGGAAGTCACACGCCAGGATCCCGGATGCCTGTGAGGCGAGGAACTGCCGCCAGGTCGGCGACGCCCGCCGCGGCGCGGGCCTGAGCCCGGCGGCGGCGAGGATCCGCCGGATCGTTCCCGCCCCGATGCGGTACCCGAGGCCGAGAAGCTCACCCTGGATGCGGCGGTGTCCCCATCGCGGGTTCTGCCTGGCCAGCCGCCGGACCAGCTCACGGACCTCCTCCGGGACCGGCGGGCGTCCGGTGGCGTTCGGGTAGGTCCACTTGTTCTTGATCAGGCACCGGTGCCAGGCGAGCAGGGTGCCAGGTGTCACGATCCGATGCAGCCGCAGCTGGGAGGGCAGCAGCCGCGCCAGCGCGACGATCACCGCACGGTCTGCCCAGTCCGGCTTCGGGCGGGCGACCTGGCGGCGAAGGACCGCGACCTCGTGCCGCAGGACCAGGATCTCCACCTCTTTGGAGGTGCCGCTGCGCGCGAGCAGTACCAGCCAGTCGAACACCCGGACCATGAGCAGATAGAGGACACGAATGAGCACGAGCGCCGAGGATAGAAGCCCAGGCCAGGTGCTTTGCTCGAGTTTTGGCACGCCACAGGCCTTCTTCGAACTCGACCACGTGGTTTTCCCGGATGGCGCCATCGTGGGTCAGCGTCATCGTGAACACCTCACCCGCGCGGCGCACGCGCTGCCCGGCGGGTGCGCCGGCCAGATTGTCGTTCCCGTCCCAGCGAGGCTGCTGAGCTGGGTCCGCGATCAGCTCGAAGATCCTCTCAGGCCCGGCCGCGATCTCGCGGCTCGCGCTGACCACGCGCGTCTCCTCCTGCGCAGTTGTCATGCGCCCATTCAAACACCCAGCTACGCCGGGCCGGCAGCCATGCAGGCCGCGCTCGGCGACAGCGACCTGGACTGGGGCGGTAGTCCAAGCGCCGAGCCGGCGCCCCGAAACCCTCCGGGCCGACGGCCCACCCTTACCAAGCGTGATCAGCCAGGAATGTAAAGGCGCGCACATCGCCGCCGTTCGGTGCGGCCGACCGCGGTGTGGCATCGCTGACAGTGGCGGACGCAGATCTGGCTATCTTGTGTGCCTGTTCCCTCGCCGTGGTCTCGCACGGCGGCAGCGGGGTTGGGCAGATGGGCCAAAGGTCACCCTGCGTATGACTAAGGCCCGTGTGCCACCAGCGCATGATGCGATCACGCTAGAAGGACAAGGGATCTCTTAGGGGGGCGATGACTTATGTCACGCCGCAGTGATTTCTACCGCTGGCAGGGACCCAGGCCTGTCATCGCCACAGGTGACACCCAGGTCAGGCTGCCGCTGTTCTACCACCACAACGACGTGTTCACGTCCGTGCACGCGGCATCATACGACGCGGTGGCAGCGGAACTTCCCAGTCAGGTGATCCGCCCGGCCCGCTGGGCCGACGGCCGCGCGCTGGTGGCGGTAACCGCATTCCGCTATCATGCGGTCACCTGGACCGCTGGTGACGGCTCGGCCAGCAGCCTGGCACCCTACGGTGAGATCAGCGTCGCGGCGGTGGTCACCGCCGGGCCGGCGCGGCGGGTGCTGCCGCTGCTGTCGAGCCAGCCGAGGGGGTTCGTGCTGCACCTGCCGGTGACCACGATCGAGGCCCGCGACGGCGGGATCGCCGGCTGGGGGTTCCCGAAGTTCGTCGCCGACATGGACTTCGCCGAGGACCCCGGCTTCCGGCGGGTCCGGCTATCCGAGGGCGGGTCACCCATCCTCACGCTGACCGTGCACCCGCGCGGGCCGGTGCTGGCCGACCGGCGGCCCCTGGTCGCCTACACGACGCTGCACGGCGAGCTACTCCAGACCGTGATACCGGTCCTCGGCCACATGCAGGCCCGGTTCGGCGGCGGCGAATTGCTGCTGGGAGACCACGAGGTGGCCCAGCGGCTGCGCCGGCTGCAGCTCTCATGCGCGCCGCTGGCGGTTTTCTCCTATCTTGACCACCGCAGCATCCTCCCGGCCGGCCGGCCGGTCGGCCCGGCCCGGGACTACCACGGCTACGCCGGTGCGGACCGGGCGTTCGGCCGGCTCACGGTCAGCTACCCGGACACACCGCCACTAGACCAGTACGCCGCCGCGCTGCCGGCACAGTGACGACGCCGGCGCCAGACCGTGCAGCAGGTTGCTCCGCAACATGCCGGCAAGCGCGATATGCGCGCGCGTCTGGTGCGAGAGCGACACCTGGAAGCGCCGAGCCGGCGCTCGGATCGCTCATGCTCTGGAAGACCAGTCGCGCAGCGTGACGATCGCTGGCCGCGGCGCCGCACGAGATCCGCCGATCTGCGTGGGTCGGTCGGCTGGAATTCGCCTGATGTCCGGCATCCAGATGGAACATTCTGTGGCGCTCGCGAACAGGCAGTGCGAATGCCGGAATTAGCTCTCCACGGCTACTGTGACGACCTGCTCACGTTCACCGCCGCACCGATATTGCGCCAGCTGACGCAGCCTTACAGTAGGTCCATGACGGACGAGACGTCGCCGGTGCAGCGCGGTGATGAGCTGGCCTCTCAGGCTGGCTTGCGGGCGTCACACGTGGATCGGGATCGGGCCGTCGAGCTGCTGCGGGTGGCGGCGGGTGATGGCCGGCTGACCGCGGAGGAACTCGACGAGCGGCTGGAGGCAGCCTTGACGGCCCGTACCTGCGGTGAGCTTGCGGCGCTGACCACGGACCTGCCGGCCATACCAGATTCCGCTCCGGGCACACCGGTCCCGGAGCCGAAGGACCTGACCCGCATCGAATGCCGTGGCAGCAGCGTGAAGCGTGATGGCCGCTGGCTGGTGCCGCTGCGGATGGAGGTGCGGGTCACCGGCGGCAGCGTGACGCTGGACTTCACCGAGGCCGTGATCGTGCAGCCGTCGCTGCTGATCGACGCTGATGTGAGCGAAAGCCGGCTGACGCTAGTGACCAAGCCTGGCGTTGTGGTCGACACCGATGAAGTAGCGGCCGAGGGCAGCTACGTGAAGGTCCGGGCGCATGGGGGTCCCGAAGTGCCCGTCGTCTTGCGGATCCAGGTGTCCGGCAAGGTCAGCGGCGGCCACATCACGGCCCGCCCGCCGCGCCGGACCTTCTGGCAGCGGCTCCGGCACCATCCCCAGCCCCGCGGACCTGCCTCACTCTGACCTGACGGCAATTACCGATTCGGGCCCGCTGTCCGGGCAACGATCACTCTCCTTGACGGCCACGAATGGTGGTCGCTCGTCAGCCAGTCACGGAGCGTCGCCGAGCCGCAGTGCCAACAGGCGCAAATAGCCGCCGATATGCTCGACTCCCAAGTGCCGCGACGGTGACGCAGTAGGCAGGCAGAACAGGAAATCTGGAGCAGGGGCACCGCGTCCGCTTCAGCTTTGGAACGGTCCAATGGGCCGCTTCCGGGATGGCTGATCAGCGGCCGACGAGACGGATGAGCCGCTGCAGGGGAGTGGCGCCTTCGGGTAGCGGCCTGGCTGGCGGCTTGAACCAGCCGTAGGCGTACATGACGTCCTCGTGCATTCGTGGCACGTAGAACTCATAGGCGAGCTCGGTGTCCAGCCCCGGGTCCACGCCGATGGCAGTCGCCAGGTCCCAGGAGTGGACAACGCAATCGGCTACCAGCTGGACCAGCAGCTGCCGGCCTGGCATGTCGCCGATGGTATGGTGCACGGTTCGCTCCAGCGCCCCGGGCTGCGCGAATGCCGCGCGGAGATCGGGTGCTGGCCTCTTTGCCCGGCCCGCTCGCCGGGCCGCGCCCGGGCCCTGGCCGGGTCCGGGCGTAGCTGGCGTCGCGCACGGGCCGGGCGGGCCTCATGCGGCGGTGGCGCCGCGGCGGGCGGTGCGGGCCCGGTCCGCGAGCACGGCCGCGGTGGCGGCGATCAGGGCGGCGGCGAGCGCGATCAAGGTGATCTGCCAGGCCGCCATGCCGCCGGTGGTGATCACGCGGACAGTGGTGGTGGCCGGAACCGGCGCGATGGGGCCGGTCCCCGTGATCCCGATGTAAGGATCCCCGACATATCCTCCCGGGTCCGGTATCGGATTCGTGCCCGCGAAGGCGGCGGGGACGGCGGCGGCCGATGCCAGCAAGCTGGCGGTGATCGCGGCCAGGACCGCGGCGAGCCGGCCGAGCCGTGCGGCGGCCGTCCGCGCTGCGGCGAGCGGATGAGTCCCCGGGTGATGTGGCTGGGCGTTCATGGCCTTCTCCCTGTCTTTCCGGGACCGGGCGGGTGCCGCGGCCCTCACCGACAGGCTCGCGCGCCCGGCCGGGTACGGGGCAGAGACCAGATTGCGTCTTCTGGCCGGGCCGGGCGCTGTGGGTACAACTGCCCACACCCCGGCCAGCGGCCGGGCGTGGCTGTGCCTCAGATGAGCCCGGTCTGCAGGGCCAGCCGGGTCAGGTCGGCGCGGCGGCGGCAGCCGGTCTTGTCCCGGATCCGGTCCAGGTGGGTGTGCACGGTCCGGACGCTGATGTACAGCTGGGCGGCAATCTGCGCGTCGGTCCGGCCCTGGGCGACCAGGGTGACCAGCTCTCGCTCCCGGGCGCTGAGCTTGCCGCTGCCGTGCGCCGCCCCGGTCTGCGGGGCAGGCGCGGTCAGCAGGAGCGCGTACTCCGCGATGGCGGCCAGGCTCATCGCTGCGCCGCGCTCGTGCGCCGCCCGCGCCTGGTCAGCGCCCAGCACCTGCCGCGCCTTGGCCAAGCTCGCGGCCCGGCGGCGCTCGAAGGCGAACGTGTCGGCGCCTGCTTCTTGCCGCGCGTGCGACGTCAGCGGGGCCCACACCGTGATGGCCTCCGCGTAGCGCCCGGTCGCGACGCACAGCTGCCCGCAGATGCTAGCTGCGTTGAACAGGTCGAACCACAACCCGGCCCGCAGGTCGATCTGGACTTCCTCCCGCAGGCGCGCAGCGGCGGCCTCCACGCGGCCGGCCCGCAGGTCCAGGTCCGCCATCGATGCCAGCAGGCCTGCCACGTTCCCCGGGTCCCCAGCCTCCCGGCACTGGGCCAGCGCCGCCGCGGCGGCGGCTTCGGCGCCGGCCAGGTCCCCGGAACCGATCAGCGCGTCGACCAAAGTCACACTGGCTGTCCGGGCCATCCAGCCGGGGAGGTCCGCGGGGGTCTGCTGGGCTTGCCGGATCAGTTGCACGGCCTTGTCATACTCGCCGGCGTTCACAGCGGCGTGGCCGAGCCTTTCCAGGGCCGCCGCCTCCCCGGCGGGGTAGCCGAGCTCCCGGGCCAGCGCCAGCGCCCGGCGAGCATCCTCGGACCCCTCGGCGAGCCGACCCAGGTTCAGCAAAGCCACCGACCGGCCGGCCAGGGCATCGGCGAGCAACCGCGATGACCCCCGGCCCGCAGCGGCGTCGAGGACCGCGGTGAAGTACCCTAGCGCCGCGGCCAGATCGAACGAGTTCAACGAGGCCCGGCCCAGCCACAACTGCACGGCGCACCACTGCTCACCGCCTGGCTCGACGCGCCCGGTTAGCTCGTGCAGCAGCGGGGCTGGCACCCGGCCGCGCCGCTGCCACCACCAGCCCAGCGCGACCGTCAACCGCACGGCGACCGCCGGGTCGTGCCCGACCGCCCAGGCCAGCACCTGCCACATCATGGCATCCTCGGCCTCTAGCCAGCGGACCGCAGCCATCTCGGCGGTGCTGGTCTGCAGCTCCGCGGCGGCCTGCCCGGCCACCCGGACCGCGTACCCGGCCAGCGCGGCAGCGGCCGCGTCGTCCTCTCCGGCCCTGGCCAGCAGGCGGGCCCCGTAGGCGCGCAGCGTCTCCAGCAGCACATACCGGGGTCGGCCATCCGGGCCCGCCTGCGGCGGGCTGACCAGCGAGCAATCCACCAGCCGCAGCACCGCCGCCTCCGCGCCAGCACCCGCCACCGCCCCGGCGGCCTCCAAGGTGAACGGCCCCGGGAACACCGACACCAGCCGGAACACCCGCCGCTCGCCGTCACCGAGCAGCTGATAGCTCCACTGCACGGCCGCCGCCGGCGACCGCTGCCGGTCAGGCGCCAGCCGGTCCGCGGAGGTCAACAGCACGAACTGGTCATCGAGCCGGTCCAGCAGCCCGGCCACGCCCAGCGCCTCCACATGCGCTGCGGCCAGCTCGATCGCCAGCGGCATCCCGTCCAGCCGGCGCACCAGCCGCGCCACCGCCGCACCGGTCTGGCTGTCCAGCACGAACCGTGTATCGGCCCGGCGAGCCCGGTCCGCGAACAGCGCCACCGCCTCGGACCCCGCACCCCCCGCCGCATCATCGGAGCCCGGCAAAGACAACGGCCCGAGCCGGTACCGGGCCTCCCCGGCCACGGCCAGCGGCTCCCGGCTGGTCGCCAGGATCGTCACGTCATCACAGGCCGCCAGCAGCCCCGCGCACAGCTCCGCCGCCGCGCCGATCACATGCTCGCAGTTATCCAGCACCAGCAGCAGTTGCTGCCGGGACAGCACCCGCGCCACCGCCTCCGCCGCCGGCACCCCCGGCTGCTCCCGCACCCCCAGCTCCGCGGCTACCACCACCGCCACCTGCGCCGGATCCGCGACCGGCGCCAGCTCCACCAGCCACGCCCCGTCCGCGAACCGGCCCGCCACCTCCCGGGCTACTTCGGCGGCCAGCCGGGTCTTCCCCGAACCGCCCGGCCCGGTCACCGTCACCAGCCGGTACTCCCCCAGCAGCCCCGCGACCTCAGACACCGGCCCGGACCGGCCCACGAAGCTGGTCAGCGCGGCCGGGAAGCCGTGCACTCCGCCGGCCGCCGTGACCACCGCAGACCCCTCCACGCCCGTACCCTAAGCGCAGGCCACCGCCGCCGTACAGCCCAGTCCCACCCGACGCCGCGGGACCGGCATGACACCGGCACAGCCGTCCTCGTCAGCGCCTGACTCCTGCTCTCGCCACACGATCCGCCATAACGCCCAGAATTAGAGAATCTGCGCGCCGTCCATCCGTATGACCAGCCAGACTCTAGGGCACACCGAATCGGCAGGGACCGAATGTCCGATTGTTACGCTCGGGCGGATGTTCGCTCTCCGTAACGGCCGATTTCCGTGCCAAGGGTTCGCCGACCGATGTACCGGATAACCGGCCATTATCCGATGGCTTCGTGGATGGCCGGGACCGGGAGTGGCGGCGGACAGGATGATGATGGCGGGCCTGGGTGAGCATGCTCTTCATCGAGGCAGTGGCTGCGCCGGCGGAAGGCGGATTTCACGAACGTACCGAGCCGCTGCCGATTGCCATGAAATAGACGGCGCTGGAGGCAGCGCGCTGCTGAGAACGAGGCCGGCTCACCGGGGATGGCGGTGAGCCGGCCTCTGAGCCGAGTGCGTCATGCCGCAGCGTGATCGTGCTCTGGCAGGATGATCTGGTCGGGCAGGCCGGCTGGCCGCAGCAGGAAGCGGGTGATCTGCGCCATCGCGACCGCGAGCACGGCGAAGGAGGCGAGCATTCCTGCCGGGTTGCCGCCGGTGAAGCTCAGCAGGGCGGCGCCGAGCAGGAAGACGCCCGGGTATGCCACGTGGATCAGGCGTGCGCGCCACAGCGCTACGAAGGTCAGCAGCAGCCCGATCAGGGTGAAGGCGCCGAGCGCGCCGTTGATGCTGTAGATCGGGCCGACATGGTTGACGAACCAGACAGCGGCGCTGCGGTCGGTTTGCCGCGCCAGGGTCGGCAGCGCCGCGCCCCAGCCGCCCAGGCTGCCGGCCGCGCCGACGACGGCGAGGACGGCGCCAATGGCCGCGGGCCATGCGCCGCGGCCCTTGATGCGGACCGCGGCTGCCGAATGCCATCTTGAGCGTGCTGGTGACCGGCACGCTGGTGTGGCGGCGGACCCGACCGCTTCTCGCGCTCACGTGGATATTCGCCGTGTATGCGGCGACCTTCGTCGTCGTCCGCCACGACCTGCAGATGGTCGCGGGGTTCGTCGTGGTCATCGTGCTGGTCGCGTCCGCGGGCTACCACGCGAGCCGGCGGGAGGCACTGGCGTGCCTGGCGGTCGGGCTGGCTATCCCCGCCGTGCTCATCCCGCTGGAGCCGCAGCTTGGCGGCTGGTCCGGGGCTGTGTTCGACGCCGCGTTCGTGGCCCTGCCGTGGCTGGCGGCGCGCGCGCTGCGGAACAGGGAGGACCGGGCCGCGGCGCTGGGTACCCAGCTCGCCCTGGCGCAGGCACGCCAGCGTGAGATCCTCCACGAGGAGCGCGCCCGGATCGCGCGTGAGCTGCATGACATCGTCGCGCACAGCGTGTCGGTCATCTTGCTGCAGGTCGGAGCGGCGCGGATGAGAGCGCCCGGCCAGCCCGGCCTGGCAGAGCCGCTGCACGCCGCCGAGGCGAGCGGGCGCCAGGCACTGGCCGAACTACGGCGCCTGCTCGGAGTCCTGAATGACGCTTCCGCAGACCGTCCCGGCCGAGATCAGGCCGCCGGCGAGCGGGCGCCCGAGGCGCCGCAGCCGTCAATCGCCACGCTCGGCCGGCTGGCCAGCACGGTCCGCGACGCGGGCCTGGACGTCGACCTCGCCATCACCGGCGAGGTCAGGCCGCTGCCACCGGGGCTGGAACTGTCGGTGTACCGCATCGTGCAAGAAGCGCTGACCAACGTGCTGAAACACGCCCGGGCCTCCAGGGCCGAGGTCCGGGTCGGCTACGGCCCTGACGCCGTCACCATCGATGTCGCCGACGACGGCACCGCGCGGACGGCGAGCAGCGTCCCAGCCGGGCACGGCCTGGTCGGCATGCGCCAGCGCGCCCGGGTCTTCGGCGGCACCGCCACGGCCGGCCCGGCGCCAGGCGGCGGCTGGCAGGTGCGCGCCGAGCTGCCGGCCGAACCCCAGCACGGCGAGATAACCGCATGATCCGCGTCGCGATCGCCGATGACCAGGCACTGGTACGCGGCGGCATCAAGATGATCCTGCAGACCCAGGCCGACATCGAAGTCGTGGGAGAAGCGGCTGACGGCGACGCGGCCGTCGCGATGGCCCGCAAGCTCACGCCCGACGTCATCTTGATGGACATCAGGATGCCGGGCACCGATGGAGTCCAGGCGACCCGCGCGATCACCCGCGACCGCGCACCCGGCGGCAAGCCGCACGTGCTCGTGGTGACCACATTCGACCTCGACCATTACGTCTACCAGGCGCTGAAGGCCGGCGCGTCGGGCTTCCTGCTGAAAGACGAGCCGCCCGAAAGACTCGCCGCCGCCGTCCGCACCGTGGCCGCCGGCGACGCGCTGCTGGCACCGGTACTGCTGCGGCGGCTGCTCGACGAATACGTCAGCCGTCCCGAGCCAGGACACATCTCGCCGCCTCCGGAGCTCACCCAGCGCGAGGTCGAAGTGCTGCGGCTGATCGGCCGCGGCCAGTCCAACTCCGAAATCGCCGCCGAACTGTATCTGTCCGAGACCACCGTGAAGACCCACGTCACACGCATCTTCACCAAACTGCGCCTCCGCGATCGCGCCCAGGCGGTCGTGCTCGCCTACGAGACCGGCCTCGTCACGCCTCATCGCTAGCCCAGCGAACCCCAGCCCGGGTTATCACCCGCTCAGCGGCGCATACCCTGCCCGACGGCCCGTGCAACGGCTGTTACCACGCCAGCCACCCAGGCCTGGGTCCTGACATCCACATAGCTGTCTGCGCGACAGCGCGACAACTAGCTCTTTCGATCCGACAGGCTGGCCTGCCACACCTGCTGCTCGTGCTTCGCAAAGCGCGAGCCGGGCCGCTAACGTGATAACGGTCCGTTATCCGATGGCTTCGTCGGCCGGTCTTGTTCCCGGAAATAGAACGTCAGCTAGTGCATGGGTGGCGGGAGCGCTGGCTGGTGGACAGCGATGCCGGGCCCGGCCGCAGTGACGATGGTGTTGCCGTGAACGGTGATGCCTCGTGCCGCTCCGGGCAGACTCAGCGATCAGCTCGCCGGGCGGCGGCAGGTCGTCCGCGGAGGCGGGCGTCAGGCCTTCCATGCTCGGTCCTGTTGCTCCAGGTCCGCGCGCAGCGCGGCTATGGCCCGCGCGGTGTGGCTTTTCACCGCGCCGCAGCTGATGCCCATCGCGGCCGCGATCTCAGCCTCAGACAGATCGGCGTAGTACCGCAGCACGATCGCCTCGCGCTGCCGGCCGGGCAGCTTGCGCAGCGTGGCGATCACCGCGGACCGTTCCAGCTGCGCCAGCGCGCCGTGCTCGGCGCTGGGCATGTCCGGTGACGGCTTCTGCGGGTGCTTTTCCGCCACGGCCCGGTGCCGCAGCACCGACCGGGACCGGTTCAGCACGGCCTGCCGCAGGTAGGCCAGCGCGCTCTCCGCGTCCCGCAGCCGCTGCCAGCCGTCATGCATCGCCACGAACGAGTCCTGCACGACATCTTCCGCGGTGGGGACGTCCCGCACCAGCAGCGCCGCCAGGCGCACGAGGCTGTGGTAATGCAGCGAGTACAGCTCGGTGACCGCCCGGTCCGCGCTCCGCCCCGGGTGTGCCGCGCCAGGCGCCGCAAGCGCGGCGGGCACGATGGCAATTGTTGCCACCGGGGTCTTGGTCACATCGGCCCGGCGCGCGGGCCGGGTGCGGTTGTGCTTCATCATGCTTGCTTCTGGGCGCGGTCTGGTCGAGGGGAACGGGCAATGGCGGCTTGCCGGCCTCAGCGTTGCCTGAGGATAAACCGAAGGCCAGTTCTTTTCTACTGGCCAGTAACGAGCTGATGCCTTACGGAGCTGACCCGTCCCGGGTTTGATACACGCCCCGGTTGCGTGCGCGGCCTGGCCACGGTCATCACCGCCGGAATCGGGAAGGTCGCCCGCTCCCGGAACGGCTGTGCTCGCGGGCCGGCGTCACGCCGCGTCAGCGCGAGTCTGACACCGACGTCTCCGCAGGCCTCCTGTGGGTGCCGAAAACCTGTGTCACCTGGGCAAATGCTCTGGAGAGCGCAGTCCCGTGTCCAGTGCCGGGCGAGCCGGTCTCGGGCCGTCCGGGCGCGCGATGATCTTCGGCTTGTGGGCTTGAAGCTGATCTTCCTTGCCATATCGAGTGCCATGTCGCTGCTCAGGTTGTCGCGCCGGGAGGATTGGTGGAAGGACGCCGAGATCTTGATGCTGCGTCATCAGCTCGCTGTCGCCCGGCGCGAGCGGCCCCGGGCTGCTACAGGGCTGACATGGCCGGACCGGGCGTGGCTGGCCCTGCTTGCCGGGACGCTGCCCATCGAACGCCTCGCGGGGATGCGGCTGATCGTCACCCCGGCCACGATCTTGCGCGGGCACCGTGACATCGTCCGCCGCCGTTGGGCGCGCCGGTCGCGGCGCGGCCGTTCGGGACGGCCGCGAGTGCGCCGTGATGTCCGGTCGGTGGTGCTGCGGCTGGCCCGGGAGAACGAGTCATGGGGATACCGCCGGATCCATGGCGAGCTCGCCGGGCTTGGCATCACGGTGGCGCCGTCCACGGTCTGGCAGATCCTCAAGGACGCTGGCATCAGCCCGGCACCGCGCCGGGACGGCCCGGGCTGGGCCGAATTCCTGCGGTCCCAG
>Ga0335081_10014510_pt1 | contig 12747 bp, 12 predicted proteins | sample Lox_Sample_35_FD_206713 | JGI IMG/M metagenome (GOLD analysis project Ga0335081, IMG submission 206713) | Soil microbial communities from Loxahatchee National Wildlife Refuge, Florida, United States - Lox_Sample_3.5 | ecosystem: Environmental > Terrestrial > Soil > Wetlands | place: USA...
AAATCGTGTGAGCGGGGTCACACTTCTTTTCAACTGATACGATTCCTCCGTGAATCCCTTGGCCCTTTTCTTCGCGTCTGGCGAATCGCTCTATCCTGGGGCTGCGCTGCTGTTGATCGCGGTGATCACTGAAGCGTCCACACGTCCGCTAGTCGTTTGGTTGCGTGGGCTATCTGCTTGGGTCGGATTGATGTTCATAGTCATGTCTTCTCCACCGATTCCGTTGTGGATCGACTTTCTATTTGCGTGCGTGTTTCTGTGGTGGACGATCGGCGCGAGATTGTCCGCTCGCGGGAGGGGGAAGGGCAGATTCCAGAAGTTAGCTTCGCTTCTACTCGTCGCGATGTTGCTGGGCGTCTCAATCTCCGAATTTCGCCACCGCCGCCTCCCAATCATTCAAGGTTCCAAGAGCGATCATCTCGTGATCCTTGGAGATTCGATCTCGGCAGGTCTGGGGCTGCGCGTGCGGCCCTGGCCCGACGTGATGAAGGAGGTAAGTGGTGCAGAAATCGTCAATTTGTCGAGGCCGGGCGCAACAATGACCGAAGGTTTGTCGATGGCGGACCGCGTTACGGAGCGCGACACTCTCGTTCTCGTCGAACTCGGGGGGAATAATCTCATCGGGGAAGAACGACCGCAGGAGTTTGAAGCATCTCTCGCGCGGCTCTTGATGAAACTGAATTCGCCTGGGCGGAGGATCGTAATGTTCGAGTTGCCACTGCTGCCTCAGTTCATTCGTTACGGACAAATACAGAGACGTCTCGCAGCAGAATATCGCGTTCCGCTGATTCCGAAACGCTGCCTGGCCGAGGTTATTTCGGGGAAAGAAGCGACCGTTGATAGCCTGCACTTGAGCGACGTTGGGTCTCATCGGATGGCGTCGCTGGTAACGGAGATTCTCAAACCTGTTCTGCAGATGGGAGCGACGGCTCCTACAACTCCCGCCACACATCCTTGAATTCGTGGAAACCTTTCTTACCAGCCAGCCATTCGGCGACGCGGATGGCGCCCTCGGCGAAGCCTCGGCGGGATTTGGCGTCGTGGCATAAATATATTCGGTCGGCGGGAGATTCAAGGACGACTTCGTGCAGGCCCACAACGTCACCTTCACGGAACGAGGTTATTTCGATAACGTCATGTTCCGGCGCCATCTCATGCATGACCTTCTGAATCGCAATCGCGGTTCCAGAGGGCGCATCTTTCTTGTGGGAATGGTGCCGTTCGAAGATTTGCGCGGTGTAGCCTTGAGTCAGTGCGGCGGCCGCGCCACGCGCGATCTCGAGAAACATATTCACACCCACCGAGAAATTCGCGCCGTAGACAAACCCGGTGTTGTACTGCTCGACGAGAGTGCGCACGCGGTCGATTTCGCTGTACCAGCCAGTCGTGCCGACAACCATGTTCCTTCCAGCTTTCACGCAGGCTTCAATGTTGGCCAGCACACAATGCGGAGTGGTGAAGTCGATGACGGTGTCGACCTCGCCAAGCTTTTCCGGCGCCAGGGCCCTACCATCGGTATTTTCTTTTGACCCGACGATGCGGGCGTGATGTCGGCGCTCGGCGGCGATCTCGGCTACCAGTGATCCAGTTTTGCCTTTTCCCAGAAGAAGTAGGTTCATGGCTACGAGAACGATTTAACCACAGACGACACGGAGGGGCACAGAGGGGGCCAATCAACCTGTCAGGCGAATACTTCGGGATCTAGTTCGGAGAAGAACGTTTTGTGCAGGCGTTTGATTACTTCGGGGACTTCGTCCTCTTCGATCACGAACGTCAGGTTAATTTCTGACGCACCCTGCGAGATCATCCGGATCTTCTTGTCGGTCAACTCTCGGAATACGTGGGCGGCAATCCCGGGCGTTTCGCGCAGGTTTTCGCCCACCAGGCAGACGATAGCTTTTCGGCCTTCATATTTCACGTCCGCCAATTTCGCCAGATCTGCCGCCAGGGCTGGTATGGCTTGATTCGAATCTACTGTGAGTGAGACACTCACTTCAGAGGTCGAGACCACGTCGACAGCGACTTTGTGGCGGTCGAAGGCTTCGAAGATAGAGCGCAGGAAGCCGTGAGCCAGCAGCATTCGCGGGGCGGCGACGTCCACGATGGTGATCCGCTTCTTCGCCGCGATCGCCTTGAAGATGTTCTTCGTGTGCGGGGCACGCGTGGTTATGCGAGTGCCTTCGCAGGAAGGATTGCGCGAATTCAATACGTACACCGGAATGTTCTTCTGAATTGCCGGCAAAACAGTTGCCGGGTGGAGAACTTTGGCGCCGAAGTACGCCAACTCGGCGGCTTCATCAAAGCTGATGACTTTAATCCGCCGGGCTTCCGGACACATTCGCGGATCGGTGGTCAGGATTCCGTCGACATCGGTCCAGATTTCGATTTTGTCGGCCCCGAGACCTGCACCGAAAATCGCAGCCGAAAAGTCTGAACCTCCGCGGCCGATGGTCGTGGTGATGCCCGCACGGTTCGCGCCTATAAATCCGCCCATCACAGGCACCTGGCCAGCCTTCACCAGAGGAAGAACCTTCTCCTGCAGCCGAAGATTCGTTTCCTCGTACTGAGGCACAGCCGTCATGTAGACGCTGTCGGTGACCAGAACGTCGCGCGAGTCGACGTGGGCGCCTTTCAGGCCGTGAGCCTCGAACGCGGCCGCAACAATTTTGCTCGAGAGCATCTCGCCGAAGGCGGCGACGTGGTCTGTAGTGCGGGGAGTGATTTCACCGACCGCAGAGATTCCGCGGAGCAGTTCGTCGAGGGTTTCGAAGTCCTGGCCGAGTTCTGAGTGGAATTCCGTGAACCGCGCTGTGCCCAGAAGTTCGCTGGCGGTGTTGTAATGCCGTTCCTGCAACGATCGGCAGAGCTTTAACGCGGTCTTGCGTTCGCCTTCACCGGCCGCGCGAGCCATGGTGAGCAACGTGTCGGTAACCTTCGCCATGGCGCTGACGACAACGACAGGTTGCTGTGGCAGGCGTCCATGGACGATCGACGCGACGCGTTCAATGGCTTTGGCATCTTCGACGGAGGTCCCGCCGAATTTCATGACGATCATCGGGGCGGGTTCCTGTCGACGAGTTCAGCCACGATAAGTGAAGGCAGGGTGTGCTGCGGGAGATCCTTCGCTCCGCCTCGCTTCGCTCGCCCCCGGCTCAAAGCCGGGGGTCTACCAAAGCGGCTACGCTCAGGATGACGCCGAATTGGAATACTCGCGGGGTCTGAGGCAAGTACCATCATCCCAGGTATCCTTTGGCCTTCAAAAGCTCCGCATTCAGCACAGCGGCTCCGGCCGCACCTCGAATTGTGTTGTGCGACAGGACGGTGAACTTCCAGTCGAACACGCTGCAGGGCCGAAGCCTTCCAACGGCGGTCGTCATGCCTGCACCCATGTCCACGTCGAAGCGCGGCTGAGGGCGGTCATTCGCTTCCAGGTACACAACCGGTTTTTCCGGAGCGCTAGGTAACTTCAACTCCTGCGGTTCAGCCTTATAGCTGTTCCATGCGGCGATGATTTCTTCCGCCTTCGCCTTCTTCTTCAGGCTAATCGAGACGGACTCCGTATGGCCATCTTCGACCGCTACGCGGTTGCACTGTGCGCTCATGGCGAACGGGCCGGGGATCACCTTCGAGCCGTTGAGGTTCCCAAGAAGCTTTTTGGTCTCCTCTTCCATTTTTTCCTCTTCATTCTTGATGAAGGGGATGACATTGCCGAGGATGTCGAGCGAAGCCACGCCGGGATATCCGGCGCCGCTCACCGCCTGCATCGTCACGGCCATGACGGTCTCGAGGCCGAATTTCTGATGAAGCGGTGCCAAGGCGAGAACAAGACCGATCGCGGAGCAATTCGGATTGGTGACGACGTATCCGCCAGATTTCTTGCGCCATCCCTGGATGTCAATCAGCTGGATGTGCCCCGCATTGACTTCAGGGATCACGAGCGGGACGTCTTCCTTCATGCGAAGGGCGCTCGAGTTCGAAACCACGGCACAGCCTGCATCGGCGAAGCCAGGCTCAAGTTCAGCCGCGATAGCAGAATCCAGAGCGGCGAAAATAACCTTGGGCGCTCCCGCTGGAGTCGCAGGGGACACTGTCATCCTGGCGACCGCCGCTGGAATCGGAGTTTTCAGCCTCCAGCGCGCCGCCTCCGCGTAAACCTTGCCTTCAGAACGGTCGGAAGCGGCTAACCAGGCCACTTCGAACCACGGGTGGTGCTCCAGCATCTGGATGAATCTCTGTCCGACTACACCGGTAGCGCCGAGAATGCCGATAGATATCTTTTTGTTCATGTGAATACTTGGAATTTTATAACAAGCAGGCTGGAAATCCTGTGAACGGAGTCACAATCGAGGTTACGAGTGACAGGGCAAAATCTGAATGCTACTTTCGGATTCCCTGTGTTCCGATGGAATACTCCGCGGTCAGTGGGCCGAACTTCTTTTTCTCTGCGTACAAACGCCAGCGCCGGAAGACGATACGTAGACTGGCCATCACTGGAATCGAGAGGTAGATCCCGAGAATTCCAGCGATCTCGGCGCCGGCCATGACGCCGAAAATCGCGGCTAACGGATGCAGTTCCATACTTTCGCCCATAATACGCGGCGACGAGACATAGTCCTGTATGACGCGCCAGATAACCAGGAAGATAACAATCACCAGCCAATGCTGGTAGCTGGCCAGCAGTGCGACGGTGACGATGGTCAATCCCGCAACCAGGGGACCGACCACCGGCACGAACTCCAACATGCCGCCAATCGTGCCGAGCACAAGCGGATAGGGAAAACCCATAATCGCCAGGAACGCAGAGTAGACGACCAATGACACCGCCGCCAAGGTTAGCTGGGCACGAATAAAGTGCGCCAGCATCTGGTTGAGGTCGTTGAGGACATTTTCCAGGAATTCGCGCTGCGGGCGGGACTGCACCGTAGAGAGCAGGAAGTCGCTGAAGGCTCGGCCATCCTTCAAAAAGAAAATGGACAACAAGGGAACGACGAACAGCAGCCAGGCCTGCTTGGCGACGTCGGCTGTGCGCAGTCCGATGCGCTGGGCGATGTCAGTAATGTCGTTCTGATGCGAAACCAGGAAGCTCTGAACCGCGTCAATGGTGGCACGGCTCCAGCCGTGCTGCTGACCCAGATTGGTGGTCAGTTCCCCGGAACTGAGTTTTTCGAGCAGGCCGGGCAAGGCGTGACCGAGTCGGGCGGCATCCCGCGTCACCTTCGGGCCTACGATGACGAAGAAGATCACAACCAACGCCAGCAAAAGCGTGTAGATCACCGCGATGGCGCGGCCTCGCCCTTTCAACAGCTTTTCAAGATTCGCCACCAGCGGGCTCATCAGGTACGCGAAGAAAATGGCGAACAGGAAGGCGATCAGCGTGTCGCGCGTAACGTAGAGAAAACCCATCCCCAGTGCGAACAGCAGCACTGTGATCAACACCCGAGCCGTACGTGAGTCAGCCAGTAACAATAGGTTTTCCAGGCGCGGTCTCGCTTGCCGCCGGGCGCTACAGCCTAATCCCGGACCACCTCGGTGCTATCGGCAGGGATCGCCACTCGTATGAGCTTAAACTGGTCCTGTTCATCGACCCACAGGGCCCAGTCAAAACTATCGCCTTTTAGATTCAATCGCATCAGGTCGCGATCAGTTCCATGGACAGAAACTTTTTCCTTGCCTACGAGTTCCACGCGGACATGCATCGAATTGCGGTCCTGGGGAATTAGGACCCCGAAGTCCCCTGGATCCTGTTGGCACTTCATACTTCCGCCCTCTGGCTTGCACGAGCCAGCCAGGTAGCGCCAAACTAAGACTTCGCGGTGGATGAAAAAGTTGTTATCCAGGATGGCCGAAGTGTTGGGCATCAAAAAAGGCTGCTCGGCCGGCTTGGACGAAGACGAAGTCATGATCTTCTCGAGCAGGAACTCGTTGTTGGGAAGCACGGTAAGCGATCCGCCGGACGACTGGCTCCACTGGTAGCGGATAATCTCTCCCTTTGGCGTCATCTCGAGATCGCTCTTCTGCGTGACCGGATCGGAGCCCGTCGTCTCTGTCAATTGGGCCTTGATCACGCTGGAGGAGGCTTGCTGTTGAACCGTGAACGTCTCTGTGGCCACGCGTTGGCCCTTCACAAAAATGCCAAAGGATCCCGAATCGACCGTCTGAGGGCCCGCAGGCTTCGACTGATTTTTCTTGTCTCCGGCCCAAGCCGCTGACAGCATCGTCCCACAGACCATGGCAAGCAGGACGGTATGGATCTTGCAATCAAACTTCACTCGACTTCTCCTTGTTTGAGGCGAACTTGCAATTTTCTCAGAGCCAAAACCCGGGTGATCTCGGCGGCGATTACATCCACCGATCGCCCTCCGGTTTGTACGTTCATAAACGCCGTCTTGTAGAATCTTCGCCGGGTCGCATACAGTTGGGAAAATTGTTCCCGGCTTTGCAACAACGGCCTCTGTGATCCCGCCTCGAGGGCCTGTTTCGAACACCGCTGCCACAATTCTTCGACGGGCGCATCCAGAAAGACCGTTGGCAGGCCAGCGTTCCTTAACAGCGCAGCGTTCCTCTTCTGTACAAAGGCCCCGCCTCCCAGGGCAACGACTTTCTGCGAGCCGCCGGCGAGCTCTTCCAACAGGGCGCGCAGAGCGTCGTGTTCGGCTCGCCGGAACTCTGGTTCGCCGGATTCGCGGAAGATCGTGCGTACCGTCCGTTGCTCACGCTGCTCGATCCGGTCATCCAGATCCTCAAAGGCCCAGTTTAGTTGCTGACCAAGCAAGCGCCCGACGCTCGTCTTGCCGGCTCCCATGAAGCCGACCAGAAACACAGCGTTAACCGCGGAACGGATCCGGTGCGTAGTCCGAGACTGCACGCGACGGCGCACGCTCACACCTGCGGTCTTCTTGCCAGATCGCTTCTTCAAACGGTCCGGATTTCTTGTTCGTTATTCTGCAGCGCGTTTTCTGAGGTGGATTTTACCACTGAAGCTGCGCAGCATTACCTTGGAGGAGATCGCTGCCCGCCCCATGATAACTTCCAAGGCAATACCTTCCTTGATGACAAAGGAGGGGTGCTCCTTGGGTTGGAGGTGGATGTCGTCATGCACTTCGCCGCGAACGGAGCGCAAACTTACGTCGGCCGAAGTTGTGTCGGGAACGGCGGCGTCGATATCACCGCTATGGCTTGTAAAGCGGTAGTCCCCGTGGTCGCCGAAATCTCCGATGTAGCTGATTCCGCCACTGGTCGAGACAACCTGAACCAACGGGCCGCTTACCCTCTTCAGTATGACATTGCCACTGAGGGAATCGACCTCAATATGGCCATCTTGCACATTGGTGAGCGTGACCGCTCCATTCAGGGTTTTCACACGAACGTGCGCACTGCTGATGTCGCGGACGTCCACCGTAGCGCCTGCGCCTTCCAGCGATAGGTCGCCGCGAAGCTTCTCCGCATGCAGAGTGCCCGTGCTGGAACGCAGCGTAATACTGGCATCGGCTGGAGCAAGAATTTCGTAATCGACTCTCCCCGATTGGGTGTCAGATCCGGGAAGCAGATGCGATTCAATCTCCACCCGATTTCCGACCATAGCATTGTCGATTTCCACCTTCTCCGATGACAGCACGGCGTTTACGACGACCACGTTGCCAGTGGAGGGTCTCACCGAGACGGAGCCGTACGGGTTATTGACGGAGATTCCGGCTTTCGGTCCGACATTGAAGCGATATTCCTTGTGTGTCTCGGCCAGCAGCGTTCTGGAAGAAATCACGAGAACTACGCTGACTGCCGCAAGTTGAAAAGTGCGCCCGCTCATAAGATCCCCGTATCGCTTCATTTGTCTACTCCGCCAAATGTCGCCACAAAACCCATGCCTTGACTATTGCAGGGAGCGATCTAACGCCAACTCAAACAGCATCGCCTTTTCCTGATAAGCCTCCATCAGGGATCGGCGCGCTTCTTCGTCGGTCGGATCCGCCTCGGCGATGTTCTTCGCATCCTGAATGTACTGGTTCACGCGTCGGAGATTGTCGGCATATTCTGCCTGCAACGCCGGGGCTTGTTGCGCGACCTCCTGCAGCAGGTCGTCATCATTCAGCCCCGCGACGGCCGCGTCCGAAACCCGCGCCACCACTGAATGAACTGGCTGAACAGCGGCATCTGTGCGAGTGTGCAGCTGCCGAACATAAATACCAACTGTGATCAGCAATAGCGCGGCAGCCGGAACCAGCCAGCGCGACCATCCCCACTGGCTGCCAAGTGAGGGCAGAAGGGAAAGACTCCGGCGCTGAGGCCGAATCAAGCCCTCCTGCCGTAACGAAGCTTCAATCGATCTCCAGACGCGCGGATCAGGCTCGTGCACGGCGCGCAAATCCCCCGCGGCGCAGGCGATCACCAGCAAATCCGCGACCAGTTTCGCGCACTGGGGACAATCCCTGAGATGAGCCTGCTGTTCGGCGCTACCGCCGTTTTCGATCTCGACCAGGCTCTGTTCTAACTCAACGCAGGTCATACTGCACTCCCCAAGCCTCTGCTGCCACAGTTTAACGCCACTTCAAAAAATCCTGCACTTGGAACCAACGGCCGCCGGTCTTCGCCAGCTTTAGCTGCTACTTACTTTGTTGCCTGTACTGCCCGTTCAGGATTTCTCGGCTTTTTCAGATCTTTTCATCTTCAGCAGATCCCTGAGTTTCATGCGCGCCTTATGGAGCTGGGACTTGCTGTTCCCGATCGAGCAGCCTACGATTTCCGCGATTTCATTATGTTCGTAACCTTCGACGTCGTGAAGCACAAAAATCGTCCGGTAGCCGGGAGGGAGGTCTTCCACTGCCTTCTGCAACTGCAGCCGGTCAATGGATCCGGCTAACGCCATATCTTCCGCCCCGAAATCCTTCTTCGGGGTATCTTCCTCGCCGGGCTGCGTGGTTTCTTCCAGCGAAACCACTGGCAGGCTTTTCTTCCTCAGGTGCATCAGCACTACGTTTACTGATAGCCGGTGCAACCATGTGGAAAATGCCGATTCCCCGCGAAACGTTCCGATCTTGCGGTAGAGCTGGAGGAACGCCTCCTGAGTCAGATCTTCCGCCTCGGCGGTATTGGATGTCATGCGCAGGCACAGCGAATATACGCGCCGTTTATGCTTGTCGTAGAGGGCCTGGAACGCCTGGGCGTCCCCGTGTTTGGCCTTCTCGATGAACTCGGCTTCCGCCGAATCACTGGCCAGTCGCTGTTGTGGGTCGGTCAAGTCGCCTTTTCCGGCCGCACCCCGTGAGATGCGGCTAACTATCTTTACGTTGTATGGGTTGCGAGCAGTCGCCGAGGAACTAAAGTAATTCATGGATTCCACTTTTGAAAGTGATTCTACCGTTCTTCGGATTCTGCTCACCCCTTCCTGAATCGCGAAACTCCTTTGGACTAGGCAGGTTAAACAGTTCTCCGCGTGAACTATTAAACCCTATCCCAAATTTAGAGTCGCGTTCTTCGAAAATTGGTAAATTCTGAGTCTCTAAATGGTCATCCTTCAGGCGGATTTTGTTGTGGTGATCGTTTCTAGGCCGTGCCCGTGAGGCCCTGTTTCACGGATGCGGAGAAGGATCGAGAGGGCTAGCCCGATAAAGCCGAGTATCGAGAAAATCCAGAGGCCCAGGGCGTATCCGCCGGGGTTACTGAGTCCGGCGTGCGAATAGTCATTGGCCTTACCGATCAGCAGGTTCAGCAGAAAAAACCCAATCTGCTGGATTAATGTCATTAGGGCGTATGCAGTGCCCAGACGGGACTGGTCGACAATATAGGCGACCGAGGGCCACATTACCGCGGGAATGAGAGAGAACGCGATTCCCATCATGGAGACGGGCACATACAGCGAAACCGGCGAGTAGGCGATCATCAGATAAACCGGCATCAGCAGCAGCGACCCAAACATCATGAACAGGGCCCGCTTTCCCACTTTGTCCACCAGGAGGCCAAACAACGGAGTAGCGATCATGGCGGACAGTGGCAAGAGGCTGTTGAGGCGGCCGGCCAGTTTCAGGGAGAGCACACGGACGGATTCGGCAACATGCGCTCCGCCGTGGGCCGACAATATTTTGTTGGTGAAGAGGTCGATCGCGAATGTGCGGAATGGGAAAATTGCGGAATAGAAAGTGAAGCAGAGACCCACGACGAGCCAGTATGACTTGTTAAAGCCGAACAGTTCCTTTAGTCCGCGTAGTATTTTTAGGAACGCCTCGCTGAGACGCAGCCCTCGAACTCGGAAGGTCTCCCCGAATTCTATGCGGTCAACAGACCCAGCCTGCCCGAGCTGATAGCGGCTCTCGGCGCGACTCTCAAAGAGCCAATAGATGACGGAACAGATGATTGCGAACAGTCCTGCTCCCACGGCGATCAGCAACGGATTCTGCCAACTGGGCTGTCCTCCTGGTCCATCAGGATAAAAAGCCCGATTCGCCCAGGTGGGGGAATTATCGGCTGCAACCGACGCCAGCCGGGCGATGGTGAGATTGATGCCGAAGGCAAAGCTGAGTTCTTTGCCCTTGAACCACTTGGCCAGCGCGGTGGTCACGGCCACGATCATTGATTCCGCACCGAGACCCAGAACCGTGCGACCAGCGATCATCACTGGTACGCTTCCTCGCGAAGCCGTGATCGAAGCGCCCAGAAAGCAGATGATTGCGAAGGCGAGGATCGACTTTTTCGTCCCGATGCGGTCGATAATGATTCCTCCCACAAGAAGCGTTGCTACTGCCGCCACGCTATAGCTTGCGTTCAGCCAACCGAAGGCTGTAGCCGAAAATCCGAGGTGGTCAATGAAGATCCGTTCCAGTGCATTAATGCTGTCGTAGATGTAGTAATTCCCAGCCATGGCCAGGCTGACGAAAACGAGAACCGCCCAGCGGTAGAGCCGGCTCGGCTCAGGACGAGTGGTGTCGTGCATTGGGGCCCCTTGTGCCTCTACGAACGAAACCAGAAGATTAGCAGAGACCAGCTGTTAGCTCCTAGCTCGGATTGGGTCTTCCGGGGGAATGACTTCAACTTCCGACATACCGTGCATAGAGGCTACGGGCTACCGCTGTGTCGGTCGTGCCTTTGATGATGGCTCGTCCATCGGGAAACAGTGTCATTTCATAAGGCTCGTGCCAGAACTTGAGGACGAAGTCGTTGTGGCGGACTGTGCCGTGGGGTCGAAGGCGACGAGCTATCTCTCCGAAGTCGATAGGACGCTGGCGCTCATGAATTTGCACGGAATTTCTGCCACAAAGTGTGATGTGCGGGCGTCCCTCACCGGCCAGATGAATAAATTCCCGTTCGCCACAGGCGCGGCAACCAACCCGGGGCTTCGCCGCAGAGATTTCGGCAGTTTCGTTGGTCCACAAATCGAACGACAGGAGAGTTCGCCGTATCGCAGGATTGTCAGGGCCTCCGACAATGAATTTCATAGCTTCGGTTGCGGAGATGGAAGCAATCAGATTGACGGCCGAATTGAGGATCCCGGACGTCTCGCAGGTCTCAAGCATGCCTCGAGGAGAATCCGGGAAGATACAAGCCAGGCATGCAGTTTTTCCCGGGATTACGTTCAACGTCACTCCATAGCTTCCGACAGCAGCCGAATAGATCCAGGGCCGGAAACGATCGACGGCGAAGTCGTTGATCAAATAGCGGGTCTCGAAATTGTCTGTGCCGTCGAGGATGAGATCGCTCCCTTGCAGCAACACTTCAATATTCGAGGGGACAAGATCGTCGACTTTTGACTCCACAACGATCTCGGAGTTGAAAGCCGCAATTTTCCGGGCGGCTGCAATTGCCTTGGGCAGAGACTCTGCTGCATCGGTCTCGTCGAAGAGCGACTGGCGTTGCAGATTGCTCGGCTCGACATAATCGCGATCAATGATGCGCAGGAGTCCTACGCCCGCGCGTGCCAGCAGACCGGCTAAGGCTGAACCCGTCGCTCCGCATCCGACGATCGCCACTTTGGCGGCGGACAGCTTCCGCTGGCCTTCTTCGCCGATGCCGCGGAACAGGATTTGCCGAGAGTAGCGTTCCTCCACAGAATGCTCGCCGCTGTTCTGTTTGCGGTTGCGGTCGGAATGCGTTTCCTGTGCCAAAGAGATCACCAGTCGGAGGCTGTAAAACCTTTATTATAAGGGGCTGGGTGGAAAGCAAAGTTGCAGCGGGCGGGCACAGCTTGCCATCTGCCGATAACCCATACAACGAATTGATTGGGCGCACGGATCGAAGTCAGAAACGCCTGATTCAAGGATACCTTTGCTGAAACGGTACGCGACATTCCTGACCGCGACGATCGTGCTCTGGGCGGCGGTTTTGTTGCGCGAAAGTGCTGCCGTGGGTTCGGCTCCGCCAACGGATGTTGGTCTTACCCAACCGTACTCGTTCGCGCAAGAGCAGTCCGCTGCCGGGAACGATTATCAGGGGAAGATGGTCCTCGAGGTCGAGCTGCCGCGAGTTGCCGAGCGCGACCGTGATCACCTGCTCAACCTGCTGCCTCAGAAGTCCGGAAATCCCCTCGACCGCGATCGAGTCCGAGAGAGCATCAAGGTTCTCTACGCTACCGGCCGTTTCGCCGACATCCAGGCTGAGGTCACGCCATCGGGAAGCGGAGTCCTGTTGGCTTTCGTCACTTCCGCCAACTACTTCGTAGGTGCGCTCGAGGTCGAGGGAGCGCCGAACCGTCCCAATGCCAACCAGATTGTCAACGCATCCAAGTTCCAGCTTGGGGAACGCTACACCCAGGACAAACTGGAC
>Ga0335081_10014512_pt1 | contig 12747 bp, 10 predicted proteins | sample Lox_Sample_35_FD_206713 | JGI IMG/M metagenome (GOLD analysis project Ga0335081, IMG submission 206713) | Soil microbial communities from Loxahatchee National Wildlife Refuge, Florida, United States - Lox_Sample_3.5 | ecosystem: Environmental > Terrestrial > Soil > Wetlands | place: USA...
CGCTCACTGAAGAGTGCGGATGGAAGGGTGGCGACAGTGGCGACTCGGCGGAGAGAAAACCTTGTCCAGGGAAAAAGGAAAAAAACCAACTTGACTCCGACCGGCCTTCTCATGGAAGGCATTATCACTCGTTTGGAATTTGCACTGCTGCTGATGCAAGGCGGGTAACTAGCGATAGGCGATGTTACACCAACAATGCGGTAGTATTGCCATTCAGGACGCTCGTCGAGAACCTGATGTGGCGGCATTTCGACGTGAAGAACGATCAAGCCCACAAACGGAATCGAACCCAGAACTTTCAAGAAGTTCTATTCGCGATGAACATCGGGTTCGCAGTCGCGTATGCACTGTTTGCTTACGATGGCAGCTCCCGTATCGCCGTGAACGCGCCGAGGGGCATTCGAGACCTCCTTCAGGCCTTTGGCCAGACCCTCAGGCGTATTGCGCCGTTGGGCGTCCACATGCGCACGAAGGCCCAGCTCTTGCGGAGCGCGGTCATCGGCGAAGTTGTCTTTATCGTTCTCTTGTCTGCAATTGCGCTACTTGTCTATTTGGTGGTGCGCTCCTTCAGGCAATCCAACGGCAACCGGTTCGTCTTTGCCGCCATCTCGGGGCTGGCAGCCCTTTCCGCAGTACCGGGATGCTGGTTATACATTGTGCTTGCAACTTGGTTCGACTACGAGCCTCTGACCTTTTGGCGTAGCTATGGATACATCTCGGTTCTGGAGATCGTCGTGGCCGGGGGACTTCTCTATCTGGTGCGGGACCAAGCGATTTGGCGTGGCACTCTCGTGCTCGCGCTTCACTACGTTTTCTGGGCGGCTGCGATCGCTGGACGGGATCACGGCAACTTCATCGCCCCTATTATCGTTTCGCTACCGCTTTCCTTCGTGTTTCCCCTCTCAGGTTTCGCTTGGCTGCGCTACGCTAGGACGCTACAGGCACAAAGGAACTCCTGAATTGCGTGCGACATAAGATGTGCGGATTGCGTAGCTGTTGTGAACAGGCCTTATCACTAATGACCATTTTGCACCCTCCACGGTGCAACGGGCGTTGTCAGAACCCGGCCCGGCGAAATCAGATCCCCGAATCGCCCGAACCAGGTGATGTGCCTAGATCACCATAAGGGGGCACGCTTACAGCACCGAATACCGCAAGCAGCACGACCCCGATGCCGACCACCCAACCAAGGATCGTTTTCCAGTGTGCAATGAGGCTCCCGTCGTACACTGAAAACCATGAGAGCACCATCTTCCAAGCGATACACGGGTCCACTTTCCCCCGCCCAAGCAGCCGCAGGGATCGACGCGGCGACGCGCACAGCGCGCAGCCTGCTGGGAGACGCTGAGTTGCTTCTGAAGAACGAACGATGGGAGCGAGCGACAGCACTGGCAATCTTGGCGATCGAAGAAATGGGAAAGGTGGAGATCCTCAGAAGCGTTCTTCTTGCACGAGATGCTGCGGAATTGGAGACTGAGTGGCGCGCCTATCGCAGCCACACGAAGAAGAACCTCGCTTGGATCTTCCTCGACCTCGTTCGGATCGGAGCGAGGAAGTTGGAGGAGTTTAAGCCCATCTTCGACACGAGAAGCGGTCATGGAAAATTCCTGGACGCAGTGAAGCAGGAGTCTTTCTATTCAAACATCTCGGACGAAGGCGAGTGGCTTTCGCCAGAGCAGAGGATAAAACCGGAATGGGCAGAGACAGTGTTTGTTGTGGCTAGGACATTGGTGCGGGAAGGCCCTTCTTCGATGACAAGCGAAGCAGAATTGAAACTGTGGGTAAGACATTTGTCCCCCGTCTGGAGGGGGCCAATGCCTGAGATGAAGAAAGCACTCGCGGCTTGTTATGCGGAGGCTGAGACAAAAGGGGTGCTCCAAGGGAACAGTACCGCAGCGGATATGCTGAGTTTCCTTTACGAAGACTCAACCTCGTCGGAGCAATGAAGATTAGGAGAAACTCCTACGAGCCGTGCCAGCGCCTGCCAGTGTGCCGTGGATGCGGGACAGGCGTCGCCCTGCGCGGATGTCTGCCGCGTAGGTCTCGGAGTGACTGAACACAACAATGACTAGACCGGAGAATGAACCGTTCAAGAAACCCGGAAAGTATCGTCGCGCATTCGATTGGCGGTTGAGCCACGGACAAGACCCCTTGTCGAGGGACGCCGCGGGGGGAATGGGGCGACTCGCGTCGTCGGATTACTTGGATATTCTTGAGGACTTTCTCGCGATAAGCCGTAAGCGACAGCGCAACCCGACTGCACTCGCAAAATTGCAGATTTACATGATTGAGGAACTACTGCTGCAGGAAAACGCAAGTAAGCACTACCGGCAACGCATAAAGGAACTTGAAACGTCGGGTTCACCTGCCGACCCAGAGCAGCACAAAGAAGAAACTGACTTCAACAAGCGAGTGCAGTTCTTTCATCGCATGTACGCCAACGCTATCAGAGCGATTGGCGACGGGATAGCGTGGCGAGCCCTCGGATACGATCGTGCGGTCACGCGGCTGCTGGGTGAGCGAGAAACCCATCAACATCTCTCGGCTGAAGGAACGGTCCCCGAGCTTCGCGAATGGAGCTATCAGTTCGATTCAGGGTCGGGGATTGCGATTCTCAATGCGCTGACGAACTGTCTCGCGATCGGAGACATTACCGTTGTGAGAAACGACGGTTCTGCTGAAATCATTGAGGTCAAGAGCAGCAACACAAAGTCCGGCCGCAAGGTACGCCAGAAGCAAGCAATGAGTGAGGTCGTCACGTTGCTGGATAGCGGCAAGGGAGAGAACGAAAGCCGCGAGGTTCAGATCGAGGTGCTTCCGATCCGACCGGAAAGCTCTCTCGACAAAGTTGAAGAACTTCTTGACGCAGCCGCAGTAACAGGCAGGGCCGTGAGACGAATCAATGATTGCTTGTATGTTGAAGCGTTCGACTTCAGGAAGATGAGTAGAGAGGAGAATCTGCAGGACGCAATGAAAGTGCTGAGAAAACAAGCGATTGGCGAGTGGGAAGAAAGAGGCGACCTGATCATTGACATGAACAGCCTGGATGCCGTCGCATACACACCAAATTGCGCTCCGTTTTCGATTTTTCCTTTCCGCAGCCGGACGTGTATCGAATTATTGGTCGGGGCTAGGTTTTTCAAGAGCTTCCTTAATCTCTCTGCCATAGAAAGAGAGTTCACCAGAAGAGGGTGGACGTTGGAAAAGGATTTCAAGGTTTTTGCTGAAGCAGGATCTACGGAATCAGTTCTGAAGGTTAGAAAAGGACCATTCCATTGCACTGTCCCTCCATCGGACCTGATGCGACTGCAGATGGAGACACTTCGACCAAAAACATTGATTGACGCTCTTGAATGCAAGTTCAGGGAAGGGCCTAGTGGTGACCAAGGATACCTACTCGCACTTTACGCCGAAGAATCAAAACTGTGGAACTGAACCGGCCAACTGGCGGCTATCTGTTTGATCAGATCTCTAACGGCCATAATCTCGCCCAGCCTGAAAACGTTCGTACACAGTTGGGGGAAGAGTGTAGCGCCTAGCCTTGAACTCCGACTAGTTGCGCAAGCCCCTGCCAATGCCGCGGATGCGGGACGCGCTTGCCTGCCTGGATATCCGAGGAGTACGGCTCGCTCACCCGAAGTGCGGAACGTATTCGGGACTTCGCGACGCTGGCGAGCGCTGGCTGCACTCGTTTGACGTACACATCACGGGTTAACCAACTAGGGAGGTTCGAGGGTTCCCAATTCTGGATCTCCTGCTTGTGCATCCGCTGCGTGGCCGAACGCTTCGCGAGGGACTCCGGGCGCTGCGCTACCTTGCGCCCGGCTTTGAAGTTCACGCGAGTAACCCGTTTCCAGCACTTTGAGCATCGTTCCTTGTCGCTCGGAACCTTAGCTCCGCAATCCCGGCAGCGGTGCTCAACTTTTGGCAGAGTGACTGTGGGCACGTCGCTTCCCTTTACTGCGCGCTTGTTCCGCTGAGTAAGCCGGGTCGCCAGCACCCGAGCAAGTGTGGATGTGCCTCTGGGAATCGTGGCCCAAATTTCCTTTGCCACGTACTCCGCGACAGGGCCTACGAGCTTCCGCCATGTGTCCGCTGTCTCGCAAAGTTTAGTTGCCAACGCGGAAACCAGACGGCAGTTACCGTTGCGATCCTCGAAGAAATCTGCCTTACGAAGTGGCTCGCTCTGAAGCCAATGAAGGACGAAGGCATCCACGCTTGGCCGGATTGGCTCTTGTAGGTCGCAAGCGAGTGAGTCGCGGTTCGGTGCGTCTACGTGCAGTAAGCCAATGGCGGGATCTAAACCCATCGCCACGGCGGAAAGACGCGCTTCGGATTCAGTGAGCGAGTACAGGAAATTGAGCACGGCGCAACCGGGCGTCGCCGCAAGGCGTGGACTATGCGTCAAAGGCGAGACACGCGAGCCGAAGCGTTTCCAGTGCTCAGGGACTCGCCTTTCATCGTTGCGCGGCCAGCGAACGGGTAGATCGGACCACGCTTGCCAGTAGAGTCGTGCAGCCTGAGCCTCGATCAGCCGCACGGTCTCGATGCTCTCAGCACTCGGCAACTCCTGCCGGAATCGCTCAATCGCGCCAGCAGCGGCAGCATCGTGCAGCATGTCGCGCACAAGCGCGGCCTGCCCATCGAGCTTTTGCCGGATGAGTTCCTCTGAAATGCGCAGGGCAGTCCCGTTGCCGAGGGCGAGCGCTTGTGCTCGGCGGAGTTTGGAGTCGGATGGGTAGACGGGGCCTGTGACGACGAGCACCTTGCCTCGGCGGTCCAGCATCGTGAATGCTGCGCTCTGATCGGCGAGCCAGCGGAGAGCTTCGAGTGTAATGAACCCATCGCTGCCGATCATCACCAGACGGCGGAGCCCGTTTCCGACCCGAGGCAGCTGCACCGTCCTGCGCTCCTCCGCGATTCCATCGTGACAGAGCAAATGGCCCGCGTTCACGCTCACGCGAATGCGAAAGCCATTCAGAACCAGGACACCATGCTTGCTGAGTGCGTGTGACTGCAGTAGGTTATGCGAAGCTGCCATCGGAGGAATACCTCTCTGTTGGCGGTCAGGGGCGCGTCCGATGTTCCCGCATCGTCGCGTCCCGCTCTGTTATTTCATCTTCTTCAAATATGCTTCGACTGCTCGCCTGAAAAGCTCGGCCATCGGCGCTCCCGTCTTCGCAGATAGTTTCTTGAGCTTAGCCACTAGCTCTTCCGGCAGCCATACGGTTGTGCGCTTCTTCATACCTGCAACATTCTACGACGTATGTCAATATATGTCAATCTTGTTGCTGCCAAGAAATGAAACCGGCAAGTTAACCCTCGCGCCGCATCGAGGGCAAGCATGGTCGAAAGAATGGCCTTCGAACTGGCAGGAGCATTCGATGTAAAACTCGTACCGGATGATGTGGTTAGTGCGCTTTTGCATTGCTCGCTGTTCTTCGCAGATGTCGCGTGACCGGCGCGGGCTAAGTTCGCCGTCCGCACCGAGCGAATCACCCAGGAACCTGGCTTGAGCTTTACGCCGTTTGGGGAAGTGCCGATCACGCACTGCCTTCACGAACGCGGTAACGAAGCCGTCACTGAGTTGGTTTGGCAACGAAGTCCGCCAGTTGACAGACTCTAACGTGTGCCGACCGAGGACCACCTTCCGCTTATCTAGTTCTGTGCGCTTTATATTCTTCAGAGCTTGAACTTGTTCCCAGAACCGATCCCCGGCATATAGGAAGGCGTGCCCATAGTTGTAGCCGTGCCCGGCAATGGTTCTGCGTCGCATCTCCCTTGCGGCAACTGCCAGAGGGTCTGCCGGGGGCGTCGTGAGCGATTTTTTCAGCTTTCTTGAGGGATGCGGAAAAACTGGCCCCTCTGTGCTGACTGGGTGCGGAGATTTTCGCAAAATCCCGCCCTTTCGTGCGGAGAGACGCGGCTCTTTCATCCTCGATAACGTTCCGTGGCGTCGATTCTATCGCACTAGTGCGCTCTAATGCTGTCATGACCAGAGGCAAAAACATTTCGAGCAGTTTGGAGCTTCGCGTACGTGGATGGAGAGCTGCCTGTCGCAGCGAGAAGGTTCCACCCTGGCTGAAACCCGGACTTCGCAAGGCAATACTCCGAGCAGAGCAAAGGGTGCGGAGGCAGAAAGCCAAGGATCAAGGAAGCGGCGGCACCACGGGGTAAGCGATGCCTTCAAAACACAGGCCCCGGGCTCGCCATGCACGGCAATCTAGGGCCGGGAGAAACAAATCGTATCGCGCACCGCGCCCGTCCTCTCTTTCGGCAGAAGAGCTAAAGAAGCGCGCTGATGCATTGGCTGCGCACTCCGACATGTTGCGCAACCGTAACCTGACGGCGTCGGAAGCCGCTAGGAACAATGGAGTCACAGTCCGCGATTTCTGGAGATACATCCCTAAAGCGTTCAAAAAGGATTCGAGTGGACGGGTTCGGGCCATCGAGGACCACTATCTGCGGAGGATGGAAATTCCTGGGCCCGATGGTCCCATTGTAATCAAGATCAGAGGTTCCAAAGCCAAAAGCGAAGTAGCGCAATTCCGCAATGATGTCTTCAGTTTTCTTGGGGGCAATCGGTCTGCACTTCGGAAATGGAAGGGTGTAAAAATCCAGGGTCACGAACTGCTGACGGACCCTCGTGTTATCCGCATTCTCGGCGAGCAAGGCAATCTCCCTGAACATTTTGGGAGTGAGCAGGTCATTCCGTACTCGGGTGGTGCCGCATGAGACGTTGCAACCTCTGCGGCAGCACTCGCAACGTGACCCGCCATCACGTCGGCGGCCAGAATTTCATTGCATGGTTCACGATGTCGCTCTGCGATAAGTGCCAAGAAATTTTCCACGCCAGACAGCGGGCAGCGGGAATTGATTTGCGGCCAACCAGCAACCCCATGAGGAGGCTCATTCGCGCGCTAAAGATGGCAGTCCTCTTCATGTGGATGTTGCTTGACATGCTCGAAAGGGAGATTGATCCAAGCATCGAGAAAGGCGGGTCATGACATGGGACTTCAAAATCAGGAAACTACGATGATCGAGACACATGATTTGTTTCTGCGTGCTCTTGCTGTACCGGCAGTGAAAAATAAGAAGAAGAACAAAGCCAAGGGTGCCCGAGAAGGCGGGGACGGTCTCGACGAACGGAAATGGCCGGATGTTCTCGCAATCGACACCGAGAGCCGGATCACAGTGGATCAATCCCTCACGATTGGCGTGTGGAAACGTGCCCGGCCGAACGGGGAAACCTATGAAGTGATCGAGGAGGGTGTTTTCTATGCCGATGATTTGCCTGCGAAAGATCGCAAGGTTTTCGAAGCGTACATGCAGACCGCTGTTTCGGACGTGTCTTCGTTTCCGCCCCGTTTTCCTCTCTACTCGCGTACCCAGTTCATGAATAAAGTATTTTGGCCCGCCCTCAAGCGGGACGGTTCAATGGTGGTGGGTTTTAATCTCGGCTACGATCTCACGCGAATCGCGCTGGATTGGAAAGAGGGGAACAAGGGCGAGTGGTCGCTTGTGATGATGCAGTATGCCGACGGCAACGAGAATTGCAATTATCCACGCATCCTGATCACACCCATCGACAGCAAGAAACAGATCATCAAGCTGTGGCTGCCATGGGAAAGAAACCAACACGAATGGAAGGATTTGGGCAGAACGATCCACTTCCTCGATCTTCGAACACTGCTCTGGGCGCTCTACAACAAGTCGCACTCGCTTAGGACTGCCTGCGACAACAAACGAGGTCCTTTCAAAGAGCAGAATCTGCCTCAAAAGGATGAGCACGATCCGACCGGAGAGGTCACGCCTGATGAGGTTGAGCACTGCCGTCAGGATGTCCGCTGCACCATCGCCCTGCTGAACGCCTGCAAGCGGGAATTTGACAAGCACTCCGATCTCGATTTGAAGCCTTGGGATGCCTACTCGCCTGCGAGCATTGCCAAAGCCTACCTCAAGGCAATGGGAATCGAACGGCCCGAACTGAAATTCAAGGTGTCCAACAAAAAACTAGGGGCTTGGATGCAGAGCTACTATGGTGGACGCTCTGAATGCCGAATACGCCATGAAGTTGTGCCCGTGGTCCCGGTTGACTTCACCTCCGAGTATCCGTCCTGCTGTGCAAACCTCGGACTCTTCAGATTTCTCACTGCTGAACGTCTGAAGTTTGTGGATGATACGGAACGGGTAAAGCAGTTCGTTGCAAGTATCGCTCAGGAAAAGTGCTTTGATCGAAAGATATGGCTCGATTTCAACTTCGTGGCTCGTGTGATGCCTGCTGGGGACATCCTGCCTGTCCGGACTGTCTATGATGGCGTGACCCATAATATCGGCAACAACTACTTGCACCCGAATCCAGTTCACCCGGAACCTGTCTACATGGCTGGCCCCGAACTTGTGGCAGCAGTGATTCAGCAACCCGGCAAGATTCCCAAGATTCAACAAGCATTCAGGATTGTCCCCTTGGGAAAGCAGCCAGGGATGCGAGCCGTAAAGCTGCGTGGAAAAGTTCTGATTGACCCGAATGATGATTCCGTTGACCTCTTTACAAAAATCATCGAGGAACGCAAACGCAACAAGGATGATGCCGATCTCCACTACTGGCTGAAGATTCTTGCCAATTCGATCTACGGATTCTTCGTGGAACTCATTGCGGAGCACTTCAAGCAGCCCAAGAATGTCATAGTGTTCTCTGGTGATGAGAGCTTTCCTGATTCCTCATCCGTGATCGAGCGCCGAGGGAAATGGTTCGCGCCCTACCTGGCAACTCTCATCACCTCCGCGGGTAGGCTTTTGCTCGCTATGCTAGAGGTGGAAGTGACCCGAGCTGGAGGAACATATCTGTACTGCGATACGGACAGTTTGGCGATTTTGGCCTCGGAAGAGGGCGGCCCACTGCAGATCCACGGAGCAGAAGAAAAGCGCATTTTGACCTGGGATGAGGTTGACCGAATTACCGCAAGATTCCAATCGCTTAATCCATACGACCCGGATGCAGTGCCCGACCTGCTCAATCTTACGGATGACAATTATGTTTGCGAATGCTCGCATGAACTCAAAAGCGCGCACGACGAAGCTGGAGTCTGCGAGGTACGCGGGTGCGAGTGTAAAGCGAGAAAGAAGATGCGTCGCCAGTTGTGGGGCGTGGGAATTGCGGCCAAGAGATACGCACTTTTTGAGAAAGTGCTCGACAAGCGCGGAGGTCTAATCGACATCAAGATCGTCAACCCCAAGGCCCACGGGATAGGCTTCCTGTACCCGCCGAAGGACAATCCGAAACGCTGGAAGAAAGATGCGCCAGTTTGGGTTTACGAAATGTGGGATTACATCGTGCGCAGTTTTCTGGGATTGAAGCGCAAGCGGCCCGCCTGGGCGTCCCTCCCGCAAATGATGCGCTTCTCTATCTCTACATGGAATGTGCTCAAGATGGTTGGAATGTGGGACGAGATGCGCCCCCACAATTTCATGTTCATGGTGATGACATCCGAGGCATTCTCATTTGACTTCGAGTTTGACAACAAGCCAAGTAAAAAACCAATGGTGATTGCGCCATTTTCGAGCAAACAAGGTGATTGGGGCGAACTGGTGGGATTCGACATTCACAACAACGATCAGCGCGGACAATATCGGCACTACCGGATGAACAATTCTGATTTTCACCCCCTCACGTACGGGCACATGATGGAGGAATACATACGGCACCCCGAGGCCAAGAGCCTGGGCCCCGATGGGAATTCCTGCACAGCGGAGACTCGCGGGCTGCTCCAGCGGGCACGCATCACAGAGGGAAGGATTCGCTATATCGACAAAGAAACCTCGTCCATGTGGGCACAGGGCGACGATCTCAGCGTGGTCGCCGATAATGAGGAAACTGGATTTAGGGTGATCGAGTACGGGAGGAGAAGAAAGGTTAAGCTGCCTGATGCCCTGAAGGAGGAGATGAAAGAGGTTGGATTACGAGAGCTAAGACGGAGAGGAATTGGACAGCACACTCTTGAGAACGCGCTTGTTTCCACAGTTCGAATTCAGTCGTACAGGAAAATACTGTCCACAATCGAGAAATACAAGAGAACCCGTACAGCGGGTCGTGCCATTCCGCAAGAGAAAGAGAAATAACAAATCTATGCCGTACAAAAACCCAGAACGCAAACGTCAGTGGGAACGCGAACATCGCGAGGAACGCAATGCAAGGCGCAGAATGCATACGCAGACCGCACGGTCGGGCCATGCCAGTGTTTCAAATACGACATCCGACATCGTAGCCGCCCTGCGTACCCGTCGAACGCCAGCGCCCGACCCTGCTTCGGATCGACAGCCGACGAGCGGTTGGAAAGTGCTTCTTGGTTTTGCGGTAGGGCTTGGGGTCGTGCTACTCGCAGCGGTCGCGAGCGTGGGTCTGCCCACGCCTGGTGATCTCGGCCCATCACCCGGGTCGGGTGATTCGGCGATCTGATTCGCTGCCCAGAGTTGTTAGTGAGAACGCTGTCATCGCCAACTATCGCAGAGCGTTGGGAATCTCGCTGCTCATTTGCTTAGACTGCTCACCGTGAAATGCCTCGTCCAGACCGTCCTGCTGCTTATCGTCGCGGCAACTTCCCTCGTCGGGCAGACACCGCAACAGCCACCAGATTTGACTGCGCTCGAAGAAAATGTCGGAAAGCAGTTCAACGAACTGCGTGTAAAGTCAGGTCTCAAGCCATTGAAATTCCGACGGGATTTACGGATACGGATGGAAGCCTGTTCCGTGGAAACACAGGGGCCTGACCCGAAAGTCGAACAGCCGGGTACGAAGTACAAGATCTGGTATCTAACTACCGACCCCATTGAGCCGCCCGACGATCTGGCAAGACTCGTAGAATCAAGCAAGAAAACGGATCGTCGCCACGTCGCTGTGGGTGTCTGGTTTGCTACAACGGGAGCATATCCCAATGGTGCGTATTGGGTCGTCGTGTATCCTGAGGTTAGCGTTGCCCACGAGGCTTTCTGGACGCATTTCCCCTTGATCGACGAAGGTCACTACGACAATATTTTCGACAAGCGCTGGAAGAAGGGGCTGCGTGAGCGCTGCCGTAGTCTCAAGTAAGACATCGCGCTTCTGAACTGGGTGTAGAATCCGTTTGCCTGGGGAGACCAGAAAATGATCCCTTGGAGTTTTTAGACCAGCTGGGGAAGAGCAACATGGCGGGAGAACTAACGAGGGAAAAATGCCGCTTCTCACCAAGTCGGCTCGTCTCAGTGGTGCTACTGTTGTGCGTTGCCGCAGGTCTCCCAGCATCCTCCCAAGAAAAGAAGTTTGATCGCGGCCTTGCTAAGAGGATGCTCCACGATGTGGAAAATGACCTGAAGCAAAACTATTACGACCCGAGTTTCCACGGAGTAGACATTACGGCCAGATTTAAGGAGGCGGAGGATAAGATCAATCACGCGCCTTCAATGAACTACGCTCTCGCCGACATCGCCGCCGCTCTGGACGCACTAAACGATTCGCACACTTTCTTTACTCCTCCACCGCGTCCGTATGTGCACAGCTACGGAATACGCATTCAAGCAATTGGCAACACAGATTGTTTTGTCACAGCTGTACGGCCGGGCGGCGATGCGGCACAAAAAGGCGTACGGCCCGGTGACCAGGTCATCTCGGTAAATGGCTATGGTGCCACACGCCAAAACTTGTGGAAGATCAATTACCTGTACGGTGCACTTCGTCCGCAGCCGGGATTGCGATTAGTGCTGAGGTCGCCGGAAGGAAATGAGCGGCAGGTGGACGTGTCGGCCCAAGTTCGAGAGACCAAACGCATTGTTGACTGGAGTGACCTATTCGGCATGCTTCTCCAGCCACAGCTCCAAAGACGCGGGTTTGTCGAATACGGTAACAAAGCCATTGTGTATAAGCTTTCCAGTTTCATGATCAATCCTCGTGAAGGAGAGGAGATCCTCGATCGAATCCGCACGCATGACGCAGTGATTCTCGATTTGCGCGACAATCCCGGGGGATACGTGGACGCCATGAAGGAGCTTCTAAGCGGATTCTTCGACCAAAAAGTGAAAGTAGCCGACCGTCAAGGGCGAAGGAATCTCAAACCCGAGTTCACTAAGCCCCGCCCCCACCAGACTTTCAACGGCAAGCTGATCGTTTTAGTCAACAGTGGTTCAGCATCCGCTGCGGAGGTGTTCGCGCGCGTGGTACAGCTTGAGAAGCGAGGAACGGTGGTCGGCGACCGCTCTTCAGGCAGCGTAATGGAGTCCAGACACTACCCACACGTTAGTGGCGCAATCGTTCTGGACGCTTACGGCTCATCGATAACCGAGGCCGACATGATTATGAGTGATGGAAAAAGCCTTGAGCATGTTGGCGTAATGCCCGACGAGAGGCTCATTCCCATGCCCTCCGACCTGGCGGCTGGCCGTGATCCCGTTTTGGCTCGCGCCGCCGAGTTAATCGCCTTGAGGCTTACGCCCGAGGATGCGGGTAAACTGTTTCCCATAGAATGGTCAAAAGAGATGGACAAGGATTAAAGACTGGAGTCCTATGCCTACCCAATTGCGAGTATGACAACCCTTCACGCCCCAGCGCGCGCGGATCGGCTCGCCCCGCCCACACGCGTCCGCCAGGCGTACGCAACAGCTCGCGTACGCAAACACACAACACGCACGCACGCACACGAAATGGTGCAGGAAATGGGGGTGGGGGGTGCGCAATCTACCCCTAATATGCTTACCCCGGCAAACGGCGACCGCATCGCG
>Ga0335081_10014513_pt1 | contig 12747 bp, 7 predicted proteins | sample Lox_Sample_35_FD_206713 | JGI IMG/M metagenome (GOLD analysis project Ga0335081, IMG submission 206713) | Soil microbial communities from Loxahatchee National Wildlife Refuge, Florida, United States - Lox_Sample_3.5 | ecosystem: Environmental > Terrestrial > Soil > Wetlands | place: USA: Florida...
CCTCTTCGAGGGGCGGACGATCTTCGTCACGGGAGCGACCGGGTTCGTGGGGAAGGTCGCCCTCTCCCTGCTCCTCCACCGCTACCCGGGGGTGGGCCGGGTGTTCGTCCTCGTCCGGCCGGGCACCGGGGGCACCGCCGCCGAGCGCTTCTTCGGGAAGGTGGCCCCGAGCCGCCCCTTCGACCCCCTCCGCGCCGCCTTTGGAGAGGGGTTCCTGGCCTTCTTGCGGGAGAAGGTCGTTCCCCTGGCCGGCGACGTCTCGAGCCCGCTGTTCGGCCTCTCCGGGGAGGACCTCGAGCGGGTGAGGGGCCTCGACCTCGTCCTCAACTCCGCCGGGCTGGTCGACTTCGACCCCTCGCTGGAGCTGGCGCTCGGGGTGAACGTGCGGGGGCCGCAACACGCGGTCGACCTCTGCCGCCGTCTGGGGGCGGGCCTGGTCCACATCTCCACCTGCTTCGTGGCGGGCAACCGCGACGGGGTGGTGTTCGAGGACGATCCCATCCTCGGGTTCTTCCCCAGGCGGCCCGGCGCCTCGGACCGGGCCAAGGCCCCCGAGCTCGCCCCGGTCGACTTCGACGTCTCCTCGGAACTCTCCGATGCGGAGCGGCGCCTAGCCGAGATCCGCGCCCGGGCCGAGGACCACGCCTTGACCTCCCGCTTCCGCGAGCGGGCCCGGGAGCGGCTCGTCGAGGCCGGCCGGTCCCCCGACGACGAGAAGGCCCTGCGGCTCGCCATGGGGCGCGAGAAGCGGGTCTGGCTCTCGGAGCGCCTGGTCGAGCTGGGGATGGAGCGGGCCCGCCACTGGGGCTGGCCCAACACCTACACCTACACGAAGTCCCTCGGGGAGCAGGCGATCGTCGCCGGCCAGATCCCCCACGCCATCGTCCGCCCCTCCATCGTGGAGAGCGCCTTACGGTATCCCTTTCCTGGGTGGAACGAGGGGTTCACCACCAGCGCACCACTGGCCTTCATGGGGCTGCGCGGACACCGCACCTTCCCCATGGCCGAGCGCGCCATCCTCGACGTCGTGCCGGTGGACCTCGTGGCGGCGGGAATCCTCGCCGCCGCCGCTGAGCTCCTCGAGCGCCGGGAGGCTCTTTCCGGCGGGCAGGACCCGGCCCCGCCCCTCTCCCGCGTCTACCATCTCGCCTCCGGCGACGTGAACCCGTTCTGGGCGCGCCGGGCGGTCGAGCTCACCGCCCTCTACCGCCGCCGCTTCTACCGAACCCGGGAGGAGGGGAATCCCACCTGGAACCGGGTCCTCTCCCGCCTCGAGCCCTTCTCGACCTCGCGGGCCCGCTTCGAGGGGTTCTCCACCCCGGCGCTCCTCGCCCTGACCAAAGAGGCCCGCCGCCTCATCGACGAGAAAGGCCCGCGCTGGGGCGCCCCCAGGGTCTCGGCCCTGCTCAAGGAGGTGGGCGAGGAGCTCGACGAATGGGTCCGGCGCCTGGAACAGACCCAGGCGCTCTGGGATCTGTACCTGCCGTTCGTCTGGGACAACCGGTACGTGTTCCGCTGCGCCGGCATCCGGGCGCTCCGCGAGCGACTCTCCCCCGAGGACCGGGCCCGCCTCCCCTGGGACCCCGAGGCGCTCGACTGGCGGCAGTACTGGATGGAAGTCCACATGAAGGGGATGGAGGAGTGGGTCTTTCCCGGTCTGGACGAGGAGGCCGGCAAGAAGGTCCACGGCATCCGCGCCCACCACGACCTCCTCGAGCTCCTCGACGCCTCCGCCTCGGCCTTCAAGAATCGGGTCGCCCTGCGCATGGGCGGAGCGGCCAAGGAGCGGGTCACCTACGGCGAGCTCCGGGCCCTGTCCGACCGGGTGGCCGCCTTCCTCGCCTCGGCCGGGGTGGGCAAGGGCGATCGGGTCCTGCTCGCCTCGGAGAACCGGCCCGAGTGGGCGGTGGCCTGCTTCGGCATCCTCCGCGCGGGCGCGGTGCTCGTCCCGGTCGACGCCCATCTCGGGACGAACGAGCTCCTCAATCTGTGGCGCACCGCCGGGGCCCGGCTCGCCCTCGTCTCCGATGAGGTGGCGGAGCGCGTGCCGGAGCTCGGCCCGAGCGCCGCCGCCACGATGCCGGGCGCTCCCCTCGTGCTCCTCGGGGAGGCGCTCAAGGGCGGCCCGGCGGCGCCCTCTCTGCGCCCCGCGCCCGAGGACCTCGCCTCGCTCATCTTCACGAGCGGCACCACCGGGACCCCCAAGGGCGTGATGCTCTCCCACCGGAACTTCGCGAGCCTCGTCGCCAAACTCGACCAGACCTTCGATCTCGGCCCGGGCGACGCCCTGCTCTCCGTCCTCCCCCTCCACCACGCCTTCGAGTTCGCCTGCGGGCTCCTCGTGCCCCTCTCCCGGGGCGCGGAGGTGGAATACCTGGACGAGCTCACCTCCGACCGGATCGGCGAGGCGCTGGGCACGGGACGGGTCACCGCCATGATCGGGGTCCCGGCCCTCTGGTCGCTCCTCCACCGCCGCATCACCCAGGAGCTGGCCGCGGGCCCCGGATTCCTGGAGCAGGCCTTCGACCTGCTCCGCAAGGGGAACGGGGCCCTGCGCGACTCGCGGCTCGGCCTGAACCTGGGGAAGCTCCTGTTCTGGCCGGTGCACCGCAAGCTGGGAGGCCGCCTCCGGCTCCTGGTCTCGGGAGGCTCGGCCCTCGACCCCGCTCTCCAGGAGGCGTTCCGCGGCCTGGGCCTCGACCTCTACCAGGGTTACGGCCTCACCGAGGCGGCCCCGGTGCTCTCGGTGGGCAAGCCCGGGACCGCGCCCTCGGGGAGCGTCGGCCCCCCCTTGCCCGGGGTCGAGATCCGCATCGCCGACCCCGATGCCTCGGGGGTGGGGGAGGTGCTGGCCCGCGGACCCAACGTGATGATGGGGTACTGGCGCGGCGGCGACCGGCCCGGGGTCGACGACGCCCTGACCGGAGCGGTCCTGGAGGACGGGTGGCTGCGCACCGGCGACTTGGGCCGGCTCGACCGGGACGGCAACCTCACCCTGGTCGGGCGCAGCAAGGACGTCATCATCGAGGCGAGCGGGAAGAACATCTACCCCGAGGAGGTGGAGGAGCGATACCGCAAGAGCGGCCTCATCCGCGAGCTGTGCGTGGTGGGCCTCTCGGACGGCGCCGCGGAGAAGGTCGGAGTGCTCGTCGTGCCGGAGTACGGGGAGCGCCCGCACGGAGAGGTCCGGGCCGAAGTGGAGGAGCACCTCAAGGCGGTGTCCGCCTCCCTCCCCTTCCATGCCCGGGCCCGGGTCTGGCATCTCGTCGACGGGGAGCTCCCCCGCACCGCCACCCGCAAGGTGAAACGCGAGGAGGTGAGGGAGGAACTCGAGCGGCTCGAGGCGGCCGCGAGCCGCGGAGCGAGTGCCCGACGCCTCCGCGAGGAGCGGGCCGACGAGGACTGGGTGCTGGACCTCCTCGCCGAGGTGTCTCGCCACCCCCGCTCCTCCGTCACCCGCTTCACCCGGCTCACCGCCGATCTCGGCTTCGACTCGCTCATGCTCACCGAGCTCACCGCCGCGCTGGAGGAGGCGGGAGTCCCGACGCATGCGGCCGAAGACCTCCACGCGGCGCAGACGGTGGAGGACCTGCTCAGGCTCGTGGCCGGGGCGGTCCGGCGCGGCGAGGGACGAGCGGCGGCCAAGTCCCCGCCCAAGCCCGGGGCAAAAGAGAGCGAGCTCCGGGTCCCCGCGCCGCTCGCCCGGCTGGGCCGCAGGCTCCTCTCGGCCGGGCAGCGAGCTCTCTACCGGAAGCTCTACGACACTCGGGTCACGGGAGAGGTCTTCATCCCCCGGGACCGAAACGTGCTCGTCGTCTCGAACCACGCCAGTCACCTCGACATGGGGCTCGTCAAGATCGCCCTCGGCGAGGAGGGCGAGCGGCTCGCCGCCCTGGCCGCCCGCGACTACTTCTTCGACACCCCCCTGAAGCGCGCCTACTTCGAGAACTTCACGAACCTCATCCCCATGGACCGCGAGGGCTCGCTCAAGAAGAGCCTGCGAGCGGCCCTCGAGACCCTCAGGCGAGGCTTCCACCTCCTCATCTTCCCGGAGGGGACGCGCAGCCGCGACGGCGAGCTGCATCCCTTCTTCCCCACCGCCGGGTACCTCTCGCTCTCCGCCGGCGTCGACGTCCTTCCCGTCTACCTCTCCGGGACCTACCTCGCCCTCCCCCCCGGTGGGCGACTACCGCGCCGGGCGCCACTCGAGGTGAGATTCGGCCCGGTCATCCCGGTCGAGCGGCTCCGCCGCGCCGGTGCGGCCGGGACCACCCGGGGGGACGCCTACCGCCTCGCCACGCAGGTCGTGGAGGACGCAGTCCGGGAGCTCAGGCGGCAGGCCCGCGGCGAGGGGGAACCCCACCCGCCGGCCCAGGGGGCGAGCGAGGAGCCCCGGCACGCCGAGGGCGAGATCGGCCCCGCGGTTCCCGAGGAGGCCCGCGCCCCCGGACCGCGAGCGCAAAACGCCGAGGGAACGACCCTGCTCGGCGCCGCCCGAGAGGAGCCATGAACCTGCTCTTGACCGGGGGGGGCGGGTTCCTCGGGTCGGCCCTCGTACCCGGCCTCATCCGCCTGGGCCACCGCGTGCGGCTCCTGCAACGGTCGCCCGCGCCGGAGGCGGAGGGGCTCGGGGCGGAGGTCCGGCGCGGATCGGTCCTCGACCCCGCTGCCGTCCGCGGCGCGCTCGACGGGATCGAGGCCGTGTACCACCTCGCCGGCCGCGTCGACTTCGATCCGAAAGACCCGGCCGCGCTCTACGCCCTCCACGTGCAGGGCGCCCGGACCGTGCTCGAGGCGGCGGCCGAGTCCGGTGCCAAGAGGGTCCTCCTCGCCTCGACCTCGGGCACGATCGCCGTGTTCCGAGAGGAACGCCTCGGCACCGAGGCCGACCCCTACCCCCTCCGCGAGGTGGCAAGCTGGCCCTATTACCTTTCCAAGATCTTCGAGGAGAAGGCCGCCCTCCGGATCGCCCGGGACACCGGGCTTTCGGTCGTGGTCCTGAACCCGTCCTTGATCCTCGGCCCCGGCGACGCACGCCTCTCCTCGACCGACGTCGTGTGGAAGTTCTTGAAGCGCCGGATCCCGGCCATGCCGGGGGGCGGCCTCTCCTTCGTGGATGTCCGGGACGCGGCCGATGCCTTCGCCGCCGCCCTCGAGCGCGGACGCCCAGGTGAGCGATACCTTTTGGGCGGCGCCAACATGGCCTTCCGCGAGTTCTTCGGGCGGCTGGAGCGGCTCTCGGGCGTGGCCGCGCCACGGGTGTCCCTCCCCAAGAGCCTGAACGTCGCCGGGGTGCGGCTCCTCGAGAGGCTCTCCTCCTGGCGCGGCGTGGAGGCCCCCATCGATGCCGCCTCGGTGGAGATGGGGGAGTGCTTCTGGTACTGCGACTCCCGTAAGGCGGTGGAGGAGCTCGGGTTCTCCCCGCGCGACCCGCAGGAGACCTTGGCCGACACAGTCCGCTATCTGCGCCAGCACCTCGAACCCGACCGACCGAGGACGGTGGCCGAGCTCTAGCCCAGCGGGGACGCCTGCCTGAGCACCCGCACCGCTGCCACCCCGCACCTCTCCCCGCACGCCGAGCACACCTCGTAGGTCATCTCCTTCACCACGAGTACGTCGGGATGCGCCTCCGCCGGGTCGAGGGCGGCGCCGCAGTCGGGACAGGCGAGCGAGGAGACGCGCTCGCGCCGGGCCAAGAAGAGCGAGCGGCGCCGGCCGGGGGGACAGGACCGGCACTCGATGCCGTAGAGATAGCCACGCTCGTGGGAGGGAGGAGCCTCGTCGAGGCTCACCCCGCAGTACTGACACACCTCGGACGCCACCGCCCGAAGGGTAACGGGAACCCCGCCCCCCCGCCGCTAGGTTCGCACCCGGGAGAGCCCGATCCGGAACAGCGGGACGGGCGTGGGCGCGTCCGGGACGGCCGCCTCGTCCTCTTCGCGCGCCGCGAGCAGCTCGCGCACCGCCGCGACCACGGGGGCGAGCCCCTGCCCCTTGTCCACCACCGCATCGACCCCCGCCACCCGGAGCGCCTCGGCCCGTTCCGGCTCGACGTAGGCGCTCGTGACCAGGATGGGCAGATCGCGCTCCCCGCCGAGCTCCCGCACCGCCATCACCAGCGCCTCGCCGCCCAGGCCGGGCATCATGAGGTCCGTGACGAGCAGGTCCAGGGAGAGGAGCTCCTCCGCCAAGAGCCTTAGCGCGGTCCGCCCGTCCCGGGCGTGGACACACTCGACGCCGATCTCGTCGAGCGCGGCCGAGAGGACGTGGAGAACGACGGCATCGTCGTCCACGACGAGCGCACGCCTTCTTCGCGGTGCGGCAGCGATGGGCCGAACCTCCTCAACAACCGACGCTACGCGCCTGGGCGGGGTCCCCGCAAGGAAGCACCCGTCCCACGGACCGATGACACATGAAGGCTCTAGCGAGCGCGACCGAGCGTCGAGGCCTGCCCTCGAAGGAGAGCACTTTCCCGACGGAGGCGGCCAAGGGCACAAAGGTGGGGGCCTTGGGCGCCGCCATGCTACCCCACAAGCTGCCTTCCACCTCGCGTGGAGCCCGGCCGAGCCAATTCATCTCTTGGGTCTCTGGCCGCTCTGCTCGCGCCGACAGCTCCCGGGGTCGCTACGACCCCGAGCGCAGGTCTTGCTCGCGGTAACGAACCGGGTCCGCGCATCCCCATGAGGGTCGATTCCCCTCGAGGAGGTTCACCGGACGCGGGAGAGGCGAATGGATGTTGTCTTGACCCGTCGCTAACCGCCGATTGCGGGATGCCAATGGGATAGACCCGACCGGGCCTGCCGCCCGCTCGCCAGGATGCGTCGCGAGCGCAGTACTCCGCGTTTCATAGAGTGAGTCGGGTCGTCGAAGCGCCGGGACCGGCCGGGCAGCGGCTCCGGGCGCAAGGCGCCGATGCCGAGAGCCCGACCGGGGGCCGCGAATGCACTGCCGGGGTAGAACTCCCGCGATTTCACCGGCTTGAACCCTCATTCGCTCACCGCCTCGCCAAGGCCGCTACCCCCGAGCCCCAGCCCGCTCTTCATCTCCCCGCTTCCCCTTGAACGAGGTGTCCTCCCGCTCCAAGGCGAACGGCCAAAGAGCGTGGGCTCGGCTTTGGCGACCGCTCGATTCGAAGGGTCGACCCTCCCGTTCCCGCGATCCGCATCTTCACCGCCCGGCGCGAACCGGGAAACCTCGGTGTCGGGCAAAAACCCATGCCCAGCCCAGCCCGGGCGCGCTAAGGGAGTTGAGGAAGAGGCAAGACTGTCTTCTCTCTACGAGGGGTGCAGCATGTCCAAGCTCGAAACTCCCATCGGGACGGGCGCGGTCGCTTTGACGCTGGGCTGCGCCTCGCAGACGCAGGAGCTGCAGGCGCACGAGAACGAGGCCACCATGGTCGCGGTGCGCCGCGGGCAGTTCGAGCTCGGCTGCCCGACCGCCACCGGCGTGGTCCTCTCGACCGCGATGCTCGAGCCCGCGGCCTGGAGGGGCACGGAGCGCGCCGAGTACACCGTCGGCGTCTCCGGGTGCGGGAAGAAGGCCACCTACGTCGTGATCTGCCCCGAGACCGGCACAGGGTGCGTGGCGGGCGGAGCCCGCAACAACGCTCCGACGCCGCAGTAGCCGGGCGCCTTGTCGAGCACCGACCGAGTCCGCGTGCCGCCCGACGCCCTCTCTGCACTCCGGCGCCGACGAGGCGTGGAGCACATCCGATCGGGCCTGGCCCTCGATAGACCATACGGAACGATGTCCAATGCGAGCCGTCGCCCTGTCGGGCCGGGCGGAAGCCGGTTCAGCCGGTGAGGAGACAAAAATGGCGACCGAGAGTACGAAGCGGGCGAGCCTCAAGGAACGGGCGGAGCACGAGTTCGTCGAGTACCTGGCGATCGCGTTCTATCTCTGGGTGTTCTTCGGGGCCCTTTTGAGCTACCGGCGGATCGTCCTCGCGGAGGTCGGCCTCGCCTACGCGCATTACGGGTTTGCCCTGGTCGAGGCGCTCGTCCTCTCAAAGGTCATCCTCATCGGAGATGCATTGCACATCGGCAGGAGGCTCGAGGCTCAGCCGCTCATCGTCTCGGCTGCGTACAAGTCGGTCCTCTTCGGGGCATTCGTTCTGGCCTTCATGGTGCTCGAGCACACCCTCCACGCCGTCGTGAAGAGCGAGGGGATCGGCCAGGAGCTGGCGGAGGCGTTCGGCCGGCCGACCGTGATCGTTGCCCGTGTGCTCCTGGTGATCCTTTCCTTCATCCCGTTCTTCCTGTTCCGCGAGGCGGGCCGCCTCCTCGGCGAGGAGGGGTTCTTGGACCTCCTCTTGAAGCGCCGGTCGGGGCCATGAGCCGCTTCGCAGAGCGACTCGAGCCCAACCGAAGGGCCCTTCGCAAGAAGGCCCGGTTCGCGAGGCCCGCCCCGACCACGCCCCGACCGAGGCAGGGGCGATGGGCTCCCCGGCGCCCTCCCTCCACCCTCCTCGGGGCGACCCGATGAACGGGAGTGAGACGAGCCCCGGGCCGGCCGATACCCTCGTCTTCTACGGGGCGACAGGCGACCTCGCCTTCAAGAAGATCTTCCCCGCGCTGCAGCGGATGGTCCGGCGCGGAGTCCTCAAGTTCCCGGTCATCGGCGTCGCGAAGCAGGGCTTTACCCTCGAGGATCTGAAGGCCCGGGCCAGGGACAGCGTCGAGCAGCACGGCGGCGGAGCGGACCCCGACGCCTTCCCGAGGCTCCTCTCCTTGCTCCGGTACGTGGACGGCGACTACGCGAACGAGGCGACTTTCGCGGCCCTGAAGAGGGAACTCGGCGGAGCGACGCGGCCGGTTCACTACATGGCCATCCCCCAGGGGCTCTTTGGGCTGGTGGGCGATCAGCTTGCCCGGGCGGGGCTCACAAGCGGGGCCCGGCTCGTCATCGAGAAGCCCTTCGGGAGCGACCTTCCATCGGCGAGAAGGCTGAACGCCACGCTCCACCAGCACTTCCCCGAGCCCTCCATCTTCCGGATCGACCACTACCTCGGCAAGCGCACGGTGCAGAACCTCGTGTTCTTCCGCTTCGCGAACGCCTTCCTCGAGCCCATCTGGAACCGGAACTACGTGGAAAACGTCCAGATCACCATGGCCGAGCAGTTCGGAGTCGAGGGGCGAGGGGTCTTCTACGACAAGGCAGGCACGATCCGGGACGTGTTCCAGAACCACCTCTTGCAGGTGATCTCGAACGTGGCGATGGAACCGTCCCCCCGGACCAACGACCCCGAACTCATGCGCGCCGAGAAGGCCAAGGTCCTGAAGGGGATCCGCGCCATCGCCCCGGGGCACGTCGTCCGCGGACAGTTCCGGGGCTATCGCAGCGAGCCCGGCGTCGCCCCCAAATCGACCACCGAGACCTTCTTCGCGCTCTCGCTCGAGGTCGAGACCTGGCGCTGGCAGGGAGTGCCCTTCTTCGTGCGCGCGGGGAAATGCCTTCCCGTGACCCGAACCGAGGTGCTGGTGAAGCTTCGATCCCCTCCCTCGCTGGTCGAGGGCTTGCACCTCCCCCACAACTACGTCCGTTTTCGGCTGAGCCCGGACTTCTCGATCTCGATCGGCGCCTCGATCAAGGCGAGCGGGGACTCGCTCGCGGCCGAGGAGGTCGAGATCCATGTGAGCCAGGACCAGGGGAGAGACCTCGAGCCCTACGAGGAACTCCTCGGAGACGCGATACGGGGCGACGCCTCCCGTTTTGCCCGCGAGGACTACGTGGAGGAGGCCTGGCGCATCGTCGACCCGGCCATCGCCGCTCACACGCCCATCCACGAGTACGAGCCCGGCAGCTGGGGCCCTTCGGAGGCGAACGCGCTCGTCCCGGGCGGCTGGTTCGTCGCAAAGGAGTGAGGCGGACCTTCCCGTTCCGCCGCCCCGGAACTAGGGCCCGCACACCGGTTGAAGGGGACTCGCCCTTCCGGGAGCGGACGCGCTCGCTCCGGGGATCACCGGGGCGGCGTTGCGGGGCGTAGCCGCGGCGGTCGTGGGCGGTCCCGGGCTTTTGCCGTAACCCTGGCAAGGAAGGGCGCTCTCACCTCGCCCCCCGCGATTGCGACCATTCCCGCGGCGGCATCCCCTTCCATCGCCTGAAGGCCCGGTTCCAGGCGGTCTGGTCGGAGAAGCCGAGCCGGAGCGCCACCTCGGCCAAGGAGAGCGTCCCGGCGGCGAGGAGGCGCTCGGCCTCGGCCTCGCGGAATCGGTCCAGCACCTCCCGGAAGGCGGTCCCCGCCGCTCGTAACCGGCGGTGGAGGGTCCGCTCCGAGACCCCGAGCATGCGCGAAACGCGCCCCGCGTCGGCCCGCCCGTCGGGGAGGAGCAGCCGGAGCCGGCTGCGCACCTCGTGGATCACGTCCTCTTCCTCGGGCCGCCCCAGGCCGATGTGCTCGGCCAGCTGACGCAGCGTCGACTGCAGAGCGGGGTCGGCGGAGGGGAGGCGCTCCCTCCAGACCTCTTGGGCGATCCGCAGGGCGGCCACGCGGCACCCGAACTCGACCGGGGCCTTTAGCAAGGCCGCGTGACGAGTGGGCCGCTTTGGCGGGGGGGCGGTCAGCCGGATGGCCTCGACCGCGAACCGACCGAGGCCCGGCCGCGATCGAAACCGCCCCACGCACACCGCCACCGTGAACTCGTCGCCGACGAAGGGATCGGGCGCCCAGGGGGCGTTCACGAACCGGACCTCCACGGTCTTTGGGCCCTCCTCGATCTCGAGGCCCACGCTCATCGACACGTACCGGAAGTGGGCCGCCAGGGCGTGAAACGCCGCCCCTACGGTGGCGGCGCTGCCGGCGAGGTAGTCGAGGGCTCCGAAGGCGCCGAAGGGAACCGAAAGGCCCACCTCGGTGGCGAGTTCGTCGTGCGGCATCCGCCGGGCCGCCTCCGCGAAGAGGCGACCGAAGGATTCGAGCGGCAAGAGTCCGTCCACGGCCGCGAGGTCGGCCCCGGCGAGGCCCGCCGCCGACCGGATCGCCTCCGCGTCGAGGTCGAGCGCCCGAAATGCCGCGAGCAGGGCGCGCACGGTGGCGGCGGGAATCGAGGGCACGAGAGACTATCCCACCAGGAAACTCGCGGGACCGCCAGCCGACCGTCGCTCGCCCCTCCCCGGCAGGCCACCGCCACGCTCTTCCACGACCGGACCGCGCCAAGCGTCGAAGCGAGCTCTCCCGCGACGATCCACCTCGATTCTCGGGGCACCAAAGAGAGGGGGATGGGCCGCAGCGGCCCCGCGACCGAGAGGCGGCCGCGCCCGCGGAGAAGGGTCTGGGCCCCATCCGGCGCCTTCGCCCGCGCGTGCAACGAAAGGGTCCTTCTGAGATCGTGGAGAGATGACAGCCCGGTTTGCGGTCGCCTGGGCCCTCCTCTCCCTGTGCGTTCCCGCCGGGGCGAGCGAGCCGGACCTGACCACGCCCCGCAGGGCCTACCGCTCGTTCCTCGACCTCGCCCGGGCGGGCGAGTTCGCAGCGGCCGCGGGCGTGCTCGACCTCGGCTCGCTCCCCGGGGCCCGCCGCGCCAACGACGGGCCGAAGCTCGCCCGGCAGCTCCTCTTCGTGCTCGAGCGGGAGCTGTGGCCGGACTGGGAGCGCGTCCCGGACGATCCCGACGGAGGTGCCGCCGCCGGAGAGCAGGCGATCGTCCTCGGGACGATTCGGCTAGGCGAATCGGGCGTCCCGGTCCGCCTGGTGCGCTCGGGGCGAGAGTGGCGCTTCGGACCGGGGGTGGTGGCTTCGATCCCTGCCCTCTATTCGGCATACGGTCCCGGCTGGATCGGGGAGCGCATGCCCCGCATCCTCATCGAGATCCAGTTCTTGGACGTCCAGGCCTGGCAGTGGATCGGGCTTCTCGCCGGGCTCGGCGTGGCGCTCCTCCTGGCGCTCGGGCTCGCCGCCCTGGGTCAGAAGATCGTCCTGGGCTTCGCACGGCGGACTCCGTTCACCTGGGACGAGCTCCTGGTCGAGCAGTTCGCCGGCCCCGCACGTCTCTTGCTCGGGCTCTTCGCCTTCGGGCTCTCGGCCAGCGCGCTCCGGCTCGCCGCACCGGCGCAGGAAGTCCTGCAGCACGTGCTCCGGATCGGCACGGTGGCGCTGTTCTCCTGGATCGGCATCCGGGCGACCGGGTTCGGAGCGAAGGTCCTCACCGAGCGCGTGGGGACGCGCCCGGGCGATCCCGCGGCTCGGTCTCGTCTCACCCACGTCATGGTGCTGAAGAGGGTCTCCGAGTACGTGGTGATCGTCCTCGGAATCGCGCTGGTCCTGCTCCAGTTCGAGCCGGTGCGCGCCCTGGGGACGTCCGTGCTCGCCTCCGCCGGCGTCGCGGGGATCGTCATCGGCATCGCCGCCCAGCGGTCGCTCGCCGCTCTCCTCGCGGGGATCCAGATCTCCGTCACCCAGCCCTTGCGCGTGGGAGACGTGGTGGTGATCGAGCGCGAGCAGGGCACCGTCGAGGAGATCACGCTCAGCTACGTGGTCGTGAAGATCTGGGACCTGAGGCGGCTCGTCGTGCCCATCACCAAGATCCTGGACACGCCCTTCCAGGTCTGGACCCGCGCCGGTTCGGACCTCATCGGCACGGTGTTCCTCCACGCCGACTACCGATTGCCCATCGATCCCGTCCGCAGGGAGCTCGAGCGCTACGTGGCCTCCCGGCCGGAGTGGGATCGAAAGGTGGTCGTCCTGCAGGTGACGGACGCCACCGAGCGAAGCGTGCAACTGCGCGCCCTGGTCTCATCGGTCGACGCGAG
>Ga0335081_10014514_pt1 | contig 12746 bp, 12 predicted proteins | sample Lox_Sample_35_FD_206713 | JGI IMG/M metagenome (GOLD analysis project Ga0335081, IMG submission 206713) | Soil microbial communities from Loxahatchee National Wildlife Refuge, Florida, United States - Lox_Sample_3.5 | ecosystem: Environmental > Terrestrial > Soil > Wetlands | place: USA...
CCATCGCGTCGGCGCGCACCGCTATCGAGCTCGATGGCAAACTGGCCGAGGCGCACGCTTCTCTCGGCTTGGCGCTCTGGATGCACGACGGAGATTTCGAAACCGCGACGCATCACTTGCAAATGGCTATGGCGCTCAACCCCGAATTCGCTGCCGCGCACGATTGGTTCGGCCTGATCAACTCGGCGCGCGGGAAATCGGAGATGGCAATTGCATCGCTCGAGCGCGCGCGCAAGTTGGAACCGCACAGCGAAATGTTCTGGGCGGATCTGGCGTTCTGCCACTACAATGCCCGCCAGTTCGATCAGGCCATCGTGTCGTTTTCCGGACCCCGTCAGAGCCGGGAGGAACTGCCGGACCCCGCGCCCGTGGTCAACGGCGCCGTGCTTCCCCTAAGCTTGCTGGCGATCGGCGACGCTGCCCGCGCGGCTGCCGCGGCCCGGCGTCTGGTGGAGGTCAGTGGCCGCCACGCCCTGGCGCTGGGTGCGCTGGCGTACGCCGAGGCCGCCGCCGGTTCCCCGGATCAGGCTCGCGCCCTGCTCCAGGAACTGAGCGCCCGCGCGCGCGACTACTACGTTCCCGGCGTGGCGCTGGCGCTGGCCCACGTGGCCTGCGGGCACACCCACGACGCCATCCGCAGCCTCGAGCGCGCCTGCCGCGATGGCGACTTGTGGACCATGTACCTGGCCCTCATGCCGGTGTGGGACCCGTTGCGCCAGTACCCCCGATTTCAGCGCCTGCTCAAAAGCAAGGCGTATCCAGCCCGCGGCGCACTGTGGACCGATCCCGCCACGCGGTCGGAGAGCGGCAACAGCATCGGAAAAAAGGTTCGGAATGCGCTCCGCCGCGCGCGTGAGATAATCGAACACTGAGAAACACAGGCCAGGAAGCCTGTGCCACGTAGCACAGGCCTCCCGGCCTGTGTCTCCAGTGAGGGACGCATGGCGATTACCCTGAAGCCTGTGGACGTGGCGGTCATTGGACTCGGCGCCGCCGGCGGTGTCGCTGTGCTACCGCTAGCCCAAGCCGGGCTCAAAGTGGCGGGTATCGAGGCCGGCGCCTGGATGGATCCGCACAGCTTCAAGCCCGACGAGATCCACAATAATGTCCGCGCCTTAGTCACCACTGGTTCCAAAGCACGCGGCGAGATCCCCACTTTTCGCACCAGCCCTTCCACCGCAGCGCGCCAGGCGGCGATTCATCCCATGATGAACGCCGTCGGCGGGACGTCGATCCACTATCACGCGCAAAGCTGGCGTTTCAACCCATGGGATTTCCAAGTGCGCTCCCGGGCCACCCGACGCTATGGCGCGAGTTCCATTCCCGCGGGCACCACTCTCGAAGATTGGCCGCTCACCTACGACGATATCGAGCCCTACTACGACCTGGTCGAGTACGCCATCGGCGTAGCGGGTAAGGCCGGCAACATCCAGGGCAAGATCGATCCCGCCGGCGACATCTTCGAAGGGCCGCGAAAGCGCGAGTATCCCATGCCGCCGATGCGCGGCACCGAGTTCACCGATCTCATGATGACCGCGGCCAAGAAACTCGGCTGGCATCCGTTTCGCAACCCCGCTGCCATCAATTCGCAGCCGTACCAGGGCCGCGCGAGCTGCGCCTATCACGGCTATTGCGATCGCGGTGGCTGTCACATCAGCGCCAAGAATTCGACCGCGGTAACCACCATTCCGCAGGCGCAGAAGACCAGGAACCTCACGGTATTCGACCGCTCTCAAGTAACGCGCATTGTATCCGGCGCAAACGGCAAAGCGGCCGGCGTCCAGTACCTCCGCGACGGAAAAGAATACTTCCAGCCGGCCAAAGTCGTTCTGCTGGCTTCCTACACCTACGAGAACACGCGCCTCTTGCTCCTTTCGAAATCGAAAGCCTATCCCAACGGCCTCTCCAACAACCACGGCCAGGTAGGCAAGCACTACTTCGGACACTGGGATGCGCAAGCCGGAGTGGGCGTCACCGCGCTATTCCCCTTCGACCTGAACACGTGGTACGGCGCCATCGCGCAAGGCGTGGCCGTCAACGACTGGGCCGACGACAACTTTGATCACGCGAGCCTGGGCTTCATCGGCGGCTACTGCATCGAGGCGTATCATGAGCATCACCCCATCGCGTCCGCGGCCATGACCACGTTCGGCAAAGCCCCGGCCTGGGGCTCCAAATGGAAGGCGTTCATTCACGAGAATGCCGGCCGCTGGAACTCGGCGTATCTGCAAGGCAACACGTTTCCCTACGAGAACACTTATCTGGATCTCGACCCCACGGTGCGCGACCCCCTCGGCGACCCGGTCTGCCGCGTGACGAGCGGTCCCAAACAAAACGAGCCCGCGGCGGCGAAATTTGTGGCCGACAAGATGGAGGAATGGTACCGCGCGGCGGGTGCCGTGGAAGTAATCAAGACCGTAGGCCCCGGACCCGCTCTCTCCACGCACGCCTTCGGTGGAACGCGCATGGGCGACAATCCGCAAACCAACGTTGTTGACAAATGGGGCTTCTCGCACGAGATCCCGAATCTGGGTGTGCTGGGCGGCTCAGTGATGGGCACCAACGGCGCGCGCAATCCGACCCTCACGCTGCAAGCGCTGGCCTGGCGGACGGCGGATCACTTGGTGAAAAATTGGAAATCGATCGGCGGATGAAAGTAGGGCAGACTGTCGCTTTTTGCGGTCTGCCTTTCCGGCTTGAAAGCCGGCAGACGACACAAACCGATCGTCTGCCCTACGGGAGGAACCGAATGAAGCCTCTGAGTACTCCGGTGATGCTGGTTTGGCTCTCAGTCGCCGCCATGGCGCAAACGCGCCCCTCACTTCCGCCACCCGGAGGCAGCATTCCGGGTCCCGAAGGCAATCCGATGAGCGCCCGGCGAGAAGGTCCCGCCGGACCCGTGCCGCGGATGGTAGATGGCAAGCCCGACCTTTCCGGCGTTTGGTTTTCGCCCCGTACGGTCGACCCCGGTAAGCCGGCCATGCTGCCGTGGGCCGCGGCCCTGACCAAAGAACGCACAGAGAATCATTCCAAGGGCGACCCGGAATCGCAATGCCTGCCGGCCGGTGTGCCGCGCATGAATCCGTTTCCGTGGAAGATCCTGCAGACACCAAATCTGCTGGTGATGCTCTTCGAAGGAAACATTCACACCTACCGGCAGATCTTCTTCAACCGCGAGCACCCGAAGGACCTTGACCCGACCTGGTATGGCGACTCCATCGGCAAGTGGGACGGCGACACCCTCGTGATCGACACCATCGGCTTCAACGACAAATTCTGGTTCGATTTCCAGGGACACCCGCACACCGAACAGCTTCACGTGACCGAGCGCTTCCATCGCCGCGATTACGGCAATCTCGATATGGACATCACCATCGAAGATCCGGGCGCGTATACCGAGCCGTGGCGAATCAAGCGGACCTCGCCGTTGATGGTCAAGGGCGAGATTCAGGAATACATCTGCAACGAAAACAACCAGGACGTCGAGCACATCGTCGGGAAGTAATGGACCCTTGCTCACCGCCATTACCCGCGCCGTCAGCCCCGCCATCAACCGCTGCGAGCTGAGTCACCTGCCGCGCCAGCCAATCAACTTCGCGCGCGCGGTGGAACAGCATCGGCAATATGAAACCTGTTTGCGCGATCTGGGGGTTTCGGTAGTTTCGCTCCTACCCGAGCCGGATTTGCCGGACTCTGTCTTTGTAGAAGACCCCGCAGTGGTGGTGGAAGAAGTGGCGGTGATGACGCGCATGGGAGCGGAGTCGCGGCGAAAGGAATCGGACAGCCTGGCGGAGGCGCTGGCGGATTACCGGCCGCTGCGTTGGCTGCGCGAGCCGGCAACCCTGGAGGGCGGCGACGTCCTGCGCATCGGCAAAACGCTCTACGTCGGACTATCAGCGCGCACCAACCAAGCCGGCATCGCTCAATTGGAAGAGCAGCTACGTCCGTTCGGCTACGCGGTGCTTCCGGTGGAAGTGCGCGGCTGCTTGCACTTGAAGTCTGCCTGTTGCTCGCTGGGTGATCGCGCGATCCTGGCGAACCGCGAATGGTTCGACACCGCGCCATTCCAGCGACTGCCCATCATCGACGTGCCGGCAAGCGAACCACGCGCCGCCAATGTCCTGACGGTCGGCGATACGGTCATGGTTGCCGCGTCGTTCCCCGAAACGGCCGCTCTGCTCCAACAACTCGACTGGAAGGTGCGGACGTTAGATATCTCCGAACTGATGAAAGCCGAAGCCGGCCTGACCTGCTCCAGTATTCTTCTGGAGCAGTGGGGCCAGGCCTTCCGGCCTGCCGCCGGGCTTCCGCCCGGCGCGCCGCCTGGAAAAGGCGGCGGCAGCCCGGAAGGGCTGCCCCACGTGCTACTCGTCAAAGATCGCTTCCCGAGCCAGTTCCAGTCGAATATCACCTGCTGCGGCCGTTGCGACCACATCGCCGCGAACCTCGTGTAAGTCCCCACCCGAATAGATGCTAATCGTGCGCAACCTTGGATCGATGACCCAGATGTTGGGTACGCCCTTACGGCTGTACTCTTCCAGTTTCTCCATCATCTTGGTCATCCGATCGTCTTCTGACAGAATCTCGATGACAAGAAAAGCGGCGTCCAACAGGTACTTAGTCTTAGGAGGCGAGAGTAAGACACAGACGTCCGGCAGGCGGTAGCGTGTGGTGTAGGTTTGCGAGCGGAGCCCGGGTAGGGCATATATGTGCGGATATTTCCGGCTTATAGCGACGATCAGATTGCTCTGGATCAACGAATGCAGCCACTCGCCGACGTGACGCTCCACCAGAACCCCGTCGACATATTCCATGTCGGGATCGTAAGAGCTGCCCAGGTACTCTTCTAGTGACACCAACGCTCCCGCGCTCATGCTCCCGTTCCCGATGCACTCTCCCACCACCGCGGAAGATCCGCCACCGAATCGAGCACCGCGTACGGCCGCACGTCGCCCTCCAAATCCGCCGGACGAAACTTCCCCGTCTTCACCAGCGCCCCCTGCAAGCCCGCCGCTTGCGCGCCGCCCACGTCGGCAGTGATATCGTCGCCGATCATGAGGATCTCGCCCGCGGGAAGTCCCAGCCTCTCCACTGCGCCCTGAAAGAACGCGGCGGCGGGCTTACCGAACACCAGCGGCTTGCGCCCGGTGGCGTGTTCCAGGGCCGCCACAAAGGGAGCGACGTCCAGCGCCAGGCCATCGTGCGCCAGCCAATAGCGAGTCATGCCTAACGCGATGAGCTGCGCGTCCGGGTTGTGATGCAACAGGCGAAACGCGCGGTTGAGCGTGTGGTAGTCCCACATGTCCTCCAGATCGCCGATCACCACGTAAGAGGCTCCGCGCTCGGCATAATCGGGAAGGCAAGGCAGGCCGGCGAATTCCGACCGCGTTGAGGGCCGCAGAAACAACGCAATCTCTCCCAGTGGCTGGGTGCGCAGCCACTGCGCTGTGACGGCGGCGGGGGTGTGAATCTCCGCTTCGCTTACCGGTATGCCGAACGAGCCGAGCTTTTCTACCAGGACCGAGCGGGCACGAGAAGTGGTGTTGGTAACGAACAGGTGCGGGATCTGCCGCTCTCGCACCCACGTCACCGTTTCTACAGCGCCGGCGATCGGGCGGTTGTCGTTGTAAAGAACGCCGTCGAGGTCAAACAGAATCCCCCGGATCATGGGGCTTCGGCATACACCCGCCGGACCACGTTCGCGACCGGGCCCATGCTTTGCCAATCGGGGTACTTCGTTTTGAATTCGTCGGCGATCATTTGGGCCGCCTCGTCCGCCGATTTCCCTTGGCGCTTGAGCGCCAGGGCGCGTGTTTGCAGATCGGAGAGGAACGCCCGCTCTTTTCCGATCAGCGAGCCGTCGCCCAGCGCTCCATGATCGGGCACGACGTAGCGCGGTTTCAACGGTTCAAGCTGATCCAGAATCGCCAGCCAGTTCTTCACGTTCGCGTCAGCATTGGGCATGTTGGGAACGATCTTGTTCTGCACGATATCGCCGGAAATGAGCGCGCTGTCGGGCTCCACCATGATGAGCTCGTCCCCCTGGGTATGCGCCGCCCCCAGCCAGAACAGCCGTGCCGTAACGCCGCCCAGATCGAGCGTCACTTCGCGGTCGAAAACCAGATCGGGCCGCCGGATCTTCACGTCTTTCAGTTCGTTTTTGAACTGCGCGGAAAAGCCGCGGAACATTTCGAAAAACTCCTCGCCGTGCTTTTCCATCTCCTGCTGCTGCACGGCAGGCCGGATGATCACCGTCTTCGCGGGGAACGCCTGGTCGCCGGAAGCGTGCTCGGGATGGAAATGCGTGGTGGTGAGGTACAGGTTCGGTCCCTTGGAGAGCTTTTCGGCTTCGCGCACGACCACCGTTCCATTGGGAACTCCCATGCCCGTATCGACCACCAACGTTCCCCGGCTGCCCACCACGTACTCGATGTTGGGAAAGCCGATGATCACATAAACGTGGTCCGATACGCGCGTCGTAGCGTTCTCCGGGACGCGCTGCGGCCCATTTTGGGCGTAGAGAGGCAGGGCCGCCAGCAAAGCCAGTGCCCTCAGCCATCTTCCTGCTGCCAACATCCTCAGCCTCCTCCTCATACTCGCGGCAAGGCAAACGTGCCAATCGCGCTGCGGTTGCATCCGTGGATTGCCCATCAGGGTATGGCCAAGCGGCGGTCGCTGTCAAGTTACAGCGCTCGTTTCAGCACCCGGCCGAGGTACAATCTGGGGAATCCTCGGCTATGCCCACACGGATCGCGGTCGCTCCGGCGCAAACTATCTCCAGCGAGCAAGCTGCAAGCTTCGTCAAGTCCGGCATGTGGCTCGACTATGGCGTCGGGCTTTCCCAACCCGACGTATTCGACAAAGCCTTGGCCGCCCGTGCCGCCGAGCTCGAGAACGTGAAAATCCGCTCGTGCCTCACCATGAGGCCGCGGGCGGTGGTGGAAGCCGATCCCGGGGGCAAACATTTCTTCTGGTTCAGTTGGCACTTCTCCGGCTACGACCGGAAGAAACACGATGCCGGCCTCTGCCACTACGCGCCGCTCAACCTGGGCGAGGTGCCGGATTACTACCGCCGCTTCCTCGACCCGGTGGACATCGTCATCCTGAAGACTTGCCCGATGGACGACAACGGCTACTTCAATTTCAGTGTCAGCAACATGTGGCACCGCGCCGTGGTCGAACGCGCCCGGATGGTGATCGTCGAGGTGACTCCGAGCCTGCCCTACGCCTACGGACCCGAGAACGGCGTGCATGGGAGCGAGGTCGATTACATCATTCAGGGCGACCACGAACCGGCCGCGGAGCTGCCCAATCCGCCGCCCAACGAGATCGACCGCGCCGTGGCCCGCCGGATCGCCGCCGAGGTGGAAGATGGCGCCTGCATTCAGGTGGGCATCGGCGGCATGCCCAACGCGGTGTGCAGCTTGCTGCTCGAAAGCGGCGTTCGCGATCTCGGCATCCACACCGAAATGCTGACCGATGGGATCGGCGAATTGTACAAGGCGGCCCGCGTCTCGGGCTCCCGAAAGACGCTCGACCCCGGCAAGGTCACATACACCTTCTCGCTCGGTTCGCGCTGGCTGTATGCGCTGGCCGACCGCAATCCCGATTTCCTCTGCTGCCCGGTGGACTACACCAACTCACCCACTACCATCATGCGGAACGACAACGCCATCTCGATCAACAACACCACGCAGATCGACCTGCAGGGCCAGGCCGCCTCGGAATCTGACGGCCACCGCCACATCAGCGGCACGGGCGGGCAGCTCCAGTTCGTGCGCGGCGCGTATGCGTCGAAGGGCGGCAAATCGTTCATCTGTTTATCGTCCACCTTCGAGAAGCGCGGCGAGCGCCGCAGCCGGATCGTCCTCGACCTGACGTCGGGCAACATCGTGACCACCCCGCGCTCCGACATTATGTATGTGGTGACGGAATACGGCATGGTGAATCTGAAAGGCAAGTCGGTAGCGGAGCGCGCCCAGGCGCTCATTTCGATCGCGCACCCGGACTTCCGCGAGGGGTTGGAGCGGCAGGCTTATGAGCATCGGCTGATTCCGTGTGGAGTGAAGTTCTGAGGGGTTGTGGCGGGTGGGGGATAAGCGAACGAGTTGGAGCAGATTACCGCTACCAGGGTCCTCCTGTAAGCCAACCCCATTTAGAAAGGTGGGTGGTCCGCCAAATTACCAATACTTGAAGCAGTACCAACCAGATACTCTCAGCGAATCCTGCGCGAAAAACGCCGGGCCGCACCCACGTCAGTTCGCGTCGCGAGTAAAACGTCAGAACCCCATAGAGCGCGGGCATCACATAGTCAAGGAGGTACGGTGCACCGTAGCGAAGATTGACGTAGGAAAAGAATCCCGAGCCGATCAGGCCTAACCAGAATCCTCCCAACCTACCGGAAACGAGCGCCGCCACAGTTATAGCAGTAGCTCCCAGAAAGAAGGGCACGTCGGAGCTGGGAAAGCCGTGAGCCAACCAGTATTCCGCCTCCATCGAGGCCAGCCCTATCAGAGTCGAAAAGATGGTCGCGGGGATCTTCCGATTTGACCGGGCGTGGTATACGAGCCAGATAGCGATCAACAGGGCAGCCATACCAGGCAGGTAACGCGCCCACAGATGTTCACGCAGCATGCGTTCTTTAGCCCGCACTCTTGATTATCGATTACGCCGATGCAGAGAATGCAGCCCGGTCGCCGACTGGCTGGCTTCTACCAGTTCTCTACCGTCCTCGCTCGCATCATGCGCAACGACAACGCCATCGCGATCAACAACACCACGCAGATCGACCTGCAGGGCCAGGCCGCCTCGGAATCCGACGGCCACCGCCACATCAGCGGCACGAGCGGCCAGCTCCAGTTCGTGCGCGGCGCGTACGCGTCCAAGGGTGGCAAGTCGTTCATCTGTCTTTCGTCCACCTACGAGAAGCGCGACGAGCGCCGCAGCCGGATCGTCCTCGACCTGACGTCCGCGAGGAGTTGGAGCGGCAGGCTTATGAGCACCGGCGGATTCCCTGTGGCGTGACCTTCTGAAGGTCGTGGCGGACCTCTGCCTCGATCGGGAGCGAAAACCTGGCGGCCGCATGGGATCCCGTGTCGCCGTTGACTCGCGAGGAGGGCCCACGGACAATGTGAAGGTGAGGTTCGCAAATCTTCAGTGGCTTTTCCCGGTTGTGGTCATTCTTCACAATGTGGAAGAGGCCATATGGCTTCCGGGGTGGGCGAAGCGAACCGGTTTCTGGCGCAGCCCCGTTTCGCCAGGCGCTTTCCGTTTTGCCGCAGCGGTCCTGACTGTCTTGGCTTTGGCGGTCACATGGCTGAGCGCCAGGTCGGGAGGTCAGACACTCTGGACGTACCTCATGTTTGGATATATGGCCGCGATGTTAGCCAACGTAGTATATCCGCACGTCGCCATATCGATTGCAACACGCAGCTACACGCCGGGGACCGCAACAGCCGTAGCCCTAAACCTACCGGTATTGTCTTTCCTGGTAGCATCCGCTCTCGCGGAGCGGCAAGTTTCGGGCTGGAAGGCCGTAACGTATGGCGCTGGCGTGTCCGGTCTGCTGCTCCTCTCCCTCCCGGTGCTGTTCAAGTTGGGAAGGTCCCTGAAGCTCTGAACGAGAGCCTCCGCGGGATACATACCAAGCTAGCGCCCTCCATTCACCGCTCCTCGAACTTTTTAAAACCCTACCGACGAACTGGTTGCGCGCAACCACCTCCAGCGGCACCCCACCCAACCGCAATCCCTCCGTACAATCGAACCGCGCCAGAGAAATCGGTAACGAACTTACCGTTTTTACTCGTAACTGATTGATTGTCCGTTCGAAAACGGTAACTTTCTTACCGTTTCTATTTTGGAGCCGAGAGAGAGACCAACATGGGGAAGCCGCCAGATCCATCGCAAGCCTTCGACCTCGGGACTTGGTTGGGGCGCAAGCAGGCCTTCGGCTTGATGGCCGGGAAGTGCTCGGCGGCCGATGCCGAGTGCCTCCGTAATATCCGCGAGCAGAAACTCTACCGGTCTCTCCACTTGAACTGGAGTCAATTCTGCCGCCAGCATGCCGGCATCAGCCGGCCGATCGCGGACAAGATCATCCATCAACTGGAAGAGTTCGGACCGGCGTTCTTCCAACTCGCGGGCGTCCTGCGCATCACCCCCGAGGAGTATCGGCTCATCGCCGCTTCGGTGACCGAGGAAGGCGTGCTCTCGGATGGCGAGCGGATTCCGATTACCGTTGAGAATGGTGCGCGGTTGACGCGCGCGGTCGATGCCTTGCGGAGTCAGGCGGCCCTGCCGGCTGCGGAGACTCCGGCGGCCGATACGCGGCGTGCGATTGCCCGCGTCGAAACGAAGTTGCGTTCGGCGTTAGCGGAACTCGCCCGGCTCCAAACCTCCCAACTGGATGCCGAGGAGCGCGCCCGCTTGCAAAGCGCGGCCGGCAGCGCGCGCGATCGGTTGAATCAGATTCTACTGTCTTCGCGGGTATAGCGGCGAAAGGTAGGAAGTTGGTGGCGCCCCGCGACACGCGGCAAGTGCCGGGGAGGCCAGCCGCTCAGTCGAGCCGGCCGGCCTCCGGTGGAAAGGTGAACTACGTTTGGACGCTGCCGGCCGCTTTGGCCTGTCCCATCAGAGCCTGCACCAGGGCGGTGCCGTTGGGGCTGCCGAGACCGGTACACGGGTCCCAATTGGCGCCGGCGGCATAATGCCCGTTGTTGCCGCTGGTGATATCCCGGAACACGCCCCTGGCGAGTTGGTAAATCGCAGGCTGCATAAAACCGAGAGGACGGCCCAGCCGCTGGTTGATCACGGCCGTGAGACCCGCCCAGAGCGGCGCAACGGCGCTGGTGCCGCCAATGACGGAATTCTTGCCGTCGACGCGAACCATGTAGCCCGTGACCGGATCGGCGTCTCCGGCAACGTCGGGAACGCCGCGGCCGGCGAAATTGGTTTCGGGTTGTTTGGGCACGCCCGCGGAGGACTGGTAACTGGGAATCGGGAAGAGCTTGCTCACCCCGCCTCCGGTGGCGCCCTCCTGGTTGGCCAGTTCGTTCCAAACCACCTCGCTCGCGAGTGCGCCGTGCGTCGTATTGAGCCGCGTTCCGCCGCAAGCCAGCACGGGCGGCAGGCAGGCGGGCAAATCCACGTGCAGCTTGTTGTCGGATACGCCATCGCTCGAGCCATCGTCGCCGGCAGCCGCGGTGACCGTGACGCCCACGGCGGCGGCATCGGTGACCGCTTCCAGCATGGCCTGCGCCGATTGTTGGGTCCAACTGTCCTCCGGACCGCCCCAACTGATGGAAACTACCGAAGGCTTGTGGGTGGTATCGTGCACCGCGGTGGTGATTGCGTCCACGAAGCCCTGGTCGGTGTTGGGCGCGAAGTACACGACGATGCGGGCGCCTGGCGCCACTGCGCCTGCTACTTCAATATCCAGCATGACTTCGCCATCCTCATTCTTGTCGGCTCCGGGATGATTCACCCCATGATCGACGGAGACCGAGGTCACCACCGGAGGTGTGATTCCCAGTGCTTGGAAATATGTTTTGAGATCGGAGGCTTTATATCCCCCGCCTAACTCGATGATGCCGATGGTCTCGCCGGCGCCGTTTACCCCGGCGGGAAAACCGTATAGCTGGGCAACCTGCACGGGCGTCAGTGAAGTGGGCGGCTGCGCCTTATGCATGCGGATGTGGGGCTTGGCAACGGGGCGGTTGTCGAGGCCAAGTACCGCCGTCACGACGTTTTGTAGCTCTTCGGGGATCATGACGGGGCCGGTGCGGCCTCGGTAGGTCCCGCGCGGCGATTGGTAATAGGCCAGTGACGTCCCGAATGCCCGCTGCATATTCTCGGCAGTGCCCGAGAGCACGACGCTGCGCCGCGCCTGGCTGCGCTCGCTGATGGTGAGCCCGAATTCGTGGGCAAAGGCTTCGATCGTGGCGATGTCGGCGGGGGCGGCTCCGTGAATGGTGCCATATTCCTCGCGCGGATGGTGGGTGACGGTCTGCGGATCTTTGTAGGCAAAACTCTCGAGCGCGGCGGCCGGGGTCCGGCGCCGCAGGACCACGGTTACGTGCACCACTTCGTTGTTATCAATAGCTCGCGCTACCGTTGCCCCCGCAAGCGGTTCACGATGGCTGCCAGCTAATGCGATCTTCTTTTCAAATGCCATTAAGTCCTCCTTATTATTTTTCTTATGGCCGGGGCGGTCTAGCTGCAGAGTAGAACCACAAAAAGCAGAAATCAAGGGATATATTCAGGGGTGAATTCCCGTGACTGGTTGGCTAGGATTAACTATCTCTGTTGGTCGGGTTGCGGTTTCAGTGGCTCGCCAGGGCAGGGATGCGGGTTGCCTCATCGCGCGGCAAAGATTTCAGAATATGGGCAATCCTGTCGCGCAGCTCGGGGCCGGCGATTACATCGGCAGCGCCGGCTTCCAGCAAATCGCTCCAGCCCCCATCAAACTCGGGCAGGCACACGATTACCGGAACGCCGCCTGCCAGCCGGGCAAATTCCACCAAGTCGGAAATGCAGCCGTCGGGCATCTGCGGCGCGCAAAAGATCGCTCGAATGGGAAGACCGGACGTAAGAGTGCGGCGAGCCTGGGCCAAAGATTTCACCGAACATGCAGCGGCGCCGCATTGTTCGAGCGTGCCGGTAATCTGGTCGCAGCACACGGTCAAGACCGGCACGGGCGCTGGGCGGGCGGCGGCGCGCACAGCCTCTCCGACCACCGACTCCGCAAT
>Ga0335081_10014515_pt1 | contig 12746 bp, 13 predicted proteins | sample Lox_Sample_35_FD_206713 | JGI IMG/M metagenome (GOLD analysis project Ga0335081, IMG submission 206713) | Soil microbial communities from Loxahatchee National Wildlife Refuge, Florida, United States - Lox_Sample_3.5 | ecosystem: Environmental > Terrestrial > Soil > Wetlands | place: USA...
GGCCGCGCGCCGAGCTCGTGCAGGACGCGCACGTCGGCGATCAGGCCCGCGCCACCCGACGGATCGAGCCCGGCGCACACCAGCACGTCGCGCCGCACCGTCGCGTCGTCGCGATACGGGCTCATTCGAAGGCCGCGAGCCCGGTGACATCCTGTCCGACCACCAGCGTGTGGATGTCGTGCGTGCCCTCGTAGGTGTAGACGCTCTCGAGGTTCAGCATGTGGCGGCCGCACTGGTACTCGTCGGTCACGCCGTTGGCGCCCAGGATGTCGCGCGCGTCGCGCGCGCAGTCGCGCGCCATCGCGACGCACTGGCGCTTGGCCAGCGAGATCTGCGCCGGCGTGACCGTGCCGGCCTCCTTGAGCCGGCCGAGCCGCCAGCACAGCAGCTGGGTCTGGGTGATCGCGGCGACCATGTCGACCAGCTTGCGCTGGACGAGCTGGTAGCCGGCGATCGGCCGGGAAAACTGCACGCGATCGCGCGCGTACGACAGCGCCTCGTCGTAGCACGCCATCGCCGCGCCGACCGCGCCGTAGCAGATCCCGAACCGCGCCTGCGACAGGCACGACAGCGGGCCCTTGAGCCCGGCCACGCCGGGGAGCAGCGCGTCCTCGCCGAGCTCGACGTCCTCGAGCACGAGCTCGCTGGTCACGCTCGCGCGCAGCGACCACTTGCCGTGGATGTCCTTCGCGGTGAACCCGGGCGTCGCGGTCGGCACGAGGAAGCCGCGCACCACGCCGTCGAGCTTGGCCCACACCAGCGCGACCTGCGCGATCGAGCCGTTGGTGATCCAGCGCTTGGTGCCGCGCAGGCGGTAACCGCCGTGCGTGCGGGTCGCGACGGTCAGCATGCCGTTGGGGTTCGAGCCGAAGTCGGGCTCGGTCAGGCCGAAGCAGCCGATCACCCGGCCGGCGGCCATCTCGGGCAGCCACTTCTGCTTCTGCGCCTCGGAGCCGAACGCCCAGATCGGATACATCACGAGCGAGCCCTGCACCGAGCAGAACGAGCGGATTCCGGAGTCGCCGCGCTCGAGCTCCTGACAGATCAAGCCATAGGCGCTCGGGGAAATTCCCGCGCAGCCGTAGCCGACCAGCGATGGCCCGAGCAGGCCGAGCTCGCCGAACACCGGGACGAGCTCGTGCGGAAACGTCCCGGCCGCCCAGTGCTTGGCGATCGTCGGCATGACCTTGCTCTGGACCAGCTCCCGCACGGTGTCGCGGACCAGGCGCTCCTCGTGCGTGTACAGCTCGTCGATGCCGAAGTAGTCGAGCGCCGCGTATGCCATCGCCCGGCGATATACGACGAAAACTGGCCCGAGTCGACGCCACGCTATAATCGCTGCGGGTGCGCGCGCTCGCGATCACGATCCTGCTGTGCTCGACGGCCGCGGCGGCCCGGCCCAGGCGCGCCGACCCGATCGCGCTCGATCCCGCCGCGGCCAGGCTGCTCGGCGATGCGTTCCGCGCCTACGATCGCGGCGACTTGCCGCGCGCCGGCAAGCTGCTCGGCGAGCTGCACGACGATCGCCTGGTGAGCCGCGACTACGCGCTGTGGCTGCGCGGCATGGTCGCGCTGCGCAGCGGCGATCCCGCCGGCGCGAGGAAGGCGTTCACCGCGCTCGGCAAGCTGGGCGGCTCGCGGTTCGCGTCGCAGGTGCCGTGGCGGCTCGCCGACTGCGCGTGGGATCAGGGCGATCGCGCGAGCGCCGCGGCGGCTTACGCGCGGCTGGTCAAGGCGCCCGACGCCGAGGAGGTCGGCGATGTCGGCACCGCGATGTTCCGCATCGCCGAGGCCGAGCCGACCGCCGCCGCCTATCGCGCGCTGCTCGTCGCGCACCCCGCGCACCCGCTCGCCGCCGAGGCCGAGACGCGCATGCTCGCGCTCGGCGGCGCGCCGCTCACCGCGGCCGAGCGGGTCGAGCGCGCCCGGCAGCTGTCGACCGCGCACCTGTGGGACGAGGCGATCGCCGAGCTCGCGCTGATCGGCGACGACGCACCGGCCGACGTGCGCGGCCAGCGCGACTACTGGATGGGCGAGACCCTGTTCGACATGCGCCGGCGCTATGGCGATGCCGGCAAGCTGCTGCTCGCGGTGTATCCGTCGCTCGGCGACAAGGCCCCCGAGGCGATGTTCCATGGCGCGCGGGCGCTGTCGCGCGCCGATCGCGACGACGACGCGATCGCCTGGTACCACAAGGTGGTCGCGACCTATCCGCACACCGCGTACGCCGAGGAGGCGCAGTTCCTGTCGGGCTGGCTCGAGTTCAACCGCGGCCACTACCGCGAGGCGATCGCGCCGCTCGAGCAAGCGCTCGCGCGCTATCCGCGCTCGAAGTGGGCCGAGGACTCGCTGTGGTTCCTCGGGATGTCGCACTACTTCCTCGGCGAGTGGGCCGACGCGCGCACCGAGCTCGAGGAGCTCGCCCGGCGCAGCGGCGCGCTCGAGGGTGGCAAGGGCGCGTACTGGCTCGCGCGGATCGCGCAGCGGCTCGGCGACGACGACGGCGCCAAGCGCCGCTACCGCGAGGTCGTCACGAAGTTCCCGTTCTCGTGGTACGCGCTGCTGTCGCGCGCCCGGCTCGCCGCGCTCGGCGTCACGATCGGCCCGTTCGGCGATGCGCCGGCGGGCGCGCGCGGGCCCAGGCTCGCGGCCGACCTCGATCCCGCGCTCGCGAGCGATCCGCTGATCGAGCGCGCCGACGAGCTCACCGCTGCCGGGCTCGGGGTCGACGCCGGGCTCGAGCTCGCGCGCGACGAGCGCGGCTTCTTGAAGCGCCACGACCGGCCGCGCGCGTTCGCGATCCTGCTCGATCGCTACCACAAGGCCGGCAACTACAACCGGCCGTGGATGCTCGCGGTGAGCTACTCCGGCGAGGCGCTCGACGGCCCGCCCGAGGCCGACGCCAGACGCTGGTGGGAGAACGCGTATCCGCGCGCGTACCGCGAGCTGGTCGAGAAGTACCAGGCGCTCGGCGACAACCCGGAGGGCTATCTCTACTCGATCATGCGCAAGGAGAGCGGGTTCGATCCGCACGACCTGTCGTACGCCGACGCGCAGGGCCTGCTCCAGATGATCCCGCCGACCACCGAGCACGTCGCGCGCGAGCTCGCGATCCCGTACGACCCCGGCAAGCTCTACGAGCCGGAGTACAACGTGCACACCGGCAGCTGGTACATCGGCCACCTGCTCGGCAAGTTCAAGAAGCAGATCCCGATCGGCGCGGGCTCGTTCAACTGCGGGCCCAAGCCGGTCATGAAGTGGCTCGATCAGAACGGCGATCGCGACATCGACGAGCTGGTCGAGCTCGTGCCGTACACCCAGACCCGCGAGTACATGAAGAAGGTCACCGAGAACTACGCGCGCTACCGCTACCTGTACGACGGCGTGGTCTACGACCAGCCGCTCGCGGTCGACAAGCACTACGTGGTCGACCGGCTGACTTATTGAGTCGGATCGGCCCAGCCCAGGAACAGCTGCTGCTCGCCCGGGCACATCGTCCCGACGTTGTGCGCGTCGCCGGTGACCTTGGCCTGGTTGTCGGCGATCGTGAGCACGCCGCGAAACGTCCACTGCGCCTTGCCGTGGACCAGCACGTCGCACGCGGTGGTCGCCTGCACGCACTGCCAGGTGTCGCCGCTGCACAGCACCGACAGCCGCACCGTCATCACCGCCGGCTGCGAGGTGACGCCATCGACCGACACCGGGAACCGCGCGATCTGGCCGATGTCGATGCGATAGCCGACGTGATGGTTGACCGTCACCTCGGAGGCGCCCAGCACCTCGCTGTCGGGCGTCTCGTTGAAGTACGTGCCGCCGAGCTGCCACGCCTTGCCCTTGTCGACGTAGAGGTACAGCCCGTTCGAGCCGAGCTCGAGATCGTCGCCCGTGCCCTTGGCGAGCAGCCGGATCAGCCGGGCGTGCGGCAGCGTGCGGATCACCTTCGGCGTACCGTGCGCGGTCAGGCAGGTCTCGACCTTGTCCCAGCTCGGCAGCGAACGGCACGCGCGCACGACCGGCGGATCCATCCGCACGACGCGGTCGGCGCGCGCGACCCCCGCGACCAGCGCGAGCGCGGCGACGAGCCGCGCGGTCACGAAGCGCTCCGCCAGCTGATGTCGAAGTCGGGCGACGGCGCGCACGAGGTCGCCGCGCGCCGGTCGCCGCTGACATGGAGCCTGCCGTTGGAGATCTGGAGCTGGCCGCGGAACGTGTCGAGCGTCTTGCCCTGATAGATCACGTCGCACGACAGCCGGATCACCGCGCAGTCGTACGACGTGCCCGGGCACAGCATCACGTAGTGTTCCTGCTGTACCACCGGGAACGAGGTCTGGCCGTCGCGCGAGGTCACGGTGTGGTTGACCACGCCGAGATCGAGCCGGAACCCGTGGTGGCCGTCGAGCTCGAACGGCATCGCGTCGAACAGCTCGGCCGGGGCGTTGGGCTGGTACAGCCCGCCGAGCGTCCACTGGTCGCCGTGCTCGACGTAGAGCGCGATGCCGAGGTCGTCCAGACCGCGCTGGACGTGCACCACGCGCGCGTGATCGAGCGTGGCCAGGACCTCGGTCTTGCCGCGATCGGTGAGGCACTTCTGCATGTCCTCCCAGCCCTGGCGCGGCCCCGGGCACTCGCGCACCAGCTCGGGATCCTCGACCACCATCGGATGCGCGTCCGAAGCGAACACGCCGACCAGCAGCACCGCCGCGAGCGCGCGCATGGCGCTATTGTGAATCCAGCCGACCTCCGGATCGAGTGCTATCGTGCAGGGATGAAGCTCAAGGGCACGATCCGCCGGAGCGAGATCGAGGGCGGCCACTGGACGCTGCACACCGACGGCGGCGACACCTATCAGCTGACCGGCAAGACCACCGGAGCCAAGGACGGCATGCGCGCCGAGGTCGAGGGCAAGGTCGACAAGCAGGCGATGGGCTTCGGCATGCTCGGTCCGCAGCTCGTGGTCGACAAGCTGACGGCGATGTAGATGGCGCTGGCCATCGTCGACCCGGCCGGCGATCCGGCGCTGCGCGCGATCTACACGGCGATGCGCGAACGCCCGCTGCCACCGGCGTACCGCACGCCGCACGGCGGAGTGCCGGGCATCATCGCGGCCCACAGCCTCGATCCGCAGCTGATCCCGCGGGTGTTCGGCTGCTCGACCACGCTCAACGGCGCGGGCCCGCTGTCGTGGCCCGAGCGCGAGCTGGTGAACGCGATCACGTCGCGGCTCAACCAGTGCTTCTATTGAACGGCGTGTCACGCAGAGTTTCTGCGTGTCGCGCTCGATGACGATCGGCTGGCGCGCCAGGTGATCGCCGACCCGGGCGCGGTCGAGACCGGGGACCGCCGCATGCAGCTGCTCGTCGAGCTCGCGACCACGGTGGCGCGCGCGCCGTGGACGCTGGGCCGGGTCGATCGCACGCGCGCGCACGCCGCCGGGCTCGACGACGCCGATCTCCTGCACGCGATCGCGCTCGCCGCGCTGTTCGGCCACCTGAACCGGATCGCCGATGCGGTCGGCGTGCCGCTCGACTACGCGGTCGCGCTCGACGTGCCGCAGATCGATCCGGCCGCGCCGCAGCTCGCGCCGGCGCCGGCGAGCCTGACCGGCCGCGAGGCGATCGATCCGGGCGGCCGCCCCGCGACCGCGCGCGCGCTCGCCGACTGGCGCGGCTACATGTTCCAGCGCGACGCGCCGCTGACGCGCCGCCAGCGCACGCTGATCGCGCGCTGGGTCGCGACCTGGCTCGGCGACGGCGGGATCTCGGCGCCGGATGACCTCACGAACAACCCGCACGACGACCTGTTGCGCGCGCTCGCCGAGCAGATCACGCTCGCGCCGTGGCGGCTCGGCGAGGACAGCTTCGCGCCGCTGCGCGCGATCGGCTTCGACGACGTCGCGCTGTTCGACGTGTGTGCGACCGCGAGCTCGGCCGGCGTGTTCTCGCGGCTGAACGTCGCGCTGGTCGCGCTCGCGCGGTGACTATCGCGTCGGCGCGGGCGCAGGGATCGCCGGGGCCGACGTGGCCGCGGAGCCGGACCCCGAGCCTTCCCCCGAGCCTTCCATCTCGATCTCGCCTCCGGGCGGCGGCGCGCTGGTATCGGGTCCCACGTAGCTGACCGTGGCGCCCTCGCTCGCGGCGTCGTGCGGACACGAGATCCGCGTGCCCGACGCGTCGATCTGGGTCACGGCGCACGAGATCTTCGGCGCGCCGGGGCCGGTGGTCACGAATACCTTGCCGCCGGCGGTCGCGCCGGGCGCGCTCTTGAACGTCGCGACCAGGGTCGGCGGATAGGCCAGCCTGGCGACCACGTCGGCCGGCGTGACCCGCGCACCGGCCTTGGTGACCACGTTCAGCGTGCCGTCGGCGGGCGACCTCACCAGGTACTTGTCGAGCTCGGCCTGCTTGGTCGCGAGCTTGCCCTGCTTGTCGTCGAGCGCTTGCTTGGCCTTCGCGAGCTTGGCCTCGGCCGCGGTGATCTTCGCCTTGTCGCCGGCGGTCTGCGCGGCATCGCGCTCCTTCTCGGCGGTCGCGACGTCGGCCTGGAGCCGGGTCTCGATGTCGCGCTCGAGCGCGCCGACCTCGGTGTCGATCGGCTTGGCGCCGACCAGCCGCGCCACGACCTCGCCGGACTTCACCGCCTTCTGATCGGCCGCGACCAGATCGATCTGGCCGGCGGTCGGCGCCTTGAGCTCCTCGGGCGCGCGCTGATCGACCGCGAGCTTCTCGGTCTCGACCGGCGGCGGTGGCGGCGCCGGCGGCTTGGGCGGCGGCGCGACCGGCTTGCTCGCCTGCTCGGTCGCATCTGACTTCTTGATGAGGTACTTCCACGCGACGAACGCGGCCGCGCCGAGCACGACGATCACCAGCAAACCGATCAGCAGCGGGCTGGTCGACCTCGGTGCCGTCGGCTTGGGCTGCGGGGCCGCGGTCGCGACCGGCGCCGGCGTGGGCTCCGGCCGGGCCGGCTTGGCAGCGGGCCGGGCCTCGACCGGCTTGGCGGCGGGCTTGGCCTCGGCCGGCTTGGCCTCGGCGGGCTTGGCGGCGGGCTTGGCCTCGATCGGCTTGGCCTCGGGCCGCGCGACCGGCGGCTTGGGCACGGGCGTCGACTCGGGACGCGCGGGCTTGACCGGCTCGATCGGCCTGGGCGGCTCGACCAGCTCGGGCGGCACGTCGACCGCGCGCATGACCTGCGACGCGCGCACCGCCTCCTTGACGTCGTCCGGCTTGACCGAGAGGTGCTGGCTCAGATCGATCGATACCTCGCTCTGCGGCGGCGTTCGCGTGGTCTCGATCTCGGGCTCGGTGATCCGGCCGGACGCGCCGAGCGGGATGTCGTCGACCTTGACCGGCTCGAGCGGCCGCGGCGTGCGCGCGCCGGGAGCGCCGAGCTCGAGCGCGGGCGCGGCGGGCAGCTCGGGCTCGTGCGCGGCGGGCGCGCCGGGGCGGCCGAGCTCGACCTCGATCCTGGAGGCCGCGGGCGGCGCGCCGACCACGACGCCGGGCCTCAGGTGCTCGTCGTTCGTTGGCGCGTGCGCGTTGGCTGCGGCCGGCTGCGCGGCCAGCGCCGCGGCGCGCGCGGCGGTCTCGAGGTAGCCGAGCTCGCCGAGCGTGCTGATCACGGTCTGGACCTCGCTGGCGCTGGGCTGGACCCCGAGCTCCTCGCGCGCCCACCTCACCAGCCCCGCGACATCGCGCTCGCCATCCATCGCGCACGCGATCGAGTACTCGACCTCGTAGAACCGGAACACGCTGCCGCTGTCGGGGTCGGCGACGTCGATGAAGCGCGTGCCGTTATCGTCGATCGGTTCGGCGACCAGGTCTTGGCGGAATCGCGGCCGGTCCGTGGCTACGTTCATCGATTTCTTGCGCCTTTCGGGTCAGCCGCCTTTGCGCAGCTCGGTGAGCACCAGCTTGGCGACCGCCTTGAGCGTATCGAACACGCCGATGCCCTTGGGGGCGACCGCCTCGAAGCTCGGAACCTTGGTCGGGTTCAGCGCCTCTTCGAGCTCGCCCATCGGGATCGCGTTGGGCAGGTCGCGCTTGTTGTACTGCACCACGTACGGCAGCTTGTCGAGGTCGTAGCCCTGCTCCTGCAGGTTCGACCGGAGGTTCTCGAGCGACTCGATGTTCGCTTCCATGCGCTCCATCTGGGAGTCACCGACGTAGACCACGCCGTCGACCCCCTTGAGGATCAGCTTGCGGCTCGCGTCGTAGAACACCTGGCCGGGCACGGTGTAGAGGTGGAAGCGCGTCTTGAAGCCGCGGATCTCGCCGAGCGAGAGCGGCAGGAAGTCGAAGAACAAGGTGCGCTCGGTCTCGGTCGCGAGCGAGATCATCTTGCCCTTCGCCTCGGGATTGGTCTTGTTGTAGATGTACTGGAGGTTCGTGGTCTTGCCGCACAAACCGGGTCCGTAATACACGATCTTGCAGTTGATCTCGCGCGAGCTGTAGTTGATGAAGCTCATGGATGTTCGCGCTAGTCGTTGAACAGGTTGTCGATGTCGTCGTCGGTGATCTCGGAGAACACCGACGGCTGCGTGCCCGACGCCGCCTTCTTCTGGAGCAGGTCGAGCACGTGCACCAGCTCCGTGGTCGCCTTGCGCACGCGGAGCCGGACCAGCCCCAGCGAGGACCGTTCGTCGAACAGCACGACCATGATCACGCGCTGGCCGACGATCGAGATGTGGACGTTGGTCTTCTCGCCCTCGTGGAACTGACCGGCGAACTCCTTCTCGGCGAGCAGCGACGCGATCGCGCCGGTCGCGGCGACGTTGCCGGCGGTCAGCGACGACAGCGACGTGACATCGAGCTGCTCGACCTCCCCAGCTTGCGCGAATGCCTGGCCGTTCTTGTCGATGACGAGCACCGCCCTTGCGTTACTGTCTCGATGAAGGACCTCGCAGATGTTGTTGATCTGCGCAAGTTCCTCCTCGTACATGACGAGCTGTTGGATCATCGCGGCTCGGCTCCTGGTGGCGGTTCGCGCCTCGGATCGAGCGCTCCCCGCCGTCGAGTCACGGTACCAACCCCCTGGATTTCGTTCAACTCTGCGGCGGCACTAACCGCAGCCTACAGTGGTGAACGTCCGGCCAGCGCTCGCGCGATCGTCGCCTGATCGCTGTACTCCAGCTCGCCGCCGACCGGGAGCCCGGTGGCGATCCGCGATACGCGCACGCCGAGCGGCTTGACGACGCGGGCGACGTACATCGCGGTCGCCTCGCCATCGACGCTCGGGCTGGTTGCGAGAATCACCTCGCGCACCGGCGGCTCGCCGCCCAGCCGGCGGACCAGCTCGGCGATCCGCAGGTCGTCGGGGCCGACGCCCTCGAGCGGCGACAGCACGCCGTGCAGCACGTGAAATCGCCCGCGAAAGTGCCCGCCGCGATCGATCGCGACCAGATCCGACGGCGACGCCACGACGCAGATCGTCTCGGGATCGCGCCGCGCGTCGCTGCACAACCCGCACGGATCGATCTCGGTCATGTTCATGCACACCGAGCAAAGCCGAATCTTGTCCGTCACATCGACCAGCGCCTGCGCGAGGTCGAGCGCCTGCTGGCGCGGCCCGCGCACCAGGTGGAACGCCAGCCGCGTCGCCGACTTCTCGCCGATGCCGGGCAGGCGGGCGAGCTCCTGGACCAGCTTCCGGATCGGATCGGACACTTACGGCATTCCCGGCATCCCCGGCAGGCCGCCGAGGCCGCCCATCACCGACGACATCCGCTCCTTGCTCGTGTCGCGCACCTTGGTCGCGGCGGCGTTGACCGCCGCGGTGACCAGATCCTCGAGCATGCCGACGTCGTTGGGATCGACGACCGACTTGTCGATCTTGATCCGCACGACCTCGAACGTGCCGTTGACCGTCGCGGTGACCAGCCCGCCGCCCGCCGCGCCCTCGCACTCGAGCTTGGCGAGCTCCTCCTGCACGCGATTGACCTCGGACTGGAGCTTCTGCGCCTGCTTCATCAGCTGGTTCAGATCCGGCATCTTTCCATTAGACATCGGTCTTGATCTCCTTGATCTGTGCGCCGAACGCGTGCAGCACGTGCTTGGTGATCGGGTGCTCGCGCGCCTCGGCCTCGCGCTTGCTCCGCTCCGCCGACGATCGCTCGCGCGTTGCCTCGAGCACCGAGCGCGCGGCCGGCGCCGCCGCCTCGTCGATCAGCTTGACCAGGATGCTCGGGGCCTGCGCGAACTCCGCGCGCAGGACGCCGCGCAGCGCCTCGAGCTTGTCCTTGGTCTCGGCGAGCTCCTTGTTGGCCTCGAACTGCGCCGGGAAGCCGAGCTCGAGCCGGTTCGGCGTCCACGCCATGACGCGTGCGGGCTCGAACGCGCCCGCGAGCGTGACGTTCTGCGCGGCGAGCTTGCCGAGCACGAACTCCCACTCGCGCAGCACGTCGGCCTCGCTGGTCGGGATCGGATGTGGACCGCTGCCGCTCGCCGCGTTCTCGATCGCCGGCACCGGGCCGCTCGGCGCGATCACCGGCGCGGGGATCGGCGCGGACACCGGCTGCGCGACCGGCACCGGCGCGGACACCGGCTGCGCGACCGGCGGCGCGGACACCGGCTGCGCGACCGGCGCCGGGACGGCACGGGCCGCCGGGACGGGCTTGGCAGGCGGCGGCGCCGGCTTGCCGCCACCACCGCCGCCGCCCCGCACGATCCGCTGCTCGAGCTCGCCGAGCCGCTCGATCAGATCGCCGAGCGGCACCAGCGGCTCGAGCGTCGCGACGTCGATCAGCGCGCAGTCGAGCACGAGCCGCGGCTGCAGCGTCTTGCCGAGCTCGTCGCAGCAGCGCAGCATGCGATCGAACATCTGGGTGACGCGGCCGCGCTCGATCGCGCCGGCCTCGGCGACGAGCTCGGCGCGCTCCTCGTCGGAGGCGTCGACGAGCCCCGCGCGATCCGGCGCGACCTGGAGCACCGCGAGGTCGCGCAGGTAACGCACGATCGCGCGCGCGAGCTGGACCTCGTCGACGCCGCGCTCGATCGCCTGCTCGACCGCCGCCAGCGCATCGCCGGCGCGGCCCGCCGCCAGCGCGCCGACCAGCGCGCGGGTGAGCGAGCGATCGGCCACGCCGAGCACCTCGGCGACCTGCGCCTCGGCGATCGCGCCCGCGCCGACGTACGAGATGATCTGGTCGCACAGCGACAGCGCGTCGCGCACGCTGCCGCCCGACTCGCGCACGACCAGGCTGAGCGCGCCGGGCTCGATCGCGATCTGCTCCCTGGCAAAGATCGCCGCGAGGTGCTGGGCGAGCCGCGAGGCCGGCACGAGCTTGAAGTCGTAGCGCTGGCAGCGCGACAGGATCGTGTTCGGCAGCTTGTGCGGCTCGGTCGTCGCGAGCACGAACGTGACGTGGGGCGGCGGCTCCTCGAGCGTCTTGAGCAGCGCGTTGAACGCCTCGGTCGTGAGCATGTGGACTTCGTCGATGACGTAGACCTTCTTGCGCAGCACGGCCGGCTGGTAGCGCACCGCCTCGGTGAGCTCGCGGATGGCGTCGATGCCGCGGTTGGACGCGCCGTCCATCTCCTGGTAATCGACCGCGCTGCCGTCGCCGATCGACGTGCACGCCGAGCACGTGCCACAGGGCTCGGCGCTGCCGGGGGTCAGCCGCTCGCAGTTGAGCGCCTTGCCGACGATGCGCGCGAGCGTGGTCTTGCCGCAGCCGCGCGGCCCGCAGAACAGAAACGCGTGATGGACCCGGCCGGCCGCGAAGGCGTTGCCGAGCGTGCGCGTGACATGCTCCTGCCCGACGACCTCCGAGAACGTGGCCGGACGGTACTTGCGGGCGAGGACGAGATACGACATGCGGGCTCGCGGGCACTATACCCGCCGCCTCCGACGCTACAACGCCAGCGTCTCGCAGATCTTCTTGGCCTGCATCAGGACCTTGTCGCGGAGATCTCCCAGCGGATTCGAGGCGGCATCCTTGTACTGCGAGCCGTAGCAGATGAGGTGCTTGCCGCCGTAGTTGATCAGGTAGCGGAACACCGGCGCACCCGCCGGATCGATGCCCTCGAGGTACCAGGCGGCGCCGCGCTGGCGATTCAGCGTGACGTTCATGATCTTCGCGTCGCCGAGCCACTTCATGTACTGGTCGCGATCGGTCGGCGCCTTCGGATCGTCATAGCCGTAGCGGAAGTAGAACGTCGCGGTCTTGCCGTTCGGCACCTTGACGACCAGCGAGAACGTTCCGGGCACGTCGAAGTCGCGATCCCAGTTCGGCTCGAGATCGAACTTGATCGCGGCCTGGTCCTCGCTGACCTTGACCGGGCCGCGCGGCTTGCCGGCGGGCGGGACGGGAGACTCGGCGACGCTGGGGCCGCCCGAGGTCGTGGCGACCGAAGCAGGAGCGGGAGCGGGTGCCGGAGCAGGTGCGGGTGCGGGTGCGGGAGCAGGAACAGGTGCAGGTGCGGGAGCAGGAGCCGGCTTGCTCGCCGGGGTGGGAGCCGGCGAGGGCGCAGCGGCCGGCGAGGGCGCAGGGGCCGGCGTCGGCGCAGGGGCCGGCGAGGGCGCAGCGGCCGGCGTCGGCGCAGGCGCCTGCGAGCCGCCTTCTTTCGCCAGGTCCGCGCCGAGCGACGCGCTGAATCCGCCGGCCGAGCCCTTCTTCATCCCGTTCGCCGAGCCCGAGCCGGAGCCCTGGCTCGTGGTCGCGCCGCCCGACGCGCAACCGGCGAGGGCCACGAGGACAAGCGTTCGCCTCACCCCATCGGTGATACCCGAAAAGATCGCGAGCGACGACT
>Ga0335081_10014516_pt1 | contig 12746 bp, 13 predicted proteins | sample Lox_Sample_35_FD_206713 | JGI IMG/M metagenome (GOLD analysis project Ga0335081, IMG submission 206713) | Soil microbial communities from Loxahatchee National Wildlife Refuge, Florida, United States - Lox_Sample_3.5 | ecosystem: Environmental > Terrestrial > Soil > Wetlands | place: USA...
GGTCGTGGCCAGCGCCTACGACTTCGCCGAGCAGCTGCTCGCCAGCCAGCGCAAGTTCGCGGAAGAGGTCGTCAAGGCGACCCGCTCGCTGACGCCCGGCGACAGCAAGGACGACAGCGGCAAGTGAGCCAGCGCCCCACGGGCCTGGATAACAAGCACGCGGCAGCGCCGGACCGTCGGCGCTGCCGCGTACTATACTTAGCAGTACGTACCAAGGAGGGCGCCGTGACGGATCTGTGGGAAGCGCAGCGGGAGGCACTCGGCGCCTTCATCCGGGACCAGCGCAAGCGGGCCAACCTGTCGCTCCGCCAGCTCGCGGAGATGACCAGCCTGTCCAACCCTTATCTGAGCCAGGTCGAGCGGGGCCTGCACCAGCCGTCGGTCCGGGTGCTCAAGGCCATCTCGGACGCGCTCAACCTCTCGGCCGAGACGCTGCTCGCCCAGGCCGGCCTGATCGACGCGATCGCCACCACCGCGGACGGCAAGCCGGAAGCCACGGCCGAGGAGGCCAGGGACGTCCCGGACACCGAGGACGCCATCCGCGCCGACGCGCGCCTGTCCGACGAGCAGAAGGCCGCGCTGATCGCCGTCTACCGCAGCATGCTCGGCTCCGCGGCCGCCCTCAAGCCAACCGCCACCGAGCAAGCCGCCACCGAGCAAGCCGCGACCGAGGAAACCTAAGCCCGAGGAAACCCGAGCCCGAGGAAACCCGAGCCCGAGGCGGCCTCCACCACGTGCCGCAGCAGCGTGGCCGTGGTGACCGGCCCGACCCCGCCAGGCACCGGGCTCAGCGCCCCAGCCACCTCGGCCACCGCCGGGTCGACGTCGCCCGCCAGCCCGCCGTCCGCCGTGGCGTTGGTCCCCACGTCCACCACCACCGCCCCGGGCGCCACGTAAGCAGGCCCGATCAGCCCGGCCCGCCCCGCCGCCACCACCAGCACCTCGGCCGTCGCGGTCACCGAGGCCAGATCGCGAGTCCGCGAGTGGCACACGGTCACGGTGGCGTCCCGGTCCAGCAGCAGCTGCGCCACCGGCTTGCCCACCACCGCCGAACGTCCCACCACCACCGCCCGCCGCCCGCTCAGCGCCACCCCGTGGTGGTCGAGCAGGGCCAGCACCGCCGCGGCGGTGGCCGGCGCGAAGGCCGGGAGCCCGGTCAGTAGCCGCCCCAGCGACACCGGGTTCGCCCCGTCCACGTCCTTGGCCGGGGCGATGGCCCCGGCCAGGTCGGCCAGCCGCGCCCCGGCCGGCAGCGGCGTCTGCAGCAGGATCCCGTGCACGTCAGGATCGTCAGCCAGACGCACCAGCGCCGGACGGATCCCCTCGGCAGCTGCCGGCACCACGTCGCAGGCGATCCCGGCCGCCTCCGCCGCCCGGCCCAGCGTCCGGACGTACCAGGCGCTGGCCTCGTCGTCCGTGGCGGTGACCACGGCCAGCCGCGGCGGGTGCCCGGCCGCGGTCAGCCCGGCCGCCCGCTCCGCCGCCCAGGCCCGGGTCGTGGCCGCCAGCTCACGCCCGGACAGCACCGAGCTCACAACACGACCCAGGTCACAACATGATCTCCTGCCGGACCGCCGCAATGATCTCGTCGGCGCGGGGCACGATCTCCCCGGCCGCCGCGGCGGTGGCCGCGAACTCGTCCCGGAGCGCCGGGTCCTTGATCCCCTTGAGGTTGACCTCGATCATGAGCCGGGCGGTGACGGCGGCCGCGCGGATCGCCTCGGCCGCCGCGGCCACGTCGGCGATCATCTGGTGGTTCCCGGCCGGCAGCAGCTCCTCGGCCAGGCTGACCAGCAGCAGCGCCGTACGCACGACGTCCGCGGGCGGACGCGCGGCGCCGGCCAGGGCCGAGGAGATTGAGGCCGAACGAGCCGCCCGTTCCTGCCCGGTCTCCCGTGGCAGCCGGTACGCCGCGGCGACCGAGGCGAACGCGTCCGCGTCCGCCTCGGCCAGCGACAGGGCGTCCTCGCGCAGCGAGTCAGCCTCGGCGACGATGCGGTGCATGAGCCCGGCGTCGTAGCGGGCGCCGTCGCTGTACCGGGCGACCATGGCCAGCAGGGCCGCGGCCTGCGCGGCGTGCAGGGCGGCGGTGGCGCCGCCGCCCGGGGCGGGAACGCGCGCGGCCAGCCGGTCCAGGAAGGCCGCGATGGTGTCGTCACGCATGCCGCGAGATTACCCCGGGCACCATAAAGCACTTACAGTTGGATCATGCGCGGGTATACGCAGGACAAGGACGCTTACCTCAAGCGGCTACGGCGGATCGAGGGTCAGGTGCGCGGGCTGCAGCGCATGGTGGAGAACGACACCTACTGCATCGACATCCTCACCCAGGTCTCCGCGGTGACCCGGGCGCTTCAGGCGGTCGCCCTCGGGCTGGTCGAGGACCACCTGGGCCACTGCGTTACGCAGGCCATCGAGGCCGGGGGCCCCGAAGCCAGCGACAAGGTGAAGGAAGCGTCCGAAGCGATCGCCCGCCTCGTCCGGTCCTGATCTTGGCTGATCAAGACTGGCGCCGCTGGGTCGTCTACCAGGTCTACCCGCGCAGCTTCGCCGACTCCGACGGCGACGGCGTGGGCGACCTGCGCGGCGTCCTCGCCCACCTGGACCACCTGCGGCGCCTCGGCGTGGACGTGCTCTGGCTGTCCCCGGTCTACCGGTCGCCGATGGACGACAACGGCTACGACATCAGCGACTACACCGACATCGACCCGCTGTTCGGCACGCTGGCCGACCTGGACGAGCTGATCAAAGAGCTGCACCAACGCGGCATGAAGCTGGTCATGGACCTGGTGGTCAACCACACCTCCGACGAGCACCCCTGGTTCGCGGAGTCGAGGTCCAGCCGGGACAACCCCAAGCGGGACTGGTACTGGTGGCGCGACCCCCGCCCCGGTGCCACGCCGGGCACCCCCGGCGCCGAACCCACCAACTGGGAGTCCCACTTCTCCGGCCCCACCTGGACCTGGGACGAGCGGACCGGCCAGTACTACCTGCACATCTTCTCCACCAGGCAGCCCGACCTGAACTGGGAGAACCCCGAGGTCCGCCGGGCCGTCTACGCGATGATGCGCTGGTGGCTGGACCGCGGCGTGGACGGCTTCCGCATGGACGTCATCAACATGATCAGCAAGGACACGTCCCTGCCGGACACGCAGCCCCGGCCCGGGTCCCGCTACGGCCCCGGCGACCAGTACTTCACCTGCGGCCCGCGCAACCACGAGTTCCTCCAGGAGATGTACCGCGAGGTGTTCGCCGGGCGGGACGCGCACGTGCTGTCCGTCGGCGAGATGCCCGGGGTCACGATCCCCCAGGCGGTGCTGTTCACCGACCCGGCGCGGCACGAGCTTGACATGGTGTTCCAGTTCCAGCACGTGCAGCTGGACATCGGCAGGCACAAGTTCGACCCGGTGCCCCTGAAGCTCCCGGCCCTGAAAGCCTCGATGGCCGCGTGGCAGAGCGGTCTGGCCGAACGAGGCTGGAACTCGCTGTACTGGAGCAATCACGACCAGCCTCGTTCGGTGTCCAGGTTCGGCGACGACAGCCCGCGGCACCGCGTGGCCTCGGCCAAGACGCTGGCCACGGTGCTGCACCTGCACCGCGGCACGCCGTACATATACCAGGGCGACGAGCTGGGGATGGCCAACGCCCCGTTCACCGCGATCACCGATTTCCGCGACATCCAGACGCTCAGGTTCTACGCCGAGGCCGCGGAACGCGGCGACACGGACCTCCCCGCGCTGCTGCTCGCCATCGCCAGGCGGAGCCGCGACCAGGGCCGGACCCCGGTCCAGTGGGACGCCTCCCCGGGCGCCGGCTTCACCACGGGGACCCCCTGGATCGCCATCAACCCCGACCACGTGACCGTCAACGCCGCCGCCGAGGCCGGCGACCCCGGCTCGGTCTACGCGCACTACCGCCGCCTCATCGCCCTGCGCCACGAGGACCCGGTGGTGACCGACGGCGACTTCGAGCTGCTGCTGCCCGACCACCCCGCGATCTGGGCCTTCCTCCGCCGCGCCGACCACGCCGAGCTGCTCGTCGCCGCGAACTTCTCGGCCGACGTCGTGCCCGTCCCGCTGCCGCTCGACGGCGACTGGGCGGACGCCTCCGTCGTCCTGACCAGCCTGGCCGAGGACCCGCTGCAGCCGCCCCCCGACCTCAAGCTCCGCCCCTGGGAGTCCGTCATCTGGCGCCGCGCCCGGTCCTGAAGGCTCTGCCCTGCCGCAGAGCGCGCGGCCTCTCCCCTAGGGCCGGCCCTCCTCGTTCCCCCTGGCCGCCGCGATGGCCGAGGGCCAGGCGACCTGGCTGAGTTCGGCATACCGTGAGGCCAGGGCGAGGTTGACGGCGGATTCGATGTTGTCGAGCTGGTTCTGCATCCGGCGGAGCTGAGGGTCGACGTCAGCGTGCAGCCGCCTGAGCTGCGGGCCGATGTCGTCCGCGATGGCCGACCGCAGGTACCGGACGCACAGCGCCCCACCTGCGAGAACGCCCAGCAGCGCACCCAGGATGAAGATGAGCAGGACCATGACTCCTCCCCGTGCAACTTGTCATGCAACCAGTATGCGCGGCCATCATGGCCAGATGGAAACGTCAAAATGACGCATGTCAGAATGAAAGTTTTGCTTGACCTCCTAGCAGAATGCCCAGTATCATCGACGTTTGCGCGCATTGGTAACGCAGCGTAAGACCAGTGCGGGCGTGAGCCTGCGCGCGACCTGCCGCGTCTGGCGAGGCAGCGATTGCAGACAGGTTCCCTGCGACATGCCGAGGAGTATCCCCCGTGGTTAGTGATGCTGGCGATAGGCTTGCGCACGTTTGCTGCGACCTGTCGATCTGCAACTGTCAGCTAGCCACATGCCGCGCCGATGAGCCGAGGCTGTCAGCGTGAAGGGAACCCCCGTGGGAGATAGTGCGAGCCCATTGATGCACCGTCGCCGCCTCAGGAATGAGCTTCGGACCGCCCGCCAGGATAAGGGCCTGACCCAGGAGCAGGTGGCAAAGGCCATGGAATGGTCTTTGTCCAAGATGAACCGGATCGAGAAGGCCAAGACCGGGATAAGCACCAATGACCTCAAGGCGCTCCTCCGGCTTTACGGCATCACCGGCGAGGAGCGGACCGAGGAACTGCTCGCCCTGGCCCGGGCGGCGCGCCAGACCCCGTGGTGGCGGGGCTATGGCGACGTCGCGCCGGCCACGCTCCTCGAGTTGATCGACTACGAATCCGCGGCGTCCGCGATCAGCCAGTTCGAGCCGATGTTCGTGCCTGGCATCCTCCAGACCGAGGAGTACGCCCTGGCGGTGCTGCGGGCGGCCTATGGGGAGGGATCTCCGGCCGAGCGCGTGCCTGCCCTGGTCGATCTGCGTACCAGGCGCCGGGACCTACTGACCAGCGAGGGCGCGCCGAAGTTCTCGTTCGTCCTCGACGAGTCCGTCATCCGCCGCCTGGTCGCCAGCCCCGCGGTGATGAGCCGCCAGCTCATGCACCTGGTGAGCCTGGCCGACCTGCCGAACGTGACGATCCGGGTGGTGACCTACGCGGCCGGCCTGCATCCCGGGATGCGAGGGCCGTTCAAGGTCATCGAGTTCGACGACGATCCCGACGAAGGCGTCGCATTCCTCGAGGGCCCGCGCGGCGACTTCATCAGTGACGATCCGGAGGAAGCCCGGAGTTACCTGGAAACCTTCGACCGCATCACGCAGTTGGCGCTCAAGCCGGCGGATTCCATCAGCCTCCTCGGCAAAATGGCAGCTGAAATGGCCTGATCGGGGAAATGTCCGGGTAGCGGCGACGATCTACCGGTGAAAGTCGCTACTGGCCCGATCGTCCTGTTTGGCTTACACTGCACCCCTATGGAATGCAAGCTGCACTCATGGACCGAACGGGCTCGGCCTAGCGCAGCTTGATCAGCGATCCCGCAGGCTGGCTGGACCGAGGTCCCGCCACATGGCGGGAAGGGGGGTCAATGGCCGGCTTCGAGAATCCGCATATCGCCTGGCGGAAGAGCAGTGCATCCAATAGCGGCGACTGCGTGGAAATAACAGTCGCCGACGGAGCGGTACTCATTCGCGATTCTGCTCGCCGGGACGGAGCGGTGCTCAGGTTTCCCCTCGCCGCGTGGTCTGCCTTCCTGGCGCGGACCCCCCACCTGACGCCCCGCCCGCGGCGCTAGATCATGATCAGCAGCATGAACGCCATGGTGACGCCCATCGCGATCCGGCAGCCGGTCCCCACCCACGGAGCGAGAACGCCAGTGCCATCCGCCGGGGCGCTAGCCGGCGGCACCTGGACGGCCTCGGCCGGCCCGGCCTCCGCGACGGCCGAAGGGGCGCTGGCCAGCGCGGACCCGGTGGCAGTGCCCGGCCAGGGCGCGGCCCCCACGCCGGCCAGCACTGGCCCGGTCGGCGCCGTGCGGGCGGCCGCCAGGCTGTAGTGCCCGCTGGCGCCGGGACCGGAGAGCTGGTCCAGGTCCCAGATGGTGTAGCCGATCAGCAGCAGCGCGAAGAGGAACGCCAGGAACGGCAGCTGCAGGGTGCCCATGCCGCTCATGCCGCCGGCCATGCCGCCCGTGCCGCCAGATCCGTGTGCCGCGGGGGCGGTGAAGGCCATGAACATGTACAGCATGGCCGCGGCGTGGATGAGGTGCGGCGCGCAGTGTCCGCCCGCCAGCGCGCGGACCCCGCTGACCTGGGCGTCACGCACCACCCGGTAGCCGAACCAGGCCGTCATCACGGCGAAGATGACCGACCAGGCGCCGTTCGGCAGGGTCTGCGGGCTGGCCGTCAGCATGCCCGCCATCGCGATCGCCATCAGCAGGTGCGCGAGGTCGATGTCGGCCAGGGCCGCCCCCCGCGCCCGGTGCTGCCAACCCATGCCCGGGGCTGACGCCGTTCCCGGACGCCGGTGCCGAGTGACCCGGGTCGCTGGGGCCCACCTTTCACGGTAATCCTGGAATACCAGGAAAAAATACTATGGTCCGCCTTTCCGTGGTGCAAGACTTAGCGAGAAGAAAGGTCTCTGTTACTTCCTATAACCGAGAACGTGCAGCTAGACCGTTCTCTAATCGGCATATGGCATCGGCTGGCAAAAACCCTCCAGTGGTATTGAATAAACCAGGGGAGGGTATTCGGGAACCCTGCTGGGGTATGAGGCCCGGGGGCTGGTGAAAGGTGATGGCCGCGAATACTTAAGGTAACCGCGCCGGTGCGCGGGAGCGGATCGCCGGCGAGCCGCGGTGCCATAATGATGGATATGCACCGCTCACCGTGAGCCGAGCTGACGAAAGACCCTGACTGCACCTGCGTGAACTGCGCCTGCGTGAACTGCACCTGCGGGAGGTAAGGCGCCGGGGGGGTATGATGCTGCGTTAGCCGGCGAACTCGTAGCCGGCTTCCTCGACTGCCTCGCGCAGCGAGGCGTCGCCGGGCAGCGGCTCGCCGGTGATGGCGACGGTGCCCGCAGCGACGTTGACGTCCACGCCGGTGACGCCGGGCAGTTTGCCGATCTCGGCCCGGACGGCGCTGGCGCAGTGGTCGCAGGTCATCCCGGTGACCGCGATGGAACGAGTTGACACGATCGCCATGGTAACGGCGGCCGGGCTGACGCGCGACCCGGGGGATGACGCTGGGATACGGTGTGCGCAGGGCCGAGGAGGTGATGAACGTGGCGGCGGTGAGCACCGACGCCGAGGCCGCGCCGCGGCTGGCCGGCCTCGAGCTGGTCGTCGGCGGGATGACCTGCGCCGCCTGCGCGGCCCGGGTACAGGCCAAGCTGAACAAGGTGACCGGCGTCACCGCCACCGTCAACCTTTCTACCGAACGAGCCTACGTCACCGCCCCGGCCACCCTCTCCGCGCGGGACCTCATCGGCGTGGTCGAGGCGGCCGGTTACACCGCCGAGGTGGCTGCCCCGGCCGTCCCGGACGCCCCGGCCGGCGACAGTGGTGCCAGAGACGAGGCCGCGGTCCGGCGGCTGCGCCGCAGGCTGACGCTGGCGCTGGTGTTCTTCGTCCCGCTCACCGACCTGTCCATGATGCTGTCGATCTTCCCGTGGACCCGGTTCCCCGGCTGGCAGTGGGTGCTGGTCGCGCTGGCCGTGCCGGTGGCGACCTGGGCCGCGTGGCCGTTCCACCAGGCCGCGCTGCGGCAGGCCAGGCACCTGTCCTCGTCCATGGACACGCTGGTGTCGCTGGGTATCGTGGCCGCCTGCGGCTGGTCGGCGTACGCGATGTTCGTGCTGGACCGCGGCCGGAGCGGGCTGAGCGGGCTGCAGAACCTGCTGCATGGCTCCGGCGGCGGCATCTACCTGGAGGTGGCCGCCTCGGTGACCACGTTCCTGCTGGCCGGGCGGCTGTACGAGGCCCGGGCCCGGCGCACCGCCGGGCAGGCCATGCGGGAGCTGGCCGCGGCCGGCGCCAGGGACGTGTGCGTGCTGGACGGCGACGGCAGCGAGCACCGCATCCCGGCGGACCTGCTGCGCGCCGGCCAGCGGTTCGTGGTCCGCCCGGGGGAGCGGATCGCCGCCGACGGCGAGGTGCTCTCCGGCGAGTCCGCGGTGGACCGCAGCATGATGACCGGCGAGTCGGTCCCGGTCGACGCGGCCGCCGGCGACACGGTGACCGGCGGCACCATCGCCCTGACCGGCCGCCTGGTGGTGCGGGCCGACAAGGTGGGCAAGGACACCCAGCTGGCGCACCTGATCGCGATGGTGCAGCAGGCCCAGGCCGGCAAGGCCGGGATCCAGCGGATCGCCGACCGGATCTGCGCGGTGTTCGTCCCGGCCGTGCTGGCCTGCGCGGCGCTGACCCTGGCCGGCTGGCTGCTGGCCGGGAGCTCCGCGAATCATGCGGTCAGCGCCGCGCTGGCCGTGCTGATCATCGCCTGCCCGTGCGCGCTCGGGCTGGCTACCCCGGCCGCGCTGGTGGTCGCCTCGGGCCGCGGCGCCCGGCTGGGCGTCTTCATCAAGGGCTACCAGGCGCTGGAGTCCTCCCGCGCCATCGACACGGTCGTCCTGGACAAGACCGGCACCGTCACCACCGGGCGGATGACGGTCACCGCCGTGCGGGAGGTTCCCGGGGTCAGCCGGGCCGACCTGCTCTTTTACGCCGGCTCGGTGGAGCACGCCTCCGAGCACGCGGTAGCCGCCGCCATCGCCGCCCTGGCCGCCGCCGAACCCGTGCCCCTCGCCTCCGCCGACGGCTTCGCCGCGCTGCCCGGCCTGGGCGCCCGCGGCGTGGTGGACGGCCGCGCGGTCGTCGTCGGCCGGGCCAGGCTTTTCGCCGACCGGGGCCTCGAGGTTCCCGCCGATCTCGCCGCCTGGTGCCGGGCCCAGGAGGAAGCCGGCGGCACCACCGTGCTGGCCGCGTGGGACGAGGCGGTGCGCGGCGCGTTCGCGGTGACCGACACGATCAAGCCGTCCGCCGCCGCGGCCGTCACCCGGCTGCGCGCCCTGGGGCTGCGCCCGGTGCTGCTCACCGGTGACAACGCGGCCACCGCGCGGGCCGTGGGGACATGCGCCGGGATCGAGGAGGTCATCAGCGAGGCGCTGCCCGCGGCCAAGGCCCGGGTGGTCACGGAACTGCAGGACGCGGGCCGTTCGGTGGCCATGGTGGGGGACGGGGTCAACGACGGGCCCGCCCTCGCGGCGGCCCGCCTGGGACTGGCCCTCGGCTCGGGCACCGACGTGGCCATCGTCGCCGCCGACATGATCCTGCTCCGCGACGACCTGGAGGCGGTGCCCGACGCCATCGCGCTGGCCCGGGCCACGTTCCGGACCATCCGCGCCAACCTGGCCTGGGCCTTCTGCTACAACGTGCTGGCCATCCCGCTGGCCGCGCTGGGCTTCCTCAACCCGCTGGTCGCCGCGGCCACCATGACCCTGTCCTCGGTCTTCGTGGTCTGGAACAGCCTGCGGCTGCGCCGCTTCCGGCCGGGCCGGGGACGCGGCCGTGCGTGACCTGATCCGCGCCGTCGCGGGCCCGGTCATCTGCGCCGCCGTGCCGCTCACCCTCACCTTCCGGCACGCGGGCACCGTCACCCTCGACGCCGCCGTCACCGCCCCTGGCACTCCGTGAGCAGCCGAGGGCCCGCGGACACCGTTACATCTGTGTTATCCTGCGGCTTCCACGACAGGCCGTCGTACCGCAAGGCGCTCGTGGGGGGGTGCATACATGTCGGTCCCGCGTCGTGACACCACGTCCTCCGGGCTCGCGCTGATGGCCGCCGACGAGCGGTGCCGGACGCTGTTCGAGACCATGCCGGCCGGGGTCGTCCACTACGCCGCCGATGGGGCCGTCCTCGGCGCGAACCCGGCGGCGCGGCAGATCCTCGGCCTGTCAGAAGCCGAGATGACCACCTGGCCGCTGGCGCCGGTCGAGCGCTCGGTGCACGAGGACGGGACCCGGTTCCGGTCGGAGGAGCTTCCGGTGCGCCGGGCCCTGGACACCGGCCAGGTGGTCTCCGACGTGCTGATGGGGGTGCCGCACGGCCGGACGGGTGAGCTCCGCTGGGTGCTGGCCACCGCGATTCCGGACGGCCGGGACGGCCAGGGCCGGACGCGGCGGGTCTACGTGATGTTCACCGACGTGACCGACCAGCGGAAGGTCGCGGCGGCGCTGCGGGAAAGCACCAGCCTGCTGGGACGGCTCCGGGAGGCGAACGTGCTCGGCGTGGTGAGCTCCACCGAGCAGGGCGGCGCCTATGAGGCCAACGACGCGTTCCTGGACCTGATCGGCTACAGCCGCGACGACCTGGCGGCCGGGCGGATCTCCTACCGGTCGATCACCGCGCCGCAGTGGGCCGGCCGTGACCGCCACGCTCTGGAGCAGATGCGCCGGACCGGCGCCTTCCGGCCCTACGACAAGGAGTATGTGCACCGGGCCGGGCACCGGGTACCGGTTCTGGTCGGCGGGGCGGTGATCGACTGGAACCCGCTGCGCTGGGTGACCTTCGTCGTCGACCTGACCGCGCGGCAGCACGCCGAGCGGGAACGCGCGGAGCTGCTGGCCCGGGAGCGGGCCGCCCGCGACGAGGCCCGCAGCGCCGGGGAACGCCTCACGTTCCTGATGCAGGCCGGGGCCCTGGTTGCCGCCACCCGTGACCGGGACGAACTGCTCGATCAGGTCACCCAGCTGGTGGTGCCCAGCCTGGCCGACTGCTGCATGGTGTTCCTGCCCACACCCGACGGGAAGCTACGCGTCAGCGCGCTGACCCACGCCGACCCCGCCCAGACCAGGAAGCTCGCGGAGCTGCGGGAGCATCCGGTGCCCGCGACCGGCCCGCTGATGTCGCAGCGGGCCTACACCACGGGTACCACCCAGCTCGTCCGCCACGTCGCCGCCGAGCTGCCCTCGTGGGCCACCGTCGATCCTGACGCGACCGAGATCGTCACCAGCGTGCACCCGCGCAGCGCCCTGGCCACCCCGCTGCTGGCCGGACAGCGGACCCTGGGCGTCATGGTCATGTACCGCGGGCGCGGCCGGCCGCGCTTCGCCAGCGCGGACGCCGAGGTGGTGGAGGAGATCGCCCGTCGCCTGGCCGTTGGCCTGGCCAACGCCGACACCTTCGCCCGCGAGCACGCCATCGCCGAGACGCTGCAGCGCGCCATCCTGCCCGACACTTTGCCCCGGATCGGAGGACTCGACCTGGCGGTGCGCTACCTGCCCGCCACCCAGGGGGTCAACGTCGGCGGTGACTGGTACGACGCGTTCCCCCTGCCCGACGGCGGGGTCGCGCTGGTGACCGGTGACGTGGCCGGCCACAGCATCGGCTCCGCGTCCGTCATGGGCCAGGTGCGGAGCATGCTGCGCGCGTACGCGATCGATAACCCGCACCCGGGCAGCGTGCTGCGGCGGACCAATGCCGCGCTGGCCAGGCTGCTGCCCGACACGCTCGCCAGCGCCGTCTACGCCGTTCTCGACCTGGGCACCGGCCATCTCAGCTACGCGAACGCCGGGCACCCGCCGCCGATCGTCGTCACCGGCACCGGCCGGGCCGACTACCTCGACGACACCACCGGGACCATGCTCGGCGCCAGCGCCGACAGCACGTTCGCCACCGGCCTGCGGGCGCTTGCCCCGGGCACCGGGCTGCTGTGCTACACCGACGGGCTCATCGAGGACCGGGACCGTGACCTGGCCACGGGCCTGGCCCTGCTGGCCGGCACGCTCCGGCTCTCCGCGCCCTTCTCGGCCGAGCAGATGTGCGCCACCGCGGAGGCGTCCCTGCTCGGCGCCGCGCACCGGGCCGACGACGTGTGCCTGCTAGCCGCCCGCCTCACCACCTAGCCGCACCACCGGCTAGCGTCATTCCAGCGCTACCGCAGCACCGATGACACCCCGCCCGCCGAGGCCCTGACCCGCTGGGCCACCGAAATGGTCCCCGCCGTCCGCGAAGCCATCGCAACATAACCGGCCAGGTGCAGACGAGACCCAAGTGACAGATACGAGACCTGTGACATCCTGTCCAGGCCCTCACCCCGCCGCGCCGCCCGGCAGAGCACGGTCAAACAGCATCGATGGACCATCGATGCTGCTAGAGCGACATCAATGGGACATCTATGTCGTTTCCGGGCGGGCTGCGGCCCGGTTCCGGGCCGACTCGGCAACCCTGGCGGGGCGGGTGGGGTTGGCGGGCCGTATGAGGCTAGCGGGGGGGTACGGGACGGGCAGGCCGCGGGCAGGCGAACGCCCCGGTCAGCGGGGCACGGTACGTCACGCCGGAGGTGTAGGTCGCCCACTCCTGGCGGGAGA
>Ga0335081_10014517_pt1 | contig 12745 bp, 7 predicted proteins | sample Lox_Sample_35_FD_206713 | JGI IMG/M metagenome (GOLD analysis project Ga0335081, IMG submission 206713) | Soil microbial communities from Loxahatchee National Wildlife Refuge, Florida, United States - Lox_Sample_3.5 | ecosystem: Environmental > Terrestrial > Soil > Wetlands | place: USA: Florida...
GGGCGCAGCCGCGGCGACGGTCTTCGCCAACAGGCCCAACGCCAAGGGACCCCTGAACGGCCCGCTGGGCCTGGTCCTCACGCCGAACGGCACCCTGCTGGCCGCCAACGGCGGTGACAACAACCTCGTCGAGTTCACTCAGGGCGGCAAGCTCGTCACGGTCAAGAACGTGGACACCGCCGACCCGCCTGGCGGGGCACTGTTCGGCTTGGCTACCGCCACGTACCCGAACCGGGTTTACTTCGTTAACGACGACACCAACACGCTGAACGTCCTGCGCTGACGCACGGGGCTTACGAGCGCCGCCGGCGGCCTGAGGGGGGCCGCCGGCGGCGACGCGTCGTCGGCGGCCGCGCTATCCGGGCGGCGCCGCGCCGCGCCGCCGTTCCCGCTTGACGACCTGGGGTAGGTCGGCGAGCCGGGCGGCCCCTCGACCTGCCGGGCCATCCGCTGCCGCGCGATGGCAGCACGGTGACCTGGGGCAGTCCCCGGACGAGCCGGTCCGCCGCCATCGAGGTCGGCCCGCAGACGGTCAGCGCTCCGCCCGCCACCTCAAGGGCCTCGCGGTAGGTCCAGGCCTGAACCAGCATGGCCTGATCATCGAGTTCTGCCGCCCGGTGCCCAGCGCGGACAGCACCAGGTGCGGCTCGCCGCCGGTACACAGGCCTGCGCGCGAACGCCGCCCGGGACTCGATCAACCGGACCGGCTGATCGGGGGCATCGAGGAAATGCGGGCCCGGCTGATCGGCGAACAGCCAGCGGCGGCCCTTGGCTTCAGGAATCGCGGCCGGCCCCGGCCAGGAACTCACGGGCGGCGCGGGTCCCGGATGCCATCGCGCCCTGGACCGAGCCGGTGGCCCGGTGGTCGCCGCAGACGTAGCGGCGGGGTGTCACTCGCGTGGGCCGGCTGAGCGGATGCGGCGCGGGCATCGCCGGCAGCGCGCCGTACACCGGATACGTGGCCAGATGCTCCCAGCCGGAGGCATCGGCATCGTACATTTCGGCGATCCGCGCCCGGATGTCCGGCTCCCGCCCGCTGGCATCGCCGAGCACCGAGGTGGCGATGAGCGCCCGGCCATCGGCGGCGTAGGCGGAGGTGACCTCCGTCAGCACCACCGTGTTGAGGATCTTGCGTTCGGTGTCGACAAGCAGGGCGGGCTTGGCCAGCGGCGCCGACGGTGCCGCGTGGTAAAAGGTCGTGACGGTCCGCGTCGCCGGGACGCTCAGCCCGGGCAGCAGGGCCGCCGCCTCGGCGGCGCCGGTCGCCACGATCACGGCCCGCGCCGGTATCTCGGCGCCGTCGCCGCGCAGCACGCCGTCGGCGGTGAGCGCGCGGACGGGCGTCTCCAGCCGGACCGCCCCGGCGGGGAGCGCGGCCGCGAGCTGCTCGGGTACCGCCTGGATGCCGCGTCGCGGCAGGCACAGCGTGCCGCGCAGCATGCTGCGCCAGACCAGGTGGAAGAACCTGCCCGAGGTTTCCAGCTCGTTTTCGAGGAACACCCCGGACAGGAACGGGCGGAAAAACAGCTCGCACAGGGCAGCAGAAATACCGGCTTCGGTCAGCGCGGCGGACGTGGTCCGGTCGGGCTGCCGTTTGATCAGAGTGACCGGCAGCAGCATGTCCGCGGCGCAGAGCCGTGCGAGTGCGATCGCGTCTCGTGGCCCGGCCAGCCGTCCGCGCAGCAGGTCCGCCGCCCCGCTGGGCTGCCGGGTCGGGTCGGCGAACCGCAGCCGGCGGTCCCCGGCGTGTAGCAGCACGCCCGGGCTGAACGGCCTGAGCTGCAGTGCCCGCAGGTTGATCCGCCGTTTGACCTGGGGATAGCAGGTGTTGAAGACCTGGAAGCCGCGATCCAGCGTGAACCCGCCCATCTGATCGGTGCGCATCCGCCCGCCCACCCCGTCGGCGGCGTCCAGAACCCGCACCGGCAGGCCGGCCGCCGCGAGGTCCTGCGCGCAGGCCAGCCCCGCGACCCCCGCCCCGACAACGACCACCGGGGACTCGTTCCGTGGCGGCATCCTGTTCTCTCCCCTCAGCACGGACTCATCCGCTGGTCCATCTACCCAGGCTGACGAGGCCAACCCACCGGCAGGCCAGGCCGCTGGCCGGCGGGCCCCGGCAGGATTCGCGCAGCCGACGGCACTTTCGCCCAGCGCAATTGCCCGCGGCAGGATATCAGCATTTGCCGGGCCGACGATCTTGTTGATAACAGCGAAAGGCTTTCGCGGCCCGCGTCAGCCGTCAGCGGCAGGAATCCCGGTGACGGGTAAAGGTGTTTCTCAGCCGGCGCTTCGTGCTGTCCGCAAGAGTCCCCGCCAGGCGGGCACGCTCAGCACGAGGACCGGTCCATTACGGTCCTTCGAGTCCCTGACCAGGACGGCTGTGCCTGACGAGGCTATTTCGATGCAGTTAGACGCGTCCCCGCTGTGTTTGCTCCTGCGCCAAACAGCGATAGGGAAGCTTTCCGCCTGAGCACACATCCAGCGATCCTCCGCTCACCTGCCGAGGAACCCTGATCTCGGCTATCAGACGGGCACGCTGCTCGCAGAATCGCGACCATGCGAGCCCGTGATCGTGCGGGCATTTCGCTGAGAAGTATAGGGGGTTTTGCTTTGTCCGCCTATGCCCCAATCGTGAATGTAGTTTGTGAGGCCTGAACCAGCCAGCCGGGCTGGTGAAACAATTGAGGCCCCGGTTACTGCATGAGGCAGGCAGGGGGTACCGCACCGGCTGCGCTGGTCATGACATCTCTTCCGCCACCGTCCGGATGAATTCGATGGATTCGGCCTCGGGCAGGACGAACTCAAGCAGGGATTCAAAAAGGTCCCGGTATTCCGACACCTCCGGGTCATCTCCGGTGATGACCGCGACCTCGCCGCGGCCGGCGTCCAGATAGACCAGGTCGGGCAGCCCGCCGTCGAATTCCAGCAGGGTAAAGGCGCCGGCAATATTCACGCCGCGGTGCGCGCCTTCTTTGAACGGGAGGATCCGGATGAAGACATGGTCGTCCTGCGCGGCCCGGTCGGCCATGGCCTTGAGCTGGTTCGGCATAATGGCGGGATCCACGGCGATGCCGACGTGCCGACGGATCACCGCCTCATCGAGAATGTAATACTGATAGGGCGGGTCGGATCTCTGGGCGAGTTCCTTCTGCCGCTGAAGCCGCAGGTTGACGACGGGCGCGACCTTGATCGAGTCGACGGTGCTCTCGGTGAGCACCCTGGCGTACTCGGGCGTCTGAAGCAGGCCGGGCACGACATTCACAATGAATTGCCGGATAAAGCTGGCGCCCGCCTCATAGCCGACGAAGTTCAGGTAGGGCGCGGATATATCGCTGCGGTATTGATCCCACCAGGCCCTTTCCCGGGCGGCCCGGTTGAGGTCCTGCAATCGCTCGCGTTCCTCGCCGGCGGAGGTTACCCCATAGAGTGTCAGGAGAGCATCCAGATCCGTCTTGGTAATGGAACTGCGGCCGCCCTCGACCCGGATCAGCTTCGAAGGGGACCATTCCAGGTCGTCGGCGACCTGTTCCTGGGTCAGCAGGCGTCCTTTTCGCAGGCGGATTAGCGTATTGCGCAAGATCGCGCTTTGCACAACCGGCCCCTGGTCGACTGCCATAAGATTTATCACCTTTGATAGTAGAATATGTCAACTCGCAACCTGCCAGGCTGCCACGTGCTGATAAGGAAGCGATCAGTCCGGAGGGTGGCAGGCCGCTCCTACCTTACCGCTGAGGTAAGGCTTCACTTACCCGCCACGCCGAGGCCCGGCGGCAACAAATAGTCCTTGAGCTGCTACTTTCCGTTGTTAAAACCGTCTGCTACGTGGGTCCCGCTGGCCGAAATCAGTGTCACTATGGTACCTGGCAAGTCGTAGCATGCCACATCGGCGTCTTCTTGACTGCCACATCTATGATCTGGCTGGTAGCATCGTGAACGGCGACAGTGTGAGCCGTAACACTATGATGGAAGGCGATGTGCCTAAGGTCACATAGCTTGGACGCAGAGACGTGGTGCTGGCGCCGCAGGCCAGAGGCGGCGCACCGCGGCTCGCTCAGCAGCAAGGGTCGCCCGGTCTCCCCGGCAGCGGATCGCAGCCACGAGCCGGAGAAAACGGGCGACCCTCCGAGGCCGCTCGTTCAAACCTGCCGTAGGAAGGGGTCAGCATGGCGACTCGCGGTCGGAGCACGCAGACGATGCGGCGGATAACAGGCCGGGGCGAGCCCGGCTCCGCATCCGTCGTTTCCTCATCCAGCGGGCAGGCCTTCAGCGGTGCCACCACCGTACTCCTCGGATGCGGAACCTGCCATAGGCGGTCACGGCTGAGATACCGGCTGGTAATAAATGCCGGCCGACGCAGATCTCAATTCACCGCGCCGGGGACCGTCCGATGGGATCTTTTCTCGCTCGTCTCCTGGGGCCTGGCCAGCTACCTATTTGTCGAATCTGCTCAAAGCACTTCTCAGACATCGTGTGACGAATTCTGCACGGGCGCCCCACCCTTCCAGGAGACGTGAGCCTAAATGAACAAGCCAACCGACCCTCAATTCTCCCTCCCTTCTCAATCCTCCCCGGCCGGCTTCTGGGGTGCTCTCACCGATGCGGAACGGCAGGCCTTCATGCTTCTCGCACGGGAGCGGACCTTCGCCGGCGGCGCGACCCTCATGCGGGAAGGTGAGCCTGGCACACATGTGATCGTGATCCTCAACGGCTGGGTGCGGATCGCCGTACGCGGCAGGGAAGGCGAGCGCGTGATCGCGGAGCGCGGGCCGGGCCAGCTTATCGGCGAGCGGGCCGCCCTGCGGGTCAGTGTGCGCTCCGCCACCGTAGTGGCGCTGGAAACGGTGCACAGCCTGGTCATGGAGACCGCCGACTTCGCCGACTTCGTCAGTGCCCACCAGAGCGTGCTCGGAATCGTCGAGGGCCAGGTCTACAAGAGGCTGACCGAGGAATCAGCGCGGCTCGCCCCCCTGCAGGCCCGGATGGACCTGATCACGCCGGTCCGCCAGGCGCCCGGTGCATATCCGGCCGTGCCGCGCACGGAACAGCCGCCGCCAGCAGAGAATCAGCGCTTTGATGGGGAAAACTGCACGGTGGTGCTGACCGACGTGGTGGGATTCGGTGCCCGGAACCGGAATGACGAGGACCGGCTGATCATACGGAAATCCCTGCACGCGATAACCGCGGCGGCGCTCGGTGTACTGGCCAGCAGATGCTACTTCGAGGACCGGGGGGATGGGATCCTGCTCATCGCGCCGGCCAGCATCCCGACCATCAAGGTCCTGCAGCCCCTGCTCGACGAGGTGCCCAAAGCGCTGAAGCGGCACAACCGGATGTACGGGCCGTGCGCCCAGATGCAGCTCCGCATGTCCAGCGATGTCGGGCCGGTAATTAGCGATTCCCTCGGTGTCCAGGGCGAGGTCATCATCCGCGCCGCCCGGCTGCTGGAGGCGACCGCGCTACGGAAGGCCGTGACCCGGGACCGCCCCAACCTGGGCGTCGTGGTCTCGCTGTTCGTCTTCGACACCGCGATCAGGCAGCCAGGCGGCCTGATCGACTCGGCGGGTTTCGACCGGATCAACGTCCATGTGAAGGAGACCAGGCAGGAAGCGTGGATGAAGCTCATCGATTCGGCCCCCGCCGTCGCCTGTTTAGGGCACGCACGCCGTATCCCGGGAACTGCCCCGCCGTGTGCCCAGCGCCTGTCCCGGCCGCTGGGCGCCCGGGAGGGCAGTTGCCCGGCGTGCCGGGTCGGCGGCGTGCGGCGAACGGCAGGGAGGACCCGTACCGCCGTTGCTTCACCGCGTAAGGATGTGGCCTGGTCCTGGATCAGTGTGCGGAGTTCTGGCCAGGAGTGGGCGAAGGCGGGGAGCAGGGGGTAGGTGTCGACCTTCTCGACCGGGACCCAGCGCAGGTCGCTGGTCTCCCAGCCGGAACGGATCGTGACCGGCGTGCCCGGCGGCATGCGGACGGGGAACGTGGTGTAGGCCCAGCCGCTGACGCAGCCGTACCGGTGGGTGTCCGTGGCCAGGGCGCTGGTCAGTTCCAGGCCGCCGGCCTCCTCGCTGGCCTCCCGCACCGCCGCTTCCCAGGCTGTCTCCCCGGGTTCGATCGCCCCGCCGATCGTGCCCCACGTGCCGCCCTGGTGGGTTCCGCGGCTGCGCAGGGCGAGCAGTACCTCGACGCCGCCACTGGTGACGGTGAACGGCAGCAGGCCGGCCGCGCCCCGGACGCCCCAGTGCCGCCCGTGTACCTCACACGTCAGCCACCCGCTCATTTTTACGAGCGTAGCTGTCTTTACCCGGCGATATGGCCGCGGGCCAGTACGCTGTTGGCCACGGCACGCCATCAGCGGGCCAGAAGCGGGCGGACGGGTGGGGTGACACCATAGTGACGGGTAATCCCGGGCGCGTGGGCCGCGCGCCCGATGACATGGGGGCGCCGCCGGAGATCGATATCAGCAAGCCGCACCCGGCTCGCATATACGACTACTTCCTGGGCGGGAAAGATAACTTCACCGCGGACCGGGCGACCGCCTGCAAGGTCTTGGAGAGCTGGGGTGCCGCGCGTACTGCGGCGCGAGAGAACCGGGCCTTCCTCGGCCGGGCCGTGCGGTACCTGGCGGCGGAGGCGGGCATCGCCCAGTTTCTCGACATCGGTACCGGGCTGCCCAGCGCGGACAACGTGCACGAGGTGGCGCAGGCGATCAATCCCACCGCCCGCGTCGTGTACGCGGACAATGATCCGATCGTGCTCGCGCACGCCCGCGCCCTGCTGGCGAGCGGCCCGCACGGTGTCACCGCCTACCTGGACGGCGATATCCGGGAGCCGGAGAAGATCCTCTCCGACCCGGTGACCCGGGGCACGCTCGATTTCACCAAGCCGATCGCGCTGATGCTGGTGGCGGTGCTGCACTTCATTCCGGCCGAGGATGAACCGCAGCGGATCGTGCGGACCCTGGTGGACGCGCTCCCGTCCGGCAGCTACGTCGTCGCTTCGCACGCGACCGCCGAGCACAACCCGGAAGGATTGGCCGGAACGGGCCGTGCGTACCGCGAGGGCGGCGTGCGCGGTGCGCTCCGGACGTCCGCCGAGTTGGACGAACTCGTGTTCACCGGCCTGGAACTGGTCGAGCCGGGCGTGGTCCTCGTCTCGGAGTGGCGCCCCGAAGGCCGGCTGCGGCCGCTGCCGTCCGAGGTGAACATCTACGGCGCCGTGGCCAGGAAGCCGTGACCGGCGCCGGGCGGGAACAGGGGCACGCGGCCCACGCCGCTCGCGCGCGCCGTCAGGTCAGCAGTGCCCGCCCGTACCAGTCGCGGGAGTTCTGCACGCCGGGCAGCGTGTAGAAGTAGCCACCGCCAAATGGCTGCACGTAATCGACGAGCGGCTCGTTGACCAGGCGTTGCTGTACTGTTTCGAACTGCCGCCTGACGTCCTGCTGGTAGGCGACGAAGACGTGCCCGGTCTGCAGGTTGCCGTTCTGGTCTACGCCGAGGTCATAGTTGTAGGAACGGCGTATCAGCCGCTGCCTGGCCGTGGCGGTCGTGCGCGGATTCGCCAGCCGGATGTGCGCGTCCAGCGGGATGACGTTCCCGTGCGGGTCGGCCCGGTAGTCAGGGGTGTCGAACTCGGCGCTCCCGTCCAGCGGCGCCCCGGTGTCCCGGCGCCTGCCGAACATGTTCTCCTGCTCATTGATCGAGACCCGGTCCCAGAACTCGACGAGCATCCGGATCAGGCGGACCACCTGGTAGGAGCCGCCCCGCGCCCAGCGGGGCTCGGCCGGGTCGTCAACCCAGACCAGCTCCTGGGCCAGGTCACCGGTGGGGTTGGCGGTGCCGTCCTTGAACCCCAGCAGGTTCCGCGCGGTGCCGGACGGACGCGGCGGGGAGTTGTAGCCCTCGATCTTCCAGCGCGGCTGCATCGCCCCGCGGGTGTGCCTGGTGAGGTCGCGGATCGCGTGGTGGATGGTGTCGGGGTGGTTGGCGCACAACTGCAGGAGCAGATCGCCGTGCAGCCAGGCGGGTTCTGGCGAGTCGTTGGGGAACGCCCGCATCGGGGTCAGCTTCCTGGGCTTCTGGCTGGCGAGCCCGAAGCGGTCATCGAACAGGCTGGACCCGACGGACGTGGTCACCGTGAGCCCGTCGGCCGGTACGGACGGCCCGAGCACGTCGCTGTCGGACGGGGGCTGGCCAATGCCCAGATCCGGTGGGATCCCGCCGGACGTCAGAAAGCGCGACCGCTCCGTCAGCACGCGCAACAGGTCCGCCAGGCCGGACCGGCTGGTGGCGATGCTGTCGAAGGCCGCGAAGCAGGCGAACGGCTGCTTCGCGGCGGGCCCCGGGGTCAGCACGCCGGCCTGGTACGTGCCGTGGAAGGGATAGGAGGCCGGCGTGGCGGGCGCCACGCCCGTGCTGCCGTCCGCGCGGGCCCCGCCGATCAGTACCCCGCCGGCCAGCACCGTGCCGGCCGAGCCGGCGGCGGCTCCCTTGAGGAAGTTGCGGCGGCTGACGCTCATGCCAGGTTCTCTCCTTGCGCTGTTCGCATCGGGGCCCGATTCATCCGGCGTGACCGATTCGCGGGCCGGTCCTTGCTCAATGGGTGGGCGGTACTTCCAGCAGGTCAGGTACGGACGAGAGGGTTTCGAGCAGCGCTCCGATCGCGCCGTCCACCTGCTGCCGCTGCGCCAGCGAGACCGCGTTGATCGAGGTCCACTGCCCGTGCGCCCGGGTCGCCAGCAGGGCCTGCTGCAGGGTGGTCAGCTGCGCCCGCGCCGTGCGCAGCAGCGTGGGCGCACGCTCGCTGATCAGGGGGGCCAGCTCGCCTAGCACTACCCGGGTCACCTGCAGGTCGGCGTCGGTTGCGGCGTAGGCGTCGCCGCTGCCCTGGTCGTCGATCCCGGACAGGTGGTCACGCAGCGCGTCTTCGAGGATTTCGTGCGCCCGCAGCGGCAGGTTGGTGGGATCGCCCGCGAGATCGCCGGAGGCCAGGTTCCGTTGCACGGTGGCGACGTCCTTGGCCAGCACGCTCACGACCGGCAGTAGGGCCGCGGCGCTCTGCCCGTGCCGGTGCCCGTACTCGAGCCGGTGCAGGCCGGTGAAGTCCTGGTCGTTCACGCCGTTGACCAGGCCGTCGGGCAGTCCGTCCACCGCGATGCCGTCGTCGCCGAAGCTGTCGTACGACGCGCCGACCTTCTCCCAGTCCAGCTGCGCGGTCAGCCAGTCTGTCCTGGCGGCGCTCAGGCGGCCCTGCCGCAGATCCGTCCTGATCGTCGTGATGGCCCCGGCCAGGGTCCGCAACTGGGCCGCGGCGTAGCGTTCGTACTCCCTGTTCGGGCCGGCCAGGTCGGCAAGGGTCACGGGGGTGACCGCCGCCGGGGTGTCCTGCGCCGTCTTTCCGGTGACCTGCACCGTCGCTGAAGTGGTGACGGCCTGCCCGGACATCCGGCAGGTGAACGTGTAAGAGCCGGGACCGAGCGTCGCGGTCATCTGCGCGGTGGTGGCGGGGCCGAGGGTCTCGATCTCGGCCACCACGCCTTCGCTGGCGTTGACCAGGGTAACCTCGCCCGCCTGCGCGGACTCGTTGTGCACCGTGAACGTCTGCGCGCCAGTCCGGGCGGCCGACCAGTCCCCGGCGCAGCCCGTGCCGGTCACCGTCACCGCCGTCGAAGCCGAGGTGCTGGCAGCTGGGAGCGCCGTGATCGTCAGGGCCGCCGCGACCGCTGGCGCTACGACCAGGACCCCGGCGACGGCCCACGGGCGGCGCGCGGCCAGCCGTTCCCAGCGGGCCCCGCCGGCCGCGTGCGGGGTGGCGGCCGGCGGGGTGGCGGGTTGAGCGGCGGCGGGCGGGGTGGTCGCGGGCGGTTTGGCCGCGGTGGCCGCCCGGCCGGCCTGGACGAACGCGGGGATGACCACGGCCAGATAGGTGACCCAGGCCACCACCTGAAGCACCGTCATCCGCGGGGACAGCTCCGTGACCCCGGTCACGATCGAGACCCACCACGAGTTAGGGTCCACGTGCGCGGTCAGATCGAACGCGATCCAGCGCTGGCCGGGCAGCAGTCCCGTGTCCTGCAGGTCACCCAGGCCGTAGGACAGCACACCGGCCGCGATGACGATGAGCGCGATCGCAGTCCGGCTGAAGAACAACCCGACATTCAGCCGGACGGCCCGCCGGTACAGCAGCCAGCACAGCAGCACCGCGGCGCCCAGGCCGATCGCGGCGCCGGCCAGCGGCGCCACCGTGGCTCCCGACGCGCGCACCGCGGTCCACAGGAAAAGCGTCGTCTCCAGGCCTTCGCGGCCCACGGCCAGGAAAGCGGTCACCGTCAGCGCGCCCGCGCCGATGGCGACCGCGCGCTGCACGTCCCCGCGCAACTGGGCGGACAGGCCGGCCGCGGTCCGGCGCATCCAGAACACCATGCTGGTCACCAGGCCGACGGCCAGCACGCTCAGCAAGCCGCCCACCGCCTGCTGTGCCCGGCTAGACAGCACGCCGTCCGAGAAGGTCAGCACCGCCGCAAAGCTGCCGGCCACCATCACGGCACCCAGCACGCCGAGCCACACCGGGGCGGCCGATACCCGGCCGTTTCCGCCCTCTGGAGGCGCGACCTTGCGCAAGGCGGCCAGCAGGATGCTGACCACGAGGCCCGCCTCGAGCCCCTCACGCAGCCCAATCAGCAGGTTAGGAATAGCATCAGCCCACGTCACGCCAACTAAGGTAAGGCAAACCTAAGTTGTTCGTCCAGAAACTAGCCGATCCGGCCGGCATAATGGCCCGCATCGTCGCGATACGCCCAATAAGGTGCTGGTGCACGCCGCGAGCAGCCTGGACGGACATGCATGGCGCAGGCGCGCGGGTCCGCGACGGGAGGCAGGCAGGTGAAGGCGACGGCCGCCCGGCGTGTGCGGTCCCTGCGCATGCTGGGGGCCGGCGGCGTTGCGGCGGGTGTACTGCTGGCGGCGGTCCAGGGATGTGCCGCCCACATACCCGCGCCGCGTGGCTCGTCCCGAACCGGTCCGGCGGCGGCCGGGCCTTCGGCCACCGAACGGGATCCGGCGGTGCGCGCTCCGGCCCAGGGCCCGCTGATCGCGGGGACGCTGCGGCCCGCCTCGCCATCGCCGACCTCCTCCCCGGCGCAGGATCCGCTCGGGACGGCGGCCGCTTCGTACATCGCCTCCCGCAGTGGGACGGTCGTGGCGGCCGTCTCCGACGTCAGCACCGGGCGGACCTGGACCCTCGGGCCGCCGCACCCGCAGGCCGAGGCGAGCATCGTCAAGCTCGACATCCTCGAGACCCTCTACGCGCGGGGTGGCGGCCCGGCCGGGCTGTCCACCGGGGACCAGGCGCTCGCGCAGCAGATGATGGAGGACAGCGACAACTCCGCGGCCACCAGCCTGTGGAACGACGTCGGCGGCCCCGCGACCATCCAGTCGTTCAATGCGGCGGCTGGCCTGACCCATACCGCACCATCGTCGTGCGTGACCTGCCCCGGGTTCGCCTGGCCGGGCTGGGGCCTGAGTACGACCACCCCCGCCGATCAGATCGCCCTGCTCCGCCAGATCGTCAAGCCGAGCACCTTGCTCACGGACGAGCAGCGGCGAGCCGCCCTTCAATTCATGGAGAACGTGGACCCGTCGCAGCGCTGGGGGATCACGGGAGGTGTCCCCTCCCGGGTGACGGTGGCCGTCAAGGACGGCTGGCTGCCCCTGAACAGTGCGAGTACCGACTGGCAGATCAACAGCATCGGGTGGGTCTCGGGCAGCGGGCGGGACTACCTGATGGCCGTGCTCACGACCGGGAACCCGACCCAGCAGTACGGCATCGACACGATCAACGGCTTGTCCGCGATCGTCTGGGGCCGCATGGGCTGACCGTCGGATGGGCTGACCGCCACGTGAGCCGGCCGTTGCGTGAGCCAGCCGGACAGCGGGGCGAGCGGGCTGACCGGGCGGGTCAGAGCTGGCTCGTCTGGTACCGGGTGAGGCCGTACTTCGCGGCGATTGCGTTCCACGTGCTAACGAAGGCCGTCTTGTCGTTCGTCGCCTGGACGTCGGGTGGCCCAGAGGCCTGATAGTTGGCGTCGGCGTGATCATTCGGCCTGCAGCCCCGCGTCGCTTCGTCCTGCGCCCACTTACCGAGGTCGGTGTCCACCGCGGCCGACGCCTGCCACGCGCCGGTCAGTTCCTGGATCATCGGCGCGGGCAGTGCGGACCGCCCGGGCAGCGCCGCAAGCTGCTGGAGCAGGCGCTGGCGGGAAGCGGCGGAATTCTGGAAGACCTGCGGGGCCTGGGCCAGCGCTGCCGTGCAGTGCTCCACCGCGCCCACCGCGTTGACGATCGAACTGCGGTCCGCCGCGGTCTGCGCGAGAAGGGTGGCCAGGCCGGCCGCGGCCGCACGCTGGGTGGGAGCGGCGGCCGTGCTGCCCCCGCCCGGTTCCTTCGCGGTGGGCTTCGCCGCGGCCGCCGCGCCCCCCGTGATGCTGTGGAAGGAGTGCGCGATCAACAGGGCAGGCACCACGATGACCGCTGCCACCAGGCCGAACAGGCCGACGGCCAGCAGCCGGCGGGGTCGTTCCCTTGTCCCGGCGGGCGGGCGGGCCGCATCAGCCGGGGTGGGCTCCCACCGCGGGCTGAAGCCCACGTCGTCCACCCAGGTCCGGGAGAACTGGGCCGTGCCGGTGTTCGCCGCGGGGATGACCGCTTCTCCGGGAGCAGGGCCAGCGGGCGGCGGGCCAGCGGGAAGCTGGGCC